>JAAUXU010049455.1_pt1 | contig 42152 bp, 49 predicted proteins | sample 7278151 | NCBI WGS metagenome assembly JAAUXU01 (sample SAMN14350113, study PRJNA611818) | marine sediment metagenome | isolation source: surface marine sediment (1.8m) | place: French Polynesia: Moorea | collected 2018-08
GTATGGTCAGACTCTGCTGTATGGTCAGACTCTGCTGTATGGTCAGACTCTGCTGTATGGTCAGACTCTGCTGTATGGTCAGACTCTGCTGTATGGTCAGACTCTGAAATACTCCAGCACACTGGAAGGGATCATTGCCTTATATCACAGTGTATAGCGTTAGTAAAGTGAAAGCTTCGACATAATGTTCTGCCATGCCTCCTAGAGCCACTTTCGGCAGATTTTATTTTTAGTTACGTAAGTATTTGCTTTGAATGACTGCCATGATCGTGGCAGCCCTGGCCTCAATGTTCAGGGTCCCATTTGTCTGTAATATTTTTCACGCAGTTGATCCGTAATTGTTAGTTCCCAACGCTGTCACAATAATCTAACCAATAGACAAAGTAGAACACTCTTTTTTATGCACGAAGGGAGTATATACTTAATTGATAACCTTAAGCTGCGAATTTTCTTTGAATAAACTGTAAATCTTTCCAGATGATCTTAACAAGAGGCACATCAAAAGTGTTTTGACCGATACCTCTGTACCTGTGCAGTTATGTAGAAGAGGTTGCGTGTATGGGGAACATGAAACGTTGATTAAAGAGAACGTTTAAGTTTGTTGGCCGTTCTGTCAAGAAGAATAGATGAATCCCTGATGCATTGTGTAAGGTCATTTTCTATAAACAGTAGATTCAAAAAAATCCCAGCTAATGGTTATCATAAGTTAATTCAAAGAGTATTCTCAGTTATGCTTGATTGCCCCATGCACAAACCGATTGATGGAACCTGCATTCCAATAGGTGAGCCTGGAATACGTGGATTGGATGGTTTCTCAGGGCAAAAGGGGATGAAAGGAGAGAAAGGCCTGCCTGGATTTCCCGGTCAAGTTGGTGTCCCAGGAAAGCCAGGGCCTTCTGGATTTCCAGGAATAAAGGGTGATGAAGGACCTATTGGCCCTAAAGGTAGGCCAGGCCTACCTGGATCTCCTGGAGAAAAAGGCAACACTGGTCCCCCTGGTCTTCAGGTAGAATGAGAATTTCAAGTGCAATGTACCGCTTGATAGATGTAACTTATCAACTTAATTATTTCAAATTCATTTTTTTTAAATGTTCCTTCTTGCTTCTCATATTGCTAAACTTATTCATCGTTTTCTCAAGCTCTCATTTTGATACACCAACTTTTCATCGCATCCAACTTTTTGTCTCATCTGACTTTTTGTCATATTGGAGTTTTCGTCTCATCCGACTTTTCGTCTCACAAGGTTCTGTATTAGTGCAGTTTGTCTCATATTTTTGAGTGTCAGTGAAATTCACCTCATACGTATTTCTTGTCTCACAACTATATGTTCCATCTCATCGATACTTTAATTTTCCATCGTGGAGCCCCTCTCATCACAGAGAGATTATTCCTTGCCACATTTTTAGTGCTGAGACAATAGCATGGGTTAGGTTGGTCCTGGCAAAGAAGGTCAGATGACAGCAAATGAAGCTATCAAAACCGTAGGCCACCTGAGAAACTAGCTCAGACAAAGGAGGACTTGAGACGACAGGATGCAAAGCTTTCTAGAGACGAAAAGCTCTAAGGAATACGCTCAGTTTTTTCAATTACAATAGAAAAAATCAATATGAATACATGACATACTTTTTGTGTCCGGCCTTGCAAGAAGTGTCAAGGATTCGTCATGGCTCTTTGAGTATTCAGTGCTTAGTCATGAAAAAAGTGATGCCTTGGATGCTTTTTTCAACAAGCCACCACTTCTATCATCTATTGTCCAGGCAATAGGCCACTCAGCATTTCAATGTGAATGCAGCAACTGTCACCTGTCTTGCCATCTGCATGCCATACCTCAAAGTCCACTCCGCCGTTTTCCCCTGGGACCTATTAGACAATACATCTTTAGAAAACAGTCATCTTACACTATGTCATCAAAGAATTCTCATTTTAGAAAGTCAGCTGACCTTACACCTGCTTGACCATCTCCTTCTAAACAAACTTTCATGGATGTGAGTGGCACAATTCCTTAAGCTTCTACCCGTCCAAGAGGGGAAGAAACTACAGAAACAACAAAAATGATCACACAATCATCAGAAGAAGAATGTACCTCTAGATGCAAAAGTTTAGAAGCAAAGTTTAAAAGAGCAAGAAGAGACTCTGATACTAATCATCAACTATTGATCCAAATGCTTCAATCAGGCATATATAACGGAAACATGACAAGACAAGCATTAGGATACTTAGAGATTCCTAACAGCAATTGTGATAAAAATGTATCAAGTGTGAGAGTGTCTTAAGTGAGTGAGGAAGAACGAGCTTGCCACCCAAATTACCTTTTGCCTCTTAGGAAACTTTTGATTGAATGCAGGCTCAACGTCAACAATCATCTTCCACTGGTGACAGACCCTTTCCCTGGTCAGAGATCCGTGGCACAAGATGATACCAGTCCAAGTGTATAAACTTCTTCCATTTTTTGCGAATTGGGTAAACAATCAACCTCAGCTGTTGCTATGTCATACGACGTAACAAAGCATGTAACAAAGTTGGATGGGCAACACGTCAATTATTACTTGAGATGGAGATCCCCATGACAAAACGCAAGACAGAAGCTTACTGATATGGGATGAACTCCAACATCAAATACTGGAAGAGTTGCAAGAAACATTGGCTAATCATGCCCTGCAGAATCTCCAAAACGACGACAAAAAACTAAAGGCGGCAGAAAACCTTTTGAAGTCTCTCTACAATGACCTACAGGTTCTAGTGAAGCAAGTGGTTGATCAACTGCTCAACCCAGAGATGATGAAAGACAGTTTCACAAGTCTCCATGAGACATTTCCACAATGATGGGAGAAAAGCAACAATTTCCCACTTTGCAGGTTTCTGACCATTACGTGGCATTGGCACTCTCTGTTGCAATTTGTGAAAGGAAGTTTTCCCTTCCAAACATATTGCACCCAAAGAAGGACATGCAGCCCTCAAAAACTTCTTTGATGCTGTCACGAGATCAATGAAAGTCTCTAGCCACAATGTTTCAAAATGTAACAAAAAATTTGCAGTCACAGCCACACTGCCCATCAATTTCACTACGGCGGGAAAGACATGCATGCATCTTCTCCTATTCAGCTTTCCATGAGAAGCCCCTCCCTGTCTGAAACTCCCACAAATGGCCAGGCAACAAGTTTTGCAAACAATGGAGGAAAATAAGGCATTCACCATGTCCTATGATACCGCACATCAGACCTTTACAAATCCCCCACAGCAAACATCGTAGCTCTAGATGAATGACTACAGTCATCTTGGATTCATGATCAGAAGTGCTTTTTCCCGGTAATTCACAAAAGCATAACTAAAGAACTAGGACTCAATGTGAAGGAATTCCCACTGAAATTGAGAACATCAGGGTGTAAGGCTTTTAACACCAAAAAGAAGTACAATTCCGGTTAGAATCATTAGATGGTAAACGTAGGTCACCAACAGGTCAAGCCAGCACCACACCAGAAATAAGCGGACCTATCCATCAAATCAACCGCAATCCAAAGTACTATCCCAAGGACATTGAATTCACAGATATTTTTCCCAAGACGGAGGACACTGAGATAGTGGATGTCATGATTGGTGAACCCCTCTATTTGGGATTCCAATCATAGGAAAGGCCCATGGGGCGCCAGTCGCTCAAAAAAACTAAGCGAGGATACTGTCTAGCAGGGGCCATTCTTCCAGATCAAGGAAAAGTTCCTCAACTTCCGTACTCCTGTTGTGCCAGCCTTCCACCAGTAGATGAGTTACTTAAAAAATTTTACTCCCTCGGTTTCAAAATTAGTGAGCCATTTGGAACTAAAGCTTCAATCACTGGCTGGTTATAATGATTTATCAAGCTGTTTGACTGAAATGAGCTTTGGCTGAAATGAGCTTTATGATCTGGCAGTTGCACGGCATCAGAAATGCTTGGGGTCATGAAGTTAGGGGCCAGCAGAGTTGTTCATGTAAAGGGGAGATCAAAATCACACCTGCTATGTCTCAACACTTCAGCTTTTGTGCTGAAATCTAAGAATATTGGTCCAGGAATACAACAAAGCCACACCTGTCAAACAAAACGATTTAGAGACCTTGCATGTTCCGGCTGCAGAGAGACCAAGATGGTCAATCAACGTAGTTCTATGACCCTGATTAGTACTTACTCCCTATAGACATCGTACAACAGTCTTGCATTTCAATCAGTCAAACAGATGCACGAATATCAAATGACTCACTCATTTTGGAAAAGTTGAAATGGGTTCGTGGCTCTCTTATTTTGAAACGGAGGGAGTATTTCAAATTAATATTGTACAAATTTGAATTTGCTTAATGGTTCCTTCGTACTTCTCATTTTTCTATGCTTATTCGTCATTTTCTCGTGCTCTCACTTACTTTTTTCAGTTACAATAAAAAACTCACTATGAATACATGACATCTTTTTGGTGTCGAGCCTGGCAAAAGTGTCATGGATTTACGCATTCAAAGCATTTCTCGCAGAAGTGCGCACCTGCCATCTGTAACTGAGATTTGTTTCCATCTGCTAGGGTCCCAGGGGCATACCCGGAGGAGCTGCATCAAAGGGCGATAGAGGGCCACCAGGGTTGGATGGATCACCTGGAACCCCCGGGCGTCCAGGAATTGATGGCGTCCCTGGAGAAAAAGGAAATCCGGGCTTACCAGGATTTGGTCAGCCGGGTGAACAAGGAGAAAAAGGTCTTAGAGGTGCTCCAGGTCTCCCGGGAATACCAGGAATTAAAGGCAACGAGGGCAGTGACGGAGTAGTCGGTCTTCCTGGAATTAAAGGTGGAAGAGGACCTAAGGGTATGGCAGGGCTTCCAGGAATGCCTGGTTTGGTAAGGACTTTTTGTATTCTTTAGGGTGGATAGATCAAGTGCGGACTGTTACTGTAATCCTACCATTCGGAGCCATTTCTCAATTTTTGGATGCAGTTTTTACTGTATCAATTTCACTGTCTACAGCAAGTAATGTTTATTTGACCCCGATGCTGAAAAAAACGTTAAAAGGACACAAACAGCAAAACATTGCTGTCTCCGTTTGCGCCACATGTGATATTGTCATACCGTTGCCACCCAACGCAACCAAATGTCAAAAATCTATCAATCCACAACTGAGGTCTATTGCCTATCAAAAAATATTGTTAGATTTTTTAGCAAACGTAGTTGGCATAAACAGGCAATTTTGTTTTATCTTCTCTATGATGACTTCTAAACTGAAGATCTAATTACCTATTACCTTTTATTTAGAATGGACGACCTGGACAAAAAGGTCAGCCTGGCCAACCAGGATTGGATGGTAGGCCAGGAATGAAGGGCAATCAAGGGATGCCGGGGCTTCCAGGGAATGATGGCTTGCCAGGACAATCAGGCCCCGAAGGACCAAAGGGCTATCCTGGAATTCCAGGTCAGCCAGGTGTGAAGGGAGACAGCGGTATTCCTGGTCAGCCTGGCCTGCAAGGTCAGAAAGGAGACAAGGGTGATCGTGGCGTAACGGGATACGCTGGAAGGCCAGGAGAAAAGGGAGAAAGAGGATTCCCTGGACCTAAAGGTCCAAATGGTCTTCGTGGAGAAAACGGTCAAGATGGGTCTCCTGGCATTCCAGGCTCCCCTGGGCTTCCTGGAGAAAAAGGTAATATGCTATGATACTGTGCTAACAATTTAGGCATTACTATCTAAAAGAAAATGTGTACTTTCAGGGGAACCAGGCAGACCAGGAATGCCAGGGCAGCTAGGCAGAACAATGAAAGGAGAAAAAGGGCTTCCTGGAATGCCAGGAAAGCAAGGACGGCCAGGACTTCCAGGATCTCACGGCATTAAGGGAGATAAGGGCTTCAGCGGCCTGCAAGGTCCAAAAGGAGACAAGGGCCAACCAGCTCCTATGGCCCCAGGACAAAAAGGAGACACTGGGTTGCCTGGACCTCAAGGAAGACCGGGACGAGATGGCCTCAAAGGAGATCGTGGTAACCCAGGTCTTCCAGGTCCACGTGGGCAAAAGGGTGTGATAGGACTTCCAGGCAGACCTGGTCCAACAGGACAAAAAGGAGCTCCAGGCCCTCCCGGACGAGATGGTGTAGCAGGTTTTCCTGGACCAAAAGGGTCAAAGGGAAATGACGGCTTGCCAGGCCTTCAAGGAGGACTAGGTCCTATTGGAGAAAAGGGAGATAGAGGTCCGACTGGTGCTTTTGGACCTCCTGGTTCTCAGGGACCAAAAGGAGCACGAGGTTGGGGAGGTGTGCCTGGATCTAAAGGAAATCAAGGCTTGCCAGGAAAAAGAGGTTCTCCTGGCAACCCTGGCGTTATGGGACTTCCAGGCCTCCAAGGTTCTCCTGGAGCACCAGGTGGCAAGGGTGACCAAGGACAACAAGGAATTCCTGGCCGCCCAGGTCAGCCGGGCCCCTCGGGCTTGCAAGGAGACAGAGGAGTTAGTGGACTCCCTGGAATTAGGGTGAGAATGTTAACAACTGGCAAAGGAACCCCATCTCGCACATGTGTATGTAGCTTGCCCGCCAATCTAGCCCTCCGCATATGTAGTCCCCCACATACGTAGTCCCCCGCACACGTTTCCTTCACATAGTTATAGTAGTGTTGCATATGAAGTTGAAGCACGTGGGCAGTCTATCACTGACATCAAAAGTATAGGACTCCTTCACGGAGCTAAGCATCATATGCATGTAGTTCTTATCTTTTATTGGGTTCAATGATCCCTATGGTCTATGGTCCGAACATATGAGTAAGAGATGTGGATGAGAGGAGAGTTGTGTTTTAGTTGCTTGTGCTTCTCCAATGGTGCGTGTACGCTCCCGTCTGAGCACTGGCCGGCTTCCCACTCAAGAGGTCAGCTGGCACCTATGGTGGACAGGCTATGACCTATATTGGTCTACTCTTGCGCAAGCTACTGATAAATCTCACATCAGCTATGTTCTATGGTTTCGGAGGACAACCTATAGAAAAGCACTCAGGTCCAGAGTACAGAAGAGGCTATTACAATATAAGCTACATTGAAGCTGTCAATGCTATTAGTGTGGACTCCTCGGTTGCCCTTACATTCCAGATGAGACACAGTATGCTTCACTTCCCCCATGAGGGGCTTGCCCCATCCTCTGAGCTCGCCGGTTTTGGGCTTGATTCATTCCTTCAGGGCCCTCCGAAGAGCCCAGGCACCCCATGGAGAGAGACGGTCGGGATACCTTTCTTTGCTACTGGTTCCCCAATGTTGTTCCTGACCCAGGTGGTCTTGGGTAGTGGTTCGATTCTGGTTAACCAGGGGGTGCGCTGGACAAGCACGATCCTCTCACCTGCTGGTGGCTCTCCTTGTGGGATTCCTGTAATGCATCCTCACCTAGTCTGTCATTTAAACTTTTCCAGATACTCTGCAAGACAGTCGCAGGGATTACAAGGAGGGTGAAAGCCATCTCAAAGGTGACTGGAATGAGCGATGCTCCTAGGCTGTGTGCCCTGTTGTGATATAGATCTGGACCATGCAGCCTGCTGAAGTTGCAGAGTGGCAAGGCTCCAGCCAATCCCTGTGATCCAGGCCCAAGTACTCCCGACTGCTGGTATGAGAAAAGAGACCTTAGACAGAAGGCGATTTTCTAATTGTCCCAGGGCTTTTCCAAACATCTCAATCCCGAAGTTTCAAACCCCGTTCTCCCTACGGCTCCCCTTTGTCTTGGCATGGTATGATTTTAGTATGGTCTGGGCTTCCCTAAAAGGTCAGATTACTTCTGAGGTTCAGTGTTCTTCCAGCTGTGAGTGGGTATGTACACTGTCTTCCCGGTCCCACCAGAAAATTTCAGCCACTTCCACTTTGAAAAAGTGGTCAAAAACATCGAATTTCGGCAGTGACCGGCAAGGTGCTCATCACAACTCATCACACTATAAGTGCTCTACAATGACAATGAGTGCCTGAAACTTGACAAAACTGCAGGATCTCATGTCTAACACTCTCCATCACACATTCCAACCTTAAATTCAACCTTACAATTATCCCACTAAGCATAGCACAACGATTTTACCAAGCGACATTATTTACGGTAGGCGCTGTAGTGTTCTGGTGTTCTGCTGGGGCTGCTCCAATTGATTGATATTTAGAAATGTAGGCTGTAGTGCTGGTGGTGGTCATCCTCTGCCCTGGTCTAAGGAGGGACTTGAGGGCATACCTGTTCCCATTCCCTACTAGCGTTGACAGTGCTGTCTCTTGGACTTGTTTCTCTATTTAGCATAGTTCCTGTTGTATGAGGGTGAAAAGGTGAGTCATACATCCTTCAGTTTGCCGCGATTGGCAAATAACCCTGTTGGGTCTGTCGCAACATGAGTTCCAAGCGGAAATGGGCTCTCCAAGGTAGTGGTTTCATCTCGTACAGGTTCTTGTACACACAACCATCTAATTTTTACTTATGTGGTGTACCATTTCTTCCTGCAGATACCATCTGGGTACCTTAGCACTTCGCCTGTGTGTCAAGTTTCTTCCCCCCTATTGTTGGCGCTGTCTTTGTCATCTACGATTGATTGGGGAGCTCCCGAGTAGTTTTAGTTTTCCATCCTCTGCTCTGCTTGTACTTGTGTAGTCTAGCCCGTCCTAGGTAGATCTGAGAGACAGTGTTGGCGCATTCTGCTTCCTCTTGTCCCCAGACCACTATACCAGCTGGTTGTCCTGAAGGTGTTCTTTTGAGAACTGCCTTCTGACCTCTGCATTTTAACGCAATTTGATCCTTTTGTCTATTGTACGTAGCGTGCACAAGTTGAATGTTGACTTCCATGGTAGTCTGTTCATATGCCTATTTGTAGCAAGCATTTCCCTCCTGATATCGTGGTGGTGCATTTGCAGTTTGCGTTCATGTCCAGGTCTCCCTGTGTTACTATGATTGTGGAGAGGTGGCTGTAGGATCCCATCTCAAAAGTTTGGTTAAGCAGCTTGATCATTCCGGTCTTGACTGCTGTTCAACAGTCACTTTCCAAGAGATCCATGGTCCATTGTCAGTTTGTGATGTGGGACCCAGTTGTAATTCTTTCATACCCACAACTGATGACTCTCACATTCTTTTTGTCCAGCATTGTTGTGCTGTTGTGTGTGTCCCTTTGGGTCTGTAAGAGCTGTGTGGTCTTGATTTCAGGTTTTTGTAGTCTCTCTCCAGGTTCAGGCAGTCTTGGGGACCAAGCAGAGACACCATCTCATAAGTGGTGCTGTGTGCGTCACAGTCTTACACCTGCAGGCCTCATGCAGTGGTTGCAAGGGCCAATGTGAGGGCTATTAATGTCATCATGTTTGTTGTGCCTTGGGGGTAGAAATGTGTCAAAAGTGGTTGTAGGGAAAATGTTCAGTTGTGGCAGCAAGTTCACCTCCTCTGCTTAGAGCATCAACATTTTTGTGCTTCACAAACAATGATGCTGATGTTCTCTGGCATTAGCCAGCTGTCCTTTTTGGTTACCTCATTCAATCGCCATCAATCTGTACACCAGCGGATCTTCTCACCTTTCCTCTTAGCAGCTACAAGGCTGGAGCTCTATGGGCTATCAACGGGTGCACGGACCTTGCACTTCAGCCATTCATCTAGTTGTTCCTGTAGGACTGGTTCCAGGGTCAGATTGATGGACTTATAGCAACACTTGATGTATCGATAGTACATCGTTGATGATGGTTTTATGTTGGATGAGGTGGGTGTGTCTGTACAAACCGTTGTGAGAAAATAAGTCCTAGTATTTTACTAGGAGATTGGTTTCTGCTTCCTGATCCTTAGGATTCTTCAGGCAGGGTTTCTCTTTGAGTTGGAATGTCTCAAGAACCCATTTCCTCTTGTGGTTGGCAAGTAACAATTTGATCAAAGATGCGTTTATGACACAGCATTTTTGGAGTTTGTTATATACTGGGCCTCCCTATATGCATACATGTTTAGTTGACTATACGAAAATGCTATGTTATAGAAGTTTCTTTGATTGTGTTGAAATTTTAGATGCTAATGCTAGACACTGCCCACGTTAAGCACCTAATACGTCAGCTTAATCAGAGATGCTTTTCTAAAATAGCATATTTGGAGTTACGAATTGAGACAGTTATATGTTCTGTTAGGGTATGTTCTGTGCTAATGATTGTTCCAAAATTTTACATGAAAAGTGGAGATAGAAAATGACCTGTTAGAAAATTTTTTTTTAGCAAAATTCTCTTCATTTGACTCTATTTCACTTTTTTATTGCGATTTGACTAGGGTACTCCTGGCGTTCCTGGTGCTCGCGGAAGAGATGGACTTGATTGCCAGGCAGACTTGGACTACTTCAGTGGTAACTTGCTGGTGCGGCACAGCCAGACATCGAGCATCCCTCTTTGCGGGGACGGAGAGGAACGGCTGTGGGATGGATACTCCCTGCTTTATCTAGAAGGAAACGAGAAAGCGCATCACCAAGATCTTGGTATGTAGTGCACCGTGTGTGTATATGAGCTATACGTTTACCTAATACACCAAAATGTCACTTACTCCGTCAGGTATGGCTGGCTCATGTATCAGTAAGTTTAGCACGATGCCCTTCCTATTCTGCGACTACACTGATGTCTGCAATTACGCCAATCGAAATGATAAGTCCTACTGGTTGTCCACGAACGCGCCAATCCCCATGATGCCGGTGGCAGACTATTCCATCAGGGAATACATCTCCAGGTGGTTACCGATAATTAACCTTACGCTAGTATACTTTGGCTGGCGCATTGCGTCTGCATCTGCATGTAGCGACGTCACGTAGTAGCGGCGATCGACTCTTGTACAGTGTGGGGACCCAAATCGATTACACTCTTTCAACTGCGTCAAGATCAGCCTGTAGATCTCCATGTGTAGTTATTACAGAGAGGTTTATTTGCAAAAATTCTTTTTCCCCCTCCTGGACATCGCACGACTCGAAATGATCACCATTAGCAGCTAGCATGGCCTCCAGACGAGGCCGGAAGGAGGCACAAGTCTTAAAATGCTGCTGGGAAAGTGTAATCGATTTGGGTCCCCACACTGTACTATTCGCGTGCAGGGTTTCGTGATTTCCTGAATGTACCGTACATATATCTAGAAATGTGAATGTAGACTCCTTCAGGCTTTTGGCTTTTGAGTTACGATTTAATTCGGACTCACGATTTATAAGTAGCCGTGGGAACTTGCACCATGGAAAGTGAGACTGAAACTGTCATTCACTACATCTCAGCTTGATACCGAGGTACATAAATCAGCGACTTCTGAGCACTCGTATTAAGTTATGTGTGATTGACATTAGGCTAGAGTTACTCAGACATCAGGTCAGTGAATAAATAGATCAAAAATTACACACAGGGTGGAGCAGAAGTAACTACCATCGGTTGAGTATCCATAGCTTGACTTCTACAGGACCTAGAGAGGTTGATTGGGCTTCTACAGGACCCAGGAGTAGAATTGGTGGCAATGGAAAGTGGAGATTCAAAACCTTCATAAAAGCAGAGAAATTTGCCCACTCCCAGATATTGACACCATTTTTTTGAGGGGGGGGGGATTTTCCCGGGTTTTGCCATTTGGATAATTCTTCCAAAATGCATCGCTTCAACAAGGACCAGCAGGTCTTCTGTGTCAAAATACATATGAAGAGCTGTTTGTACGGCAGTTTCAAGGTGAAATAGAGGAGGAGGTTCCCTGGAGAGCTAGTAACAACATTCAAGTCATTGCTTCCCATGACTTCAAAAAAATTCCCCTGAAAATCGTCAAAAACACATTTTCAAGTTTTAGCCTCTAGTAGATCTGCTGCAACCATAACGTTTCATTGACCTTGCTATCAACATGAGGCCTCTTGAGCACTGCCATTGTGCATTTTTGTTAAAATGCATATATGTGTTTGGTGATCTATGCATTCACTGGCATCATGTCTGAGTAACCCTAGCCCAATGTCAATCGCACCTTAAGTTGAACCTTACAACTTAATGTGTGTCTCCAGAAATCGCTGATTTAGTATCTTGCTATCAAACTGAGACGCGTGTATAGCTGCAGACGTGCCAGTGATGGCATTGCAGTAACTTCAGATATCTTATTAGGATAAGACTAATATACAGACAAAGTGAACTTGTCAATTTCCCCGTCACTAACTCATGAATCATTAACGACGGTGTCGTATGCTCCTCTTTAAAATGTAACTCGTCACTCCTTTTAAAGACCCCTTCCCAACCCACATTTATGACATTAAATTAATCAAAGTATGTGTTTCAGATGCGTGGTATGCGAGACCAAGGCCAATGTCGTAGCCATTCACAGTCAGGACATGAACATCCCTGAGTGTCCACGCAACTGGGAAGACTTGTGGATTGGCTACAGCTTTGCAATGGTAAGAGAAATCTGAAAACTCACTGTGGTATTTGACGTCATCAATTCTATCCATACCACAATTGTCTTGTAGCACACTGCGGCAGGAGCTCAAGGGGGAGGTCAGTCTCTCTCCAGCCCAGGCTCGTGCTTGCAGGACTTCAGAGCGACCCCGTTCATCGAGTGCAACGGCGCCCGTGGCACTTGTCACTACTTCTCCAATAAGTTGAGCTTTTGGCTTGCCACCATCGATGACAACGCGCAGTTCACTCGTCCAGTGCCGTCGACCCTCAAGGCTGGAACGCAAAGGAACAGAGGAACCCTCAGGTCTAGGGTCAGTAGATGTAAAGTGTGCATCAAGAGGACTTAACAGACACACCAAGAAGAGTGCAAAATGGTGTGAGCGTTGCATGCCAAGTGGGTGACTTCTATTATGAGGTGGTCAGAGGGAATGAATGCGTGCAAAACAGATCTTTCTCACTAATTACTTACTGTATGTACAGCAACTTAGGCAAGGCCTTCTTATGCTGGGAAAAGGTTGCAATACTTCAGCCACGTTCAGCTACCACACTCATCACTGGCGCTTTCTGCCATTAATTGGTTTCAAGCCTTTTCATTCTCAGCTACAGCTGTGATAAGAGGTTAAGGGTATTTTAGCTGTAACGCATATTAATTGTATGTACGTGAATAGTTTTTGTCTCATATCATTGCCACAGAAGAAGCTCAGCGCTACTGCTAAACTTCAGGGAAGCAGCCAGTGCCAGTGTCTTCAATCCTTCGATATATTGAGTAATTGTGTCCAATTATCTGCCTTCGTACACATAACGTTGATATATATTGTACATACATCCTTCTATTGTCATTGGTCAGGAAATGAAACTCATGTGTTCAAGAAATATACCTACGACAGGTTCACAGTCGTGGTACTTGTCGTTGATTCTGATGAAAATACTGTCCTTGGTGTAAGGATTTTCCACAGGCATGGCTTCACCTCATAGGCTGTGTTGAAGCGTGTGGAGGTGGAATTTTGATATAGAACAGTTTGGCAACTATCATGAAATGTGGCGGTACAGTCTCAACTGGGCCTTGAAAAAACCATGTGCCACAACAGTCTCGATGGCGAAGGCTCCACCAAGCTTTCGGACAAGATCGTGAAAAAGATTCAGGAGCAAAGCCCCTAATAATTCTATTGAACGGGGCGTCGAGACATGGAACATATAAGGCATCGTGATAGCTGTGACTTCCCTAATGACATATAAGGCTAACTCCAGATCCAAGTCGACAATCAGCATCAGCAATGATATCACCGACACTACCTACCGTCTGCACGCCTACAGGGTGACTTTGTCATCATCTGCACTAACACCCATGCCGACATCCACAAGGTCGATGCAGCCAGTCTGTGAGGGTCCAATGATTTCTCCAACACGGCCAGGGCAACCAGACGAACAAATATACCTGTACCAGCAGCCATAACTAGAAGGGGAGTCCGGGACAGTAATCACCCAGCCGGGATCAGCTATTCCAACGGGGCCACTGTCAGCAAATGACTGGGAGAGTACCCATTTGGGCTATCGTCGTCCCTTTTAGGATACAGAGTTTGCACAAGACTTATGACATGAGCAAGATCTGTTACACCCTGTGGCTTCTCATGCTTCAAAGTTGAAAGATGACATGTGTTACTTCCCGCTTTGGTACGGTACCTGTATATCGATGCACAATTAGCCGATTTGAAGCACGTGATTTTTATACCCTAAAGAATTTTTACCTTAAAGTTAAAGCTCCACGTCTGGAAAGTTGATTAGCAGAGGAGAAGGGTATTTTGTAAAATAGGTTTATTGTCGTTTCAGTCATTTGAAGCCAGTGAAGCATCTTCTCAATAACGTTTCCTTCACAATTTCATGGGTGGTTTTTTTTTTGCAATTTTTTGTCCATTTCAATTAGTATTGCGATAAATTGCTTAATTGAAGAAGAGATACACGAATTATGCAAAAAGGACCCTCCATTGGTAAATAACAACACAATTCTCCCTGAAATGCCGTCAAAGACAGACAAAAGTGCTCTTTTCAGGAAAAGAACAACTTCTAAGTCTTGTTGAACGCTATCCAGAACAAGAAAGTCTCCCCACTTTGCTTTATCTTGGGGTGAAATTCTGAAAGTCACCGCTGCATCGTGCCTTTTGCATCTTGTGAGCATTTCAAAGCATAAGCAGAGTTTATGAACAATTGCGTTGAGAGTAGTTCTCGATCTCAGTCAATTTGTTTTGATGCCAAAAAACAATGTGTGAGCACTCAAAGTAACCGCACAAGGTTATTTAGTCATGATGGAAGGGTGTTGTCAGTTTAGCTTTGCCTTTTACACTGGCAATGCCCAGCTATTTTAGAGAGTGCAACGACAAAGGTCAGCGGACACTTAAAATTTGCTCATAACTTTGGCTCTGATGCTTCAAATTTCATGAAGCATCAGGTGTGCTTGTGCAATGATCACAAAGCCAGTTAGTTGGACTTGGTCTTGGACCAGCTTGGACTTATCCACTGGACTCTTGCTACAATATCCCCTCTACAGCTGCAACAAAAAAGGTTAGACACATAGCATGAGCATGACCATCTTTCGTGTGGAATTTGAAACCAAACTTTTATGCGCTTTTATTCCAGGATCATCCACTCTCTCCTCATATGCCAGCCCGGGAAATCACGTGTTTGTTCTTTCACGCGGCTGGATCTGACATTCTGAGTTAGCAAATACAGCTCTTAAGAACAATATTAGTATTTCTTGCTTTAGCTTGGACAGAACCCATTCAGGAAGTGAAAAGTTGTTGCACTTCATGAATTTCAAAATGGTTCTTACAAGCCGAATTTGTGGTTCTTTCAAACAGAGTGATTTTACTTAAAAATGGGCTTCGAAAACGAGAGATGAAGACTTGGTTCCTTCAGGCGGCAGTGACTGTATAGAGTTTCCTATGTGCGTCCTGTACATGCAATGTCACACAGCATATGATCACTTCACTTTTACTTAACCACAATACTGTACGGAACAGTACTTTCATTTAGTGGTCGACTGAAAGTTTTTATGATTTCCGTCGAAACTGAACATTCAACTATTGGACAATGGTGAATTTGACACAAAGCGAATATTCAGCCCATACAGCCTCTTCGGCCCTTTAGTCTCCTTATATCGATACAGGCAGTTCCAGTTAGATGAGTCTGCTCGGTGTTTCAGGATTCTCAGGACAGTTTTTCCAGCCAAGTTTTCTTCCAAACACGCCAGAGCTTTTGGGAGCGCCTTCAATTGTGCCAGAGTAGACATGTTCAAGTTCAATAGAATCTATGATAAAAATACTTGAAAAATGTTTTTCTTTGAACATTTTCGAAATGAAATTCTTTTTTCTTCTGACTTGAGATTGACCTTTTCAAAGAGGGAAAACGACCTATAAGAAACATGAAGCACCTGGTACACGTTACTTGCTAAAATAGTTATTGCCAGCCGAAATAATCCTTTTCGGTCGAACATTAAGTTACGGCAAATATTACCTAAATAGTTTAGGCCGATGGTTTTGGCCAAATGCACCGCCGACACCTCCTTTGGTCGAACGCTGCTTCCTTCTCCTGACCCTTGTCTGTGGCTACTAAGTGTCATTGACATCATGTTTCGTCTTCTTTGTCTCTTCTTTCATGGGCATCCTTTCTTCCAAAGTGCTCTCTTCATAAGGTCTGACTAAGGTGGACTCTTGATGAGGCTTTGGTCCAACTATGCTCAGCATGGCAGGCAGCACTGCCAGCCCGTGGAACAGCCCCAACGTAACCACCAGGAAGAATATCTTGAAGAACGTCTTAAACACGTGAGATCTGAAGAAGACCATCAAAAAGTTTCCACAATGAAGCATTCATGCTTCACAAGATCTTGCATAAGATTTTGATCACATACTTGGAGTTGGCCAAAAGGGCGAAAGCCAGGAAGGTGCTAGTGCCGCCATTGAGCACTGCCGGCCCGATGTGGACCAGAGTCTTCTCCACTCTTTTGTTCCGAGATCCTTGTTCCACCAGGAAACGGTGCGCGATATGACAACTTGAAATTGATCAACTCTGTTAGGAACATCACTGGCTTCTCAGGGTCAACCTGCAGGACTCGGTGGATCCCCTTCCACTTCACCCCAGTGACCTGTCTGTCGCAGGTTATATTGCGAACAACACGAACAACGCCACACCTACCTGTAATCAACACAAAGCCCAATGGCTATGATGAGGTTGACACAAGAGACTGTGTCAATGGTGAGGCCCCAGAAGTGCATCAAGCCGCCGACGCCGACCAGACTGAGGATGACGCACCCCAACACCATAATGGAGGCCAGCAGATCACTCAAGAGGAACAAAGTCGTCAAGAAAACGCACAAGAGGGCAAGCCCCAAGTTGCGGTAGAGCTCAGTCGCGATCACCTAAAACATGAAGCGGACACACCCATGGCATGAGGACCTTTTCGTGAAAATGCAGGGTCCAGCGTTGGGAATACACTGGTGGCTGTCACTAAACCTCACCTCATCCGTCTCCCACAGGGTATATCCTTCACTGAGAGGAAAGATCCTTCCGCTGGTGAGGTTTACGCTCGCCAAGATGTCCTTGACTCTCCGCATGGCAGGCAAATGCTCCTCTGGACCGGAGAACACGCGGTGCACGAAAGTGAGACTTGACAAGCTCACGTTAGGCGCCTTTTCGCCGCATTTAGGCGCTTGCACGCCCGTGCCGAAGGAGAATTGCCTGCGGTAGAGACCGCCTATGGGACTGAAGAGAAACTGAGACAACACGTCTGAGAACCGCGAGTGACTCAAGGTGAGAGTGTGGGGAAGACGTGCTGGGTCTGACGGCGAGATGAAATACTCGTTGTGATAGCGGATGAACTCGGTTGTCCAAGCATCCACCTACGTTTGGTAGGACGTGAGGACAGAATTTGACGTGGACTTAAGCACTGAACTAAAAGTTACTTCACGTACTTCATCAATGATGTCGGTCTCGGCTTCCAGCTTGACCACCAGCTCCTGTATGGCCGCCAAGTCGCGAGTGTAATCGACCTCATGCAGATAAACGGCCACCCTATCGCCACCGAAAGGGAAGTACTCCTTGTTCTTGACGAACCAGCGTGCCACGTAGGAGTCGGTTGGCAGGAACCAGGTGGGGTTGAACTCCTGCCTCAATAGGATGTTCCCGTAGCCAGCCACAACTGCGAGGATGACGGCAGCCAGCAGAATCAGCAATTTCACCGGCCAAGAGGTCAAAAGCTTCCCATAGAGCCGAAAGGCAGCTGTCGAAATGCTTTTTTGACTGATGTCGGACGGTTTGTAGTTCTCCCCGTGCACACAGCAGCAGAGGCATCCGTTACGGCGAGACTCCAGACGTCTCTGGTCCAACGTCAACCAGGCCACGAAGAAGGTCAACTGTACAACAACAGAAGGCTGCATGTTAATACCAACTGGGGCCCTAAACGTACAGTCCTTGCTGTAAGTAATTGCGTGAACATGCCACGGCCTCATATACTTTTCTGAAACGGGTTGAGGTGGAATTTTGATGTACAACACGTAGATGTGATGCTGGAGCACCATGTTGAGAACGGAGGTTCAAAGTCAAGGCTGCCCATTTTGGTACTGCAGTGCTCAGAAGGAAGCCAACTGGAGGGGGGGGGGGGAAGCCGAAGAGGACTGAAATTCAGTATTTTGAGGGAGAAAAAGTCAATGAAACTGACTGAAAGTTTTGTAGGGGAATCTTGCCCCCCTCCCCCCAGGCAGACCTCTTCCAAGGAGATTCAGTCCCCAGGGCCTCTGGCATTGCGCTCAAGCACACAAATACCCCGTGTCAGGGTTCTGAGGTTGCTCGGCTCAGTGAAGCTACAAAGAGAGAGCAACAGGGCGACGCTTTGAGAAAAAAAACCTTATTGGCGACAGTCAGGAAATGTCGATGTCGACTTCGAAATTTTATTGATACTAAGGGTTATTCTGAAGAAAAAAGTATAAAAAGTATAAATGAAAAGAGTATAAAAAGTATAAATGAAAAGAGTATAAAAAGTATAAATGAAAAGAGTATAAAAAGTATAAATGAGAAAAGAGTATAAAAAAGTATGAAACAAGTTCAAAGCAGTTTCTGTCTTTTTGGTGGTCCTCACTGTTTTCTAAAGAATTGATCAACTATGGGACTGCCTCAGAGATAAGCTCAAACATGTTTCCACCTCTTTTTTAAACTGAAACTATTTTTTAGACGTCAATTTCGTACGAGTGAGGGTCTGGAGATTCAGATTTCGAGGCAATTTTGGGAAGGAGGCCTCAAAATGAGGTTTTGTGTTGCACTTTACTTGGTGCTGTTGCTGTGCTTGTTGTTACTTGGTGCTGTTGTGGACTGGCATAACCAACTCTTCCTGGCTTTTGTCAGTGGCTTAGAGAACGTGTTGGGCAATGTCAAAATTGGGCGTACGATGCTACTTGTTCTATAGACAATGCTCAAAAGATTAAGTACAACAAAGTACTGTTACTCTACCTGGAAAAAGAATATTGCAATGATGCCGACCGAGGCGAAGAAGCAGAAGGACCTGAGTGCAGGGAGAACTGTGGAGCCGCCGACCCCAAAGGCAACCACGTCCGTCAAGGAGGTGACAGCTATGGCCACACCAGCGTCCTCCATGGCGCGACCAATTCTCTCGTCTGTACAGCAGTAGTATAATTGTCACACATTTGTTGACTCCTTCATGTATGAATGGACAAAAGTGTAACTTCAGATGGTGAACTAAATGAGTGTAAAAGTGCACATCAGTTTGGTCTTCAAGGAGATCGTTAGGGTTCCGTAAAGCAGGTGAATTCAATTCCTTTCCATTAGTTAGCTACGTACACACTGGCCAGGATGGCCGCCAATTGGCTTTAAAAGAAGTGCAGTGGAGTTACCGTTCTAGCATTAGTGCACTAAATGAACTAAGATTTACATCAATAGAAGTGAAATGATACTGCGAATTGGCTGAAGAAGTTGCCGTCGTACCTAGCGTTTCGTCTTCTTCCCGTTGTTCGTCAGCCGTCTTGAGGCACTGGACGATGACAAACATGTCGTCTATACCTATTCCCAGGAGGAGAAAGGGCAGGACGTTGTGCAAAGGCCCGAAGAAAAGGCCGATGGCCGAGCAGAGGCCATAAGCGACTATGATGCCCATGACCACGCTGAGCACACCAGAGAGTGACAGCCAGGCTCGCTGCTCCAAGCAGTTGAAACTGAAACAAAAAGAGGTAATCTTCTATGGCCTGCAATAGGACATGACACTTCAAAGTGCCCGACAAGCACTTCTGACTGAAGATTCTGCTCACTTGCCAAGCATGACCATGACGTAGACTAGGACGATACCATATCCCACACCCAGGACGGCCACGTCCCCGAGGATGGTCACGCTCGCGACGTCTCCGAAGCTCCTCCTGGCGTTGGTGTAACTGCTGAACGAGACATTTCCCGTCTCATGCTGGAGCCAACTTTGATTGCTGAGCAGGATATTGAGCAACGCTCCTTCGAACTCGAAGCTCTGTTGATCTACGGGCTCCCCGCGACCCTTCACGGGCTCCAGCTTGGCCGACGTAGAGTTCAGCTGACCAATCCAGCGGATTATAGCGGCTTTGGCGCCCACGATCCGGCCGCTGTCGTCCCTTTCGATACCTGAATGTAGTCCTGATAAGTCAAACGTGTGCCGTAGACTAAAGAACGAGTCTGGCTCGAGCCTACAAGCCCACTTGAGTCGTTCTTCGCTGGCACGCAGAGCGCAGCCTTCAAGCGTGAAGGCAAGTTTCTGCCCCCCCGTGAGCTCGGAGCTCAGAGCTCTAATGATGGCTTCGAGCTGTCGACTCGACTCGAGCTCATATTGCTTAATTCCACTCCATCTCGAACTTGCTAAAAGGCCGTTTGAGCCCATCTCTAGAGCTCTAAGCTCGAGAGCGCAAAAGAATTCGCTTAAGCCATAGTTACAGCACTATTTATGTAGGTACACACACCTTTCATCCGGAAATCATGAAGATGTACGAGGTGCGTACAAAACACTTGCACCATAAATTCTACTTACTAGGTCGGGACATAAAAAAAGCAATGTCACCTGTCAATACTGGTTTGTGCGCCTTGTCCAAAAGAAGAAAGTCCAACATTCCATAGTAATAAAGACGTTTAAGACGGTTCGGACCCCCTCCAAAGAAGAATCGTGCCCATGTCTCTGTCACCACCTTGGCCAAGGACTCAAAGACTTAAGTAGTTGCAAAAGACCTTGGACAAGCGCATGGAAGCTGGTGCTATCTCCATGTCTTGAATTCGGCGCATTGTGCCTTAGGTGGGAGCTGACGGCGATGGAAAAGAACTTGTCACTACTTGAGGAAATGATGTCCCCAAATCTTGAATAGCTTCTAATATTATATGCGCATGCCGCTGACATCCAGGATTTTGTCTTTTGTGATTTCTTTCTACCTTTTCCTCGCGTGCTTTTTTTGCTTCTTGGATCTTTTGGCTCTTCCGGACTTAGGGCTCGAGCCCAAGCTTTTTTTAAAAGCTCGAACTCCACTCATGACTTCGAAAGCTTCGACTACAGCTACAAAAAGGGTTCGTCTGCAGCTACACCTACAGTTACGTCTGCAACAACGTGGACAGCGCTAAGCGAGTGTAGGGTGATTGATGGTAGCAATGGCTTTGAGGGCGATCCTAAGCATGTGGATGGCAAGTTTGGGGACGATTGGTGCAGAGGTGGGACGACACCCAGCGAAGTGGGTCGTGTCCGCTGTATCCATACTACATACGAAGAGAATTATATGCATGTGGGGGTCGTTTCATCGTCACAAGTATGCAGTCCCTGCTTGCGACAGATTGCGGTGAGATATTGGGCGAGGGGTGGGTGGCGGGTGGGAGAGACTGGGGAATGTTTCTGTCCATCCGAGACAGCAGATTCACGTTACCAGAAGACAATTTTGAGGCATTTTGAGCACTAGAAATTCATGGAAGTGAGAAGCCTATTATTCGTCATAGCTTACCTGATAGAGTCGTTCCAACAAAATCTCTCTCGGTGAGGAAGATCCCACTGACGTTGACCTCGTTGACCATGCGCAGGGACTCCTCCAGGGTCAAAGTTTCCATCTTTCTTTCAGTCTTCTCGTCGTAGACGCCGTCGTTGGCCCATAGCTCAAGGATGCTCGTTTCTATGCAGGCCGTATCCAAGCTCTCCAGGGCGGTGCAGTATGGGTCAGGATACGCCTCGGCGCTGAAGTATTCTGCCATTGACAGCGCCTCGGAATTCTCTGCGCTTGTTCTGCAACCACATTGCTCGTATATTTGAGTCAAGCCGACATTTACTGACCTGCAATCGCTACTAGCTATTGCTGTCAAACCTGGTCTCATCCACAGCAGAGATGGAGGCGAGAAAATCTTCATCCTCCTCGCTGTCTTCTTTGAAGATGTCATCCATGTCCTCAAAAGAGAAGACATCGTCGTTGTCAGCGTCACTGCTGATCTTCAGCTCTCTCCTCTTTCTTCCCAAATTGAAAATGTCTGCCAACTTTGGCGGCTTCACGATTGGTCTTGTCATGCAGAAGTCCTCCCAGGTCTTGCCGGATTCTGTTTTGATCTTCGACACCTCCTTCCTCGCCCTGTACATGGCCCTAAGGACGTCCGGCTCGAGAACGTTGGCGGACTCGAAGATGACCGAGCTGAATCTGGCAGTTGGCGGAAAGTAGTCCCACAACCAATCAGAATTTATCCTGAAAGTAAATAAGAAGAGACATTCAAAGCCATTACCATGGCCATTGACTGCTGAAGAAAGAGGCGCTGCCTGCGGCTTTTAGTGGCCTTGAAGACCTAACCTGACCTTATCTACACAGGGTCTTTCATTTGAAACGTGAGGGAAATAAGCGTATTCTCCAAAGTTTCAATAGTCGTACGAGGTCACAGATGCATTTGGGAGCTCATCATTGTTGACAGATTTTGCTTCAGTTTAGACCATTATGAGACAGGAGCAAGAGCAGATGGATCACAAATGCACTGCAAGATACTGACCGAGACATGACTTTTGTGTCATAGAGCTCAGTCATGTTCAATACGAACGAGAAGAAGTTCATCATTGAGTTCTTTGAACTGACTGTGACCACCATCCGCTGTAACTCGGAGCAGGCCTTTCTGAGGGCCAGGAAGGAGGAAAATAACTCCATGACCAAACGTTTCATCATGTCGAGGATTACTGAACGAAGCACGGTAGTGTCCATATCCACAGCCGTCGACACTGCTAATGCTTTTTCTAAAACCTACTAGTTTAATATTACTGCCGATAATTATCCCCGACACCAAGCAAACACCATCAACCAAGTTGAGTTCAATAATGAATTTATGATGTTATAACTTTGACGAGAACACCTTTTCTTCCCCCACATTTCAGATGAAAACCCTTTAAATCAGCACTTATTAGAACATTTGAATGGCGTTACTTAAACCTTTAGTATTTTCAACTGAACTTGCATATTTAGAAAGAAATTCTCACTAAGGCTTGATTCAATAACTGTCATCATTTTAATTTTACTCTTGGTCGACAATGATCGATATTGCCGCTTGCTCACCTCGCCGCTGAGTTCTCTGCAATCCATAGCTTAGTGTTCGTATTCTCCCGCCTGAACCTGATCATCCCTATCGAGCAGAGGGCGGTCAACACCAAGCAGCCGCAGATGTAGGCCGTCGGCCGTCGCGCCACGCTGCGGCCGTGCAAGTAGAACAGCCGCTCCAGTGGTGCCATCATCCTGAAGCAACGGCGCTTCGTCGCGGTCCCGGGGTAGGAAATCGCCGTTGGTGGGGCGACAACGGTGCCCGCGGACGTGTCCAGGTTAGCGCTTGTGGGCCTGGGAATCATCCCGCTGCTGCTTAGGGTGTTGCGGTTAAGGCCCGTGGCCGACTTCACAGCATCTGATCTGAAATATGCAGAAGCCTAATAAGGCAATATGTATTAAGTAAGTAGCATCAATATTCTTCGCTACCGTAAACACACTCTGTACTGTACATACACACTGTACGTACACAATGTTTACAAAGGGTGGTGCATGAAAAAAGATCGTTAACCATTGGAAGGTTTTCATCAGTTAGCTACGTACACACTGCGCAGGACAGGATGGCCGCCAATTGGCTTTAAAAGAAGTGCAGTGGAGCCATCGTTCTAGCATTAGTGCACTAAATGAACTAAGATTTGCATCAACAGAAGTGAAATGATATCGCAGTCGCAGAGTATGACTGAGAATTGACTGAAGAAGTGCTCACTCTTCAGTGAGCTTGGCAAAATATGCCAAAACCTCTCTCCACTGGCGATACCAGGTAAAGTTCATTTGAATGGGGTCTGCGGAAATAAATCCATCTTTCTTGATGATACCATTAGCAGTCACTGACCCCACGTCTAGCGTGAAATGCAGAGCAAAGGGAAGAGTGACAGGTGGGCCTAGTGGGCCCTCTTTACCCTGACAGGGATTCACTACTAAAACCGAAGTTTCTTTTCGTTGACCTCTTTTAAAAGGTTATTTTTAGTACTCAGACAGACAAGGTAAATGTAAGCACACAGCATTCTTCAGCGAGTAGCAGGTACCAGGCAAACAAAAGATGGGGAAAGAACAAAGTTAAATCCACTGATAAGTCTCGTTTACAATCTCTTGATTTCATCAACATCCTTGAAATCGTCATCGCTGTAAACAGGTGGAGATTACTTCCAAGCTAGGAGAGGGTTCCAGGCTAGACTTGAGCACCAAAGCTTGAAGGAACGTGACTTTTGGGAAGACCTGATGAGGCTTAAGCCTGGTCAAAAAGCTTGATCAAGGTTTGACCTAAGCGTCAAAGTCACAAAAAAGGTCGTTTAAAGTTTTGAAATTTTGCTGAACCTCAAACTCACCGGCCCAACCATGACACTTGGGGGGGGGGGGGGTATTGAAGGACAGAACTTATTGCTTCAAGGTGGAACTCAACCTCTCTCATGCTGAAGAATGCTGTGTGCTTACATTTACCTTGTCTGCATCTTCTGAAAATTTTGGGGAAGGTCTCAGTCACAGATTCATGTCAACATTTGCAGCTTGCGTCTCACTCCAAAAACCATGATTTCACGCTGATAGCTTTTGATGTTCGCACTGACCAAGCAGAGAACATGGCAAACCCTTCCTGGTCAGTTTCAGTCACTCTTAATATGGCAAAAACAGTCATGTGATGGATGTGACTCTCCTTAAGTGTGAAATATTATTAAAGTCTCTCTACTTGCTGCTAAATTTGATCATGCTGCTTCATGCAGTTGAAGTAGCCCAAGTCAACAGGAAGCTAAACTATTGCGCACCCGAAAACAATGAACTGACAAATTCGTTGCCCAAAACCTGATCTGGAGCTGCTTTCAGTACTGAATTTCTAATCGATGCAAGCTTAAACGTCACGCATATGCGAGTAACTTCACTATGACTATTCACACTAAAAATTAAAGAGGTTTTCATTTTAGGGGTTTAAATTATAGTCTGACTCCGGAAAAACAACCGAATTTATGACAGATTCCGAAGAAAGAGTCCCGACTATTTATTCATGAATCATGACAATAAGGAAAAAACCCAAGTATGCAGTCATTACACAGCACTTCGCCTCTTCTCCTTATCGCTGTTGACTAAGTCAGTCATGTTTGGGTCATTTAAAGTCATATGGGTCGTTTTTGTGTCTTGCCCCGTTCTTGCGATTAATTCTGCGTCAAACTGCTTACACCACTGCAGCTAGGATTTTGATCAGTGTGGTCACATGTGCAAAAATCACCTTTTCGCCCTGAACGCGGATTAGACTGGAGTACAAGGTTGCCAATAACGATGTGTTTGACATTGCTGCCTTGGACACGTTGCAGTCTGCTTGTTATATATTATGCCTTAATTTTTTGGTGTCGGTTTGTAGGCTTGAACTTGGAGTAGGAGTGTCCTTTCGCGTCATAATTCAGGTTGCGCAAGAGGTTTGGGGAAGCTTCAAATTGTCACACACTCTTTCGTTTTCAAACCAAATGTTCCTATGAATCAATCGCTGAGTCTCTACTTTCTCTCGATGTCGTTGCTAAAGTGATTGGACACTTTGGGTTACAGCTACGTCCATTCAAAGTGGGAAGAGATGATTGACGCTACTTGGCGCGCACTGAACGAACAGCACAGCAAGCAAACCCAGCAGTGTGTTCAAGTGGGAAAAATGGCAAAAAACTGGTGTGTTGTGAGACTTCTTCTCCCACTTAAGGAATATGACACCACAAAGGCGTCATCAATTTACATTCCGGCACACTTGTACAGCATCACTTCAAGTCCCTGAAGCCATTTTATATAAAGCTAACCGAGGTACCCAGAGCTGCTTGGGTTAATATGAAACATATGTGTGATCCCACGTGCTGCACGCAGTGCACGAGCTTCATGCAACCCATGGACTCCACTCCGAAAGACAATAACCTACAACGAACGACCTTCTGGATTACTTCTTACTTGGGGGTTACGGTGAAATTGGTCGAATGGTGCTCGGTCCAGCTGTTTATGTTTTTGTCGCAAGCAACGTGAGATTCGCTTTTATCTGTTTAAGACGTTCACTGTCTTGATCTTACTCCACGGCTGGACTTCCGTAACGTCAACAAAGTCCGGGCTCACCTCGCGCTCGCTGAGTGAATGACACACTCGGAGAATTCATCCTGGCACCTCCTTGAGGCTCCTCATCAGCTCCGTCCACCGCCAGCCCTGGCGCTGGAGCCCGAGCTGGCGCCCGAGCTGGCGCCCGAGCTGGAGCCCGAGCTGGAGCCCGAGCTGGAGCCCGAGCTGGAGTCAAAGTGTCACGCAGAGCGTTGCGTCAACGCAAATTTCAGCGAACAGGAGTAAATTCGCTTGCCAAGTTGAGCGACTGCAAGCGGCGACGCCAGCAACGAAACTGTGCCATGTCCCTCTGCTTCTACTGAATGAGCTTCCTGGCTGCGAGCAGCGGGAGGGAGGGAGGGAGGGAGGGAGAGGAAGGAGAGGCCTCAGCTAGGCCTAAGTGTTGCCGAAGTAGAGATACGACTGTGACAGGAAGAGGCAGGAGGAAGAGAAAGGCATAGTCAGTTTGCCGCGCCTATGTCCGTATTTGCATGGCATCATGGCATACTTGGTCAGTATGGAAACTGTGCTCTGCAAGGTCGCGCCAATGCGCCAAATTGTGCTATGTTGATATAGAGATGCATTTATTTATTTGTTGGATCATCGAGTCTTATATGAACAAGAATTGGCTGAGCACGGAATTGTAGTGCTTCTCAAAGTGCCAGGTATGATCCTAAAAGCCTCCCTTGAGTGCAATACCCTCGGGCCTTCCCCTTTCTTTTCTGGAGAAAGCATCAGCTGACCTAGTGGCACCAGATGACTTCTGGTCGAAAGTTTCATGAGTTCGCTTCATAACTGTTTGAGCGCGGATTTCCATGAAGTTCGAACAGCGAAGCTCCATTCTTTTCTTGGTAAATGCTTGAGATATCAACACTTGATCAGTTTTTAAGAACGTCTCTGTCCCACAAGGCAAACACCGAAGTCTGAATAAGTGTATTGTCAAGGTAGTCGGGATATTCGTACAGAATTCAGCCGTTCGCCCAGTCACAAAAACAAAAATGCTTTCAGGAAGCAAGTGGAGAATCTTGTTCTCTGGACGACTTCGCTTAGCAGTGATGCACATAAAAACATAATATGAACCTCTACGTGTGATTCAAGCACTACCGCCTTTCAACATGTCTTCTCCTCTCTGACGTAGCATTTTTAGAGAAGGTTCTCTGCTCCGAGTCACGTCTTCTTAAATGGGAATCTCAAAGTTCACGTCGACTTGGGCGTCTCTGGCGATGCCTATGATGTGCGACAGCTTGACTGAGAGCCTGGCAGCCTCTTCCAAGTTGTCCACCGGCAAGATCTTCATTCCAGAGGATCCAATCATTACCTTGGCGTCGTCGACGTTTGTACCCTAGTCAACAACTGCATAATTACCACGTGCTGATGACTTGTATACATGAGTTCGTATAGAGAAAAACACAGTCCTCTATAGATGAGATACTTGAACATAAGCTTTGCGTGCATGCAACGAAACATAGCGTACGGACCACATTAAATTTACGCAAGCTTTACTTTTCGAAGGAAGGGGATAATATATGGATTATCTAATTTCTTTGAAACAGCCATCTCACATTCTACATTGCTCGAGGAAATAAACTTTAATTAGTGCCACATTTCAGAGCCTGTCAACTCAGAGCTCAGGGGATTGGTTGAAGCTTCCTTTTGATGAGTCGAGGTGAAAGATATAAGATCGGCTTAAAGACATCCCCTAGGGTTCCCAGTTCTAAGCTCACAGGGGCTAAAAGAAAAAATCAGCTCGTGTTTTTCCTGTCTGTTTATAATAAATGGGTACCTTTGACCTGCAGCGTCAAGAAAGGCACAAGTAGGGGTGCAGATGCAATTACTTCGTAAAGGTTGATTTCAGCGAACTCGGATGTCGGACTTTATTGTAAAACTATAAATAGCCGAACTTGAAAAGTTAGCCTCATGGAAATTAAATGCGGCCCTCACGGTGCAACAACAGTCAGCATCGAAAGTATTCATAAAACCCTGAGATTTGCAAATTTACAGCACTTTCTAATAAAATACTCACCTTTAGAAAAGAGTTCATTAATGACGATTGCGATATTTCTTGCGCTCCATCAGAGCATGTACTTAAAATTATTCAAAACATATATAGAGATTGAAAGAACCGAAAAGGAAATTTTAAAAGTTTTCATCATGTTGAGATGGCTTGCGAGTGACTGCTGCTCACGAATGGTGGTAGCAGTCATCGCCCATTGTTGACTTTTTGGCAGCTGAATTTGTAATGTTTACTTAAGTTTACTTTTTGTAATTTTGCCTTCTTTCTTCACGGCTGTACTGAAGGAGGGTAGGTGAAAATACCGCTACCTTTAGATATCACTGGTTGTCATCGGTAGGAAAAACACATGTGTGATTGAAGCTTTGCAGGGTGTCTCTCACAAGCCATCGCAGCGTCATGAAAGCCACCATTTTTGCAGCACACTTACGCTTGTAGCACATACTAGACATTTAAGTGGGTGCTGTGATAAAACACTAGAAGGGCTGGAAGCGTGATTAGTACAACTGTTTCTAAAAGTGCATCGTTTAGGAGTGAACGCTAAAAATTAACAAACCTCTAGGTGTCAGAAATACTTCTGATCATGACTGTGTGCACAAAAGCTCTACTGTTGGTGGTTAGTTAAGGGGACGTGGATACCACACAAAAGAACCGTGGATAGAATAATATACCGTGTTCTCTAGTATATAGGACTCGCCCTAACTTGGACCTAACTTAGGATCTAAAAAGAAAGGTGCTATTAAGTACTTAAGACAGCATAAAACTGAAAATAAAACATGTGTCGTGTAACCAGAAAACTCGGTACGTATGAAGTCACCAACCAATGAGAGTCAAAGAACAGACGAGATACAGGATGTTCGATAATGAGTGTACAAGTATTTTGTTCTGCTTCATACGCCTACTTCGGCCAAAAAAAAATCGCCCGAGAAATTCACAATTCAAATTGCAATTGTTATCGGACACCCTGTAGATCGAATTCCCCATCAACCACATGAAAAAGAAGACAAACTGAATCCCCCGACCACTGAAACGGTGAAAAAGTTATTACTGTCTTCTTCCTAGATTTGAGTAAGCACAGTGTCGTCCGATCCGATGTGAACGTTGACCTGGACTTCCTTGGCCAACTCGACGATCTTGGACAGCTTGACGGAGAGACGCGCGGCCTCCTCCAGGTCTGAAACGGGCAGGATCCGCAAGCCAGAGGCGGCAATCAGCACTTTGGCTTCGTCAACTTTGCTGCCCTTACGGAAAAAAAAGTAGAGTAGGGGGCCAATTATTATCATTCAATGTAAACTGTGAAAAACATGACCACAAAGGTTACGTGTGATCGAGCAAGAATCCTCTTGGGTTTTTTTTTTTGCTTTAGAAAAAGGTTAAGCTATTCAGCCTATGTTAAGTGGCAGCAGCAATAGCAGCAAAAAAGTAATTCTAATGAGACCTCGTCATGTCAGTCCTTTTAAAGAAATTGGAAAAAACATAAAACTACCTGAAGTCTGACGACAATCGGAGTTGCCAGCTTTAACTCCTTGGCCGCCTCGATGATTCCCTCGGCGATGACATCACAGCGCATGATGCCTCCGAAGATGTTAACCATGATCGCGTTGACCTGAAAGAACAAGTCTGCATGATGCGGAGCACACATTGACGCTAGAATAATAAAAGCTTCTGGATATCTCCGTGGTACCAACAAAGGCACGTCAGTCACATTCCAGCGCTATGCAAGTATTTTGGCAAGATTTTGGTGCAAACATGTTAAATAGAACAGAAATGTTGGACCATCACGAGTAGTAGTTCATGCATACTAAGGAGAACATTATCTTATAAATCTTATTCCAAAATTAACCTTTGGATCGCTAGTGATGATCTTGAAAGCTTCCTTGACTTGTGACGCCGTCGCACCGCCGCCGACATCCAGGAAGTTTGCAGGGTTGCCACCGTGCAGTTTAATAATGTCCATCGTCGCCATTGCCAGTCCGGCACCATTCACCATGCAGCCGATGTCGCCGTCCAAAGAGATGTAGTTGAGATTGTAGCTAGCAGCTTCGACCTCGCTTGGATCCTCTTGCGTCCAGTCCCTCTGGTCAAAGATGGCCTTCTGACGGCTCTCAGCATTGTCATCGAAACGAATTTTGGCATCAAGGCAGAAATCTAAAAAGGGCAGCGCGTCAACAGGATTGCGCCTACGTTAACATTAAACGCTCACAATTTCCACTGGAGTCCTCAGCGAAGGGGTTGATCTCTAGCATAGTGGCGTCCTTGCTTACGAATAGATTGAACAGCTTGACGAGGATCTACAAGAAAGATGGTTGTGCCAACTTCCCCTCCAAAGCCACACCAACACGCTCTCACTCACGTCTGCCACCTCGCTCAGTCTGTCAGACGGAAATCCAAGGGCCACGGCAGCTTCTTGGGCCTTACTCTGTGAGAGTCCGTCGTGGATGTCAATGGGAAACTTGACGATGGCATCGGGGTTCTTCACAGCCACCTCCTCAATGTTGACGCCCCCCTCAGCGGAGACCATCATTACAGGACCCTGCCAAACGACGGTGAATGTAGGCATGTTCTTTGACTATCCAGTCCTTGGTGTAAGGAATTTCCACGTGCATGACTTCCACTTCACCACGTACGCAACGCAGCGATTGCAAGAGCGCCCGGCCCGAACGTCGACAACGCCCGAGCCTTTGACCTGTCGCAGTGACAGTTTCATAGCGTAAGAGTGAAGGGATTCAGAGGATCTCGCGCCAGTGCCAAGGCGGGGACGTCCGAGGAGTGCTGCTCACATTCGTGCACGGCATTCATTCCGGAACGAGGGGACAAGCAGTAGGGGGACCCCCCCCACCCCAGAAATGGGGTGGGGGTGGGGGGAGTCCCCCGGAAAAATCTCAGCCCATTTTACCATCATTGACCTTCTCAAAAAGGCAAATTTCAAGCCTTTCTGCGTGCCACTGTCTCCAGCTTCCTTTCTTTTGAGCACTATAGCGCTAACATGGTCTGCCTTGACATTGAACCTCTGCACCAACATTGCGCCCAAGTATCACATCTCCAGGTTTCACGTTAGAATTCCACTTCAGCACGTTTCAGGACAGTATATGAAGTCATGCATGTGGAATTTCTTACGCCAAGGACAGCAGATGCAGCAGGACAAGTATACAGAGAGTGCCAGAGCTAGGTTCCTTTCAGCACCCACTATTGGCCGATGCTGGAAGCGAAACATATACACAACTTCATGAAGAAACTCGGGAGAAGAAGTGGAGGCCTTGGACTTACTTAAGGGCCACTTTTCTATTTAGATGTGCACTTTCATAATGACCAGCTTAAGCTGACATGGGAGCCTTAGGGTCCTTTTACTGCCAAGACATGCAGTTGTATCCAAAATTACTTTTTGAATTTTTTCTCTTTCTGGGGAGTAGCTTAGTTTGTAAATTAAAAAAGTAGCAGTGTGACTCCTGTTACGAATATACTCTACTTTCTCCTGCATAAGGCACAACCTCATTTAAGATGCACTCTGGCATACCCTGACTTAAGGCATGTCGTCAAGTCAAAAGTAGCCATCTGAACCTGTCTCTCCTTGGTACCCACATTTAAGACGCAAACGGTTTTGATACAATGAACTCCCATTGATAGATGATCTGCTAAAAAGGGAAATCTGTTTGATATAACCAAATTTCTCAGAACAGAAGCTTGACTCCGTAATATCCTCTGCTTCACTGAGCAACTTAAAACTGATTTAAAAGTTGCTCCCTTCGTCTCAGAATATGTCAGCTATTTGGAGCAAAAGCTTCGAAAATTGGCAGGCTTAGATAATGCTTACAAGCTGTTGGGCTGAAATGATCTACCGGTGTCTTCAAGTTGGCCGGGCGGTTGCCCAGTATTGGAAGTGTGGATTTGAAGGTGAGATCAAAATCACACCTGCAGTGACTATAATACTGCACTTTTTGCTCTGAAATTGAGTGCACTTGACTAGGAATATGACAAGACAAACCTGTGGAACAAAAAACATTTTCAGATTTTGCATGTCCTACTGCAGAGACACCATGATAGTTGACCAATACCGTGCTCTGACTATGACCAGTCCCCTGAAGTAAATCATTTTAACCAATGAAGTTATGGCCCTTCTTTAACCAGCCAATCACATGTGTGCTATTCAAGTGGCTCCCTTATTTCGAAAAAAATGACATGGCTCACTTGTTTTGAAATGGCGATGGCACAAACTTCCAGTGATTGCACAAACTAACAATAATCAAAGCAAAGGTGCAGAAATATGAAGCTGATGATTTGGTGCTCACACTGTCGTATCAGTTGCTCTCGTACATGTCACACTTGTGCCTCCCGCTCTCGTACCTCTAACTCGCTCGCTTCCTTCTTTCTACCTCTGTCTTTCGCACCTCTCGTTCTCATATCTCTCACTCTTATAGTTTGAATTGTGTTTGCAGGACTTTCTTTAGACTTTGTTCCTTTTTCTGTTGAAGATGACCAATTGGTCTGCATTTGATCATCTGCCCATCTAGCAACCTCCTCAATATCGTTGAAGTGCGCGTCGTTGTTGACTTGTTTTCGTTTTTCTCCTCTTCTCAACAATGAACTTTTACGCCGGAATTATCCAAACTGGCGGAAAACAAGATTTCCTTTCCATCCATGTCAATATGATGCTTTCAAATGACGGAGAGACAAAGGGAGGCTAATTCTTGCGCGCTTAGGTTTGTCGAAACTCTAGTTGGTAGTAACAAAGATTGCTACGCTAGCGTAGCCCAGCACTGGAGAGGTCCTTACTACTATTTCACAGGGTCGTTCGTTGGGCCATGAAAATATCACTACCTGGTGTCAAGCTCTTCGAGATCAATCTCACAGGCCTTTGTGTGCATTACACCGTAGTTCAAGCACTCGTTACCGCGTATTTCCTCTCGTTGGTGAAAGCCACGTAGAATTCCTTCCTAGTGTACTTTCTTTCGGTGACCATGACGCTGTTGCAGATCCTCCCGGCCTCGCCAGTCTGCTTCGTCACCTGAGTTCAGAAAATTTAGTACGCGTGCTTTGCGTACGAAGTTTTGCACACAGTGCTTACGAGGTAGTCACCGATCATGCCTGCAGCTGCTGTCTCGGCCTCCTCGGGGTTGTAAACGAGCTGCACGCCACCTTTGCCACCCTTCTTGAACTTGCCCTTTCCTCTGCCGCCTGCCAACACCTGGAAAGAATCGACGTGGAGGAGTATGTTCAAGGAATCTTTCAGGGACATTTTCAGGGTCCTCCTACAGTGTCTTACTCTACGTTTTACATGTATTTAAGGACCTCGTCAGTCGGAAAATTACTAAAAACCTCGGTGACCACCAGCCTGATGGTCTCCTACCTGAGCCTTGACGACGAGATCCAGACAGTCGAGCTGTCTGGCAATGTCGGATGCCTCCTGCGGAGTCTTGGCCACTCCGAACTTGGGCGTCGGCACCTCGGCATCTCTCAGGAGGGTCATGGACACGTACTCGTGGACGCTCAGGTGGCGCTTCTGTTGACGAATGGGGTAAGAATGCTTATATGATATGATCTCACCATGATCCACCAAAGATGACAGCACTTTATTAGGGCACAATTTTTATGTACCAATGTGACGTCGGGAGAATGTCAAGGCTGGAACACTTGGAACACTAAGGTGCCCGAGATCAAGAAAAATGTTTCGGGATCATCGTTCACTCACCTGAAGTTTCTTGTGTGCAGTAGAACGAGCGCTGGCGTTCAAGATTCCCGGAGAGAGAGCCTAAAAAGAAAAAGAACCTGACCTCGCTGTTGTACCTCCTGACAATGTCAACTTGGTCGCCTATAAATAAGTCCACTCAGTCGTCCACACTCACCTTGGTGCCGCTCGTCCACTTCACCGCGGCCGCCTCGAGAAGGGAGAGCCTGGAGAGCCAGGATGCCATCTTTCCTGAAATGACGCCCGTTCGTTCCCGATTCTCGACCTGTCTTAGAGTAGTGACGCGGTAGAGTCGGGCCGGCTGGCTAAAGCTCGCGAGCCAGGCGAGCCAGAGGTCGGTTCGGGCTCGGCTCGGGCAACGACCCCTGAGAGCCCGGTAGCCGGCTAAAGCTCACGAGCCAGCTGCTGGCTCGTCTCGTGAAGGTTTCTTCGGGTCTCAAGCCAAGTCACAATGAGCCACACAGCTCTAGTACTAAACACAACCTTGCGGATAGCTTGAGTAATATTTTTGCTTTAGTGTACCAAAAGTTCCTTGTAAATCACAATGAGATTTTGGGCTCGGCTCGGTTCGGCTTGACTTGGCTCGGTCCAGACGTGTCTCGAGCCATGGTTTCTGTGGAAATCAACAAGCTCGGTTGGACTCGCAAGGCCTACATCCATCTTTACCGTTTCACTATTTTAGACATTCATCGAGCCACGTTTTGCTGGACTCGGCACAATTCCAGCTGTCTCGAGTTTTGTTCGGGCTCAATGCAGTCTTGGGGTCTTTGATCCTGCACTGACTAAGCGAAAGTGATTCTCTCTGGTAAAAGGGCTTTTCAGATGTCAGCACTGCGCTGACTGAAAGAAACTATAGCGATTTTAAGATGGAAACAAATGCCCATATGATTCTGTTCCTGACTTGAAGCTGACGCTTCAAGCTCTATTTCTCAAATAGCTTCTAAAAATAGTTAAACGCAATGCAGCTACAGTCTAGAAGGTTTTGTGCTTAGTGCGACTTCAATTTCTCTTTTTAGGGAAAACGAGTAGGAAATTTGACGTGACTGAATAGCAAAAATGCCTTGACCTCAACTCATCCGAGGATGACGTTCAGAAATTGAACTGGTCCGGAGCTCGAAAAATAGGCTCGATGCATCCCCTGCCTGTCCTTAGTCCAGTGGGCCAGAGGAAAGTTTGTAATGGAGCAGCCTTGAGTGCAGGCCCTGTACTCAGCCGCGCCCCGCACGACCAGCACCTGTTTTGGCCAGCCCCATGGACAGCTTCTCTGCGGCTAGTAGTCAATCAAGTCAAGTAGTCCATTACACGGTCCAGTGACGCAATCACTCAATTTGATAAGGTCACTAACCGATTTCACTCGAATGGCTGACGCAATGACTTATCGCTGATTTATTTTTCCTGGTGAAATAAGTGTCCTCCTATCTGTTGTAGATAGCCCTTGGTCTTGCTTGCTCTATCTGCATCCCTACAGCTGTAGACAGGCCCCATCCGACCTGATCAGCAATTCCTCAGCCTGGCCCGACCACTTCTCGGCCCATCCCATCCCTAGTTCGCAAAATTTAGCCTTCAGCTGGGCCTGGATAGAATCAGTCAGCTGAAAGCAGCAGTAGGAGAGTCGAAAGAAGGACAGGCGAGACAAGTGTCGAGGTTGCGCGATCGTTTCAAGGCATGTCTTCTTTCCGGCGTCTAGTCAAAAATAAACAACTTGCTTAGAGACTCTGTGTGAGTGCCACAGTGCTTGGTGTCAACAGACTAAAGAAAAAAAGCACGTTATGCACTGTGAACTTGGACCGATTCTTCCTATCATTGGCATCTCCTGAGCTTAATTCGTAGCCTCAGGCTAGATTGAGTCGAAAGCAGCAGGATTCAGGTAGGCTGATCCACCCTCTGCTCACCTTTGTGACACTTCATGAGTCTGTGCCATGGTTGGTGCCAAGGAGTACAGCGCCAGTTGATCCATGTCTGACGCATTTTGTGTCAAGCTTTACGCTACATAAATCATACTTTATACGGGTGTGACCCTACCACACGCGGTGGTGTAACATGGCACACGAGAACGTCTGAGAAGAAACAGGGTGGCCAGGAACTTTGTCACGTAAGTGAAAGTGGAGACTTTATACAAGTTCTTGCAACGTCGCCGTGACCTTGGGCAGTACGTAAAACCAGAGACAGGCCCTAGGTGTCCACATGACAAAGGCCCTTTTTTAGTGACGTCACAGTAGCATTGGTTGAGAGTTACTTTTAGCGTGTGAAAACATCAGCTTTCACCGTGCTGTTAAGTTAATTCCGGAATTATAACTATGAAAAGAGTATTATTGACTTTGTCAATGCACAGATTAACTGTCCCAATCTTGAGATCAAGCAGTCTTTGAGAGGTGGAAGAAAGGATCAAAGTAGAAGTAGTTTTGGAGCCCTGATCAATGCTGCGTTGCTTTCGCCACGATGCAACGTGAAGAAAAGAGGATTGTTAGGAGTTGGACTCCTTAAGGTCATCTAAGTCGTTTGTGTTCAACCAACACTTGAGAGTGCAGCCTGCAAAGGCCATAGGACAGTTATGCCAGTTCTATGATGCGGAGTTTTACTCTTTCTTTTTTAAAAGGAAAGTTGCAGCAATTCATCCCAAATTTCCCCGTCCAAATAGGTGGTGTAGGGTCAGATTGCGGAGGCAAGAAAGGAGCTGCCAGGCTGGCAAGAAGGGAAAAAAGGCTTTTTCTTTTGAAAATTGCTGCTTTTGCACTTCTGCCTTGATTTATATTTGGCTTCGTTGCCTGTGTCTGTAGGGACAAAGAGAGACCAACGCGCCTCTCAATTTGATAGCTTCCTCGACTGACGCATGCATTAGAATGACCTTCAGTGCCTCAAGTCAGTGCGCTACTTCAACCACGTTCTTAGCAATCGATCCAGAAGTTGTTTTTTTGTGATCAGGAAGTCTGAAGGAAGATTTGCCCTGAGCACTGGAGGCGAATGATGATACCACGAGGGAGAGCGAGCGATCGGGCGAACGAGAGATCTCCTTGTCCTCTTTCACATGTTAGGGCTGACCAGAACGGAATTCATTTCTGCTCAGATGTCGATCGACGGCTGAAGATGTTTGAGCTCCTGGCGGTCAAATAGTGGTTTAAGTTCTACTCTGATCAAGTTTACCTCAACTTCTTAGCTGAACAATTCATTTAAGCCTTTTAGAAGCACATCTCAAAAGTGCACCTTTTTCCTGCAATTTTTTTCACCTACAAGAAGGTATGGAATCTTGTGCAAGAGACCAGTCCTTCCTCACATGTCCAGCGCTTTCCAATGGCAATTTTGTCCTGCAAGAGCTACGAGAGCTGGGGGTTCAAGAGCTATGAGAGCATGATGACTGAATCTTTCGCCGCATACTTCTAAACCTTTGCCGAAACGCGAAGCTCATGGACACTGATCACTAGAAGACGCATAGATTGATTACGCATCATAGATTAGAAGACGCGTAGATCTGGGTTAGATTTGATCAAAAACATATTAGGGGAGAGTCAGGGAATTTCCCGATAATCAACAAACATCAAGTTAGTCAGCTTCTTGGTACCGACTGACTGAGTTGACAAATTACACAGATTCTGCCGTGCAAATTTGAAAGCTCCAAAAACTCTAAAAGCTGCGAGTCGCACTTGCCTACAACAAAAAAAGTATTTGCAGGCTTCCTGTGAAGTATTTGGACCACACACAAAAGCACGGATGAGATTTCAGAACCTGCTGACAGAGTGCGCAAAAGCGCAAAATCTGGTCACAATGACCCGTGAGTCACTTGGGCACTCGAGTTTTTCATCTGATTTCTTTCAATTTCGCGAATATTCGCACGTACAGAGATTTGATTGCACAGTGATAAAAAGAGAACATCACAGCTCTTTGTTTAAGCCCCGAGGTTTCCTGCGTCACTTAACGGTGATTGATTTGTCTCCAGGGGAAATCCTTATTTTAGAGTTACTTATCACTATTTTAATTGTCACTTTGTTTCATGAATTCATCGAGACACCCACGAATTTTAAGCGACTCCATATTTTTGAAGCATTGTGAATGTACAACATTATGCATTGTCTGATGAAAGTTGCGTGATGTTGCGCTGTTGTTGCACAAACAGGTCGACCACGTTATTCATTTTTCGTCGCTATGGCCAAGAGGGTCTCTCGGGGGCCGTGACGCTACATTTCATGGGTCTACTATGTCTTGTTAGCCATCTTCGTAAGCTAATCATAAATGTGCTCTTCCAGGCATAGCAGCAAAAAAGCTTTGACTGCTAGCTTTGAGACAAAAGTGACACGCTATCGTAAGAGCAGGGAAAGACCAACTACCCGAATGGATGCGATTCTAGCAGGACATGACCACAATAGTCCTACAATTAAGTTATGCTACCGCGAAACATCAGCACTAAAATATAATTCATTTTCATTCAAGTTTTACCCCCCACCCCCCGGCAAAAGTTGTCTGAAAAGAGTTACATCTCATCCCATGTCTGTGGTCACCAAGGTACAGTTGCTGCTCAGCTCGGTCTTGAGAAATATGAGCTCATTTTTTTTCCACGGTCAAGGATTTTCTTACGTACTGATCTTTTTTATGCACTCGTGTAACGTTATTAGGCACAAGTAGAATTGTCCAGCATGTGAGAGTGTCTACAAAGTTTCTCTTGTATTTGCCAGATCGTGTCCCAATAAACCGGGCTAGAAGGGACTTTTTGCATGCGAATTTCGCACACCAATTCTTTCAAATGAAGCAGATCTTACAAAGCAGCAAAAATAATTCACAGCACGTTTTTCCTCATTTAGCGCACGATTCACAGGTTCACGGCTAAAGTTGTTGTCGGCTGTAACTTACGCAAGAGTGCATCCATACAACCTTGTTCAAGAAAGCGAAAACTGCACCGTTTTTCTGTCTCACTGAAAATGCTCGCAAGACGCTGCCAGACAGCAAATGCCAACTGCAAGCAAGTATTTGTAAGTCCAGCAGTTTCTCCCGTGTGTTAATTTGCTTTAACACATTCATTACAGGCACGCCACACTTGGTAATGGAGCTTGAAAAACGACATTTTTGGCGACTCGCACTGTATGTTGTTACAGGGCAGGAATCAAATTAGGGCGTCTTCTTTGCCTTACTTTAAGAGGGTCAACTGCGTCGTTGGCTTCTGTAGCAAAGACGCTGGAAGCTCAGTGTGGACGAGAACTTTTTGCTCTCTAGACTGAAAGAGAAAAAAACCCTGTCCCTTGTCTCTAAACTTCATCTGTTGCTTGCATCAGCGAGTAACCAGCAAGTACCAATCAGCTTAGCTTCCGTCGCCAAGATGATCTTTTTCCTCGATCTGATCAGTTGTCTGACGAGTAACAGAACTCTATCGTTGCCGCGTTCGTGCAGGGGGAGCTGAGATTAACTCCATCTCCGAAGTCCCTGCTGGGGACTCCATGTACGGGCGTTGTCCCGGCGCCAGCATCCACTGGATCAATGCGGCCTGGCTCCGTTAGGAAGGGGCCCCGCCTATGCGGACAATTTGGGGAGCAGGTCCACGAACCGCATCTGTGTGGGGAAGCACATGAGGTGTTCTCTTCCACTCAGAAGTCAGTGTTGTCTACATTCAGACATGAACATGAAGATTCTCAGATCTGATGGAGACTTTCCAAGTCTTGGGAGGTGTTTAATGACTAGTGAGTCTGTTCCGCTGTGCTCCGTCAGCTCTAAATTGAGGGTCTGCCCAAACTTGAATGACCTGGGGAAGGTGTGACATGAGGCGTATTTTTCGCCCAAGTGCCTGAATGGCGCCGCCTGCGCCACATGCTCAATCTCATCATGCTGAGAAAGAACCTGAGGCTGAAGGAGCACTCAGGTTCCTGCCACAGATGACCTGGTCAACTCCCTCAGGAATGAGGTCCATGAGAAGGGTGAAGCTGTCACAATACCGAACTTGGAGGCACAGCTGCACGCCTGATATGTGGAGAGAATGTGAAAGTTATAACACTTGACATTTCTCTGTGATTCTGTCCCCACTCATGTGCTCCATTTCTCAAAGAATACTTTTTTGATACGTCTTGTGACAACATGAGCGAGGACTGGAAGAAAGACCTCTTTATCAACAGCACAAAGGAGGTTCTCAAGGTAACTGTTCAGATGTGATAATGTGCGAACGTTCCACTGATAGAGCTGCTTGAGCATTAGGAATCTGTCCGGCTCCAGTACTCTGAGCAAGAGGCAGCTGAAAACACGAGTCTCTGTCATAGAGGGCTCGTCCGGACCTACAGCAAGTAGTCAGTACAGTAAGTCAGCAATAAGTTAGTGAGGAACTCTTGATTTAAATCTAAACTGTCCACTAAAAATAGATTGTCCTGACCACTGGGCAGCTGCAAGTAAACACAACAGACAACAAATGTCAGTGCTACTCAGTGACTTGTTAAAGAGAGGTAGGCAGGAAACTGGCGAGGCCCGGCAGCCCAAGCCAGTGGGGAAGTTGATGTCACCACCCGTGGTGATGTGAGTGCAAAAAAGAATGAGAAGGACTCATTATCGTCATTATCGCCAAAAGGTTTATAAAGAAATTCAGTCATATCTCTGTGAGATCAGATGGCTCTAGTATTTGCCAAGCTTTATCCAGTTTTGGCATCACCAACTGTAGCTCACTTTTTTGCAACTGTGTAAGCTAAATATCAGCTGAATTCTTGACTTCAGCGATAGGGAGTCTTACATAATCCCACACGGCGTCATCCGCATCGTGCCAGTTTCCTTATCTACCTTTCTTTATCATATCACTGGTGCTATTCAAGATTCAAGTTGAGACCTAGAAGAGCTCTGCTCGGACTTCTGACTACTAGTTCAACCATTATGCCACCAAACCTCCACGTCCTTCAGATTTGTGTTGATTTCTTTTTTTTCTTTTTTTTTGAGAATGAAGTGAAAATGGCTTTTTTTCTTAGGCATCATACATATTTTTATGACTTTTAGTGTGACTTGAGCGCATCCCTGCTCAAGAGTGCGCAATACAGTAAAGGAGGTTTGGAAGAGAGAACATGACTGTCATCACCATGAACTGTTTAGAAATATCTGGAATATCTACCGAGGGAGAGCGAAATTCTTGACAAGGTCTTTTAAAATCTACCATTTCAGCCTAACATGGCCTTCCTGGTTTCAGACCCACTTGACATGGAAGGTGAGACTATCCTTGACAGTTGATGCTTGGTACCACTACGATTTACCTAATTTTGTATTAGACTCGTGCCCTTAAAAGAAAGTACTTCTGATGCCAAAATCACATATATATAAAACGGAGCAAATTTTCAGTGCAAGATTTGTTCACGGAAATTTTACTCAAAATAATCACCGTAGGCAGACACAGCCTTCTCTAAGCGCCTCCTTAGACGACAGCTAGATCCTCTTCACCCAGCCAGGATGACATATTTGTGGCCCCCTCTCATTGATTAAAGCCTCTGCCTATCAGTTCATCCAGCTTGCCAGCTCGGCCTCCCTGTCCTTGGACATCCAGCTTGAGGCAACTCCACACAGCATTCAAGTCTGGCGAGTACCCTTGCCAGACATTCTTGTCAACCAGCTTCATTCCAAGCTGCCCAAGCTGGTCTTTAAGAAAAGACTGCATTGATGCCGATCGATGAGCTGGAACACTATCTTGAAGCCAGATCCCACCTTTGGCCTGCCATCTGGGTAGTTCTGCTTGAGCCATGGGATATGATTGTTGAGGATCAGGTCCTGGAAGGCCTGACTATTCACCTTGAGTCTGCGGTTACAGATCACAGTCTGAGACAGCCCATCTGATGTCAAGAGTCCCCATGCCATGAGGCCACGAGAACATTGATCTTTGTGGATGTCAGCAGCTGGGGAAACGACTAGTTGCAATCACCATGAACAGACCATTGTTTCTGCAGGCTCCTACGTCAAAATAGACTTCATCGGACTGGAACACAGGTGCTCCAGGGCGCTTATTCTTCAGGATTGACAGGATCTCCCTGGCTCCTGTCAGTCGCTTCTTCTTTTGCTTGTCCGTCAGCCTGTGGCGGCGGCGCCTGACTGGGCTCCTTAGTCCTAGGTCCCTATGGATGAGCCTCACAGTTATCTAGGACACCTTGTCTACCCTGGCCAGCTCAGCCCCTGACACAAGTGGATTTGACAACGAATCTTTCTCCTTGCCGACTGGCCCAGAATAGTGATGGGACGACCAGGATGGCAAACAGCGTGAGCAGAACCACAGAGCGTCCTCATCCTCTTGACATGGTTGACAGTACCAGTGCTGATGTTGAAAATCTTGGCCACATCTGCGGAGCCTCTTCAGAGAAGACAAAGGATCCAGTGATTTTGCCAGGCAATGCCCTGCCCAGGCTGCTGGTGGTGACATCATCGCAGCTCTTCTTCTTGAGATGATTGGCTGCCCATGACAGCTTCAAGAGGGGGCAACCTGCAGCGGATCTTCTTTATCTTCCTCCTCTTAATGGTTGGCTCACCAATCTCACTGTAGTATGATTATGAGCATGATCTATCTCTACATTAGATCCACCTCTAATCTCTCCCTCATGCA
>JAAUXU010005530.1_pt1 | contig 42150 bp, 36 predicted proteins | sample 7278151 | NCBI WGS metagenome assembly JAAUXU01 (sample SAMN14350113, study PRJNA611818) | marine sediment metagenome | isolation source: surface marine sediment (1.8m) | place: French Polynesia: Moorea | collected 2018-08
CTCGCGGGGCATGAGTGTTTTCGCCTACAGTGACGTCAAGGCCGTGCAGTCCTTTGCTGAACGTTTGACTCGATCAGGCTTGCTCAAAGGTTGTGATTTGAACGTTTAAGGCAGGTGCAGACGAGAAGATGGATGCTGCATGACTCAATGGAGAGCCCGTCGGACCGTTACCTTGCTGTCGTGTGTCCAGATGATGAACGGCTGTTTGGAGGGCCCGCCGGAGATGACACAGGTGAGGTTGAGTGTGGAGCCCTTGCTCAAGAACACCTCTGGAGGACCGAGGATGTCCGTACGAGGGTCTGCAGAGAAACAAAGACTAAGAAGAGTACAGAGACATCTTTCACCCTCCCGGCGGAGGAGAAGCTACGTGCACGTTAACGCTTCGTTCTCTCTATAAGTATGCATATAGTTTCTCTAATATGCGCAAGCTAAATTTTGCTAATGTCGGATGGCGTTTCTGCGCCAATGCTTGCATTAGAGGCCAGGCTTAAGCAGGCAACGACTCGTGCCCTTCTTCTTTTGAACCATTCATTTTTATATCATCTTTATGCTATTTTTATATCTTATGACTTCGTTACAGTCGACAAAGGACTGAGTCTAATCAAGCCAAAAACTCACTTTGCAAAGTTGGTGGCCACTCGGGAGACACCAATTTTTTTCCCTCTGTTCCGGCAACTACAGGAGCAGGATAAAAAGTCTATGCAGAACTATGGATTGCTTATATTAGAGAAGTTGCTGATACAAGAGGCGCAACTCTAGGATGCAGGGGCTGCTTATATCCGAGGGTTGCTTATGTTCGAGTAGAACACGACAAATCCATATGTTCAGTACAATCCCTCAACCCAGCGGATTGGGCTTCTAATGTAAACAGCAATGTACACAAAAATTAAGTTTGAAAAATGACGATTAGCTCGCCAAAAATCGCATCAACTTGGTGTAATGGTGATTGTAAGATGTTGTGCAGTTAAAAAAATCACTGATTATCCCCTCAAAATTCTTGATTTTCTGATTCTAACATCGTGGCCTTGAGACATGTGTCCTTTTGTGAGAGATCACGTCATTGAGATTTGCACTTACTTATTTTATACATTTTCTTCTGTATCTCATTTTCTGAAGGACTTTGAGGCACAAGTTAAAAATTCACCTGTCCGAAATTATTGGCATCACTTGGGAAAAGATGAGAAACATTATTATACTAAGGTGTTGCACCAGGGAGGGCCAACATTATACTCAGTGTCTCGTGAGTATCGCATCCGAAGCGCCCTGATTTGGGCCATCCTCACTGTAATTGCAGGACGACTTTATTAGGTGTAGAGAGAAACCATATCTTTTTCCCAGTCACCTGTAGCCAGCAGGAACTGCCATAAGATGCAGACGACTTTTTGGTGCTTTTTTTGGCCAAGGAAGGTGCGTCTTAAACGGCAGAAAATATGGGAATTCAATGCTAGAGAAGCATTCGACGGAGATTTGTGTGACCCATGCACTGAGGAAAGAGCTGGAAGATGTTGGTGCAGACCTAAGAGTTCCGCATGGACATGAGACAGTGCAGTGAAGTAAGAGCTCCCTTCAAATGAGACCCACAGCCGCAGTCGGAAAATCTAAGAAGCGCTGCATAAATTGTGACCTAATTGTGACTGCTTGGTAAGACGGTGTGATATCCCGAAACAATCTATATTGATGCGTGAAGACCCAATTAATTGTCACGTTGATACTTCTGGAGATGCATTAGTGATGTTTTACATACTTTAAGAGTTCAGTATCTGTTACTTTAACATCTTTAGGTTTTCCCTCGCTTTCTTTTCTCTTGTTGATGTCTTCTGCACGGCTGCCCTAACGGCCCGTGGGCTGCAGGCCTTTTCCCAGCGTTATATCCCGCTTCTCTCGACATTGCATGCTAAATGTATTGTACGATATCGCGATACATTTTTGCATATCGAGATATTCGATACCTTCCAAATATGACAACATGTCGCACAGTCTTGTCACGAAGCCTTTTATTTGACAGTGATTTTCATGAATCGACCCCCCTAGTTTTCTTACTGCTGCATAGGCAGTGTGCAGCTATTCCACACCACTTTTTTCAGAGAAAAAGCGGGACACAGACTGATCATAACACTATATTGCCTGCCCTTTGGGCTGGATCGTCTGCCCAGACTGGCTGGGCTGAATGGAAAGGTGGGAACAAAGTTATCAACAGTTTACTCCACTGCCAGCTCTTTGGGCTGGGCTAGGCTAGGCTGGGCTTGATAGGCTGTGGGCAGATTGATTTCCCTCGCTTCCGCCTCGTGCTATTAAGATCCCATCTCGGGGTCAATAAAGTGCTACTTTACAGGAAGGGTAAAATCTGTTTAGTATTCGTCATTCTCGTTTAGAAGCACTTTTACACGCGAAATGGATGTTGCAGCTCGAGAGGCACCAACGACCCCAGGGCAGAGTGGGTGGAGTGCGTGGAGGGGGATGCCCAATGAATGGTCTTCGTGGCCCCAGGCCTTTTCAGGCCTTCTATTAGTGCAGCACTTGTTTGAATGCAGCGCTTCTTTCCTCACTTGCCTGTCCTGCTTTGCCGTCTCAATGCTGTCCTTAAGAGCATGTCCAGGTAATATTCCTCCCGTTCAGTTCAGCCTCGTCCCATGGACGAGGCCATGGAGATGTGAGTGAGCGGCAAGCAGGACTTGCAGTTTCAGCTCTACGTGCCAAGCCGGTATGGTGTGTAAAAAAAAGTTCCTGCACATACATGTATGTCATAAAGACCTCGTCAGGAAGGATAAAAGTGCCCATCCTATTCTTGTATTCGAGCTTAATAACACTAGCTCAAATACAGAATGATCCAGAATATAGAACTGATGGTTTGTGATGATTACCGAAGTTTTGGTGCAGTTACTACGTGCATGTCATATTAAGTTTCAAGCTCCAAAACAGAAACCAGTCTTCCAACACCTACCGCACACAGTTAAAGTTTTATATATTGCTCTCGCTTAAAACTACAAAGACGTAACAATGTTTATGATTTGTGGGGCAAGGTTAAAAACAACTGTAAATCAAATGAAATAGAATATTTGACTACCCATCCTGCATATACCCTTCATTAAGAGACTCCCAGTCCACTCGGCCAAATTCCAAAATTTTAACTCCTTTTCTACCCGAACATATTTATCAATTAGTGATTAGTGTACTATGCGTGCACTAGCACAAATAGTATCCATCGCAGCTGAGGGGCCGGGCGTTGCTGGCGTCACTATTTGCATTAACAGTTAGTGATATAAAATTCAAGCTTTTGCGCTCCCCACTTGGAATTGTGTACTTGAGTACAGGGCGATTGGTCGGTTTGTCTAATATTAGCCCCATGTCTTGTGTCAACCAAATTTCATCGCTCCCATACTTCTTGCTTAAAATAGCCACCTCCTTCCCAGACACATTTTTGTGCTCTCTCACTGACACTGAGCACCTAACAATACCTTGACGAATCTACTCAATAATTTCAGCACAAATGATCTCTCTTCTATGATCGCCTTCAAAAGCCCCTGTACCGCGCCCATGACCCCCAAATCAAGGGCCTGGACAGAATTGATTGGTCACCTGGACCACGTGTATGCCCTGCAGTTGGATCTGCGTCCGTCCAGGATACACGCAAATGTGCAGTGCGTGGGTCCTGCGCGTACGACAGCCCCTAGTCCAACAATTGGCGCGCCTGCTGACAGGTTCATTCACAGCCCCAAACGTATGGCTGAGAGGTCTAAAATGGGCCGGCAGAAGTGATTCTTTCGCCGTCGTAGCTGATGGAATTATGCATGAACAGTGCACGAGTGTTCACAACACCATTAGTGTGTTAGGGGTACGCACGCAGTCAGAATAGAGGGCCACTTTCCCCACTTGTTCACCCTGTGTTCTCACCCCTTTGCCCTCTTTTCGCTAGAGCACTTCACTCACGAACCAACTTTGCCTTCTGAGGGTCTACGTGGAGAAAAGATTTTCCTCTCCTCGTCTCTTTCTGTGAGATCACAAGTCAATGGCAGTGATCAACATTTCACTCTCGAGGCTCGAGAGGGCAAATTTACTGCACTCACACCCACCTCAGGCTGATGCTGTATCTTATGTTGTTGATGCTATCAAATTTACAAGCTGTAAATTCTACGTTAGCCGAGCCACCGAATTGTGGCCGCACGTTTTAGCACCTAAATGCCATTCTCCGAAAAATTGCACGCGTGACAAAGTCTTTTGATATTAGGAAATTGCAATGCAATATTCATGACCTGAGTGGCAGGAAAATGGGACAGAGGGGAGATAGCGCCACAGGGAAAAGAGCCTAAGGAGGGTTCTAGGTGAGCGCTAAATGCTCTTTCCTCACTGTTTATGGTACCTTGAATATTGTTTGCTCAGCGTGCATTGTGCGGAGGACACACAGCAAAGAGGGGGGGATTCTTGGGGGGATCTATTAATCTGAACTGCCTCAATATTGAGGCATCTTAGGACGGTTCCTTCTTAACCTCGGGGTCGGAACAGTGGGTACGGGCCTAGCGCTACTCATGGGAACGTCACAGCAATGTCGACGAAGCACACGGTAGATAAATTGGAACAAAGTTAAAGTGCTCATTATTTCCTTGCTTTGGAACTGTCGTTCGGGCATTATATTAAACCGTTCTTTCCTACTCATTGAATGTGACCTCTCTCAGCTTCAGGTAGGGCGTCCGCAAATCCTCGGAATGCTTTTGTGACCCTGACGGTCTCTGCAGCATCCAGCTATGCCGTCATAGAGGACTGCAGAGACTAGAGAATCCCTGCCCCACAGATAGCAATCACGGTTCCAGGACAACTGAGACCCAGACAGCTGATACCACTGCACTGAGACTAGGACAACTTTAACACTAAGGAAATTGTTCGTGTCCCCGTCAGCATCGAATCACTGGCCCTTCAACGCAACCGAACTTCAAGCAGTAGCTGAGCGAGGAGGTCTTTACTAGGGAATGCATCAGCAAAGGTGCCCAAAAGGTGTCAGTCACATGTTCAGGAGGCACGAATGCCAGTGCTGTTGGAATGGTGGAAGAAACTGACTGAGACTGGTCTCAAAAACTGCGCGATGACACTGATGAACGAATGTCTGAATGGTTTATTACCAGGATTCGTAAAGATTGTCTGTTCCAGTGTGATAGATAATCATTTTGCCGAAGCTGTCACAGCCGAGAGAGGTTGGATTTGGCAACGGTTAGTTAGCTTTCTGTCTTACTCTCCCAATCTGTCTCTCAAGATATCCCTCCTGCAGCACTGCTGCGAGGACTTCCTTCGGTATATCCAAGAAGCAAATAGGCCTAGTCAGCAGGTGCTGAGCTTTGCTGAAACTTTTTCCTGCTAGCACCATGTTCACCTAGGGCATGTCCACAGTCTGGAGGACATCCCAGTACAGCATGCTGATCTTCCAGAGGACACCACTCTCGAGAACTGTGGTGAAGTTCGCTGATGGAGCTCAGGGGATAGGGCATCTTCAGTAGACCATGGAAAGACAGTCTGGAGCGACCAGGAAAGTCAACCTGACATCCTCCCTGTATAGGTCCGGCATACAGTGAAGAGCTTTTCGTCAGGGATGCCAGAATTCTTACATGATGAAAGGAGCCTCCTTTCTTTAATAACCCTAGCGGCCGGCCTCTTGATCCTCAGTAAGCGAGTGCCTGACCTTGAACTGATGACTCCGGAATCCCTTGAAGTCCTTGTTCACTGTGCTGCAGATAGTGAAGGCACTGCGATTCCCAGCTCTGTCAAGGTTGGACATGGGATAGTCATGGATAAAGATGGACCTTGAACTGAAACCTTGAACTGAAACCTTGAACTTCCTCAGGACTATCTATGAATCTGCTTATCCTTTTTCAGTCCTTCACTCCCTCTCTAGTCATACCCCTGACAAGTCATGTACAAGGTGCAACAAGATCAAGCTAATCTTTAAATTAAAGCCACATCATGTAAGTATCGTACGAATCAACATTGGCATCGATGAAAAGGTAATTTCGACCTCTATCAGACTAACGTTATTTATAGCATTCTTGTGTGAACGCTCTAGTGCTTCTGACCAGAAGATGAGACGAAAACAAGTCAACAATCCAAGTACCTGGATGTGATGGAGCAGGTTGAAAGATAAGGGTAATCAGTCGCTTTGCACAATGCTTTTGTATTGACCAACTTACAGTTTATATAGAGAGTTTTCAAAAAAGAGGTTGAAACCCCCAAAGTGAAGCTGTTGCCAGTCCTGACATGTTAAATTGTCTTTTAAGCAATACCTTATTAAGTGACCTTCTTAAAAAGTTCAACCGAGTGAAGTTTGGATGGAGTCTCTACTTTTGCCTCATTTTGTATCGTCTGAGTTTAAGTGCATGTCCTGGCCCAGGGGATGGCTTCTATGCAACGTATGTTTGGTTGTCTGATTTTTTTTCTATTCCAACCTTGTTCGAACCAATTTTTCATTCCGGGAACCGATTTTGGACACTCAAGAGTATGTCTACTCTGGCACTCTTTTGCTAAAGATCGGGTCATGTTTAGTCCAAAGTGCCTTCAAACCAGGCATGAAGTGTACGAGGCCATTTCGACCATTTCTCCAACTTCAGGTGAATCTGGGAGGAGTCTCAGCGGCAGGATGATTCATCACCAAGCTGAGAGCCTCCTTAAAAGATGACATCATGCTTTCTGCACAGTTAAATTCAAATCGACAAATAAGAAGCACAAAGATCAACTTTAGTTTTGTCCGCATCGGGTTGTGAATGGTGATTGAGAATCATTTTTTGGGTGACTTGAATCGTTCTGGAATTTTCAGCTCATTCCATTCCCACCAACTAACGAAGAATCTCACTGTTGTTTGAAGGTCCTGGAACCTTAACCAAAGCCAACACGCTGTCCTGGCCATAAAAAGGACCATGTCAACTAGACCATCATGTTTATGTTATTTCAAGAGTGCCCCAGGATGACTCAGCCTTAAAGAAGAGTCCGAGGTCTCTACTTCTTGCTCACGCTGTTGTTCTTGATGAAGTTGTACACCGCCAGCATCTTTAAGGTAGCGAGTGTCGAAGGGCGCCGTGCACAATCTTGTGCACTGGATACAGCTTGTGTGAGTAAATGGTGGTCTTGGGCCACTGGAACAGCTTGATGAAGTCGACCAGGCACAACTCTGCGCATCAAATCTCCATGACTGCTAACGTACACTCCAGATCATTCGTCGTGTGGAGTTTTGTCGGTGCTTGGGTTTTGCAAGTGTTATGCTGAAAACTGCGGTATCGAGATTTTTTGGCACAAATTGTTTACGTATTTAGTTCAAACATTGTTTCACTCCCATTGTAGGGAACTGTACTGGTGTACTGACGCAGTTGAATGCTCCCTAACCCATGCCTGCCTACTCACAAAACGATCGCTTGCACGCATGCCCCTGGGTAAATACATTGCGCCCCGAGTCAATATGTATGTGTAAACGTGTGTGTGTGATATTAGGCAAAAAAACTTTCATCTCTTTCCCTGCAAGGAGTTATTGCTATTTGTCCTCCCACAAAAAAGGTTGTAAAGAGGTTGCTTTTCGGACTGATCTGTACGTGAACCCACACTGAACTATAGCTTATAAAAATGTACCGTCATGGAATGTGAAGAATAAATTATTGAAAGAGACAAAGCAAGGTAACAGCTATGCTTCGGTTGTTGTGGCAATGAGAATAAAAGAATGATTCGGTTGACGAATTCCCTTGTCCAGTCAGTCCAGTGTTCCAGCAACAGAATTTAGGTCAACTTACTTAAACATCGCATACGCAGCTGTCAAAAAGTCAACAATGGAGGGGAGGATTGTTTTGATCTTTTCAAGCCACCCCGAGGTAGACAGACCTAGGGTAAAGTGGACCAGCTGTCGACAGCTTTTTCGCCCATTCAGCTTGGTTTTCAGGTAAAAGTACCTCTACCCATAAGTACTGATGCTCTTCTTCGGCAAAAAAAACGCACGTGTGACCGCAGCCTAAGAAGAAAGTTTGCGTCCGCCACCGACTGAAACGCTGCTCTCAAAAGTCTGCACTTCATTTCCTTGATATTGCCCGGGCGGATGGTGAATTCTCCCCCCCAGGAACGTGAGTCGAGAACGTCCCGCTGCACAACTTCAGCCCTGATGTCAGTGCTGATACGAAAATGATCATTCTCGATCTACAGCACCTGTCGTTTGAGGATATCTGGTCAGAGGCGTAGTGAAAAATGCCGAGAGTTTTTTTTCTCTCTCTGCGCACAATGACACGGAGGAGGTGTTATGGTAGCGAATTCTGTTTTCTGTGGAAAGGTTTTTTTGGCATTTTGATGTTTTGGCACTTTATGTCGTCACCTCTTTGGCAGAGAAGAAATCACCAAAATCAGCGAAAAGTTTTCCCGCTCTCTAGTTCTATCTCCCCGTCGTCGTCGTCGTCGTCGTCGTCGTCGTCGTCGTCGTCGTCGTCGTCGTCAGGGTTAGCAAGGCGTGGATGCAGAACCGGAGGGAAGCAGCAAAGTCCCCCCCCCTCCCGCCCATTCTAATGTCACGCATGCGCCGTACGAAGCGTACTGAACTGCTTTATTGCCCTAAAAAGGTAATGTTTCGCTATCAAAGTTTTCCGAAGTCCTTTTTAAAGACTTTCTCCCCTTCCTTTTCCAAGAATGGAAGCCTTAAAGACTCCGGGTCCACGGTAAAATCAACTGCGATTTTCCCGTCAGCTGGACACACACGCGAAAATCATTTCCCATTTCTTCTGCTGAGCGAGTCGCCAATTGATTGCCCTTGTCAAGAGAAGTGAAGGGTTAGAAGACCTGCCCACCGGCCCTCCGGCCCACCGGCCCTCCGGCCCTCCGGCCTGCCCTGCCGAGGCTCCATCCCTTCCCGGTAAACTTCCGCTTCCGACGAGAAAAAGAGAGGAAACTTTCAAACTTATAATTGGGCCACGCAAGGTTTGTTAAGATTTCCTCACTACACCCTATTGATCAAAGAGACCTCTAATAGACTGCATAATACGTGCACGCAACAAGGCCTGGAGAGTGGAAACTTAGTCATCGGCGTGGATCTCCAGCATCGTACGTGTTCCAGACAGCGGCCAAGATGAATGTTGGTACAGCTTGCGACTGTTGTTGGCCGCCAATGGACTCGTCTGCGTCGCAGGCCTTGATCACGTGCCTGCAATAACTGTGTACTCGGTCGGACATGATGTGAGCTCTCGTCAATTTTTCGCAGGAAACCCCGCCCTTGGGCATTTCCTGATTTCGCTAGGAGAGGGTTTTTCTTCTGCCAAGAGAAGCGAGAAGGGATTAGAGCACAGAGGAGCGATGTTTCTTCTCTAATGGAACTAATGGCGTTACGTGAGTACATATCCGGAGCGCCTCCTAAGGCTTGCACTTCTTCCTGGGAAAGCCTTTGCATCACACGCAGGGATGCTTGGCACAATAGGTAGCATTCAGGGAAGCCAACAGCACATGTTGCAGCCGCCGTAAGTGCCAGACAGCGAGCCAAATGGCTATTGCAAGCGCGGCCTTAAGACTAATAATACCAATACCGGCTTGGCCGGGCCCATCTTGATCCCAACTAAGAGCAGGTTACTTGTACATCTCCTTTGTGAGTACGAGCGTAAGAGTTACATACGACAAGCCTCTACTTCCTATAGGAACCCCTGACTTTTAATAACAAAAACTTTCGAGGCTTTCATGCATCAAGCGCGGCCTGGCTTTTTTTTGCCGAAACTTTTTTCCACGCTCATGCCTACCCTCTTTCCGGCCTTCAAAGCCGTGAAACAGGCCCGCTGGAACCTCCCTCCCACTCACTTAAATCTGCGATCGGGAAAACAATCGAGCAATGAGAAAAACAGGGGAGAAAGTGGGGGAAAATTGCCTGGCGCTCCTAAATGGGAGAAAGCAAAAGCGGGGAAGAAGGAAATGAACAGGTTTCTTTTCCCTTAACCCTTTTTTTCCCTCGAGTTTGAGTGATCAGATGGCGACTAAGTCAACATTGGAGGGGGAAAAAAAAGAAGCAGCCCAGTCAATTTAAATAAGGAGGGAAAAAAAAAGAAGTTCGGTAGGCAAAGGAGAGAAAGAGCAAATACTGCGGATAGGAGATGTAACGGGTCCTCCGTCAGATCCATGTGCTTCAACTGGTACTTCTCGGTCAAGTGGATGCGTCAGGAGCGCAGTCTGTGTGTCGTTCGGCACGCTGTCTCTGGGATGTGTGGCTCGACGACAACGTGGACAGACGCACACACGACGCCCACGGCAACAGCTCGTGTCTGGCGGAGTAGGAGGGCCTACCAGAAGTTTTTTTTTTCTTCCAGGCACATGAATAGTATTCTCGGTGGGGGTGAACGAGCAATCTCAGAGTTGGAGACTGAAGAGAAATCACGCGGGCTAGGAAAACTTTGGGCCGATCGTTTACTTGGTGTTGGCGAGAACAGGGGAAAGGAAATGAAGACATCCCCGTTGCTTCTCACGACACCTTAAGTGCATTGTTGCTTGCACGCCAAGTTGGGGGCGGCGCAACGTGGCCTCCCGGCGCCAGACAGGGGGCGGACAAGTCGGGGACGCAGTTGCTGAAGCGTCTGACGACAACTTGGGGACGTCCGGCGTGATGCGGGAACCCTCCCCAGTGGTGCGGGGTCAATGCCCAAGTGTGCCCGCACCCGGACGATCCAGTGAGGGCGGAGGTCGCCATTGGGAAAGATGCCCCTCCTTTCACTGAGGAAAGGTGACTTTCCGTTTTGACAGACACTTAGCGGATATTGTCAAAAAAAAAAGCGAGTATGAAAGCATACCACGTGTGCGTGCGTGCGCGCGCGCGTGTGCGCCAGCGCCCACCCCCTGGCGCGTGTGCGCGCGTGCGTGCAGCCATAGAAAAAGCAAACAAAGCTGAGCAAACTGAGCAGCAGCAAATGGAGAGAATTTGCCCCAAAAGTTCTTTCTTTCTTTCTTTCTTTCTTTCTTTCTCTCACTCTCGCTTCCTCGTCTTTTTTCCCGGAAAACGGGATTGCAAACAAGAGGATCGAGAGGCTCAGCAGAGGACAGGGCAAAGGCCCCAAATTCCTAGACCGGCAACACGCACGCACGCACGCACGCACGCACGCACGTGCGCGCGCACGAGTACAGAGAGAGAAAAGAAGGGGGAATTAATCGATAAAATGCAAAGTGGGAAGGGCCTTGAAGGGAAAAAGCATATTGTCGAATTCAGTGTTTGTCGTCCTCTGGTAACTTAATGCGTAACGACTGCAAGACTATGTGTGTCTTTAAAGCTAATAAAGAGAGATAAATGGGAAGTTGTCAGCCTTTGCTCTCCACCCACTGTGTATCAATACTGCACAACATATAGGAAAAATGCCACGTTTTTCTTCTTTCTCTGTATACGAGTGTGTGCGTGTGTGTGTGTGTGTGTGAGAGAGAGAGAGAGAGAAAGAGAGAGCTTCCCCGGGGAGAGAGAGAGGTTATGTGCGTAGGGGGAAGCATAAGGAAGCGTTGATTACACTTGGTGAGTGCAGCACAATGGATGGGTGGTGCTACAGCTCTGTATGTAACGACGTACAGTACTCCAATTACCTAGAACGTTGAGCTGAATGATCTCGATGGTCTTGTTGGCCGTGGTGACCTGACACTCGTAGCCGCCGGAGTCGTCCACTCGGGTCTCCTGGATGCGCAGCGCCCACCGGTCGGACCCGGGCACGTGGATGGCTCTGATCCGGGAGTCCTTGGTGTTGGTCAGCTCATTGAGACTCAGGACGTTGATGTCGCGGATGCGCATCCACGAAACCTGCCCGGACAAGAAGTGCGGCTTGGTGATCAGTGTGGACACGACTTAATAAAGAGACTTCACCCGTCTGGCCACCCTGTGTGCTTCAATTCTCCACCCAGGGGTGTGTGTGTGTGGCAGGGGAGGGACACTTCAGCCCCCCCCCCTTCTTTTTAGCAAAGCAAAACTTAAAAGAGTAGGTGAAGAAGCCCCCCTTGCAGGGCATTTTGGTAGCTCGGGATCTGTCGGGGAAGCTGATTTTCCATTCTAGGCACGACGACCTCCCTTTTTTTCAGGCTTGGCCCCTGCCCTGCATGGTCTAACCCCGCTTTCCCCCGCTTCTTCGCCGCCGCCGAGAAGAAAAAGGGGGAATCAAGAGAGGAAGATATATCAAATGGGCTGATAACGCAAGTTCAATGTCATTCCCTCACTCAGCAGCCCCATTTTTCTCTTAGCTAACTTTGTCTGGCACTTATGACGAGGGGGGGATAGATACATAGATAGGAAGGAAGGAAGGAAGGAATGACTTTTTCACGAGGATCCCTGTAAAAATGCGCGTTTCTGTGAAATTGAGATGGGCGGCCCGGAGTGGCTCACATCCAGAGCAAGTTGCAGGCCCAGATTAAGTCAACGACGCAGCAGGGATTATAAAATGAACAGATATAAAAGAGACCGGAGACCGGGACCGTTTTTACGAGGAAAAGGGTGCACGTCACGTCTCCAGCTCTTATCTGAATTCACTCTGCCAATGAATGGATAATAAAATGTCGGAGAAAATGAGTTGAAAGAAAAGGCGCTTCCCTTAAATCACAACGACCTGTTTTAGCCCGGCTTCTGCACCGGAATAAGGACTGGTACTTGGCCAGATGTACGCGCAGGCGGTGGATCTTCGACATGGAGGAGATTGCCGTCACATAGACGGAGTGCCTTTTTGCACTTGACCCATTTACTGCGTCAGAGCCTTCGAACGTCGATGTATTCGAGAAGATTCGATCAGTCGGGCTACGAGGGTAAAATTGAGAGTGACTTTGAGGCCTTTTTGTCAATTATTGGGAGGTTGCGGGGATTTTATTTGGAGCTGGAGATGCAAGGGTGAAGTGTTGAAACACAGGCAAACAAAACATCGCCTACTTTAGCAACATGTGGACAGGCGAGGCCTTAGTTGGACTGGGGTGCAAAGACGCTACAAGCATAACGCCTGGAACAACCGCGACTGTGTCTGGGACACGGACTCATCAAAGTTGGAATAGGTGGGTGTCACCATCGGGCTGATTGGGCAGGCGGATGGTCTGATGCACGTCTCGACAGGGTCGCCATCAGTCACTCCCGAGACATCTGGTTGTGCTTCCACTTCTGTATGTAGCCGTCAATTCTGTTGGAACGTGTAGATGAGATGGCTCATTTCTTCCTTAACCGGCGTGTCCTGGCAGCTCTTGCCAGCACCAGGGAATTGTGTCCCTGGAGCATGAACACTGGATGGCAACTGTGTCTGAGGAACACATTTTACACCTTCGTACCCCAGTCTAACACCACCTTTGGCCGCGCAGCCCTGTTGTTATGACCTTCCTAGCTTCACTGCTGATCCTGGTTGAGAATTGTTTCCCCCCCAACCCAACCCAAAAAAAAAAATCGGTTTGTTTCTTCTTCGTCCTACTTGACGACGATTTCCGAGCAAAATGGTGGCGAATTCTACAGCGACAACATTTTTTCCGACCTTCTGGACACTTGTGCCCCTTCAGACGCACCGGGAAGAGCACACAGACGGTACAGAAAATTCTGTCAAACCAAGTGACCGCTGCCCTTTTTTTTTTGAGTCCACAGCCACGCAACGTTGTTGCTGCGCTGTGCGAGGCCTCAGCTCACGCATGGCGGCGGCATAAATTGTCACTGCCAAAGGGATTGGAAGAAAAAGAGAAAAATGACTGTGGAACAAATGTGCTCTTTCTTTCTCCGTCAGCCAGGAAAAAGAGGCCAGCAGAGGCTTCTTGTCTGCTCACATCGTGCATGAATCATGCTTTGACCACTGCACGACCAGACCATAGAGACGACGTCATCCACTGGAGGGACGGAGTTGGGGAGGGAGGAGTCGGGGACGTTTCTACGCGCAGTCATCATGGAACAGTCTTAAAGTCATGCTGCCGCCTCCCACTCCGTGCTGAGCTTTACTTGGCTCGGAGAGACGTTTATTAAGGGCGGGACGACCTCGCGAGGCCGGACTCCACTGTAGGCGGGGAAACGTTCGGCCTCGTTGCGTGACGCTGGCCCGAGGATTGTCCTCTTTTTCTCAGTACGTTGGAGTGGCCGGAAGAGAGAGGCATTTTTCTTGCAATTATCCGAACTCGCAGCCAGTCGTGAATGATATAAGTTTGCCAACTTTGCAAACAACAGGGGTTCTTCTTGGTGGTCGCATAACTTAACTTATTTATACCGTCACAATGGAATCTCACATGATGTCTTTCTTTCCATGTGGCAACGTATAACTCACTGAGGCCCTCTTTGTTTTGTTTTTGTTCTTGCTTGCTGACTACAATGGAATTCGGATAATCGCAAAATGGATAAATGGGATTTTCGGATAACAGGGATTTTTCTGCGTTATAAAACATAGTGTTTTTAAAGGGAAACTCAATCTAGGTGTGATCGAATAATTGAGACCTCTGTGGCGTGTCAACCCTGGTATTTTATGCTCTTGTGCAACAAAGTACTCCGAGAAGTGAAAGATTTTCTGACTTTCTGAGGCCAGAATGTCGAACCAACACTCAAGCTGAGGTGAATGTCACATATGTGAAGGAAACGATATCAAAAGGCCAAAACATAAGGATCTCATCTTACCGAAAAAAAAGTCAGAGGGTAAATGTAAGGTGTTGATATGTTATGTTTGTAGCGTCTTTTGTACGACCGAACTAAATCACGACACCCGGAGGTCATAATAGATGCCTCAATTTAGCTGTCCGCTTTATCCCGATGTTCGGAGAAATGACTTCCCCCACCCCCTTTGTGCAAAAAGTGGTCCCGTTTATTCGGACTCCACTGTATCACGCCAGAGTAGACGTTCAGCAGTCAAGGATGCTGCAATTAACCGATTCCATCGTAACCGATCTTTCGTCCATTATTCAGGAAAAATTCCGCTATGAAGACCGACTTCTTTGTCAGCAAGTCTGGAAATTCAACGGGTGGAACTGTATTGTGCAGTGTGTCAAGCAACTACGCTCGTGTTGCTGCGGACATGTCAATGTGATGTCGGCGCCTCGGGCTTTGATCCGAACTACGACTTCTCCGAAGAATCGGCCAAAGTAGCCTTTTGGCACTCTTTGTGTGCCAACTCTGACTGATGGCTGTGGTTTGCTGACTCTTCTCTATCTCTCCCTCCCCTCCCCTCCCCTCCCTCCCGGCCTCCGTGTCCTACATCCCCATCAAGGGGGGTCAAGGCCTCCCATTGGCAACAGAATCTTTCTATCCAGACGTCGGCGTTCGACTTTCTTTGTACGTACATCAAAATAAGAAAGAAAAATTCAACCACGTTGAAACTCACGTCTACACGTAAAATTTACCTCACACCAAAGTTTGACACTTTAACGTGCTTAACGCTTAAACCAGTTTAAGTGGTCTAACGCGAATTACTACACGTAGGATCACTACTCACCGACGCCGTGCCAAGGTTTCTGACGACACAGGCCAATGTGGCCGTCTTGCCCTTGACCACTGTCACGTTGGTGGGCGTCTCCGCGTCGATGAACGGCTTCAGGGTCGTCTCTTCCTCAGGGGACTCCAGGCTTTCGCCGGAGCTGCTGCTGCTCCCGTGTTTCAAGAAGTTGGGAAGGTCCGAATAAAAGTAATTTCGGCCGCCTGACGTCTCTGCAAAATCAAAAAAAAAATCTTACGTGGCGTTGATGACCTATTGGTAGAATACAGCGTCCTTTGTACATGTAACACATAATCGACTGCTCTAAGCATAAGATGACTTGTGTTAGATCACTTAGCCATATTAGGAGACTGCCGAGATTTACAGTTCTCAGCTCTGGTCTCTAAACAAATTCCGGGTCGTGTTGCTATTACGCACAGTCCGCCAGTCCACGGAACGTTTCCTCTATTATTTGCTTCCTTTAGTGTTGTTAATGTATCGGAAACCGATCCAGACAATCATGACGATCAGAATGACAGGTAGGCAACCTTCAGACTGCCTAAATTATCTGTAGATTACGCTGAAAAATGTTGCCTGATTCTTTTTTGCATGGGCCTTGACGTAACTACTGGACTGGGTAGGAGTCTACGAGGCGTCCAAAAAAGGGATGAAGAATCCCCTCCACCGAGAGCTTTCACATCTTATAACAGCTTCCACTCATTGCATTTTCAACCGACAATCAAATAGCGTCCAACAATAACAGAAAGAAAGTTCATTACTTCCGTAAAGACCACTTCTCCTTAGAGACCCTTCAAGAGTTCGTGTTCTCTGAGCACGTTTTCACGCTACTCGCCTTCCTCCCCTTGATGTTTGCCTGGCCAGAGTGAAATTAGGTACTACAACAGTGTTAAAACGTGTTGCTTTAGTGGTCTAAACTAATATAGTGGAGTGACGGTCAGAAGCTGTATAAGACACTTGTACAGGTTCTTTTTTTTTCTTGTTACTCAATATGCTGCACTTCTCGTGCAAAGAAAGGAATTCAGAACATGCGCTGTCAAATGCTACCGTGGTTGGAGAAGAAGAACTGACGTCTGCTGGCTGCCAGCGAGTCTCGGCTGCCACACATACCCTCCAGCAACGAGTAGAACTTGTGCGTGTGCGTCAAAATCGACAAAATTAGACCCTCCTTATCTTAGTGGTTTCGAAGTTGGCAAGCAGGATCTCAGCATCTCTGGAAAGTATCTCTCGCGCATGTGCGCGCGCGCGTGTGTGTGCAGGGGCAGCAAGAACAACAAGGGCTGAAAGTTCTTACCACGCAAGCCTTCGGGAAAGCGTGGGAATATACGAAAATTATGCTAATTTGTCCGAACGCGCATTAATTTGCAATCAGTCCAGAGCCGATAACACTTATAACTCTGTTCTTGGCCTCGAGGACTCGGCAAGATAAAGCGCGCACATTATACCGTTGGACAGAAATCTGTAGAAAACCCTTCTCATGAGATGACATAAGGCTGGGCGATATTCCAAACTTCTTGACTAGTCGAAACACGAGTCGATAAACGATATAAAAGCACATATCTTGCATTGCATTTGGTCACAAAAACTTGTCCACGACAGTACACACTGAGAAGTCAAAATAAAGAAGAAGAGAAGCAAAGCAGGCTAGTGATGGTTACGAGTTGGACTTGACTCATAAAAGTACGAGCCGAGCCGAGCCGGATGTTTAACTCGGCTGTTTATGTAGTACACTATGCATATAATTTAGCATAACTTTTTGATACACCTTTCCTCGGCTTTCTGAATGGAAATTTCTAATTTCTTGATGGCCTTTGCCGATACACGATACGATACTCAACTTGCCGAGTCGATACACGATACCGGGTGAGTATCGGTATCGCCGATACGGATACGAGTATCGCCCACCCTTAAGATGACACAACTGACTTACTCCACAAAGAACTTGGTGACTTGTTTTTCATTAGCAGAAAAACATCTACTTTAGCCCCTCATTGTCAGGGTCGTTGTGTGACTTCATGTGGCGGCAGCTGATGCTTAACATGTCTGGCTAGCAAATCATCTCACACGTAGTCAGGGTCTTGAGTGCCATTGGTGAGTATCCCTTAGGCCACAGAAGAAGAGTCTGAAGCTGACCCTGACTCCTGAGATGCCAATTCGATATGCGAAATGCGTCATCTACAGATTTGGGCCCAGGGGCATTTGTTACGTCCGACCCACGACTACAGAAAATTTCGAAAGCAGCAGCGTCTGCAGAGAGAGAGAGAGAGAGAGAGAGAAACTGTCATATCAGCCCTGTATGATTAACACCGTAGTGAACTGTAGACACCAGACAATTTCCTAATGGAATAGAGAAAGAGGGAGGGGAGAAAATGCCAAAAAAAGCTCATGGAGGAGGAGGCAGCAGGTGACCGACCCTTTCTCTCTCTCTCTCTCTTTCAGACAGCCAAAAAATGAGCTAATGTAATACGAAAGGTCTCTGTCAGCTCGCCAAGGTTCCCCCCTTTCTCCCCACGGAGTTTTCAATTAGGAAAAGTTGACATTGGAGGGAGAGAAAGAGAGGAGTTGCTACTAAAATTGTGGACTTGTTATTAGGCGAAATGAATGGACCTCCTCTCTGACATTATTTTTGTGTCACAGGGTGAGGGGGAAATCTAGGAAATCCGAGAAGAAAGGGGAGAGAGGCTTGTTTTCCTTTTTTTTCGCCTCAAGAAGTGGTCGTTGGATAGACCTATCCTTTTCTCCCCCATTCGAACTGAGTCCTCTTGCACTTGCTGAATGTCAATGTCAGAAACTTTCGTGTCCTACCCTGACTTCGGGACTCAAGGTGTGTTATGACGGTGGCCAAAGTGTCTATTCTTGGCCCAACGAGGCAAGCAAATTAGCTCCCACGGATCACTCATTTGTAGTTGAGGTGAAACAAACTGGTCTTTGAGGAGGTATTTTAGGTGACATCAATTTATTACTTTGGGTGAAAATCTCAGGAAGTGAAGTCGGGCCACTTTGCTCAGGAGCTGCCTGGGCCTGTTTCTTATTTGACTCTTGATATCGGTTCCCTTACAGATATCAGTGAAGTCGCTGATACCACTTTCAAAGTCGGACCGATCACAGTTTGAATGGAAGCGCTCACTTCAGTGCAGTTCTGACCAGCAATTGCAACAGGGGAGTGGAACCATGGAAGGTGTTGTGCAGTCACAATACCTTTCTTGAAGTGTGTTGCAAACATCTACATGATCAGTGCAATTCACACGTCGTTAGCTCCAATTTTACAAACAGAACCTTTAAAAAAAATGAAGGGCAATTTAGGTGAAAAAATATGTGTTGGGTGATCACCTAAAATCACGACGTCTACTCATAAGTCTCCAAGTCTCCAAGTGCCGCCACCAGCCACATTTACGGCGTAAAAAAAAGGAAAACACTTCGGATGGCAATCAAATTTCAGGCAGGCAGGTGAATAATGCATGAAGGTCTTTCTTCAATCCTGCACTTCTCCACCAGACAAGAGTTGGCTGCACTGAGAAGTCTGCAAATTTAGGCCTGTCCCCCCCCCCCTCAGCGCCTTGGACTCACTGTTAGTCTTGTCCGAAGGAGTTTGTTGCAAAATCGCTTTGTGAGCGACAAGTTGTTTAGTAGTGGCCGCAGCACAATCAAAGGAGCCAACAACAGTCTCTCTTTCTCTCTCAAGGACTCTTTCTTCTCGTATCCTCTTATCCCGAAAACGAGAAACAAGAAGAAAAGTGCCCAAAGTTTTGAGTCAGCTACGACGACAAAACAGAGAAAGAAAGAAAAGAAAAAAGAGCCATCGCGAACTTGTCGAAAATGAGCCTGAATAGATGGCAGATGAAGGAGGAGGTGAAGTGTTTCCTTCTCATTCTGCTCATTATTCTGGAATGGACGCCGAGAAAGCTTCTTCAGGACTGGATCTGAGACGATTGCCGTCATTTCATGTTTAGTAGTCCCATTACCCCCCATTACCATTTATATGCTCATCCATGTTATCAATAACCCCTTTATGTCTGTATAATATATGGATACACTCAACCCTCCCTCCCCCTCTCCGACTTAATTAGCGTCATCATCACAATGGAGATTACAAAGCTGCGATCTTTGATCTTCTTGGTCTCTCGTCCATGTTTTTTTCCTAGTCCCCAGTCTTAAGTCGAGTCTGTCACCTCCGGTGGAACAGTCGTAAAACGTTCCCGTATGCATACAGCTGAGTGGGACAGCACCACGGGGGATCCACCAATTGGCGGGACAGTTGAAATTGGAATCACCCTCCATGCCACTTGTCGTACGTGTGTCTGAGATGAAAGAGCCGCGTTTGCTCCTGCGCGCGTCCGTGTGCGTCCTGTGGGCCTACGTCCGTGTGCGTCCGGTAGGCCTACGTCTTCCTCGCGCGTCCGGTGGGCCTACGTCGTCCGTGTCTCAGTGCTGCCTCGCCCTAGGAAATCACATATCTTGGCGCACAAAGAGAGTTTATTAAGGTTCCTTGTACCCCTTGAGCGCCTCCACTTCGTCTGATATAACATGAAAGCCTCATTTCTTTTCAGATGTAGCAAGCGGAATGGTCGCAATTGCGCACGATTGCAGCAGTGAGGAAGAGCAAGTGAATGAAACGGAGTAACAGTTCAACCTTTTGGCTGGAACAATATGTCAAATGCTCTGTATTATTAGCACCCACCAGGGGTTCGGGCTACGCCGTCCGGAGCTCATTAACGCTGTCATAACATTATGCATAGAGAATTGGAGGATCACTGGGAAAGGGAATAGCATCTTGGGTACACTGTAAGACCAAAATCTGTAGATGACGTATTTCACATATTGAACAGTGACGGCTGCAAGTCGGCATGTCAGAAGTACCAGCAATTCGGGGTCAGCTACAGACTTTGCTGTGGCTTCAGGGATATGTACAAGTGGTACTCCAAGCCCCGGGATTGTGGATGATCAGTCAACCGGATATGTTTAGCATTCTGGCATCAGCTGCCCTGACGTGAAGTCTCAGAATAACTCTGACAACGATGTCTTTCTCACAAGTTACTAAATGTCTGGTGGAGAAAGTCAATGGTTGCCATCACACGAAACACTACTACAGTGAAAAATGAATTATCTACAGATTTCAGTGTAGCAATAAGTGGCTGAGCAACAACGACGGCAACAGCTTCTGGAAGGGCGTCCTTCCATCAAGTGCGTAGCTACATGACATTGGCAACTCTGTCACGTCAGTGCTGCTGGAAAGCCACTGGGTGAGCTGTTCCTCCTCGACTGCATCGAGAAGTCTGGCTGACCCTCGTAGTCATGAGTTCTGACATCAAAGAACGGACCGTGGCTGAGTGACGGACATTGTCCTAGTCTGACTGAAGACATTTGCATGCAGGCAGGCAACCTGCGAAGCCTCGAGTTTGGGAGTAACATCTGTTATTATTCTCCCTAATTCTTGCCTGTCGTCTCCCGCTGAAAGGAGAACAAGGCCTCGTTGCCTCTGAAACAGGCCTCCCTTTCCTTCTCCATTTACACCCGTCACTCAAACATGTCACGAGAACATAATATCCGAAGAAAGGCAGAAATGCGGCAGGGAAAAGAGAGGGAGGATCGGAAAGCAAAGACGTCTTCAAATTGAAGGAAAAAAAAAACAACAGACGGAGAAGAAAAAAACGCAGGCCCAACTGAATCCTAGTCCAACACACTAGACGTTGTCCTCGGTCGTTGGCAAAAACCTGCAAGACATTGAACGGCACGTGATTCTTGGCAAATATGCTCGCAGGTGGAGTCTCACTTGGCCATCGAGAAGAGGTGAGGCGGCTTCTGCAGCCTTGGCAATCTAAAAATAGCGTCCCTCATGTTCGTTCACTGCATCAGGTAGGTATCTCTTGACCTTTTGTTCGCCGCCATGTCTCGTATCTCACATCTTTTTTCACGGAACATTTACTTAAAAGTTAAATAGGCTTGCATATTTTTGCCTCATTTCCACCTCCCTCCCCAAGTGCGCCATCAGCTGCACATATTGGACGTATGTAGTTGCTCCTCCTGGAAGTAGGCCCCCTTTTTTTGCCTCCCACAATAGGACCCCGGATGGTCTGTGTCAATTTTCGTTTCCTCGATCTGTATTGAAAGCATGGTGGCTCCATCAGACAAGGATGAAGTAAGTGCATCGAGACATGGCGCCGTCACCGCCTCCATTATGACGTCAGGACTTCCGTCGAATTCCCTGATAGTGTGTGATGGGGCTATTGGATCAAAAGGGGTGTGGGGGTAATGGCCGGTAAGAAATATGACCAATGTATTGGAATAGCCTCACGTGAGACTTTGGCAAAGCGGCTGTTTCTGGCGTTACTTTTACACTGGAAAAGAAGAGAGCGTGGACGCTTGAATTACGAGACAGTTTTGCCAGCGGTAAAATATTCATGGTCACGCCGCATTCGCCTTTGAAAAAAAAAAGGCCATCTGTACTTTACTACCACAGCATAAAGAGGTGGAAACATTGGGCGATTGGGGCACAAACGACGATGAATGCAAAAAATCCCCTGGGAACACAGTCGGACAGCAACGACAAGTTAATATAGGAAAGGAGAAAAAAACGAAACTTGACAGACAATAGAGACATGCAAGATGTATGTTTAAAGGTTGTAGGTCTGCCTCCCTGTTTGGGAGATGAAAAACATCAAGTATCGTGATGTTGTACCGGGCACTATCCTCTGCACAGGTTCCACCCCCCCAGCCAGCAGTGCAGGGCTGCTCCGCGCAAGTGCCCGGCCGGCGCGGCCTCTGAGACTGAATGGTCAATGTACTAAAACTGGTGAGAGATACAATATGGGCCTTAAACCGCTCCTAACTTCGTCAAGAGGCCGTTTCCCAACGAGGAAAAAGTGTCAAGGCACATCTGGTACGTCCACTTATACGAAGCTAATTTCCTATGATTTAATATTCCGAGAGGAGGTTGTTCCTGTAACCGAAATAGAAAAAAAGTGCCTGGAAGTTTGTCTCTCTCGAATCTACGTACTTGCCAAAGTCAGATTAGCATCTTTTTTTAACTCACACTCTCATAGACTATTCAACGATCCTTGGATGTCTTCCTCAGGCAGAATAACGTCCTAACCTTTGGCAAGAAAGGTCTGAATTGCTTTCGAAGGCAACATAACCGAGTGTCTGGGTGTGAAATTCTGCGTGTTGCCTCTGGTTTGTTTGTTTGTACTCCAAACAGAAGAGTGCATACGTGCGTCGTCTCCGTACGTTTGCTTCTCCACATACGTCCGTAGCACTGAGATGTTCTTGCAGCACTTTCCTCCTCGACCCAGGACAAAGGGGAGAGCGAAACAATAGGATGATGGGCTTCCAATGAACTCCGCTTTTTTATTTATGGGTCTGTTTTTTCTCTCTCGTCATAGAAAGATGCAGCAGTGGATGAGCAAACTCTCTTATCAGTCGAGAAAAAGATAGCATCGCTACATACGTGGGGTGCCATTCTATACGGCTTCTCGTGAGCTGATACGTCATCTTCCAGTGAATGCTGCCTATTGGAATACGAACATATCAAACATATTCTTAAAGGAGCAATTCTTAAGTCTGTCCTATTAGAGAGGCATCCTAATAGGCTTGTGGTTTTACAGGGTGGAGCAGAATTCTATCCGCCTACGGTGAGAAGTGCGTCATCAAGAGGAGTGGTTTAAAATAAGTTGCTGCCTTACATATACCCATAAGCTGTTATTTCTTGAAATGGCTGCCATCGGCAACGATGGAAGGATTCGAGCGAGTTTCGCACGAAACGTGAAACTGATAATGTTGACAGATATCTCTGTCCATGCCTTTATGGGTGGGACGTGGTATTGGGGCCTCTTCTGCACTTGGTTCAGCTGGAACTAGGCGAGCAGGTTCAAGGCAGAACAGAGTGGGACCGAGGCCACAGCTCTTACTGCTCACACGGCCTCCGCTTCACCCAATCCTGGTTGCTCTGGACTGGCTGTGTGGTCTGAAGCCACATCCTGAGGGAAGGCGCATGTCAAAGTGGACTCTGATCCACGCGAGGTCATCCGGGAGGACACAGTGTAGACTTAGGCAGTGCCTTCAGGAGACGAATATAAGAGGAAAGACAAACCTTTGCGCTGGTGGCCATGACACTGGCGACCATCATCATTCCAGCTGGTTTCCTTGTTTGGGCAGCAAATTTCACGTCGTTGGAAACGTCCATGGGGTCGTCCATGAACTCAGCTCCTGTTCAAGTAGCACAAGGCTTTTCAGCAAAGTCCGGCCTGGGCCCGGCCTGGATGGGTGAGGAGTGTTGACATTGGCGTAGGAGGATTTACCACCAAGCTCCTTCAAGGCCTCGTTGATGGAAGTGTGGCGGGCATTCTTCTCCTCAGGCAACCTGTAGCAGTGGCTCCATGGTGGCCATTTCAGCCTTGATCCCCTCTTCGAAATCTCTGTGCAGATCGCCATTTTGCCATTTTCCCTGTTGGAATAGCCTCCGGTCTCGTCAAACGGCCTCTGTGAACACAACACAGACCTCTCGGCCTCTGGAAGTCTCTTCATCAGAGTCATCATGGGCTTAGTAAACTGTGTTCAAAGCCCCGACGTCTCTCTCTCCTCGACTGCTGACTCTTAAGTTATGTTCAGCTCTTTTCTGCGTGTAAGCATTCAAAGCATATGGTAACATGCAGTAGGGTCCCTAACCTCTGACACGAGAAGCACGCAGAGATTCAGTTGATCGTAGTCCTTTAAGGAAGATTTCCGAGGCTTCTGTGCCACCCTATCCGCATGGACCCAAGATGTGCATCCGTCCACGTACGTAGCTTTGTGCACTCCTACCTAAATACACCGTGCTGATGATGTCCACAGGTATGAAGTGTGCACTTGCATAGGGTACATCGTGCCAACGTTGGAGCATGAGATGCTCTTTTGAAGTGTCTCATCCCATTGTGTTACAATTGTCGACATTGAGTGGGCTCAATGGGGCATGGTATGGGCACACAACACACACACACGCGCGCGCGCACAGGCAGTAATTACAGTTTAAGCCGCAATTTGAGAGTTTCCCAGCGCAGCAAAAGAAATGAGGCCTGCAAGAAAAGAGCTCTCTTTCTTGGTCTCTGCAAACAATGGGTGAGTGTATAAAACCATAACCAACTGGCAATTTAGCAGAGGAGAACGATTTAAGCTTTCTTTTGCGTACGACTTCCTATATCTCAGGGATTGTGCGATAGTGATTTGGAGACGTCGTCTGGCGGGATTTGCGAAAAGATCCCCATACTCTATGGGCGTGCGTGGGTGTGCGCGTCAACGTATCCACAACTCCTCAGGCGAATGGACTCCTAGAGATGCTTTCCATTGCTGTGCACGAGTGCTGACGACAATTTGTCCCAGGTTGGGCCGGCCGTGCAGAGTGCCACCGACTGAGACATCACTTGCTCCTCAAGTTCATCTTCACGTCAGTCAAGTAAAACTAGCGCAACTAGCAGACCCACACAGAGAAGATAACAATTGGCTCCTGTTCCTGTCGTGAGATGCTTGAACACACCGATATATATATGTATATATATATATATATATATATATGCTTTTCTCTCATCGCCGTAGACCTAATTCTGGGCCTTTGCTTTGTAGAAAATTGAAAATAAGAGAAGAAAAAAGAGAACTTCTTGGAGACACACTTACCACTTGCGTCGAGGAGGCAGCTGAGGTAGAACAGGAGTGCCACACAAATCCTAGTTAGTGTCACTTCCATTTTTCTGTGCTGGGGAGGCGAAAAAAATCGTTTTATTCCCCCTCTTTTCTCTCTTCCTTGCAGAGGCAGTTTTCACCAGGGTTATTCCTGCGATCGCGTTATGTTTGTGTTATTAAGCTGGCCGGGCCTGTCAAATTTCGTCAAGCATATTTCTTCTCAACCCCCTTGCTGGCAGCTGCAGCTCCCTTCTCCACGGTCACTCTGAGCTGTTCTTTTTTTCCCGCGGGGAATCGAACCTTGCGAGGGCCAGAGGAGTGAACAAGCAGAGGCCTCGAGGGGCCCTCCTTCCTTGATCAGCCTCAGCTTCTCCTGTAGCTTCTCCTTTTCCTTTAGCTTCTTCTTTTCCTTTAGCTTCTCCTTCTCCTTTAGCTTCTCCTTCTCCTTTAGCTTCCCCTTCTCCTTCCGCTTCTCCCTCTGCTTCTCCTTCTGCTTCTCCTTCTGCTTCTCCTTCTGCTTCTGCTTCTCCTTTAGCTTCCCCTTCTCCTTCTGCTTCTCCTTCTGCTTCTGCTTCTCCTTCAGCTTCCCCTTCTCCTTCTGCTTCTCCTTCTCCTTCTCTTTCTGCTTCTGCTTCTCCTTCTGCTTCTCCTTCTGCTTCTGCTTCTCCTTTAGCTTCCCCTTCTCCTTCTGCTACTCCTTCTGCTTCTCCTTCTGCTTCTGCTTCTCCTTCTGCTTCTGCTTCTCCTTTAGCTTCCCCTTCTCCTTTTGCTTCTGCTTTTGCTTCTCCTTCTCTTTCTGCTTCTGCTTCTCCTTCTGCTTCGTCCTCTTCTACTTCTGCTTTTACTTCTTCCTCTTCTGCTACTTCTTCTATTCTTCTGCGTCTGCTTCTGCTTCCTCTTCTTCTTGTCCTTCCTCTTCTTCCACTTATTTAAACGCTTCTTCCCTGGAAACGCAAATTTCAGAAGCGTACGCACACACGTCGTCCTACGGCGTCTTCAAAAAAAAAAGTTAGCTCATTTCCAGATGCTCTCGCAAGGAAGAAAACTTTGTGTGGATTCACACACTCTCTTGAATACGATTTCTTTGCTCATATTGCTTGCTTTTTCTTCCACTGCAGCTCTTCAGGTTGGCGAAGAAGTGCGACGCAAAGAGTGTGGCAGAAATGGAGACGCCACAACAACAGACTCGCCGCAGGAAGTTGAACTGGGTCGACGCCACTTTTCAATTTTTGGTGTTCTGTCTCATAGGAGGAGCGGAGAACTTCTTTATCTTTTCCCCTCTCAAACTTCATCAGCCACTCATGGCCTTAGTTTTCTTTGGGAAGGGAATGAATCAAACGCTGCCAATCTTCTTCCAGTCGGTCCTGAAAGAAAAGAAGAGGAAGAGAAAAAGCGTTAGAACACCTTCATTTTTGCATATGAATCCGCCATTTGGCCTTTGTAGTAGGCCCAGCTCGCTTCATCAATGACTTCGCGAAAAAAGAGAGAGAGAGAGAGGGAGGGAGGGAGGGCAGGAAGAGTCAGGGACTCCATCATTCTGTCTTCTCCTAACCTTCTTTGTGAAAAGTGGATGGACGGCTTGACGTAGCCGGGCCGGGCCCAGCAGGCCTATCGCCTCCTTACCTTTTTTGCCCAATTCTCGTTTAATTCGTGATCAAAGCAGAGAGGGGAGGAGAGAGACTGCGAGAAATCTCAAGTGCCTGCCCTTCCAGATTGCTAAAAGGGAAAGGAGAAGAGAGAGGTAGGCCTACCTAGCGTAAAAGAAAATCGGGTGATTAAAGGGTGAAGTAAGAGAAGCAAGAAGTGTCTAATCTACTTGCTCCTTTCTTTCGCTATTTTCTCGGCAACCTCGATGCCCCCTTTTACCAGTGCAACAACTGGTGCGGAGCTCCAACTTGGACAAGCAGTCGACTCGTGCTTATTAGTTGGACCACTGATCGGCTGACGGGCAGGAAGTCCCCATGATCAAGGGATGGCTGAAGGCGATCGACACAGCCGCACTTTTTCTTTCGGCCCCCCAGATAGGGGACGAAAACTGTATGTGCACGAGAGACCAGGATGAGCAGCGCATCCAGCCCAAGAGCCGGAAGGCAAAACAATTTCCGAAAAAGAGCCAAGAGAAACTGAGGTAAAAGGGAGGTCAATCTCATTTTCTCCTCCCCCCCCTTTTTTTTTGCTTGTGAAAAAAAGGGATTCTTCAGCTCCAAGATACCTTTTCTCCAGTGAAGAAGAATGAGACGAAAGCTGAGAAGCGAAATTTATGGGATCATTTAATCACCGTTCTCTGGGAAAAAGAAAAATGCGGCACGACCTTCTTCAAGTCCAACCTAAGCAAGTACATCTGCACAGACAGACGGACAAATTAATTGCGAAAGCTGAAACTGAGCTCTGTTATTGCTCTGCCAGCATTAATGAAAGAATGGAAAGAGAGGACTTTTTTGTGCTCCACCCAAAAGTAGCTGTTAACTGCCAGGAGTTTGTTTCCCCCTCCTCTTTTCTGACCGTCTTCTACATACGTGCGCGCTGCATGGAGATCCCAAGTGGATTAAAGGTGGATTTCCTATCCTCCCTCTACTGAGAGCTGCAATCTCTGAGGATTTATAGAGACCATGAAATCGGATATGCTCATGACGGGACTGTGGAGGAGGCCTGGATAAACAGGAGGACTCAATCATGGTCAGGTCCTCCTGATGCCAACTGGGTGAGGTACGAATTGGCTCAACGTGGCTGGTGATCAAGTCCGGCCTGATGTGTGATGGGTACGAAGTAGATGAAAGAGGAGGGGAGAAAACAGTTCTTCTTTGCTCCTGTGTGGAAAAGGGAATGTCTAACGACGACATGACTAGATGAAAGAAACTCTGTCTCGTTGACATAGTCACGCTGGCGGGCATTAGTTGTTCAGGCTGCACTGCAGGCCATCACTTCGGGGCACCGTTGCACGCACTGTGCAACAATCCACCCAGGGTGGGTATCAAGCTTAGTGAAAAACGGTCACTTCTTGGTGGTGGCGCGACAAGAGACTATTTGTCAGAGTGCAACAACAGCGTCATTGACAGGAAAAGTCCCAACCCACGGATGATGATAATAATGCACATCATTCCAGCAATGCATGTCATTCTGGACGCATTATTGAGTGAAGTGTGCGCGGGCAACGCGATTGTCCAATGAATACTTCAGGGCCAGGAGTGGAAAGTAAAGCCAGCGACTTTCGTGGCTCCAGTGAATATCATTGAGGGGAGCAGCATTTTTGGGGGAAAGCAGCTCACATACACGTCTTGTGTTACAACCGGGGGGGTCCACGTGAATTCACCCGGTAAAAGGAAGAATCCCCTATTGTGACAGAATGCACAGAGAGAGAGAGAGAGAGAGAAAGGAGATTAAGTAATGCCCGTTGATAAATGGAACCTGTTTTCCAGACGGGCGTGTGAAGACTCAGTTGCTGCCTCCCCTCACACACACACGCGCACATGCACACACACACACGCGAACGTACCAGAAAAAGCTGCTCAAAATAGAGGAAAGAAAGAGAAAGAGAAACATTATTTTCAACAAAGTAGGTACACAAATGCTTCGAGGAAGCTGGAAAAAAAGAGAGAAGAGACCAGCCCGAGAGTGTGTAAATGAACTGGTGCCAGGTATTTGCCTGCAGCAAACGAATAGGTAACATTATATGTAACGTAACGTCCGCCATGTGTTTTCGGTGGGACGGAGGAGAGGAAAGAAATTGGCAACGCTGCATCCGTTCGCCATAATGAGTCCATTCGTCAGGGCGGCGGGCGAGAATTCGCCCTTGAATGTGGCCATCACGACCGTGGTCGAAATGGATGACACGACAGCAATCCTAGATTGCCTTTCTTTGTTTTCTTTCAGGGGGAGGGGAGGACTGCGCGCACGCGCACGCACTCGTTCGTGGGCGCGAAGTACGTCCCGTAGCAGGACATCGCTCAGAAGTCCACCAATCAGGCATCAATCTGGTTCTCGAACGTGTCGTTTGGCTTTTTTTCTCCGCGTGTGGCTGTGACAGTCAGAGCAGCGAGGGGATGAAAAAGGTCTCTCTTACCCCTTCCCCCCCCCCCCTCCGGCAAGAATGAATGGAACAGAGAGAGCAACTCTCTAAAAAGCCATAACGTAGACAAAACTTTGTCGGTTTGTGACTCAATGGGATTGTTCGCTGGCCCTTCAAGAAACGAGGGCACGTACGTATGGGCAGGGGAGGGTAGGAATTCAGGACGTCGGGAAGGGTGGGGTGGTGAGGAAGGGGATATCAAAGGAAGCCAGCCCACTTTGGGTCCTCAGAGCACTACTAGAGTGGCCACTACTGTGAAGCGCTGGAATTGCCCGCGTCAACTCTTTCTCCATGTCTCTCAAGTTACGCGAGCATCGATACCAGGGCCAGGCAAGGCCAGGGACGCAGCAGGGAACAAGAGTTGCGTACGGGATCGCCACGAGGTGTGACTGCGATGGGGAAATTTATTCGACAACGACGAGACCAGCAGCGCGTCGAAGTGTTTAAAGTGACATCAGGAGTCAAAGTCTTTGAACATTAGGGATATTTCTCCAACCACGGCTGTCGGTTTCATAAGTCAAGGTACCCTTCGGTTAGGGTAAATGGGTAAAAAAAAAATGTTTACTTCATCAGAAGCAATTGCAGGGAGCAAAAAGCTCCACGATTGTGAAATTAAACTTTCTAAGCCTTCAAATTGTGATTCACCGTCCAAACTGAGAGCAAAAAGTGCAAAATTGATGGAAAACTATGTCCCGAGACCAGGGCTAGCGCAGTCCAGATATAAAAATTTAACTTTAGGTGCTCTAAGCTTATTTCACAGCTTTCAGCTTCGAACTTTCAGGCTTCTGATCGGCATTAATTTTAAACAATGTATCCTACTTTCTACCATGTCTTAACCTGGCTGTCTATCTTTTTTTCCTGTCGGACGTATTAAAGGGCAATATTTACATTGATCAATGTATTGGAAGCGAAAATACGCAACCATACGCAGACAGCTTTCAAAAACGTTTGCTATATCCTTTAAAACATATTGGAAAGCTCTACTTGGGACAGACAGACTTTCCTCAGCGTATGTTACTGTGAAGCTCTAATGATTTTCTTGAGTCAAGCTGCTAATCATGGCTCTCCTTGTAACACTGAGTTCCCCGAAATGGCTTCCCGTCTCATAGTAAATTATTGAAGAGTGAGCGGGGACTTTCGTTGAACTTGGACACAATTTGGACCAGTACGAGTCCTTACTAACGCTAGAGGAGTACTCAGCCCATGAACGGACATGTTTTATGCATGTATGGACGCGCGGCCTACGCCTGAAAGGACCCGACAGTGCGGGACTGATCTGTTGTTTTCTCTGTGAAGGTCTAAAGGACGAGCACAGTTGTGAAAGAGAAAACCACCCTCTTCTTGGTCGGGGTCATCCACGCGTTCACTTCTGGGGATTCTTCTCACTTTGGGGCATTTGTCCCGCTACTCAAAACAGGCTCTATAGCGACATCTCGTCTGTGTACGTGTGGTCAAGGACAGACGATATCTGCTGATATCGCACTACTTTTTTTTTCTCCAAAGCTTTACCTACCTTGGAAGATTTATTGATCAAGCATTTGCTGTCTGTCCCTCCTCAGGAGGAGGAGAAGTCCTATTTTGCACTCCGTTCGTCACAGCTGATGATGATGATTTCCTCCTTCCTCCCTTCGCCCTCTTCGACTTCGGCGGAAAATAAATCGACGGGATTTTTGTTCTCTCCTACTGGAACGCGAACTCGGCCTCTCTCATGCTCAGAGAGGGCGGACGCACCTACGCTTTCCGAGAAGGCGCAAGCGAGAAAGTTTTCCGACCGGAGAGCAACGAGTCATTCGCCGTTGGAGGATTTCCCCGTCTCTTCACTCCTGGGGATTCAAGCGAGGTTGGGCAATCATGACGAGAGACGTTCCGATGCATTTGCATCGTCCCAGGTGTCGTTCAGGGTGCTTTTTTCACGCCCTCGAGAGCCTCTCACAGCAATGGAACTGGTTCAATCTCATTCAGAACAAGATCGGCAGCAATCAGGGGCTTTAGACTAAACCCGCATGAGGTTTTGCTCGCATATTTTATCTAATGGCCTTGCAAAAGGACTGATCAGAGACTTGAAAAGCTTGCTTAGTATAACTGGGGTTCCACATGAAATTCACCGAAGGCAGCAGCCCCTCAATCCGGACCCGGGGGTTTTGCGTGCTTGCTCATGGCGACGGAGGACCCGAGGAGCGAATCCCTGTGGAAATGAAGAGCCTGAGGGCTGGGATTGTCTCATGAAAATTTCAGTCAGTTACATCCACTTTTGCCCCCTCAAAAAGACATATTTCAGTCCTGTTTGGCATGCCCAGGTGCCTTCCTTTTGAGCACTCTGGCACCAAAATGGGCAGCCTCAACATTGACCCAGTGTACTCAACATTGTGCCCCAGGATCACATCTACACGTTCCACATCAAAATTCCACCTTAACACGTTTCAGTACAGCGTAGGAGGTGCCGTCATGCTCGACGCAATTACTTACGGCCAGGATTGTATTTGTAAACTTTTTAAATATGACTAAGCGACAATAATGTGGAGAATTGTTTCTCAAAAACTGAGCCCTCTGCGGCGACCCACTTCTCAAGGCGCCCATGGAACCTTTTGATGCTGTTGATTAGGCTCACGTCGAACATGTCGGCCCAATGTGCTTCAACAGCAGCCTTGAGTGACACCAGATTCAGATGGCTATTCTTGCAGGCCTTCTTCGTCATACACATCCAGACGTGGAAATCGACGGTAAGTCACAGTTCAGGTTCGGTGAGCATGACGACCACATCTCCTTTGACCAGAACCCACTTGATCCCTGGGTCTTCTTCAGGTACTTTTGGGTGGCCTTCGTGACATGACAAGGGACCCCATTCTGCTGAAGGACCCAGTTCTCAGGCCCACACTGCTGATTTAGGGCTGGGATGACCTTATTGTCAAGCATCTTGGTGTACTTTTGACTGTTGAGAGTCCCATCAATGCAGGTTGGTTTAGTGGCTCAGTGGTAGGCTATAGTGGACTGATTAAAAAACTGAGCAAGCCAAAAGAGAGCTCAAGCTCTGCTGCATACGGCTGTGGCCAAAAAATTGGAGCAATGGCCAAAAATATAAATAAAATGGCCCAAAAGTCACTCACGAGAGGATATCGCGCACCCGGTACAAGCAATTAAAGACTTGACAAACAAATCTTACGTAACAGTAGATATTCAAACCTTCCCTCTAGCTTCGATTAAGGTTGTCGAGATCATCGAAGAACGAAATTTTTTTTATTGATACCACAAGTGCATGATATCACACTTTGTCAAGATATCGCAGCAACAGAGACCTCTTGAGGGTTCCTAGGGTCACTTTGCACGGGCCATTTACAGTGTCACACACTCACGGGACACCCGACACCTGGACCCTGCCTCTGATGCACATATTCAACCAGTGGTTAGTTGTTTGTGGACACCATTCCTTGGAATAAGTCACGTCAAACTGGAGCAGTTATATGACTTGACACGCCCAAAGAAAATGACCTTGTTTGGACGATGTTGCAGCCCAGAAGGATGATAATACATCCCAGTTCACGGCAGGGCAGCATGATGCACTCGCCCAACCTCGAGCACAGCAACCTCCATAGCTGGTCCCACAGTCACATCACCCAAAATCATGTGGGTTCCGCGCAAATGATGCGTTGCAACAATTCACGCTAACCAGGGAGCACACCTCAGAAACCCCGTGAATGGCACAGGGAGTTCAGGGCATTTTAATCGACTCGAGGCCATGAAAGCTTGACCTTCAGTAAACAGAAGACCTATTTCCACGTTTGTATCGATTAGTGGTTGTATGCCCGCATTCAAGTATGCATCGGTAATGCATTTTCAACAACGGTGGAGCTGTGGACATACTGGATGAAGAATTCCAGACACAGTATCCTCTTTTCCGTGGGCTCGATAAATTCTTTCAGACACACGGACAACCATTCTCTGAATGGACTACCCAACTTCGAAAAATTGAGAACAAAGCGGACACATCAACACTGACAATGGACCAATTGTGCATCCACCACTATGTTCCAGTCGTGAGGGACAATGACTTACGAAGAAAGCTCCTTGCAGCCGCCAACAATCCCAGGACCTCGATAACATTGTACCAGCCAACGAATCAACCAAACGGCAGCCGAGAATTTTCATCCTCTCTTCTGACATTGCTTCTGTATCCCACAATCCCGGAAAAAAAGGAAGCTCGCATAGGCAAAGACAATATAACCAGAGCAGACCTGCAGGTCAGACTCTTCCGACGTTGCGACTCAAATCAAGGAAATGTTCAAGGAAGCGTCCATCCTGCCATGCATGCGGCAAGCCAGGTCACATGGCACCAGTCTGCCTCAATGCGAACAAGGACAAGCAAGACAAGAAACCCTCTCCACATGCACAAGGAAGTCTCTGTCATAACAAAGCAAGCCATACAAGATGGCATTTGAGAAAGTCCGAATGCCTACAGCAACTTTTTCGCTTCTTACCACGATCCCGAGTACACACATGCTGATCCTTGGCCCTCTTGGTTGGCTTGGTCCCTCATAGCCGCTGATTTACAACAAGTGCAAGCAGTAAAATGAGACTCCTTTTGCCAAGATCATGCAGGCCAACATCACCAAGAACAACAAGGAGTTTCAGGTTTCGTAATTTGATGACTTTTAAAGTGGAATCTGACAGTTCATTTATTTCTCCAAGTCGACGTCGTTCTGCTCATGGTGGCTGGGCACTTGGTCTGGTGGATGGATGGCACCACCTGGACGCAGTAGGCAAGGTAACGGTCGTTGCCGGCATCAAGGGGCTGGTCCACCATTCACTTCTTCTTGTCAGAGACGACCACGACGGTGGAATGACTTACTTCTTCAGAAGGTTGATCAACTTCTTGCCCCTGCTGACTCAGGCCTCCCTAGACGTCTTGGACAGGAGCTGGCGTCCCCTCCGATGTGGGAATGCATTCCGAGCTGGATCACAGCCCTTCTGATGGTCCAGCTCCTCGGCGAGCTTCTTTCTTTATTCTGACAGTCAGATCAGACTCCATCTCACACAACAGACCCATGAGCATCTCGTTGTTGACGACTCTGTTGTGGCCACCACTGCCCGACTTCCTGCCAAAGCCCTGGTCATCCTTCTTGAGCTTCCTGACTATCATCATCAGAATCTGGCTGCAACCGATGTAGCAGCACACCTCCTTGAGAGAGTGATGGGCATCGAGCAAATCTGGGATGCATTGCCTTTTCGCCTCGGTCTTCATTTATTTTGAACTTACGGCTACGTTGGCGGGCTCGTTTAAAAGCTAAAGATATCGACTTTCATTCTAATTCAGACACGAGACCTTGATCTCAACAAGTAATGGCTGTGCAAAGGTGAGAAGACAAGGTCGAGATTTGCTGAGCCATACCCTATATGTAGTGTAGACAACATTCAGCAAATTTCCGGGTTGCCTTCTTGATCACATCATGACAGACTGGAACACTGACTGCTTCACTGCAGTCACCGTCACATGCGAGAGTTTCTCTTCCAAACCAGACACAAATTTCAAGAAGTTTTCCTTTTTCTCACAAATCCCTAACATTTGCTGAGAGCTGTCAATTCATTGCACCAGTGCACAGGGGGAAAAGTTTTTCAACTTTGTCAGTGTGTTGACAGGGCTTCCTGTCTCGCATTTGCTGTAATAGAACCTATGAAAATCATTGAAGCCCTTCAGCAGTTTTCAAAGAATTCGGGTGCTTCGCACGCATGTATAAAAATAAATTTCCGATTGGATGTATTCAAGCTGTCTGCATCCCAGTAGGTCTTCGACTACTTCGAGCAAAGCAGAAGTTGTCACTCCAATTCCTCATGGGGCGGACTTCGTTCCTATCAATTCTCACGACACTCATTAGAAGTACAAGGTTTTCACGAAATCGGATGGCATCTTCATACTTCTTAGTGCAATACGGTGTAACACAATAGTACTACCCTCTCGAAAAACAAACAAAAATATTGGTAGCCTACGTACTGTGAACAACGATGTATATTTGCCAAAGTAACCTCCTAGAACGCAACATTTGACTGGCTCTGGCATACAACAAGTTACACGATAAAAAGAAATTCAGGTGAAATCTCGGCCCATGCTGTTTTGACGTTCTTGAAAAGCGCTTTTCTGTTTGTTGCTGGCTCCAACTCTGTTAGCTAATTCTGACCGACGGATGACACATTCTCGATCGGACTTAAAACCGCCGAATTGGCCAGCCGCTCGCCCTTCGCCCAGTACAAGTTCAAATATTCGTCCAGCCATCTTAGCATTGTTTGTCAGGACGGCCTGTAAGGAATGAGTAACCTTCGACCTTTACTTATGTTTTCGGACCTACGCACGTCGTGCCTCGGCAGATGTTGATCTCGGTCAAACCAGCGGATGGTGCCGTGAATCTGACAGCAAGGAAGTCTGTCCCAAACAGTCAAGATTTACTCAATAGACACAAAAAACACCTTGCGAGCATATACTTACAATCATTGAGTAGTGGATGGAGCAGATGACTACTGCTTCACGTCTTCATTCAGGTCGGTGACTTTGAACTGTAGCAACACAATCAAGTAAGTGACCAACGACCCCACCAAGGAGGTGAGGATGCCCCTATGGAGACTGAAGAATCCGTTCGCCGTGAACCCTTCTCCTGCACCGCCCTTATCAGTAAATAGGGTGATGACGCGACGCACTTGGGCCACTTCGCCATCCATCCGAGGGGACTTGAAGCTGGTACTTAGCAATTCGGCTTCTAGGTCGTCGAGGGCGTCCTTGATCTGATGCATCATGACACGCACGCTCTCAGATCCTTCAACCAGGACGTAGATCCTGAGGGAGACAGTTGTGCTGTCCAATAGGAGCACAAATGAAGTCATTGCATTAATTCATGCCTCAGTGCAGGTATAACCGCATACAAGATGTACGCCACGATGAAGTGCAAGAGCCTCAGATAGTTTCTTATGAATACGAGGAATGTGACTGTGAGATAAGCGCCAAAGGAGAGGCTGATGACCAGAATGACGATGGTCACGAAAAGGTCGCTACCGAACGCTTTGTTGATCGCTTGATACATCTGGAAGCAGAGATTCACTTCTGTCACGTTCATTCCGCCTATGGGGCTTGCCAGTAATCACCTCGAAGAGAATTTTGCAGCGCTTGTGACAGCAATCTCGGTACGGGTGCTGATGGTCGCTATGCGCCAACTTGGCGCTTCCACGCGCAGCCAGCTGCGGCTGCTCGTCTCTGGGGAGGATGAAGGACGACATCTTGTTGAAGCAGCAGTTGTCGCTGTGATCGGACTTCAGGTGAGCCAAGAGGTATTCGCAGTGGTGGCGAAGAACGTTTAAAAATCGTAGAAAGAGGAGCTCAGAAAACATATGATTCTGCGGGAGAATAACGTTATTGGTGCGTAAAGTAAGCGAGCGTAAAAAGAATCTGTAAGAAGAAGCAGAAGTAAGGAAGTATACGTATCAGGTTAGAAGGCTTTCTTTGCATGCAATCTTACCATCACTGCGGAAAAAGCATACCATAGGCTAATTTATCACCTGATTCTCCACGTAGAGAGCGACGATTGTGACGACCAAGATGGCTGCGTCCAAGAAATCAGCGTCCTCGTACCTGGTAAAGTTATTTTCCTCTCTCGATAGTGAAAGAATTTGTATCAAGCATCTGCATCACTGCTTACAATCACGTTTGGGCGAGGCATGAGATTGCCCTTAAGCTCTCTCAAAGTAGTACCTGATGATGCTGTGGACTCCCATCAAGTAGAGGATAGAGGCGAGAGTGCACATGAAGCAAACCGAGTACCGATACACCATCATGCGAAAAACAGGCGGATGTTTCCTGTTCATAGGGAAGCAAAGATGACCTGTAGTGACTAAGCCTGATCATCATCGCCCATGGCCCTTACTTTATGTCTGCGTCGCCATCGGCAATTGTCTCAGTCAGCTCCTTCAACACTCTGTTCAGCTCCGTGAGATCCTTGCCAAGACCAAGGTTCGTGAAGAAAATGAAGGTAGCTGAACTCTGCAAGAGAGCGATCAGTGATAACGATGAGCAATACGTCAGTTGAAGCTCCGGTTCGATCATATTCAGGACAGCAGAAAAGCTCCTACTTGTAAGAAGATATAGTGGGAGATGACGGCGAAGTAGTCTGTAGGAGAGAAGAACTCGCTAAATCCGAATGCTTTATCCCACAAGTGGGAGAAGTCGTCGCCCCTTCTGCCCAGCCAAACGCTTAAGAGATAGGTGATGACGGCGATGAAGACAAACTTCACAAAGAAGCTCCAAAGTAGACGGATCGGGCGAAATCTAGACAACACCAGGAGTTTTTCTTTGTATCATTATAGATTATTATTGGCAGCCAAAGGGAGAGCTGCATTAGCTATATAGGTACGTCTGGGCAAGTAACACTGTACACGCTCTTTCTGTGTTTTGAAGCTCTCCTGGGCATTGACGACGCCAGGGCTGGAGGGGTGGGGTAGAGGGTGGGCCCGACGATCGTCGGGGCCTCAAGAGCTTCAAAAAACACAAGTAATGTGTATGGTGCTTACCGAGACGTACGTTCGCAGTTCAATGTACAGTTTTTTAGTCTGACAGTCACCGAGTTACTGAAATTTCTGCTGTATTTCATCTAAGGCACACTTCTTTACTTTTACAGCCAACTTTTTTAGTGTTATCATTTGAGAGTGAGGTTAAAATTGGCCTGCTGCTAAATGACTGCTGGCATGATCATAGGTATGAGGCATTGAGAAACAGTCATGGCAGCGATTGTCAGTTGTAGTACGAGTGAAAGTAGAATCGTCAGAAGTTCGGTAACATCACGTTATTCAAAAGCCTGTACATGTATCTCGGGCATCATTACTTGGCGGGCGAGGCGCGAGCGTGCAAAATGATGAGCCGAGCCAAATAATGAGCCCTCGACACATATAGGTAATTTGTATTGACCTACATTGCATAATTGTTATTGCACCTCCATTAGAGGCGGATGACATCACCCCTTGTGTTTTTCATGCGGTCAATGAATGCGCTAAAGTAACAGGGTGGAAGTTTTTTGCAAATGAATCAAAATGAAGTTCTGACCATGGATCTCTTTTCATGTGACTGGGCCTACTTGAGAGCAAAATTCACATTCTTTATTTGCAAAACTAATTTTGTAAATCAGACGAGTACTAACAAAGTGAGGTCAAAGGAGGACCAAAAGTTTCCTAATGTAAGTAAAGTTCAATGGCTGAGGCTATGTAACACCTACAAGTACGCAACTGGAGTCATTTGAAAGACCAAAGGTTAACAGAGAGAAATTTTATTTGCGAAAAAAATGCAAATTGGACTAGAATTAACGGAGTTATTTGGATGAGAAAGTAAAAGCTGTCCCACGTCGCATATTGTTGCACACACCATACATCGAATCACTTTAGGTTCACCCTGCGCATAGTTGTGCTTGTAAAGAAAATCTTTGATATGGTGGCATATCTTGGGCTGATTTCCACCCATTCAACTGCATATTTTTAGCTGTTGTTACATATCCATACAACACCATATTAAACACTTTTACCGGATCGACATGAAGTCCTGACTAATCTCCATTGGGAAGATGCCGAACACTTGATTGAATCTGAAGTTGAAGGAGAGGGCGACCAATGGAGACTCAAACGTCATCTCCGTCTTACTTTCCGGGTCGAGTTGTTGGGGATTCTCAAGGCTCCTGCGGTCAAGGCGTCAAGAGTAATCCAACAACCTGTATACATACGAGTACACGCATACGGTGTGCCCCGAAAGCTCTGCCCTGCTTGAATTTCACTCAGCCAAAGTCTGTGCGGTCAAATCTGGACCCTCAAATTCTGGCCAACCTGTTGGCTAGAATACCAGAATATCAAGTGAGTTGTGCTGAAGGAAAAGCTTGAATACCTTGGTAAAAAAAATTATTTATAGTCCTACGTTGCTTCGATGTCAGCACAAACAGTGCTTCTTTCAACAGGGCAAGAGGTCACGACTAGAAATGCCACTGGGCTGGTGGTGATTGCCAGGTACAAAAAAGCTGAGAATGTGTACACCGTAGGGATGTGGCTACGATCCAGCTGATCTGAAGTACCGCACAGTTTGCCGGATCCCTCGGCATGACTTTCGTTGATCTTACCCTCTGAAGCTGCCTTGGAGGAGGCCGGAGGAGGCGCTGGAGACAATGATCCAGCTTGGCGCTGGCTCCAGCGCTTCCTTTTCCAGCTCCAGCAGCTCATGACACTCTAGCAATTCACTCTCTGTCAAGCAATGAACCATAGAATGTGGCGCATAAAACTCGGTCAACTGTCAAGTAGTTTATTTGTCGTACTTGATGTCTGCCTCGACTTGTGCCTTGCCGGACATTGTGATCACGTCAATGGAAGACTTCTTGAACGGACCCATCATGTCTGACCGGAGGTTGCTTGCCAACTGGGGCAGCAGAGAAAATTTGTGAGAGAAAGCTACATAGAGTGAAGGGAGAGGCATGTGATTACGTCTTCTGGAACCAATGAGGAGATTATTGGTGGGATGTTTTCAGCTTGTGCCGTGCACATTACAAAGTCTTCAGGAACCGATGAGTGGATTATTAGTGGAATCTTGACTTCTCGGACATGTTTTTAGCTTGTACAGTCTTCCAGGGATGGATGGAGCTTTTCATCTCAGCATCGATCTGTTCAGTATGTACTACGGTGTGTTCAGCTTTAAATTTTATTCGTGACTGAATGAGAGTGATGCAGAGAAATTTGACTCAGCAAGACCACGTTCCTCGTCGTCCCTTAACTCCTCTTCGAAGAATGGACACATCTTGACCCCCTTCTCGAGGGAAAACAGACCTAACGTGAGGAGGGACACTGGGGAGTTAAAATTACAATTTAATGCACATAAGATTCTCAAATTTAAACCTTTTGTCGGTATTGATTTCATGACCGGAGTGTACTACAGATGGCACTCGAAGAAGAAATGGATCGAGTCTAGACTCGTACTCGAAATACTCGTACTTGCAAGACTCGTGAGTAGGGGTGGAGCAAGTCTAGATTTGTACTTGACCCATCATACTTGACTTGTACTCAAAAGACTTGTGAGTTGACTACCTCAAGTTTGACCATTTTGAGTCTAGTGGCAGTGGCAAGATTTAGAATCCTAGTTTGTCGGAATTCCAACTTGAAGTGAAACGTTGCTTTTTGAAAGAGATTCGAGAGTTCACATTTCTCATGCAGCTTCATATATTCAGTAGGATCAAAATTTATCTGAACGAGACTCAATAGGACTTTTGGGAATGGACTCAACTCTCTCAAAAACTCTATCCTTATACTCGACTCATACTTGAAACTCGACTCATATTCAAAACTCCATACTCAAAACTTGACTCGTACTCAAAGCTGCATTCTCATACTCGACTCGTACTCCAAAAAAGAGGACTCGATCCACCCCTAACTCGAAGTGGGACAGCGAGAAAGAGGAGTCAATAAACTAAACAAATCAACTGGTGCATCAACTAAGAAACAAAAACAAAAGGGAGGGTGAATGGGCCCACGGCTTACAAAAAGTCCTTCACAAGAGCTGGAGGTTACCGGGCTGTGAAGTAGCCTCAGCCCCCGTCGTGGTCACCAAAGGCTCTGTTACGCTCTTAAGAAGGACTCATGTACTTTGTGTACAGAGTGCTTCATACTGAGCTTGCTTCTCCCATGGGGAAAATACACTTTTTCAGGTATTTCTTTTTCGAAAAGGTGGGTCATCTTGACACCAATTGGTCTGGTATTCTTCTGCCATCATTGTTATATTGTTTTGCTCGAGTTGCATGGTATTCACTCAGAGTGCAACAAGGTTGCAACCTCTCTGTCCGTTCCGATACACTGCAAGGCTTACCTGTTCAGTTCCACTGGTGCATGTCGGCGTAGACCTTAGTGTCCTGGGTGGGTGCATGCAAAGTGGCATCCATGTGAAAAAAGGTGTCAGTTACGTGTTTGTCCGGAAAAATTTCTCATCTCGAGATTCCCGAGATTCTCGCCATGTCTGTCTCATCTCAAGACTCGACGAGACAAAATGAATTTTTCGGATTGTCGAGACATTCTTTTTGCTCTTCGCCCGGTGCTAGTCCCAATAATGCGTGTGATGAGTCCATTCAATTCCAAGCAAGAATAAACGTCAGGGCAGTTCGAAAATGTCAATTTCTGATTTTCAAGGTGGGATTAGCATTGGCATTAACTATGTTAAATGCTTCTCTGATTCAACTGATATTTTGGGAGGTAATGGCAGTTTGTGTCTACTATTAGAACCTAAACTTTCAACTCAATCAAATCAGAGATGCTTTGATAAGATAGCATTTTCGAATTTGCAGATTCAAACAGTTGTGTGAACTGTTCCACTGTAGAAAATTTCATATTAAAAATGTTCATAGTAAGTGACCTTCTTGGTCACTTCAAGAAAAAAAAAGTTTTAGTGTCATCAATTTATTTGACCCTATGCCAAAAACTCAGGTTGGGAAAACTATGAATTTCCAGAAAATCTACCTTTTCAAGCTACACTAATAATCATGATATACAAAGAAAATGTATAAGATTGCTGCCCAACAGCAGGCTTGCAGTTCTGAAACGTGGATTACCTAAGTATTTCCTTCTTAATAACAAGAGTTTAATGGCTCTCCACAAAGAATTTATGCTCTTCAAAGTTACTGGTCATCTCACAAGTAACCTCTGCCACCTCTGGCACCTCTGGCTTTGTCAACTCCAGTCTTCCTCCTACTTCAATCGAAAATGAGAGAGTTTTTCGACAGTGGCTTGGTTATGATGAAACTGAATTGCAGACTGGAGGATGATTCTGTTAATGTTCTGTCCACGCCAAACTATCACTTCAAAAAGCAGAAAGATTGCAAGTCAAGAAACTACAGTGCTTGGCATAGGTAATGTCGCTTGGTATATATCGATATCATACGCTGACTGGGGATGGTTCTGTGTGGAATTTCAACATGTACTTGGTTATTCAGACACTGCGATGCAACTTTTAGTACACAAGTTCACAGGCATGAATGTTTGTTAAGGCACTAGAGCACTTTAAGTGTGATGAGTTGACAAGAGCACTGTGCC
>JAAUXU010051349.1_pt1 | contig 42072 bp, 39 predicted proteins | sample 7278151 | NCBI WGS metagenome assembly JAAUXU01 (sample SAMN14350113, study PRJNA611818) | marine sediment metagenome | isolation source: surface marine sediment (1.8m) | place: French Polynesia: Moorea | collected 2018-08
GCTTCAGCGGGGTCCATAGAAAGGGTAGAATGCGGCTTGATGAGAACACCCGCGCCAATGCGAACTGCAACAAGTATGGTTTCGGGTACCAACATTGTGCAATCTGACAACGTCCCCGAGAACCAATACCCCGGTTCACCGCAAAGGTGCTGTTTCTCTCTCTATATAGGAGCCACGACTGAAGATCACTGGGCAAAAAAATGCTGTTGGCATCTGCAAAGGCGACATTTCTTGTTTCAACAGCTAAAACTGTTGTTTTATGTCATTTTTCTAACGAAAACTTGAACGAAACGAGATATCGAGTGACGCCAACTCTGACGCACCCTGTACGCCAACTTTTTGAGGTCGCGTCTGGTCGAGTTGTCTGCCCTGAAAAGAAGAAAATACATCTCACAGGGTGAAATATGGATCAAGATCCTCTTTAGGCGTACAAAGGAGATGTAAAACTGAATAGCTTTTGGTGGCCAAGAGTGAGCCTAAAAATCAAAAGAAAGGCAGCAGTTTCGCAACTTCATTTTTTCTTTGGGCGTCATTCGCAGCTGGTGAGTTTGTTGCAACTGATTCTAAGTATATAAGTACATTGTGTAAGTACGTGCCTTTCCCGCATCCAGTCAGGGTTGACAAATACCATGTATTGTGTCTTAATTCTACACAAGACTTGTGTGAGGTTGTGTGGCTGCACCCTAAGTGAGGCTAAGTAAGTGAGGATAAAAAATCCTGCGGGAAGGATTAAACTCTAAGGCTTGAGACTCAAGTAACGAGTTTGACTTTTGTACGTGCAGACGTTTTTCAACGAGTCGTCAGCTAAGACTTTTTGTCCCTCATATTCCACGCAATTTTTAAGCCATATTTGCAATAGTTTCTTTTCTTTGCAGCCGCAATCAGCTGAGCTACCTTCCTCCGTCCATCTGCTCCCTGCCCTGTCTACAGGGTCTGGTGGTGCACAACAACCGTCTAGTGTCTCTGCCCGAGGAAATCGGGAGGATGGCAACCCTGATGGAACTGGACGCCTCCTGCAACGAGATCACGCACCTGCCGGTCCAGATCGGCGACTTGGCCGCCCTCAGGAGACTCAACCTGAGACGAAATCACCTGCAGGAAGTTCCAGTCGGTGAGTGAGTCCCCGTGGCAGCTCTGTGATTGGGCGAGTTCGTCCGAGCTGGTCTCTGGTGCTGGGAAGGCCAAGACCAGCTTGGTCGACGGCGGAGCAGTTTGAAGATCTTGAAGATCTTTGTTCATTTTGCGCGCAAAATGGCCAGACAAGGGAAGCTGCATTGTTCACGAACAATCCCGGGCATTTCCGCCCAGCTCTGTATGTGTGGTCAAAAGTCACAGATTGAAAGAAAAGACGATTCTAACGATCGCTCCTCTCTCTCTCTTCAGAGCTGTCGTATCTCCAGCTGAACTCTCTGGACTTGAGCAGGAATCGGATCACGGCCCTGCCGGTGGAGCTGAGGTTCATGACCACCGTCGTCTACCTCAACTTGGGAGAGAACCCGCTCACGTGTCCGCCAGCTAACGTAAGGACTTGAAACAGAAAGCTTGTCTATTTCTCTACGCAATGTGATGTATAGACTACAAAAAATTATATTTTTGTACTTGCACGTGATCTAAGTGTTAAACTCATTTCATTCACTTAAGGGGGAGTCAGCCTTCAACTCTCCTTTCGTACACTTTCAGCTTTGTTCTCGAGGTCGCGTGCACGTGTTCAAGTACTTGGAGATCCAGGCCATCAAGGAGGACCGCAAGCGAGGGGTCTTGTCTGACGTGGAGTACCGGAGGTCTTACAGAAAGACGGCGGCCGGCGGAGGACAACTGAGCGACTTCAGGTAGAGCAACGCAGTCTTAGCTGTTGGATCACTGACATCACTCTTGACTGAGTGAACCAGAGTCAGTCCTTGGAGGCAGATGCAAGTTGTTTCAACGTCTTGATTTGCCTTTTGCAGGTTCGCAAATGGCTTTAACGCTGACGCAAGGCGCAAGCGTCACACGGCGGACTCGGGCTACGGGTCCGAGCAGCCGCTCGACCGCAGGTGGTCGCAGGAATTCTCCCAGGACGTAAGTTTTCTGCCTGCGCCTTTCACCTATGCCTTTTGGTTCCTTTTATGCATGCTCGCATGCATGAACGGCCCCATTTTTTTTTTGTTTATTCTCCCTTTTCTTTACTTTTGAAATGTGTCTGGCCTGTGCAGCATGATTTTTTTTCCGCACCGAACAATGGTTGATCCTGCAGGTGTTGGACATGCACACGCAGGACGCGAGACGAATCGTATTGCGTGCGAATCGGCCCAACAACAACAGCGTGGGAGTGGCCTGCAAGAGTAACGGCTACGCCCCTGCTCCTGCGACCACGCCGCTCGGCTCCAATAACTCCTCTTTGAGCAGCTCCTCGGGATACGCCTCTGGCCCCATTTTGGAGCAGCAGCAGCAACACCAACACCAACTACGAGTCTTGCCCCCCTCCGCCAGCTCCTCGTCCTCCAATGGGAGCTTGGGTGACGTCAAGAAGAACACAGACTTCCACAAGGTTCGTTGCTCCATCGTCGCCAAGCTTGAGGGAGGAGAAACCAGCATCAATCGACTCATTTTGTTAATATTTTGGGGCGATTTTTAGTTCACTTTTTTATTTTCACCCCATCTCGTTTCTGAGCTTTGTACTGCCAGCAACTCGACACCACAGGGTGTCCTGTGTAGTTTTCTTTTAACTCTCTTGTCGATCTTGTTTCACGTGGTACTGACGTCTGCATTCACACAGGACAAGACAAGTGACCTTCCTGACGCCGGGGGCGGGGAGGCCGGCGCCAGCGCCAGAACCGAAAGTCCAGACGACCACGAGAAGGAGGAGCGGCGCAGGGCAGCGCAGAAGGTGCTAGGACAACACGGGTGAGCAGACTTAAAAAGGCTGTTTTGTGCAATTTCACCAGGGTTGCATGTCGCAGAAGACCAGCGACCCTGCCCAGGAGAGTGGACTTGAAGCCCTCCTCGGGGTCGACCACCCCGAGAGTCTCGACGACGCTCAGGAGTGTGAAGAAAATGCCTCCTAAGCCTCCGATCAACTCCAGAATTTGGTTAGATTTTCTAGTATTGAGAGAGAGAGAGAGGGGACACAGAGGGACATGACAGTCTTACTGTTTCGTCTGTATGCTCAAGAGTGGTTTCAAGGTGTTGGCTTTGAGGATGTTGCTCTACGCAGCTTTTGTCTGACAGAGAACACACGTTATGGGACTCCTGATGCACACACACGCGCGCGAGGACGCACGCACGCTCACACGCACATACATGCTTTGGTTTATTTTTTCTCTTCCTCACACCAAATATACATAATTTCTTTTTTTGTTTTCGCCCATCCAACTCTTTTTTTCTCTTCGTTCTATTTCCCAGCGATCACCATAAAGGAGGACCATCCATGAAGCTTCCACTGACTCCTCCGAACAAGCCTGTCAAGTCCCAGCTGCCCTCGCCCAGACACAACCAGCCCTTGCCCGTTCCCAGCTCTGTCGTCCACTCTACCAGACCTTTGCCCACTCCAGATACCAGTAATAATAAGCCTGGAGCGTCAGGGTTGCCAAAGCCTCAGCAACAACCTAATTGTGTGACAGCAAAGCAGCAGCAACAGACTTATAGGTTTGTCCTGGCTGCAGCAACATCAGCAGCTTTGTAGCGTTTACCTAACTGTATTAAGCCAACGTCAGCCTTAGGGAACTTGTGTTCTCACTTAATCCTTAACATGAATTCATGAAATATTAATACTAATATTAACTTATTATAATGCGTGATGCAAACTACGTACGAGTGTAAACACCGATAACCTTACCTTGCAGTCTTGTAATCCTTTTCCTAACCGTAGCACAGGTCTGACAGCACCCATAACCCGAGGAGAAGTGCTTTAAACATTTTCACACATTTTTCTCTTTTTTGTCACACGTTTTAAATGTACTCACATACTTTTTAGGCAATATAAGGAGCATTTGAGGCAGCAACGGCAGTCGGAGTCCACTTACCTGCAGCAGCAGCAGCAACTGAGGAGGATCAACGGCGACTTCTCTGAGATCCAGCAGCTGAAGACTACCAAGGTGTCCGTTAGCGGCAGCAAGTTGTCGACCACGACCAGGACCACGGTGATGCAGCAGCAACAGCAACAACAGTACGACGTCAAGACTATGCAAAAGGAGGCTGTGCTCTCCTACGTCAAGGTAGAGAACGCAACGGCATCAAATTTTAATGAAAAATTATTCCTGTGCGACCTCTTATAGCAGTTAATACGTATTGCATACTTTCAGTCGAAACAAGCGTCCTCCAACCCTTCCTTGGACACCACTTCTCCAGTGAAGCAGCAACAACAGCATCGTAATAGCAGCAACGCCAGTCACGGCGGCCTGATGAGCAGCAGCAGCCGGTCGGTGTCGACCAGCAACATCCCTCAACCGACCGGGAGCAGTAGTAGCCTCTACAACGGCAGCAGCACCGGAAGCAGCAGCAAAGCCCGCCGAGACGCCGAGAAGGCGGCCTCGGCCGAGGCCCACATCACTCAGCTTAGAATGGTAATAGCAACAACGGGAGCATAAGTTTTTCTGAGTCACTTTTTGATCGGGTCTTTTTTGCATCCCGTGAACAAGTATTGTTCGTTATTACTGACATACCCGTGTGTTTGTACTGCAGACAAAACAGACGTGAGTCAACTTCGTTATTATTTGTCCCTTTTTAGCACATTGAGTCTCGCCTGCGGATCACCCTTCCAGACGATCTGGCGTCTTCTCTCCAGGACGGCGTTGTGCTCTGTCACATCGCCAACCACATCAAGCCAAGGGCAGTTCCAAGCATCCACGTGCCAAGTCCTGCTGTGGTAAGACCAGATAGTTGGGACATCGTTTGTGCAATGAAAAGATGAAAAACATTGATTCCAGCCTAAACTAAATCCTGCCAAGTGCCGGAGAAACGTGGAGAACTTCTTGTTGGCCTGCAGAAAACTCGGTGTCAGAGAGGTAAGACAGGATTTTTATAGTCAAGAAATCTGGACTTCACAGTGGCAACGGCTTAATAGACAAACTTGCTACCAGCCTTTTTATCGGTGCTTGGTTGTATCCTCTTCTCTCCTCCTTTAGTTCCTCTAGAGCTAAAAAATCTCCACTTTTCCTTCTAACACTGTATATGTCATGGCTACACTTAACTTTTTGGGTCGTTTGATACGTATGTCTGTCGGGGGTTTGTGCATTGTTGTGACTAACAGTGTGAATAAGTGTTCTATAACAGTACAGTGATTATTCACATGGTAAACCTGCATCATGGAGTCCTTTCCCCTCCTCCGCCATCCGTCTTCGACGTAGGAGAAATAGAAGAAGCATAAAAAAGCGAGTGTTTCACACATACATTTATTTATTGTAAGTTGTACAGTGTTAGAAAGCCTCTCTCCGCTTCATTTGTTTTGTTCAAACGCTCTCGACACGCAAGAGTCGACTACTTTTGTTTCGTTCATTCTAAACGTCTACTCCTTTTTTGCAACCAGGCACTGAAAAATTGGCCTAGGTACTTAGTAAAACTGCTTTAACCAAGGAAAAACCAAAGATAAGGAAAAAAAAAGCTTGCATTTTGTCCTGCTAACTTGTAGTACAGGGTGAGTCAAATGTAGCTACTGGGTTTTTTGGGGGTCTGTCAGTCTAAGACGGACACGATACAATGCGTCGACAGCAGGTCGGATGTGTCATTCTGCCAAAGTGACAGGCTTTTCACAAAGCCTGGCGTCATGGCCACTGGACAGCCAGCTATTTTTGACCCACCCTGTATGTATGCCGCAAGTGCTTTACACAACACACGCTAAATACTTACCCGTAAAACATCAGGACGAGCTGTTTTCCTTGGAGCAACTCTACCCAGAGGTCGAGGTAGCCGACATCCTGGCAACCCTGGTGGCCTTGGTGGACGTAGCGTTCTCCTCGGAGCCGCCGGAGTCAGGGTTGCTGCAGATTTTGCCCGAGGAGCAGCCGCAGAACTTTCCAGACCTGGTGCCCAGGGAAGAGCTGATGGTGGTGGCGCCGGCGGCCACTGGCTGCGGTGGCGTGAAGACGACGACTGCTTGTGACACCCCTGGACGCCTCGTCGAGACCCTGTGTCTGTTGGCGCTCTTCCTGGGAACCCTGGCCGCTCTTTACCTGTTCAAGCCTCAGCCCTACTTTCAGTGAAGGCCTCCTGGCGGCCTTTGATCGTACCTAAACCAATGTTGCACTATGAATTCTTCTCTTTTCATAGCTATTTTCTACATCATGAACGGTGTTTCTGCTGCTTTTAGGTACTTATGATTGTCGCGACTTAAAATCATTCGTAGCAACCTGAGAGAATACGCTTAATTGCTTCACATGATTTAGTCAATTGGAACGAGGAAAGTGATTAAAAAAAAAAAGCTGCTGCTCAGAGAAAGAAGTCAACATTCCATGAATAAGAGAAAGAGAAACACTCGCTTTTTTTGGTAGACCTGCAATGATTATCTAATTGTGTTAATGTTTGGCCCTAACGTTGGTAACTGATTGGCTGTAAGAGTACTGACTGTTGATTACCAAAAAAAATTAGAATAAATGTTGCCTTCGTTGATTCGTTAACATTGCTACTAATGAAAACTATTATGGTGTGGGTGGGGGAGGTGAAATGACTCATGAGGCTGTTGATGCAGGTGAGCTGTGTTTTTTTAGGCAGAACAACGCTATCCAGCCTGCCTTGGCCTGATGCACATATCTCTTGTTATCACTATAGGACATGATCTGCTCACCGGCGGACATTTTAGAGCCGAGGAAACAGGGAACTGTCAGGGTTGCCATTTCTGTCGCCGAACTTCTCAGGGTGGGTGGACACCATCAAAGAAATGGGCACATGTGAATGAGGTGAGAACACAAACAATGTTGCCATTGCTGCTGATGGTTGCTTCACTTGCCACTCCCTCTTTCTTTCCAGGGCCACAATGGTTTTATTTTGAGGATGACTGACTGTGATCACATCCAGTATGACTTTTCTCAGGTTTGAACTAAAGCTGAGATAGATAGTTAGGTAGATGAGAAAAAACATTGAAAATGCAATTAGCGCACAGACTGTGAATTGAGGCTTACCATACGTATTTTACGTACATATATCCTATGTGCTAAAAAAAAGCTGGATTCTATTTTTCTGCCTGTGCATGAAGCTTTGTTTAGTAGAAGATCTGCTCCCACCTCTACATGGTATACCGTGTATTGTACGTCTACGTGGAAATCTATATTCTTCCATAATGCCATGATACTTCCTAAGCTTGTGCTTCTAGTCAGATGATGAAAGTGTCATAATAAAGGTTAATTTCTTGTAACGGTGACCAACTTAATCATCCTCGCATACGGACGGTAGCTTGCCGAGTGACCAGAGACGGTCAAGGTACATTTTCCGAACGAAGTCTGGTGGAATTGTCTGCAGACATCATGTCTTGAGAAAGCGGTGCGATCGGCTCATCGTCCTGGAATTCCAGGGTGTCATCGTTCCAGCCGAACGTGCCAATCCGTCCCACCAGTTGCTGCATCGAGCCCGCCAGCTACGGTTAACCGCTGTCCTAGGTTCAGGAGGTGCACAGCACACCTGCCAACCTTAAGTGGAGGCATCTCTTTCCAGGGCAGCCACGCATCCGCATCTTGTACATGTCAGGCCTGTTCTCTGTAGAAGTGACCTCTGTCATCAACTGGGCAGACTACGCCCCATCTGCTCAGATTTAATCATGTCAAGGACAGTCAAACCATGGGGCTATTTAAGTGCATCACCTTGGTTGGGGCCCGTATCGCGAAGACCACGTGAGGTGGGGACACCCGGTAGGTAGGAAAAATTTCCTATACTGGAAACATTTCAACTGCACAAGATGCATCAGAAAAGAGTCACTCGGGATTCCTCATTTTCGTTATAAGAGGACCTGCTTTGAGAACAATACGCTAGCTATGTACATACCGTGCACAGAATGCTTTTGTAATATTTAATACCTGTCCTCATCGGGATTGTTGTTGAGGGGCATGAAAAGAACATGGGGACTTACACCGTACCTAATTCGTCCCCCTACCCACGTGCTACCCCTTACCTTTTCACCGACAAAGTCATCTTCACACAGGCTCTGGCATCCATGCCTATAGATTCGAGTATAGCTCTGATCACTAGCGTGACTTAGAACTTATTATTAGTTCGAGGTATTTGGTGGGCATCAAATGCTCCATATCCACAGGGGAGGGGGGTCGCAGGATCATCCATGCTGTAGAGGTCGTTATCTGTAAGATATCTGGAGTCCTCCACAGGGTCAGCACAATGAAGTCATCATCCTCGGTTCAAGGGCTTTGTCATACGTATATGTTGACAGCTTCGAGACTCAGATTTGTCAAAAAATAGCATCTGAGGTAAAAATAAGATTTTCAAGAGGGTCTTTCTCTTTGCACCCCCTCGTCAGCATAGTGACATATTCAACTGAACCAATATTTACCGAATAAATACACTTTGATGTGCTCCTCTCCGTTGCCAAATGCTTGGGCTTTGGTGACATCACTTCCTGAGACATAACTCTTAGCCTCCGCCACATATCTGAGTGCTCGTTTACATGAGGCAAAAATAGGTGATGTCATCCAAGGTATGGTAATGAAAGCAGAGCATCTGTAGCTAAGACTCACTCCTTGTTCGTGTGGGCCAGGGCAGCACATGTAGACCGCGTGAAAGCATTTTCAAAGCTCTTGCGTTGGATCATGTAGTGACAGAGTGCTGGGGATGTAGTGGCAGAGATGTGCTTCGCAATCTCCCCAACAACAAGGGAGATGAGGAGGCAACAGAGGACCAACAGTCCTATTTACCAACATGTCTACCATCCTCCTCCCAGCTTAATTAATGCATTCATTGAACTGTACTTATGTTGATTGCTAGTTAGCAATCGCTGAGTGCTGCTCCGTCCAACAGCGTCCTACAGTTAGATAGCCTCAGTTTCCACATCATCACAGTGCTTCGTTACCTCCTGAGCATTTGTGCTTATCCGCAAAACACTGTGCGGATTGCAGTCGACATTGCCATTGCAAGAAAATTGCACGAAGCTGCAATTCTTGCTATGATTGTGGAGAATTGGCAATGAAGATAAGTGAAAAACTCTACCCGCACACTAGCTCGCTCACATTTTGCAGATAAGTGTGGATGAGTTTTGCGGAATGTATATATATATATGACGGTTCACCTTTCGTACTACAGGGGCCCGTAAGCGTAGCTTTTATCTGTGTTACTCTAGCTGAAATCCAGTGGGGTTTCAGCTAGAGCTAAAAAACGACCATGTTCAAGATAGACAATCAAAGTGCTTAGCGCTACGCTCTACTGGGTGGCACCCATTTTTGAGCACCCTTACCCAAAATGAAAGGTGCCTAAAGCGTTCCATGGTAACGATGATTCAGAATACTCGCACCTGAATATATGGCTTTGAGGTTACAGGGATAGAGCTTTGCGGACATTCAAGGTGGTGCGTGCTACTTTGACTGTCCCTGGCAATGACGAAAGATGCTGCAAGATCAACCTTAGCAGCAAGTCGAGGACCGGTACTTTTACTGCAGTGACTTTCTTGAAAAACAAAGTACTCTTTCCTACACTGAATGCATTCAGGGACGTCTCTCACCGCTGCTTCAACACCACGTGCAAGACAAGCAATTGAATTCATAGCGAAGAACAGTGAGCGAAAAGTAGAAATTGCAACCCTCACGCTTGTGACATTTTGAAACAATTCGCCTAAATTGTAAAGTTCTTTGTAAACTTTCAGTACTTGCGACTACTTCTTTTCTTGTGCGACGGCGGCCGTGCGTTATTAGGAGATAGTAAAGCTGGCATGTTTGTTGTGCACAAATTTTCAATGCCTCAAAGCCTTTAAAGCTTGGCCTCAGAGCCTCAATGCTTGTATCGCATGATGCACATGTTAGCATATGATACAAGCATTGAGGCGGAGCCCTTAAAGCTTTGAGGCGTTGAAAATTAGTGCACAAGCATGCCAGCTTGAAAACAAAGCAGATTTTTCTCAGCCCCGGTGAGCTCGGAGCTTCAGGGATGTCTTCCAACTGTTGACTCGACTCGAGCTCACGTCTCTGAACTCGACTGGCAAAAAGGCGGCTCGAACACATTCCTAAAGCTCATGTGTCCTGAAAAAGGCCGCTCGTCTTTTCTTTCAGTTCAATGCTTGGAAACTTTAGGTCAGGTTCAATATTAACATTACTTGGGTGCTGTAGTTAGTACATGAATGCGGAGAGTACACGGAATAATGTAGTGAGGACACGGAACACTCCTTGATCGAACGGACCAAAAATGTTATGCGGTATTCATTTCAAAAATGTTATTATTATAAAAGCGTTACTGTTTCCGAAGTTTTCCTCGGTCAGATCGTCGACAAAGTCAGGAACCAAGGAGAGAATCTCAGATTTCTAAACGAGAAAGTGAGGTTGCTCAGTAGCCCCTTAGTTCCGATACAACTTCATAACAATCTTGTTGCTGTTGCGCTAGTCATAAGCATCGTTGCTTAATCGTACAACCTACAGCCCGCAACTTTACAATTTAAGCGTGCAATTTTGCAATTTAAGCGTGCAATTTTGCAATTTAAGCGTGCAATTTTGCAATTTAAGCGTGCAATTTTGCAATTTAAGCGTGCAATTTTGCAATTTAAGCGTGCAATTTTGCGATTTAAGCGTGCAATTTTGCAATTTAAGCGTGCAATTTTGCAACTTAAACATGCAACTTTGCAACTGAAGCGTACAACTTTGCAGCGAGTCAAACCATAATGTAGAGCAAAGCAGAAGCCAGCAAAAGTTAGTGTACCGATTGCTGACTCTCTCTGCATTTTTGACGCCAAGAAGTGCCTTGAACCCAGATGAAGAAGGCGCCACCGAAGCAACCAATGAGGGTAGACCGGTCAGGACAGTCAATGGCAGCTTTAAACGTGTTAAAAATATCTGTTACATCGCAGAATTTCGTGTCTGTGAGGAAAGAAACCACTGAGGATGAGTTTTTTGTTGGGGAAAGCAATGGAAAGGGCGTGAGGTCTCTAATCTTGCACCATCATTGTCGAACAAAATCCCCATACTGGTGTACCATTAGTGGTCACCTGGTTAGAAGGTTAGTAAGCACAGATTAGCTGTCTACCTAGCAGAGATTAGCTTTCTACTGGAGGCCAGCAAGTGTTTGAGAAAATTCATTTTTTCTTGCTGGGTGTCGTAACTCTCTACCATACCGGAGATCCTCTCTGACAACATTTTGTACCTCTCGGCTTTTCCTTCAACCACTCCTGACGTCACGTGGACCAAGATCAGTTGGTTGATGTCCATGCCTTTCCTAAGCCCTGCTAAAAGACACCAGATTGAACGATGTTTGTACAGATTAAAACAAGCCTGGAGGTCGCTTGCCCTCATTTGGAAACAAGTTGCTGCGCTCCGCAAACAACCGACTGGTGTCCCATGGAGGGACAAAAGACTTTTGACCATGAGCTTGAACTCAGGATTATTTTCATAGTGATGCTTCAAACCAAGCTGTCCTACCTTTTAAACAAAACACTGGTTGAGATGGAACCTCTGAAGCTGAGAATGTGGAAAGGGTTTGCTCAAGGAGTTCAGTGCAGCCACTATGGGGTAAAACAAAATCCTACAATGAACAGGAGTGGCAAGGAGATGCTGGGTTAGAATGGTAAGAAATCTGTCATAGGTTAGTTCTTACTTGTTGGGAAAGCAAGCATACAAGCAAGGTGGATAGCTGGTACCAATTCTACAATGTAAGAGGTAGGATTGACAGTACATCTGAGGAACTACATCAAAGATACCATCTGTAAACCACAACTCAGGCTTTCCCAACCCTTTGACCAAGTCTGGGTCACCCAGAACAATAATCCTGCTTGGGTCTGCCACTCTTGCCATGCAGAACCAGAGGAAGATATTCTGGATGATCTGGAGTGCACAATCCCTTGGATTGGGGCCATCCCCCAAAAGCCAAGTTATGCTCATGCTGAGCCATACAGGTCAGTGAAGCCTTTTTGGGTAGCAGAGCCAGAATATCCTCTGGCATACCTCTAAGTTCCCTAGCACTGCCAGTCAAGTGAAAACACCTTCTTGGGAGCGCATAGCTACCTTCAGCTTACTTACCATCTCTTTTGCCTGTCCTTTGACTGGGTCTGTGTCATGGCAGTAAAGGAACGGGCTATGGGGTAAAACATTTTCATGAGTGCCTATAACCTGCCTTCCCCCTTACCATTGAGAAAAATTGCAGCACCAGTGGTGGAGCACCTGCCCTGTGAAATGAACCTAGCAACAGACAACAATGACAGCAAAAAATAAAAGGGATGTGATTCACTACACAGGAGCAGTTAAGGCAGGACAGCCACGAGCATCTTAAGACAGAGGAACACAGAAGGTGTGGTAGTTGACAGTCAAGCTTGAGCTCAGGTGAGAAGAATTTCCCGACTGAGCAATTGATGGCATATTTTTGCCCTTTTTATACCTTGAGTCCGATATAGGACTTGATTGAAAGGACAACCCTACTTTTAAGTGACTGAGTGCTCAGTGCAGTGCTCGAGCTTAGTGTACTCAAGGTGAGCTGGCCAGAAGTGCATATTTCTTTTTAGCACCAATATAGTTATCGGTTCTTCTCATCAGCGTTTCTAACCGAGCTGAACTCAGCCCTAACAGTTTCAATTATTTGATCTGAGATGTGATAAGAGGTGCGAAAAATTGGTGTGAGGCGAAGAAAGTGAGGAAATGTTCAGTGCCGTTGTACTTTAGCGAGGAAATGTAAGTTCTTTTTGCTTACATGCTTAATCGTGTAACTGGCCTATCTAGTCCAGGGATTTGCATGATGAAGCGCGGACCACTGCACACGTTTAGCTTTTTCTAGGTCGCATTGTCCGACGGATGATCTGAGCAATTCAGCAAAAGGTGACTCAAGCCTTGACTGAATCTTGTGATTACTGCACTTCTTTATTAACCTTTTGTCTGGGTCTTTGAAATGAGTCCCTGACGACGCCCTTGAAAAATGTCGAACTCTTCTCTACCTTCTTGCGCATTCTCATTCTCTTGCCGTCGGCTTCATGACTTTCATCGTCGGCGTCATCTTTGGCAGTGGCATCCAAGTCGTCCTCGTGCTCCTTCAGGTAGTCCTTTGCCTTCTTTCCCGCATAATCTCTCAGCTCTGCGTCCACGAGGCTGTTGTTCACGAGCCATGTGTAGGCTGCCATTCGGCCACAGGACGCCGCTAGCATCAGAGGCGTGTAGCCGCCCTTCGTCCGCCTGTTGGCGTTCAAGTCGCCTCCCTCCAAGAGCTTCTGGATCAAGGTGACGTTACCATGCTTAGCAGCCCAGTGGAGAGCGTTGTAGCCGCTATAGCGGTCCCTTGTGGCCAGGGGGACAATAGACCACAGCTTGAGCATCGCGTGCAAGTCGTTGGCGGACGCCGCTCGCAGCCACGAGCGCTCGTCCGCAGACAACGGGGAGAATTCATCTTCCTGCTGCAGGTTGGACGAGGTCAGACGCTTTTGTCTGCTCGCCTCCAACCTTGAACGGACGTGATCCGACAGTTGGAGCTGACTGGTGCTGGCAATGTCGTTGAAGTCCCTTGCCAAGTCTTTGACGCTTTTGCCGCCGGAGCGCAGCTTGAACGTCTTCCTCCGATCTTTGCAGGCGTCGCTGTCAGACTCGCTATCGTCCACCTTTTCAAACTCTTTCTTCTTGAAAGCTTTGCGACGGTCGTAGGTGCGATCATTCTTCTCAGGGAGATCAGAGGCGTTCTGTGCAACTCGCCCATCGTCACTCCTCTCTTCTTCGTCTTCGTCTCCGTGTGCAAGTGCGTCTTCTCTCTCAGGGATCTTGATAGGAGGTGGGTGCTTAAGCCACTCAGGTGCCGCCAGTGGCCTGGACCTCTTTGGAGGAAGCCTCGGTGGTTTCTCCGTCAAGTTGTTCGTGTTTTCTTCCAACGTCCTTTCCGTGGCCTCTCGGCTGTGCTTCTTCTGCCGAGTCTTGGCCGGCAGAGGCGGCCTGACGTTTGCCGGATTTCTTCTTGGGTGTGGAGGTGGAGGCTCTGGATCTTCCCGATGACTCTTTTTGACAGGCAGAGGAGGAGGAGGAGGTTCATCGATCTCATTGTTGCCTTTGAGGACATCAGAGACAATCTTGTACGCATCTCCTTGATCAGATCTTGCCAATTCTTCAATGTTGTCAGAGCTGAGCAGTCTGTGGAGAAATTTCAGGGGTTCTTCATTGCTGATCTTTCTTTCCCGAGGTCTCGACAGAGCCCGGTAAATGCTGTCAATGGTCTCGGCGCTGTGCACCAGATGGCCACTCCTGAGCTCAATGGTCTTTTGTCCGTCAACCATGCGCACTGTGGCCACCTTGGCCGAGACGTCCTTGAGCAGTTGCTTGTTGGCCTCGGAATGTTTAAGCTGGCGGCGGAAGTGGCGGACCAGGTCATGGTTTGTAAGCAGACTCCCCTGGTAGGACTTCAAAAAGGAGATTATCTCCAGGGAAGTCAGGGGATTTTCTCCTTTTTGGGCTGCTGCAGCCATTATTCTGCCCAAACGAGCATTCGTTATCACACGACGTACAGGGTGCGTCTGAATTGGCTTAAATTTCGAAGTGCTCTAATTCGCACGTCAATGCATTAAAAATCTTATGTGGTTTTGCATCAATTGATCAGAAACTCAGTTTGAGTACATCTCTTGATCAGGTTCTGACAACAGAACATTCAGCAGCGTATTGCTAACATCAAAATTTGCAATGCTCTGCATCAGTGCCTCAGCCAACTTCAGTGAGGTTGTAATGAAATGGCGGAGGTCGCAAGATAAGAAGGTGGGATCAGATGATCCGCACAAAGCTTTTGCACTGATCACCTTCCAGGTTCACGTATGTAGCTCTTAAATGAAATTAACACCCTAAAAATAATAGTTGCACGTACAGTTTAAGATCCATTTTAAGCGAGTACTGAGAAAATGAGTTGAAGTAAGTGAAGTTTGGAATCTCGACTTAATTTGAATGCTTGTACCGGGTACAAGACATGAGTCAATTCCAGCTTCCGATAATGATCTTTAAGAATGCTTCAAAGTTACACAGAAATTTGTTTGAAGTTTGACACAACTTAGCTTGAAGGTCTGTAGTTACCTTCACACTGTTCTTGAGACACAAGTACACATTGCAGCTGGGGTCACCTCACGAGAGGAGCGCGGAGTCAAGCCCATCCTGACTCACCCTGTACGTGACAGAGATAAGGAAGTAGGTACATAGGTGACGTGCACTTATCATCGACGCGTTGGTCTGGCTGCCCCTTCTTTAACGCATTCATGATACCGCACTTGATCAAATGTATCAAGAATTAGCGGGAGACCATGACCACCAGTTCTGGTGGTGAGGTCCTCAACCACCATGGTAAGATTTCGTTCTGGTGCACCGAGCACGACTGAAGTCTCAGCGCCTCCTCCAAAGTCACCCGTGTGCTCTGACGGTCATGACATTTGTGGAAGACAAAACTCTGCTGTTTACGTACCATTTGAAGTGTTTAATGCATCATAGCATTAAGATGGCACCTAGCATGACGACCTCTTTCAGCCGCAGTCCAAAGTCAGTCCGGCTGGAGCTGCAGAGGAAACAGGACTGGGTGAAGTCTCAGATGTGCACGTTTGGTCAAGACACTTTGGTCGCGCTCGTTCAGGGCTGCTGATCCTTACTGTCAACTTTGCTACGATCATCTTGCCCAAGTCCTTAGGCTCAAAAGGAAACAAAATTACTCCTTTTGGCTTTTGTTCGCACTTTCGCTTTACTCAATTGATCAAAATTGCTGGATGCTTTGAAACTTTCGGTCTACGATTTACGCAACCTAGATTGCACTACATTTACAAAACAAATGGTGAGTGTATGTAGCTTTTGCGCGTATCGAGTACCTCTCCTCTGGTACAAGTCAACTTTGCTCACTGCGCAGCCTTGGGGAAATCAGAAGACTTGCATGCCCACGTATGTACTGTTCAGTCTCGTCGTCCCAAGTGAAATGCAAAGTCTTTTCATAACATTGGCGTATTCCTGGTGGTCGACTGGAATGGGAATTTTTCTTTTCTGCCTGAACCGGACATTCGCAAACTTGACCATGCCGAATATTCGTACACTTGACAATGCCGAATGTTCGGCCGAGAGTCGCCTTTAGTCGATACTGGCAGTTTCGCTTGGAAGACTGCATTGGTTGTTTCGCGACGCCTACGGGTCCTTCAAAACGAGTTCTCTTCAAAACGTCCAAGACCTTTCTCAAGGACCTTCAGTTGTAGGGCTGCGTCGAACGCGGCTTCGTCGAGCCTTGGACACAATCGAGCCTGACTTCTTGAGTCTAATTCGAGCCTAAATTCAGCCGGCTTAGAGTATAAAGTCATGACGTCGACGTTACAGTCACATGGTCAACATTAGACTTGGTCATATTCATTGTTTTCAAGTCTTCCACTCGGTGGTTGCAAGGAATAATATTCTTGTTTGTTTTTACCGAATATTAATATGTGTGACTCGTTACTCATTACTTGTTTCTCGCAACATTCAACCAAATAGTCATGAAGTTGGGAAATCTGGTGTTTTGAATACAAAATGGTAGATAGAGCATAGGTTTCAGCAATCTGAGCTCCCATGAAAAGCAGTTAAAACCCAAAAGAGATGGCTATTTGGGGTCGGCTAATAATCTGCCAAGCAGGCCCAAGCTTCTCAGGTCGCTTCTCTTACAATGCCCGGAATGGGTGTGCTCGACCTTTGGAAAACTTGTGACCCAAAAGTGTTCACACCCAAACAATTTGAATAAATCGAACATCAACTGCACATGGAAAGGCCAAGGCCTGACATTGAAAGACTCACTGCTCTCACTGGAAATTTCAGTCTCCTCAGGCCTGTGGACACAATAATGTTCTTCGGGGCATGTGTTAAATACTGTACGCATAGATAAACATATTCCAGTCACATATCCGAGCAGGCATCTTTTGTACAACCTAAGCATGCCAACATGCGCGCATTTTCATCACTTTCGTCATGTCTCCCTTAGGCCGTGAGAGAAGGGTCATTAGGCTCGAGGTCGAGGTCCAAAACCTCGAGTCGAACTCGAGCCGAGCTTTTTTGCTTCAAACAGCGAGCCTCCTCGAGCCGAGTCTAGGCTCGACCCAGTTCTGCTCAGTTGTGCATTGCTGTTGAAGGGGAAGTGTTCCAAAAATAACATCCATAATGAAAATACTTTTAAAAGATTTTCCAGTCTCTGACGACTCGGGATTTTGGTTGACTCAAAAAGCCCTGATGATCCTGAAACACCCGGTTTGTACTACTTTCCATAATAGTTACTTTCGACTGCAACAAACCGTTTCGGCCGAACAATGTTTTTTTCCCTGAGAGTTGGCGAAATACAATGCAAGCCGGATAACGCCTGGGCCTTCAGAAAGTTGACCTCTCAACAGACTTACCAACTAAGCGACTGGACTTATGACACATACGTCCAATGTACGTACACTCTAAGCACTACTTTTTTACAAGGCTTGACACATGTTATTCTATAATGAACTTGATAAAATATGAACGAAGTTACTTTTCTATCCTAAGGCATGCCATTATCTCTCACGCTATCTATCTATATAAAATGGACCGTTAGTTTGTTTGTTTGTCCTTTCTTTTTAGAACGTAAATATACTGACGAGAAGTACGTGGGGGAGTTCGTGGGCGGGAAACTACATGGGCGGATGACTGAAAAGTCATATACATACCCGGGCAACGACGAGTTGCACATAAAAGAATTTCTTTATTGCAGACTGTTTAAGACCATCATACCGATTCACCACAAACTGACTGAGGGAAAAAAAAACGTAATCACGAACCTTGCAGAATCTGTAAAGAAGCCCCCTACAGTCTGAACTTTTTTGACCTATTAAGCGATATTTAATGACGCATTAACCGAAGCAAAACACGAGAATTTCTCTTAGAACTTTGGCCTAATGCCCAATTTGTCCTATTTCCCGTCTTTAACCGTAGTTTCGGCCAAATATCCGGTCGGGACAGCATTTGGTCGACCACTAATACGACAGAAAAAAAAAGCGTGAGCCACTCGTCAAAACCGCCAGTCAGATGTCAAATAGAAAAGCATCAATTGACAAACTGCTGGTTTGTTTGATGGAGGAACAGCTGACGTTCTGGGCGGGCTTTTGACTGATCAACCAAAGTCTGACACGGAAGAGCAAAGGCCTGCTGCAAGTCTGGGACTCACGAGACTGACTGACTAAGTCAGGTGATGCTTTTACCGGAGGCGTATTAAGCGGAGCTGAGTGAACATTGCAACCACTTGGACTTGGGCCCCGCTGTTGTGCGAAACAGGAGTCTTCTCACTCACTACCAGCCAGGGGAGCTCAGCAGTGATTATGATTTGTCGGAGAACTTGTGTGTGTTTACTCGAGCCCGAAAAAGTTCCGTGATGCTCGCATTAAACGTTAAATTATGCACACGCACGCACTGCACAAGCGTAGCTTCCAAACTTTTCCCACTTAGCGGCGAATAAACACGCATCATTGGAGACCTCTTTTTCGTCGGCAATATGATTGCTTGTGTGGACTTGGCAACGAATGGCGGATGTCGGATGCATCTTATTTAAATTTATTTATGTGTTAAGAGTACAAGAATGACAACCACAGGAGAGGCAAAATTGTTCGTAAGGCCGCTCTGAAAAGGCTCCCGGCGCCTCTCCCACTTGGTGGACCTGCCCAAGTTGAGCACACTTTTTCAAGCCCTTTGTCACGCTGGCTTCGACAAAGACGGGCTCGACCTTGGAAGTCTTCATGAAGATAAACGAAAAAGTGGACTCTCTTTCTGGTGTTGATTCCATCTACCTCTAAGTGTAAACTCTGTGTCCGACTGACCAATGAAGTCCGCTCTCGAAGCTGTGCGCATCTGGGTTGCCCGCCAGGTGTCGCTACTAAGCTACAGGGGTTGAGTCTAGTAGTCGGACATTTTATGTGGCTGGAAGACTTTTGTTTGGTGGTTGTCAGCTTGCTTATTGTTTCACCATTCTATCTGCGTATACCTATAATAGCGCCCTCTACAGTCATTATGAATTAACGCTCTTCTTTGATGCCCCCCCCCAACTGACTGATGCTTAAATGATAGGCAAACTGTGCGTGTCGTACAAAATGTACTGCAGTGCATGAAAGTACAAGTGATCGAAGGCTTGGTTTCCACTTCTGGGCAAGCTCCACTTGACCTGTTTCAAGGACCGAACATTGAGCACGTGAGGGAGGTTATTTCAATGAAAAACTGCGTATGAGCCGTCCCGCTTATATCGCAACTCTGTTACGTTTCATCCTGGAGCACAGACTTCTTAGGAAAGGTTTTTGTCCGGCCAACATGAGATCGAAGAATCGAATATTGCAACACTTCTAGACATCTTTTCCACGAGGAGACTCAAGGTGGAAATGAAGAAATCATTTCAGGCGAAGATGTCCCCACGCATGCATAAAAATGTCGACAATGAATGAGATAGTTTGGGGCGAAATTTGAACTCTGCACATCACGCGAATGAACCTTGACAGAAAGTTATTGTCTACTTTCCTGAGACAACCTGGACAAGGAATGGAAAATCGGTGTTGGCAAATAGGAGACTGTTACCTGCGAGTGCTTGAAGAGTAAGTGGATAATGTAGTGCTCCACATTGTGTGCCATCCGCACCAGCACCGAAGCGCTGATTGCTGTGCCACTAATGACATAAATACCACCACTCCGTGACTCCGTGACTCCGTGACCTTGCCCGCCACTTGTGTGCGTGTTGAGGAGGAAAAAGTTGCTCGCCTAACAGTGCCAAAAGAAATGTCCTTTGGAATCGAGGAGCTGCAGGAGACAAAAAGGGTTAACAGGGTCCGAGGGGAAAGAGAGGTAGTCAGATACATGACAAACGGCAAGATAAGTTGACGTCGGGAGGATTGAAGAGAAGTCGGAGGAGCTTGAGCAAGCTGAAGGAGGACGTTATCAGACACCTTTTTCACTCATGCAGCACTGCTTTTCACTCATGCTCGCAATTACAGAGAGCTTTTGGTAGAGGAAAAAAAGGGACAGGACAGCAGTTATCTGACCTTTCAGGCAAAGGCGCAGCAGGGCCACGGAGGCGGAGGGGGCCGACGTGTCGTAGCAGACGCGTCATGTACAGAGGTGACCAGACAATGGCACAATTTGACGATTTTCTCGTCAAATTTGGCGATTTCGCTGCTGGTCAAGGCCTCGTCCACGGCCTATCGGGGTGACAAGGTAACCAAATAAATCCTTCTGGGGGACAGCGACATCCTTCAATTTCGGGGAGGCCTTGAGGAACGTCCGACGTTGTCAAGGTGTTTCGAGCACTGTATAGACTTGGGCCTAAACCTCTTCTGCGGTGCTCGGGATTGAAGGGAAATCCTCAATGCAGCGAGAGGACGAAGTAACTAAGATTTTTCTTTATGGTCTTTGCATTCTGCTCCGACACTTTAATCCGCGCTGCGGATTATTTCACGAAATTTACTGCGGGGTGAGGAAGAACTCAATGGAACTCAGACAGGCAAGTGTAAGTCAAGTAGAGATTGATGCCCTGTACGACTCCAACGTGGCCTTTCCCTTGGGGTTGATGGACGTCATGACCAAGGTAACGGCAGCCAATAATAGCAGATACAGGTCGGGCTACATTCAGCCCCCAATCGATACTGGCAACGACTACCGATGATTGCAACAAAACAATGCTAAACGAAGTGGAACAAAAGTGCCATGCAATGAAAGTAGAGACTCCGGCAGAGATGTCAGTCAAAACTCGGACTGTATAGAGCTACAATATCACCATGCAGGACACAGGGTGTTCAGAAAGAAATTACGCCGGCGCCATGTCATTTTTCGGGTTGAAAACGTCGTCCCAGACCAAACAGTCACTACAGTGGAAATTCAGGGCTTCGAACCAATCGAAATTTCAATGGTGACAGCAAATTTTGTTCTTTTTGTGGTTGTGCCATTCACTAAAGCAAGTACTCAAACTAAAGTCCCCCCTCCAAGTACTTTTTTGATGTGACGGATCTTCACTCAAAGCTCCTCACCCATATTTTGAAAGGACTCAATGACAAATGTCTTCTATCTAAAGGATGGTTTCCGGCTTTCTTTCCTAAGGACTCCCTGTGACAGTTGAATGCAAAGTCAAGTCGATGCAATTCTTACTGTGAGTTCTCTTTCAAATTTTTGATTGGTCAACAGATTTCAGAAGCGCTGAATTTCTGTCCGGAAGCAGAAAAATCAGGCGAGAAACGTGCCTCAACTGACATCCACCGATCAGGTCAGACTACGCCTTCAGGCGAGACACCGTGGGTGAGGTGTCGAACGCCGCTGTCCGGAAGACGGTCTGGATGAGGTCAGAAGTCACCTGACCACAGCGCATCTACGACCACACGTGGAACGAAGCATTCCACTTCAATGCATCTCGGACTTTGACAAGATGAAGGCTGATACCGAACTCAAACTAGTACAGGGAGAGTTCAAGACCCTCGAAGAGGAATAGACTGTCCAAAGGGTGTAGGCAAGTTCTTCATGAAATGAACATCAAATGCCAGAGAGCCCAAGGCCTGCGCGTGTTACACCGGCAGGATCTAGTCAACGTGCTTGCCAGGACTCAACCTACTTTAGGAAGCTCCTCTAATTCCCTAATGGAGCACCCCCAGAAGTTTCAATGACTTAGTAATGGAGAAAAACGTTGCCTATATCAAACGAAAAGTCGCCATCGTTCAAGTTGGTGGTTGTGCAATCACCAACTTGGAGGACATCTTGAAGACCCTGGACGTCACCGACAGGATGTTTATGATTGTCACCAACTGCCACAACCGGAAGGAGTTTTGTCCCAGCAGAGGATCCACTTGTCATGAATGCGAACAGAAGACTCTGGATGGCAAAACGGTCTGCAGGTCCGGTGTTTGCTTTGGCAGAAGAGGCGGGTGCAGAAAGAAAAAGACAGAGGTTATCTTATAGTCTACCTCAACACACATTGTGACGAGCCTGTGACCACCAGCAAATCATCAGATTTGAAAAGAAAATTGTCAGATTCTGCTGTACTCTTGCCAAATCTGTTCCGCACGTGTTTGCTTTGGCACTGTCCCCAATTGCTGCTGAACCATAGAGACGGGCTCACATTGGGTACACTCTAAGCCACAGTTCCCTGTCAAGTGTTCGCGCTCCTTCCTCACAATTCCCTGATGGTGTCAAGTGTTACCAAGGAACAGTGGCTGAGGAACAAATGAACAGGCGTTGCCATCCCGTTGACACTTTTCTAATAGAATTGGCAGGCAAATAGGTAAGTGGAAGCAACACTCAATCGCCGGAGACTGACTGATGGCAACCCCTGTGGAGGCAGATGCACAGGGTGACTGATTGGTTCGACATGAAAAAAGACTAAACAATAGCGTATTAGACCCCACTTTCCGTGATCTGACCCCCCATCTTGGTGGCACTTGAAGGCCCTTTGAATGAAATTCTAAATGCATGAAAACCACAGGGAAATCTCATCGTGCAACTTCTCACTGATGACGCGCAGACTTGCTGCATTTTTCATGCTGTGGGCTTAACGCATCTCGCAAATCTTTGGCATGCAAGTTCTGGTTCTCATATCACAGCTAACACAGTCTTGTCACAGCCTGCAGGTGAGTGTATTGTCGACACTTCGTTACAGTTTGGGCATGCATGGGCTGACTATTTCAGAGGGGGGTCCAAAGTGACGAACTTGATTACGCGCCCAACCTATTGCACAAACATGCAGCAAAACTACATCATTCGACCACTCTGCCAAGTCAGTCCGACCATGACACCCCCACCTATTCTGAATTTGATGGTGTTTGTGTCCCAGACACAATTCTCTCGTCTTACATGCATGATGGACGAATGTTTCCAACGCAGCAACATCTCAGATACAGTAAGTTCTGTGGCCACATTCACCACTTTGTACCTCAGTCTAGGACCGCTGTGAGATGATAAAAAAGACCTTTCTGACCGCTAGCAGTACAGCTACAGGGTGCGTCGCAAGGTCTCAGAGACTTGGGAAATCTTAAATTGCTCGAAAATGTGTATGAATCTGAATTTGGCATCTTTTTAGGAGGTTCCTACGTATCTCGACTGAAATGTGTGGTGCCATAAACAGAAATCGAACAGCTGAGTCTGAAGTTGGACCATGTACGAGTTTCGACAGAGAACCAGTAGGCAGAGTCTCTCAGATATTCTCCAGCACCCGGTATGTCTAGTCTTATCTCATGACACCAGCTTCATTTTACACCTCCTGTAGGGTCAATTCTGTTGCGTCCGCCTCCTGCTCCGGGATGGGATCGTCGTGTCCAGAGAGCCGTAAAATCTCGAACAGTGTGCATTGGCTCTGCTCAGATGGACGTTTGGAGCTTTCACGACACCTCTTCTTATTAATTGTGCAGCTGTATAGAAAACAATGTAGATATGACTTATACAACGCAAGTGCCGGGTGTGGACGCATCCTCGATTTTCAACTTCGCTTGACTTTTTCTTATTCCTCTGTGAGGTCCAGAGCTACTGGACCGTTTCATTTTGGCACGCTTTAAAGGGAAATAGTCTTTAAAGTGACGTGGTTAGAGTGTGTGCAATACTAGGGGTGTAGTTTAAGCCGAAAACTCAAGTCGAGTTCGAGTTTTGAAATCTCGGCGATGCTCGATCTAAGGTCAACGTTTTAGTCATTTACACTATAATGGTATAGGTATATGGCAATTCACTCTAGCAACTTTTTTATCTCTTAAATGGATAAGCACACTAGCGCTTTTTCATTGGGGTTCGATTGGGGTGGTAAACTATAGATAAGCTCTGGTGACACTGACATATGAAAACCAGAAAATTTCTTCAGCGAAGATGAGACAAGATTCAGGAGATTGGCGAAAGGTGGAACGTGAGGAACGACCATGTCTTTGACCCCTTTGATCATGTTTGCACCTCCATCTGTCACGACCGCATGAATTTCGGCCAGATGTAGAATCTGTCTAAGATGCTAACCGGCGTTCAGGTCGAAGTTGAGGCAGATATGACGACATCAAAAAAGAAGATGGCCAAGGAGCATGACGTGAGCGAGTGGAACTGGGGGCGGACAGGTAAGGACTTGTGGTTGTACTCCTGACGGAGGAGAAGAGAGCAGCTGCTGTCAGAGACAGGCAAGGTCACAAAAGTCATGAAAGGCAAGAGCTTGATGAACAGGATCAAGAGCGACGACTTTGGGATCCTCTCACGCAAAAAACTCCAGATTGTGGATGTGCAACCTTAAGCAACGGGGGACACTTTGAGCATGCATGAGGACCATCTTACGTACACAATATCTTTAAATTGTCAATGCTGTTAACGTGGTAGCTCTCGATTGCGGCGGACCTGTTTGAAAGAGACACAAAAGTTTACAACTCGCACCCTGTAGTGGACCGACTGTGAACTGCTTGAACATTAGGACTTGAAAAGTAGAATAATATTGTTCCCTGAGCGCTATTTTGCGAGATAATTAAATGTGACCTTGCTGCTTGACCTCCCTTCGTCCAAGCGCAGCTGTCTGTGATGCCTGTCCAGGACATTGAGTGGGAGCTCCTCTGTTTCATTGCACTGGTGCACTGTGCACGCAGGGAAGGGTGTTTATGTACCACAGGACCATGCTTCACAGGTCCACTGGCCATACGTATGGGGAAGCCCTTCAACGCTTGCCGAAGGTTTCCTTCTCTTTCAGTGAGCAGATCTGGTGGGATTTTCTTGGCCACGACCTCTCGGGAAGAAAATAGAGTACCTCCGGTGTCCAACGCTCGTGCATTTTTGGAACCCTTGACCTTCCACCATGGTTATTTGTTGTCAGTCAGTCGCAGTCATTCTGGCCCAGAGCCTGAGCAATTCTGGCTTTCTTGGACGAAGACGAGTGTGGTACTCGGACAAAGAACTCGCTCACCTGTGGCAGGTGGGAGACCATGGCTTGGCCTGACGAAAGGGACTTGGCCAGACTTCAAAGATGTTTTTTCGGCATGTACAAAGTTTCGGTTAAAATTACTTGTTTACTTCGTTGACTTTACAGTCAACTGCGTTAACTGAAGAAAGAGGAAAGTGTTTTAATCATTGCAGCATCTTGAATATGGATGAGTGGGTGCACAAACTACTGACCTAAGAGGTACCCGAGGCCGCCAAGTCAAGCTCGGTACCTTGAGGGTTGGCACGCTAGATTTTTTTTTTTCATTCCGGGGCGCAACTCTGTACAATGACAAGTACTTCGTACGAATGCTCGGACTTATGGACGACTATGAAAAGGAGGACTCTATATTTTCTCCCTGTCTATAAAGGAATGGCAACTATTTCCACTGAGCTTTGGTCTGATGCCCAAGGCGGAGAAACCCTGATCTGATAACTGGGTGGTATCTTACCTAAGGAGCCTCCGCACTCACTTCTGAAGGAACCAGAATGGATTCGGCAGCCCAAAGAGTCCTTGCTTCCCCTCATCCTCTGTTTCTTGTTCCCCTGAAGGCCTCTTGTTCCTTCAGGAGCTTCTCCTTCAGCTCCTCAGCTCGAGTTTGCCGCTAGCAGCCCGGTCCCATTGCAGTGCAACGTTGAGCAGAGTGGGGTTCTGCTCCGTGACTGCGAACTGGACCTTGCGCAGCTGGAGGACTTGGGCCAGCACTTCGATAAAGTAGATGCCAGACGGCAGGAGGAGTCACAACTCGCTCTCCTCGGCAGTCTGGAAGTCTGAACACGTCTCTGCCGTTAATCTGAACTAGGTGGTGAACATACACTTCATCACTAGCGATGTTGAAAATTGTGAAAGCGATTATCTGCAGTTTTCGGAATTTACTTCAACTGCTCGCAATTTCCTGAAAATTATGCCAATTTTTATTGTTCCATTAAAGTAAAACTTTAAACGTGGCCTACGTTTACCTCTCCCTTTTCTCGTGTTTATTACCGGCATATACGTATAAGCGGAAATGTTGAAATTACTGATTGTGCCCCTACTTTTTGCCATGAAAATGACAATTATGCAGAAAGCAAAATAAAAACTCAGCAAAATGACAGAGTCCTCAGCATGAAAAATATTCTGAATGAGTGACACACGCACTTCATCAGAAAGGGTGTGGTTTTCCCCTGTTGTCACTGTTGCTAACTACAAAACCTTGACGTGCACATGCAAGTCTAAGTACGCCAAAAGAGCATTCAGGTGAGGACTTTCTCATTCGCTGTTGTTAGCATCTTTTCATGCATCATTTAAGGACCAAAAAAGTGTTGCACGCTGGTTCTAGAGGGAGTCAAAATGCAATTGCGCAAATCTCCTATTGCGATGGTTGGTGCTCTATAGCCGTCACTTCTGTATCACATACTGCTACACTATCTCACACATCACTGCTGGATGCTCCACCAAAGCAGGAGGAAATTGAAACATATGACCTCTTTGAAGCAGAAGTCGCGTATGAGTACACCTGATATAAGAAGAGATTTCTCAGGAACGAAATCAAAATGCACTCTAAGTGGTGAATTCCACCTAACGTGAGAACACTCAAAGCTGCTCATAACAACGATCCAAAATTGCATGAACAACAGATAAAAAGCTGTGCAATTTTTGGGAGCTTCAAAATCTAAAGAGTAAGATGATCATATTTGGACAAGGTCTAGGAGAAGACAGTGATGACAGTGACGATGATGATGAAGATGAGCCACCACCTTGTGATGATCCACGGCTGTTCTGTGCATGGGGCTGCAGTCAAAAGATTTTGACTTTGAAAAGCTGAACTGTTTGGAGCGGAAAGTGGAGAGGGCTCGAAGTGCGTCTCTCAAGCAGTCTTCTCTCGATAAATTCTTCCAAAAGTGGATGTTTCTTGTTTCAAGGCTCCATGTTGACGATGACACTGCTACGTTTCTTATGTTGTTAAGTCTTATGAACAAGGTAGGGCCGCTTTTGGGGTGACAATGGAGGGTGTTCTCTTAAGCGGCTGCCACTATATTGGCATGATTTATTTTTTAGTCACTCTGCACAGATGAGCTGAACGATAGGAAGACATTTCAGTGAATGGACTTGAGGATCTGTTTGGTAACAAGGACTAAGAACTAATCTTACTTTTGTGTTTCTACGGAAGATTCGTTTCACAGAAGTAACTTTGATACAGTTGTAGCAGAAAAGTGATGGCACCAACCAGTTGGAGGTTGAAATGTCTTCGCAGCCCATTTTCCACTCAAACGTCTCGATCCATGGATATATCTTGTCAGACAGTAACAGACAGATTAGAGGTCAGAGTGGAAGCAGACGCTTTATCCTGACTTCTGACATGCAGCATCATATGAAGCTTGTACAGGGTGTGACAGGCAATTGCGTAAACATGACTGCTCACTGGGGAGGGAAGGACCTCACCCACTCAGTCTCATTGGTGAGGACACATATCGAAGTGGAGTCACCACTCAATGTTAGGTTGGGCTGGGTTAGTAATACGCTAGGTCAGGTCAGGAAACTTTGAGTTGGACAGACGTATGTACTCGGGCCCTTTGACCAATGGTAACCCCTTTTATAGTCCAAAGTTTCCTGAAGAAAAACTCTTCTCGTCTGTCTGCTCTTAGAACTTTAAAATAACACATGTCGGGCTTCTGGAATGAATAGGGTATCATTTCTAGCTGATTTAACCCGGTCCGTGCAACTTGGTGGAGCTGAATTCACCCCCCCCCCCTGCGCGTCCGTATGCAGTCAGTATGCCGATGAGATAAGGAGCCAGATAAAAATGGACACTTCAAGACACTGCACTGCGACAAAAGATTTTTGAATGGCGTCGACCACTGCTTGACGGTGCCGTCCATTGACGCGCCCACGGACACGTCCGCGAACTTGGCAGACGGCGGCAGGTGTGGCAGCTTGCAAAATTGTCGTGGCAAGTAGTGCTTCTTCTTCCTGGGTAAATTCTATTTGCCAGGCTGAGGGACCAACTTTATAATGAACTTGTGACTGCGACGAAGTAAAAAGAGAGAAGGTTGCAAAACCTTTTGGGCTCGCCCATCGCCTTCCCCCCGTTCTTGTGCATGACCGCCGACCCATAAATCTTAGGCACGCTTAAAATTCTTTTCTCCATTGTGACAAATGAGATGAGCTCGTTGTTGTTGTTTTTCTTGCGCTGCAGGTGCGAGTAAGCAGGAAATCATCCTCGTTAGGACGGAAATTTGTACTCTTCGCCCTGGCCATTTTTTTCCTTCACGCGTTGTTATTTTATCATTATTTATATGCCGCTGAGCGTTCGCATGAGCCGATGTATTTATGGAGAGAGGGCGGAAAAATAGGTCTTCACAGGGAAAAACTACGTGGATGTTGCTGCTGGGGAAGCCAGAGCCACACATGTACAGGAGACATTTATGATGCTGTACACGCATCGTAATACGGATGAATTAGCGAATATTCGCAGCCAAGAAATGTATGACTTCACAGAGGAAAAAAAAACATTGTAAAGCTGCCAATACTTTCTCAGGAGGAGTTGTCCTGGGCCTGAGTGTGTTTAAATTTTTAAATACAGCCTTGACATAACTTTCGGTATAAAAGGGCGTTCTGAGTGACAGTAGACTACATGTAACAGAAGACAAGCTTTTAACAAGTCCCTGGCATTAGGTGTGTGCGATGCGTGCAGCGCCCATTTCTCCACCCTGGTGTTTCGGCTTAACATGTGTTAAGAAGTGATGTATTTTCTCCAGAAACCATCACATATTTTTCCTCTCCCCACTTATGAATTTAGTCAGGAGAACCTTAGGGAGAAGGAGCTTTTTTCCTCCTCCTGCACCCTCGACGTTGCTGCAATTTCCATATGAAAAAAAAAAGACTCCCACAAATTTGTTTGCAACTTGAAATAAGGTGATGCAGACTGAATCGATAACGAGGACAACGAGGAGCTGAGCAGCCTTTGTCGAATATTCATGGTCGTCAGTAGCTACCTCATTCTTCGTCTTCAGGTGGCACCTTCGAAGAAAGTCATTGTCCCCCCCGGTGTCATCGATAATCCGAATTGTGCATCCACAATGGACGAAGACGTGATATCAAAGCTCTGGCAAATGTGTGCACTAAAGCGCCATAATGCAAGCAAAAAGAGGCCCCCTTGCTTTTCCTCCTCGTCCCCCCCCCCCACTTCCCTGTTCTAAGGCTACTACTTCCTACCACAGGGTGAGAGGGGAAAAAGCGACCTACAGTCTGAGTCAACAAAAAGTGTGACACTTTCTGCTCGTTCAGTCGAGCCATAGGATTGAGAAGTGAGGCTTTTTCATCTTTAGCATTGTCCAGTGAGACCCACACCACTCTTTGACGACCAGACCAAGTGTCTCACATGTTCCTGGCCGAGTGGGCCCTGCGTCCCAGCGCCTGGACGGCGTGTCTGGCTGTCCTCCCAGCGCAGTTCAGCCTCTCACTGAGGTCACCCAGATGTTTTACCTTCAGTGACTTCAGGTCATTTGTTTCCATGTTAGGCTGAAAACAACCTCTCGCGGAAAGCGTGGACCAGATCAAGAAAATCGATACCACTTCTACGAATAGATGCTCTCCGCACTTCAAGTGATAATCAATGGATCATCAAAGCTGAATAGCAATGATCAACTGACAAAAGTCACTTCTGCCTCCAGTCTGGCAAGGACAACTTTGTTTCAACTCAGGTATCAAGTGGCACTTTTCATTGAGTCCTGAGCCTTTCTGCCTTCAACCATCCATCCGAAGACAGCTCTTGTCAAGTACTGATCTCTGGTACTTCTTTCTTTTGCAACTTTTGAGTCACCCTGGACTTAGTTTTGTTCTGTCCGCTTCTCTTACATAGTGAACAAGGCCAAACAGAAAGGCCGTGGAGAAGAAGCAGTAGAAGAAAGCACTCGACGTATGAAGGAGGACCCGTCTGGCAGGGCCAGCCCAGGACGGAGGAAGGGAGTGTTGGAGGGGTCCCTCCTCTCTCTCTCTCTCTCCTTTCTCTCCTTGCCCGCCAAACAGTGCGTCTGCGTCTGCGTGAGCTTCTTCTCCTTCTTCCTCCTCCTCCTCAGTCGACAGAGAAAAGTGCTCCTGCGACGACGACGACCACGGCGGCGACGACGACGACGTCACACATATGTGCCACCACCGCAACGAGCCTTGAGTCATCGTATAGCTCATGATCCCCACCGGGCCACCTTTTTGTTTTTCTTTTTCTGTGTCTGCACTGCAAAAGGAGCGCAGGGAGAGAGTTGTAGTGTGTGTCAGGCCAGCAAGATCCAGAACACCTGCCAAGTGAGACGAAGATGCCATCGCCGTCGTCATCACCATCGTCGTCGACGACGTCGTCATCATCATCGCGGACGAGGTGACTGAACCATGTTGGTCCTGCTGCGGCAACAGCAACTGCTGCTTCTCCTCGTGCTGTCGTTGGCGCTCCTCTGTCCGCTGTGCACCACCGACAACAAACAGCTCGGTAAGAAGATAAAAAAAAAGAAGAGGAACAAGAAGCTTCCCTCCATGTTTTTTTTTTTTTTGGCTTTTCGTTAGGTAGGGGAAAACTCCTCCGTGATTGATAGGCAGGCTGCGGACGGACACGAATATCCAACCCTTTCATGCTGCTCTCTGTGGGACCTAAGGCCACAGTGGAAGCCTCGTAGTGGGGAAGGCCTGAGCCTTCTTTTTTCTTATTTCAAGGGCTTCTCTGCTGCTGATGTTGATAGATGAACAGCCAGAAAAAGCCCAGAATCTCTGTTGAAACATGACTTTTTGCTTCGTCGTCAGCTGTCTGTAGTAGTGGAGTCGTCCCCGTTTTCATTAATAGCAAGGTTGGAAATTGCCAAAGTTTTGGGCGCACAAACATATTTAACGCCCTCCATCTCCCAGCGGATTTTTGCGTAACAACTGCGAATCCCCAGAAAAAGTTGGCGAAATTGGCAAAATCAGCGCTCTGTGAGCAAAAAAAAGGCCTTCGCAGAAAAGTCAGTTCTTAATCGGATTTCACTGCGAGGACGAGCCTTTCTTGGTTCGCGTGAGGAGCAGCGATAACGCAGCAACTAGCGAGAAATGAAAGGCAAACAGCAGCGGAGAAATTCTCACTCTTTCACAAACAATTTCTGCTGAAAGGGAAGAAGAGCAGCATTGACTGACTTTTCCTCACCTTGACAAATCTGCGCTCACAGACTTTTCTGCTATGTCAGACAAAAATCGTGGAGAAAAAAGACTTACAGCAATCATTCTCGTCGTGACTGAAGACTGCGAGAGCGGAAGAATGGGTCATTATCGGCAAAATTATGTCGGAGTATTCTTAGCCTCATTTTTGGGAACCAGAATTGAGGTAATGGGGCAAAAATGTGTCATTTTCAGTACGTTTGGCGCAATTGCGGGCAAATTATGCCGAAATTGGATTAACGTCGCAAAAATATCGCATGATTTCTAATCCATTTTATGCAACTTTTGGCAAAATATGCGAAAATTATGCTAACCCTGCAAAAATGCAGGGTGTCACTTTTGACGCAGTTTGTGCAAGATATGTGGAAATGGAGTTAATGTTGCAGAAATGTGTCGTTTATGCCACTTCTTGAAGTAATTTTTAGCAAAATAAGTGAAAATTATGTTAATCTGACAAAATATGGCCTTTTTGCAACAACTTATTTTGTGCGGAATCATATTTTGCCGCCCTGTACGCATTAACCACTTTTTTTCCCTTTCTTTTTCAAATGTCACTCCAGATCAAACCTAGTTTGTGGAAATAGGGGAAAAAAACCCCTCCTTTTTCAGCATTGCAGCTTCGATAGCGTCCGACATCTTATCTATCCAGGTCGAATTGATCCAAAATGCTCTTCTTTCGTGTCTTGATCATGTTGTCGTCGAGGATGTCATTGACTTGACGGTTTCTGCGTGCAATCGAGAACTCTCTCAATAAAAAGGCACTTCTAGCGCAGAGAGAGAGAAAAAATTCTTCTTACCTTTCTCCCCTTGCCACATAATACATGGCATTTGTTAGGGAGAAAGTGCCAATAACTTCTCCTCCCATGGACGTAAAAAAAGCCAGCCAGAGGAAAATGGCAGTAACGTACGTTAGCAACAAGTAACATTATCGTGGGTGCTGTGTACACACACCCGCACGCACGCAAGGGTGCGTATTACTATGGCAACACACAGTGCAATAATCCACGTGCTGAGCTGAAAGTGGCTGTCACGATTGGAAAGAAACTCGATCAAGGCTGGTGGAGGGCACGGAAACGTTGATGTTTATACCTTTGAATGTCTGACAAAATGGCGAGAACTTCATTGATGTCATGACGCAGTCTTCTCCCGTCATCTGTCCAGCGCCAAAGGCAACGACAGCATCTTTGGGACGGACGAAGTCAGCTCTTGGCACATCTCCCTGGTCCTGGTCGACGTCTGGCCACGACTTGGCCGGGACTCTCGTGAGTTTGGTCTTGCGTGTAGGACTCTCTGCTTCTCCATGGCCCACACGTTCACATCAGTCATCTTGGAACCTGGAGGTCACGGGGAGTGCAAGCAGAGAAAGCCTCACAAATCTACGAAGCATCAGTAGTGCAGTAGATCCTGGCTGGGTCATCCAGTCCAACAGCGCGGTTCCCATAGCGCTCCTTGACAGCGGGAACAGCTTGCTTAGTCGCCATATGGGCATATATAGCCCTCCCACCCCTCTCCACTCCCCCTTGCCATTACACCTTGTACGTGTCAGCCTCTTAAGAAGAGAGAGACGCCCGGTCCTAGAAGGCCTTCTTCACCAGAGAGATTTAGTGCTTCCTTCGGCTGTCATGTCAGGCTGATCACCATCTTGGCCACCAAGTCCACGATGTCTTGTCTCATCAGATTTTTAAAATCAAAGCCCACACCTGTTTCAGGGGACGTTTTTTTTCTCTTATGAGCTGACTTTACGTATGTATCACAAGTATCTGTACGGTTTGGCTTTGGTGCCCACATGCAGCGTCTCCCTCGGGTGGAGCAGCTCCGGCATTCAATAAGTGACCACGGAGGATGTCTATCCTCAGGTCAGTCAGAACCCGTAATGTCTGATGACTCAAATGTAGATGAGGTTCAGGTCACAAAAGCTGAAGACCATGGTATTATCAGCACTTGTTTGGAAGTGGTAGAGGTGAGGATTTCTTCTTCACATCAATGTCCCTGTCAGAGGAACATGAGGTCTATGACCAGCTGTCAACTGTGCCAGACGTTCAGCAACCATGACACATTCACTGACGGCCAATGCAAAGGAGCTGCCCACTTCAGCCAGGGATTTGTCACTGATCCCCCAATGCCTCCTTCTCTATGACCGTGTCTCTGAATGCAGTGTCATTCTCAGGCAGCACAGGATCTTTGTCGTGTGTCTACATCATGATGCAGTTCTGAGGGCTTGTGGATGTTGGTGTCATTAACTGTGGTGGAGTCAGACATGATCGAGAGCAGCAACAGCAAGTAGGCCTCTCGTGACAGCTTTGGTCCAGTGAAAGGAGCACAACTGACCGATTGGTGAAGATGCCGAACGTATTCAACTCTCTCGTCCTCGACGGCACTGATCGCACGGCATTGAGCTATGACATGATCTAAGGGTCATCTCAAGATTTCATTCAGTGCAGTCAGGAAAGTGACCGAAGTAGTCCTAGAAGGACGACAGTGTCAAAAATATTGTCGGCATCCCTATTGAACAAGTAACTCCTGTTGTCGCATGAGATGCAATGAGGACATTGTGACTTGAACAGGGTATACATTCACGTACACTGGTGTTCACAAGTATTTGCCCCCTAGTCCCAGCATCATAACTTCCTTAACACTGCAGCTACGCAAAATCTATGACAGTTGACAGCCTTGACAGTTAAACTTATTTTCTTGACTTTGGATGAAAATGAATATTAAAGGCAGTGCAGGTCCATTTGTCTGCTGAACTGTACAGATGTGTCAGACTCGCACAAATTATTTGCCGGCGCTGGCTTCAATATGGAATATCGCCCAAAAGTGGGGCTACTGCCAAACTGCTCATGCGTTAAGCTTTTCACCAATGTAAATAGAGTTTTGTAGCTGCAGCATTAAAAAAGATAGTTATGGTGCTGAAGTGGTTATGCCCTAGCTACGTCGTGAAGAGCAAAGCATATGTAGTAATCTTTTGTGTTGAAATTGCTAGTGCTACCTTTAATGAGGAATATTGTCCAAAAGTGTCCAATATTGTTCAAGATTTTTAACAATGTAAGTAGAGTCTATCTAGCTGCAATATAAAGGTAGTTACAAACATTTCACATTAGTTCAGTACAGAAGCAAATTGGATGGCAAAAATAGCCAGCACTGCCTCCAATATTCATTCTCATTCAATGTAAAGAAAATAAGTTCAACCGCCAAGGCTTCAAGATTTCCAGTGATGTCAATAGATTTAGTGTAGCTTCCATTATGGAAGTTTTGATGTTGGGAGGGGGGGGGGGCAAATACTTACGAACACCTATCGAAACAAATGGCCCTGATCAACCAGGTGGTGGGTTGGTAATACCCATCCGGCGGGGCAGAAGAGGGTCTGAAGCTTCCCCCCTTCCAGGTCAGAAAATTTTGCGGTTTTCTTACTCGAAATTGTGCAAATTACACCGTTTTCAGCTGGAGAGCGAATACTTCTGAACGCATCTGCAAGGGCGTCGCCCCTATAAAGGCTCTGACCTGTTCCGTGCAGCCTTAGTTCAACCTCTTCCTCACACATGAGTCACGGATCGTCTCTCCGCTCAAGTTGTGATCTCAAGGCAGCCTCAGCAGGCCGAGTGAAGGTGGTCGCGCGGCTGCTTTCGACCCTGACCTTCCTCTCCAGGATGGAGTGCGTGGCGACGACGTCCACGTGATTCCAATGCCAAGTCAATAGATGTACTCCTGTAGTTCTGTACCGGTGTATAATTTGCACGCATGACGTCATTGGGCACCACCTTGATTTGCCGAGCCGTCTATCAATTGAGGTGAAGCTGGCGAATTCCCCGAAAGTCATTATGTTGGCGAGTGAAACTTTAATTTGCTCCCCTGGGAGATGGTGAATGGTCGAACAATTGAGACTATCGAGGTGTCAAGTGACTTTCCCCGGAAAGTCGTGGGTGACTGCGTCTGCTCCCCGCGATCAGATTAGGCCAGGGGCAGATCAGGGCCGCGCATTTCTCATTAGCATGATCGTGAATTCCTAATGTCGCACACTCCTTTCCCTCGTCGTCGTCTTCAAGGTGAAGAACGTGAAGAATGCTCTTATTGTCATCTCTTCTCCCTCCCCGTCGTGGGTGTCTGCCGCTGCTCCAGCCAACTGGAGGGCAGGGGTGTGGAGGGGTACGATGAAGCTTTGAGCATGAATGGGTTCAGGAGGCTCCTCTTCTTCCACCCATATATGTACATGTGTTTCTTGATTGATGATACTGTCTCCAAGAGGAAGAAAAAGAAGAAAAAAGCATCTCGCTCTCTTTCCCGCCCTGTGCTCTATATAGGAGCTTGTATTCGAAGACACCACCAGTTGTGTACGAACACGTGTGCGTGTGCGGTCGAGCATTTCTCTTTTTTCTACTTGAGGGAACATTGGACTCGCCAGGAGAAGAAAAAAGTGTGCGTGTGCATAGCAGAGAACAGAGGGGGGGGAAAAAAGCCTTTGTGGTCGAGCAAAGGATTTCCATAATGAGACAAGGAATGTCTGTTCCACTCTCTGTCTTTTCCAATCACTCCTTGGTAGCACAGCAGAGGGGACGGCAGAAAAGTAGCTCAAACGCGCGAATTCTCCGCACTTTTGCAATATCACTTTGTTCAACATTTTGTGGCGTCCTCCAAACTCGATTAGTTTATTCGGTGAATGACATAGGCTTTTTTTTCTGCTCTGGCTCTGGCTTGTCACTCATTCATCAGTGACAACGAACGTTGCTCGGCGATGTTATTGATATGATCGTGATCAGGATGATGCCAACTAGGAGTGTGCGATTATCGCTGGGGAGCGACTTTTGGTCTGTTGCCACAATCCAGAGATCGGGTTATCAAGACCGCTGGTTTTTCCCACCTGCATTGACTCGGGGTCGGGGGGGAGGGGAGGGATTTTTCACGTAGTTCGCTCAGAAAAAATCTTGAGAAGTCTTTTAAAAGTCACGCTCTGGGGGCCGAAAATGACAACTTTTTGCGACAAGACGGAAAATGACTGTCTGCATCAAAAATTACGCACTGCGGCATATATTTTGGGCACCTAAAATGGTGACTCATTGACGCATCTAATTTGGCGTACAAAAAATGAGACACAGAGACCTCAATTCAATATGAGGTAACAGTTCTTGTTTGCTGGACAAGCTGGCTTGGTCGGCCCTCTCAGTCACCCCACGTTGGACATCTCCGTTGACAAGAGTAACTCCAACTGGTGTGGCCACCATCCTTTTTGATGCATAGACGCAGCTGCACCTAGCCCGCAGTGGTGCTCAGCATGTTCCCTGCCAAGAGGGCCCCCAACCACGACCGCGAGCCTCAGGGTGCCGACACTTTGACAGTGCGTCTTGCCAACAGTTTCGACTGCCATCGTTGACACCATGATCGCAACAGAGAGATGCGACACCTTAACGTGTGTTGCTTTGTTCTCTCAAAAGTGACCTTCCGGGGAAAGACCAGTGAAGTCGGTGCCCTTCAACAAATTGGTGCTCTCTGCAGACTCTGCGTGGTGATGCAAGAGTGAGCAATCATTTCTTTTCCTAACTTGTGTAGAAGACCCCATTGATAAGGTTGTCTCCTTGCTTTCACCTGCTGAATGAATGACAAGAACAACCGCTTCGAAGGGAAGTTTCCAGTGGAGAAACACAAGTTAACCAATATCTGACTCAGTTAGAAGAATTCACCTGTTGTTGACTCCATTATTCTTGCAATTGGTGTCGACGTCAGTCAGAGCCGCACAGTCTGACAAAGCAGACTGGGTTGAGAAGGAGACCAAGTCAGCATGTAGACGCTGGAAAGTTTTGTCTTTCCTTTTTATAAGACAGAGAGACAACTTTCCTGTGTCCTTTATTAGGACAAATGCAGCTTCTGACACAGCAGTAATGAATCTAATGAAGGACATAACTCAGGAAGTTATGATACCTCTATGAAAGTTTTCGCCAAAGGTTGCTAAGATGCCGACTTTCATGAAGGCCGTCGGAGATCAGCCTTCATTCAGTGACGTCACGTGCTCCACCCCCATTTGTCCTCCTCGTTTCAGGTGCTCCCGCCCCTTCGGCACGCTTGAACACCAGCCTGGTGGTCGCCCTATCCAACAGCAGCGTGAACCTCCCGTGTGACATCACCTTGCCCAACAACCAGGAGCGGGTCACCCTCATCCTCTGGTACCGCGAGGACCTGGGACTGCCCATCTACAGGTAAAGTTTTATCAGCTGCTGCTGCCGCTGCTCTGCTCAGCACACAAAAGACATCTTATCTTCTCCTGGATAGTTTTTCTTCTCTGCTCAGATAGAGGGAAAAGTTTGCAGTCTCGGACGACGTCAAGCCGGCGCCATTAGCTACCTACTTTTTACGTGCACAATGTGCTTTTGTCGTGAAATGGATGTTGTTGGCGCGCATTCACGCAGACATGTCCAAAGTCCCTCCTCCGGCCAGGGAATTACCAAGATACACTGCCGTACACGTCGTACACGGGACTGGTGTAGGTGCGCTCGTTGTGTACACACTTGCTTAGCCAGGGGAAAGTACAATAGACACTTATAATGCTATTGGCGCAGAGAAAAATAAGTTCTTTAATACACTCAAGCTCACAAAAACTGGTGGAAACAACAAAAGCCATTGAAAAAAAAAAGAATCCACGAGGGTCTCTCATTTCCGGCCCTTAGGATTGACTTCCAGTTACTCATACTTCGGCGAAGTCGCGGAAAAAAGTTTATTTCTCCTTCTCTGAAAACGCCTGCCTTTTTTCTCCCCACTTTTCTGCTTTGTGCCAGAGTCTCTTTCATAGCCTTTCTTATAGGAGAAAGGCCCAGAAAAGTCGAGGAACAGGGCCTCAATAAAAGGTCGGCAGAGACCTAATACTGATACAGTGCAGACTTTATTTAATTCGCCCTCGACGGCGTTGTTCTCCCCCCCCAACTTGGCCGTCTCGCCCGCGTTCTGCCGCGGCTGCTGTGTCGTGATCGTCCTCGTCTAGATCCAGTCCGTATCTTGTCTGTTATCGAATGGAAATCTCACTGTATACATGCGTTTTGTATGAGTTCAAAGAGACCTCTCTTTTTCTGCTGTTTATGTCTCGTATGTAGTGCTACAGACTCACAGTATGCGTGTGTGTGTGTGTATGTGTGCGTGTGTGTGTATGTGTGCGTGTGTGTGCAAATGCTCCCTGCCTTCCTTTCTTCCGCAGACAGAACCTGCGCAGTGTTTCCCACACCGCTAGCTGTGTGTTTGCTATTTGTGCACCATTCCCCTCTCTCTCTCGTTTTGTGTGTGTTGATTCTCGCGGTTTTTATAGTACATAGCGCAGTTACACACATGCACACACACACACGCAGTGCAAGTAAATACAAACAGTCCACATATCATATCGCTTTACAAAAAGAAAGAAAGCGAAAACAATCTTGCCCGTGTAGCATGATGCTACATAGTAAGGCGAATGTAAGATACTAATGGCTAGGCTACAGGGTGCCGAGGTGAAGGAGGGGGCTGGTGACAGTACAAAATATGGAGCTGCGCTCAGACTCTCACTGATCAATTCTCTGGAGAGGAGCAAGGAGAGTGTAGTGAACTCTGAATAATCTGTCACAACTCCTGCCTCGTCGTGACGTCATCAGTGGAAGTGACAGGACACACAGGGTGGTGGAAGCAAAGTTTTCCACCCAGACGTCTTACAAATCTGGCAACGCTGACGAATACATCACGAGGAAAGAAAAATACCAGCTTGAGAAATCGTCAAGAGCAACCGTAGGAGATGGAGGATCCTTCTCCTCCTCGTCCTTGTCCTCCTCCTCCACGTTGACGAACATTTGGGAAATGTTGGCTGCCGACGAGGCCACTTTCAGCAAATCAAAGGCTCTGTCTTTGCATGACACTGGAAGGCCATTCATGGCTTCACTCCTGACTTGTTTTAAAAGTCTTCATGAAGCCTGGAAAGTTTTGAGGAGTTTTTGCCTACGAAATCGGTTCACACGTTCGACTTTACACACATCCTCCCTCCCCATGCATGAAGGACGTTCTGCACCTTCGCCACCCTGTAGTACAGCGGAGTGAGAAGAAAAACTGTCTTCGTCTATGCTGTAGCACCTGCTACGGTCCGCATGTTAATGTCCTAGAATACACGCAGAGTTAAATCTGGTCATATCATCCTAATGCATACACTGTACGTTTATACAGTGAAAGAACAGCTGTACTGGCGAAGTCGGGACCTAAGGCCGTGGCTAGCTGCATGCGTGGGGGGAATAAGAACTGTTCTCCAGCAAAGAAAGAGAGGCATGAGTTAATGGAATTTGCTTTGACCTCTTCTCTGCCAATATCAGGCCTCGGTGGCCATCACATTAGGCCTACGTAGATGAAGCGGAGAAGGCCCAACGAGGCAGGCCTTCTCTTCTTTGAGGAACAACCGAGCACAATCACTTTCTTCCCAGCTTAAAGTGCTGCTAATGAATGCATGAGAAAAGAAGACCTTTCCCTCTATCTCTTTGTCTCTCCTCCATTCTGCGGGAAACTTTCGTCAGCAAGGACTTCTCCCCCCCTCCCCCATCATGCATAAGCGTCGGACTCCATGGATGTTCCACTCTCCCTCCTCCACTTTACGTACTCCTGCGTCGAGGCCAGCAGCAGCCGCAACAGCAGCAGCCTCGTTAAGTCGGTATCATCCACAAAGCTCCTCTCCCTCTCTCAGTGTTCAGTCTGTGCTTGTTTGTTTGTAGCTCAAAGTTGTTGTAGGTCATCTTTTGCTCTATCTCGCGCATATGGGTTCGAAATCCTGGGAGGAGGAGAAGGAGGCGCCTTCAGAGGCCATCCAAGAATGCTCCTTTTTTCCCCCACTGCTCCCAAGATCGCATTTTTGCCTCTCAAACCAGCAGCAGCAGCAGAGCTTTCTCCTTTGCAACTATTCCTCTGGCTCTCTTATTACTGCCAAGAGCTCCTTCTTGAGCACGCAGCAGCGGTTTGGTCCATTTGAGCCCGCCCCCTCCCCCTCCCCCACACGCCCCTTGTGCCACACCCCACCCGAGGAGGAGGCAGTTTGTGTCTTTGTCACTGTTGTAACTGCCGTCGCTGCTGCTGCTTTTGACATTTCTTCTTGTCGCTCTCTGACTTTGGCCTCTGTAGGAAAGGCTTCTGTGAGGCCAGCAGCAGCACCAGCTAAAAATCTGTCCCCTGGAGGCCGTTGGAGGCCACGCTGCAAATGAAAAACCTAATTGGCAAGAAAGAGGGAAAGGATTTCAAATGCGGCACTGCGACTCTTACTTTTATGTTCCAGTACGCAATAAAAAGAAGTCTTTTTTTGCTGAAACACCCAGGCTTTTTCTGCGCAGAAAGTAGGTGACAGACTGAGGATTATCTGAGCGTGGACATAATGGTGTTTTTTATCACACTGAAAGGAAAAGTTAGCTTATAGACACATAAATGAAGTTCCCCCCTCACCCTGCCCCATCTGCTCAATCAGAGCAGCCTTTTTTGCTGTATGGCACGAATAAAGCCCTTTGCTCACACAAAACAACACAAAGAAGCAATTCATTTAATTTATGTGGGTTCATTAGCAGTGCAAAAGGCAAAAGGAGCCTCAGCAGAGCAGCTCAAGGCAGTCGATAAATTATCGAGAAGCCTCTTTTTCTGACAGGGCTTTCTTATTTTCGGGGGGGGGGGGGGGGGGGGGGTTGGGGGGGGTTGGAAGTGGGGGGTAAAATGGGTAAAGCCAGGAAGGAACCATTTTGAACGAAAAAATACCTTACAGAAATGCACGCATGAATATCGAAAGAGCAGCTACTGAAGGCACGAACCATTTTTCTTCTCCGTGGCTTGTGAACTTCTCAGGCGAAAATCCTGTTTTCTCACATGCTCAACTTTCCTCTCGTTCGCTCGTGTGAGTACCTACTTAATGTTCTCCTAAGTCCCAAACTAAATGCTCCATTACTACGCTGTTTTACCATAATCAAAAAAGTAAATCAACGGCTTTTTTTTTCATCCCCCCCCTCCCGTCTCATATGAAACATATGTCAAACGACAAGGGCTGAGTAAAAAAGTGCTATTGTACAGTGAGGTCCACATCGAATTGCACACTCAGACCAGGAATCCGTACAGAAATCAGACCACAAGTAACAAATGGTGGTGGCGGGAAGTTTTTAAGGTTTTAACCATTGATGGCAACAGCCTCCTCACAACAGTGGAATGTGGACCGAAAATACCAAGACAGTGGACCCCCAGAACTTGAGATGGCTTGGAGGAAGATTCTTTGAGTCAGAGCTTGGTGCCCACGCCTACATACGAACTGGTGTGCTGTACTTGTAGGTGCACAATAGCAAGGCACTCTAACAAATAGAGTAAATAGGCGATGTTATCATCACTCTGTTGCCTCTCTGCTACTCTCATCATCACCATTTCTCATCAAGGACTAGCATAAAGAGAGAGACAGAGGGAGAGAGATAAGCTTGGAAGAGAAAACGAGCGAAATAAATTTCCCCTGCGGACTTCATTTAGCAAATTTACCTCATAGATTTATTTCCTTTAGTCTTCAGCAGGGAGAGAGAACTGCGGCTTATCTCGGTCGAAACAGTCGTCGTATTTCAGTGGTTATTAGTTGGAGTGCACAATCTGGAGAGAGAGAGAGAGAGAGAGAGAGAGAGAGAGAGAGAGAGAGAGACATGCATTCAGGGGGGAAAAGAGGATATGGCGCAATATCTTTTAGGCCTCCAGCAAATCTTGCACATTGAAGGGAGGAGGAGAGAGAGAAGGGGAAAAATCCTGACAATGCTTTTGTAGGAACTTTGCTGCACAGAGGGATTCTTTCTGCAGCAAAGTGTCCTATACAGGGTGCGTCAGTACTGGGGTCACTCGAGTGGGTGATAAAGGAGACTCCTTTTCAATGCTTCAGCGGGGTCCATAGAAAGGGTAGAATGCGGCTTGATGAGAACACCCGCGCCAATGCGAACTGCAACAAGTATGGTTTCGGGTACCAACATTGTGCAATCTGAC
>JAAUXU010076394.1_pt1 | contig 42038 bp, 36 predicted proteins | sample 7278151 | NCBI WGS metagenome assembly JAAUXU01 (sample SAMN14350113, study PRJNA611818) | marine sediment metagenome | isolation source: surface marine sediment (1.8m) | place: French Polynesia: Moorea | collected 2018-08
CAGCAGTTGAACTTATTACATTCATTTTCAGAGAAATTGCATGTAAAAGGCAGCGCTGGCCATTTTGTCAATGCAGTTAACTTGTCTACTGTACTACATAGAATCATGCAAAGCTCCCTAAATATTGAAGCTACACAAACTGTACTTACATCATTGGAAAGCATCAAGACTGAGCAGTTAAACTTTTCACTTTACTTTGGATGAAATTGCATGTTAAAGGCAGCACTGGCAATTGAGCCAAAAAAATTACTACATACGTTCACTTCTCCACTACAGAGCTGGTGTTCAAATACTTTTGGCGGCAAGTGCACTTCCTGTGTCAGGATTAAGCTAAGCCCGAACAAATGCCTTTTTATATGACTTAGGATAAACTGCATTTTTCGATAACTTTTTGACCAGGGACTTTAATCATTGTAAACATAAATGCAAAATATCGCTAACTAACGTCGCTTCCTGGCAAAGTGAACCTTATGAATTAATTGATCCTTGTTACCATTTCACGGTGTAGCATGTGCAGAGCTGTCTGTAACGACGTGCATCACGAATTATATAGCTTCAAGGGACAAAAATTGACATATGTACAAATTGAAAAAGTCTGTGAGCTTCACTTTTAAAATCTTTTTATAGGTGGCCTAATGAACAAGATTCACATGCGGTCCATTCTAAATCACCCCTATCAGGCACTTTCTCTGGAAATGTACGCACGTGCAGTGAAAATATTGTGTCAAGACCACCTAGATCGACTTCTGAAAGTCATCCGGGAAGTATTGACTTTTGAAAAGTGAGTGAATTTCATTTTTTTTTTAAAGAAAGCATTTCTGAACGTTAAGTTTACAACCTGTCCTGCCTTCCCTGTACAGGGTGTTCGAGTGAATTTGCCCGTGAGGGAATTTATTTATTTAGGCAGCTCTAAATTACACAAATATGATTAATATCACAATTATTGACCATTGAAGTTTGAAAGGGATGTCCAAAGTGTCCTACTTCTTGATGTGGCTGCCCTTGGCGGCGATGATGCCCTCCACCTGGCCCCTGAAGCTCCTACATGCCCTCACAACCTCAGCCACAGAGATGTCGGCCCACACCTTGCTGATGGCAGCCTTTAGGGACTCGACATTGGGGTGGGGAGTCACATTGGACCTCTTTTCCACGATGCTCCACCAAAAGAAGTCCATAGGGTTGAGGTCCAGGGATGACGGTGGCCAGAAGTCCTTTGTATAGAAGGAGGCAAAGTTGTCCTTGCAGAACTTCTGGTTCTTGGCTGACGTGTGCGATGAGGCACCATCCTGGACCCAAACATAATTACCCTCAGGGTAATTCACCTTGATCCAGGGCAAGATAGTGTACCTTAACACCCTGTAGTACTCTGCCATCCCAATCTTCTCCCCATCCTTGAAGAAGTATGGTGGCATCTTCTTCCCATCTGAGGCCAGGACACTGAGGACCATCACCTGCCGTGGATGCTTCGTCCTGTAGGAGCCCTTGACCTTGTCTCTTGACTCCTCGATGGCTCTGTTGTTTCTGCAGTTGTAGACCTGATCCACGGTGAAGACCTTCTTGTCTGAGATCTTTATGGTGGACCCATGGCTGTGCAGATAGTTGAGGATCTTCTTGCCCCTCTCAACCCTCTTGGCCTTCATTTCATCTGTCAGCAGGTGCCTCAGCATCCTCGCATACAACTTGCACTTGAGATCGTCATGATCTTGATCTTGCCCTTGAGGTTGGCGAGGAAGGCCTCTGTCTGCTTCTTGGTGGCACCGCCACTTCCTTTGGCCCTTGCAGGGCCTTTGCCAGCCTTCTTGGCCCTCACGTGGCAGCAGACTGTGGCCACATTGACCTTGACAACGGCAGCAATCTTCTCCTTGTCCACATCCGCGTCAAGCAGGTTGTACATCCGATGGTGTTTTGCCTCTTGCTTGCTCATTTTTTGCCTCAGTGAGATGTTTTGCGGCTTGATTGAAAGCTAATTGACAACTGCATCCAGCCACACACTTTATGACGTCATGTCATTTTTGTCATTTTGGTGCAAAATTCAAATGAAGCTGGCAGGCAAATTCACTCGAACACCCTGTACACAGTGAAGAACATGTTACTTTTGCTGCCGACAAGGCGTAAAGTCAATTCTAGGTCTACCTACATTGAGGCCAGATCTTTTCTTCACTGCCATATCTTACTGTCTATGAGCCAATAAGTATATATTCCCTCCCTGCAAAGAAGCACTTTATTGACTCGAGACAGGCTTGATGGCATGGGGACAGATTTGACTTTCCGAGGCGAAGTTCATATCCCGATTTCTCACTCGTTCTTACTCTTACTCTCGGGGCGCGTGGTATAAAGTCGTAACGCCCGCAGAAAAAATAGCGTAAATGAGAGAGGGCAGCATTCACCGAAACCGGCGTTAGGAGCTATATATTAACGACGTAGAACGTAGTACAATATATACCCTCCTTGTACTTGAGGCAGCACGAGGATCACTTTATATCCCTCAGGATATGAAATGACCCGAGTGCTTTCAAATCCCTTATAAGGAGGGTAAGTACAAGAACACATTATGCGTCGTTAATTTGTAATTAACCGCATGATTTTCAGACTGTTTCTCCATTTCAAAACAAATGTCGTGAAACACAAATTTTGGAAATGCCATGTAGAAAGTGAGTCAGCAAAATGCGATCCTCAGTTTCATTCACAATGGCGAACCGGCCGACGTCCTACAAGGACATATAGTGCCAAAATAGCCGTCCAGAAGGGAAAAAAAACAGGAAATATTCCGAAAAACATACGTTAAAAATATGAAATCACGTTATGCTCTCGAAAACCGGGAAATACACTTTGTGTCACTTGTGGGGAAATATGCACTACCAGCAATTAATTGGGTGGGAAACAATCATCAAGTGCAGAATGTGTGTGCTCGTGTGTGTCTGACAGACGTACAGACAGGCCTCGAGCGCTCATCGTGCTCAGCACCCGCTCCGCCCTCATCATGCACTCCACTCATCACTCAAAATCTGGACAGACTCACACACGTATTAAGGCTCTCGCGCTTTATATATTTAACGTCACTTTTTGTTTACGTGCTTGTCTTATTTACTGCAAGCAGACCACAAAGCAGAAAGGGGAAGAGGGCTCCTCTGGCTTGTTCTTCGAGTCAGCTGCGTCTGCCCACTGGAGTCCCATTTGACAGCTGTCGCTCGTGCTCCTACTGCAACTTATGTAGGCCTAGCACAGGTGCAGCTGTTGCCAATGGGGAAAAGTGGTAACTAGGTGTTAGCTAGGTGTTAACACCTTTTTTGAGTTTGTGATTGGCAATGCATCAAAAAGATGGATTCCGTGTGAAAGGAGAAGGTCTGAATATTCACATCCATGTGAAATGCCCAACATTTGCACATTCAGTGCATGATAACAGGATGTATAAATTCGCCAATTTTAGCCCTGCCTTGCTGGAGGTGGTGACTCTTGTATCTTCAGTGGGCTGAATTGGCAGGTTTTTTCGAAGTACTTGTCTCTGCTTGGATCGAGCCCTCTCCTTTCTGCTTTGTGAGCAGACCGTCAAGTATCACTATACCACTGCACTACAGTACAGTAGAGCGGGCGGGCAAAATATTCGGCCCGCTGCCAGTACAAAGGAGCAGGCCGTGTGTGTGTGCGCCTGTTTTTGAACTGGGTCATTCTTTGAAGCCCCGAATGCGCTTCGAGCTCAGCAGCTCAGAGCGTGCGTGTCCGGCCCTCCATGCAAAAACTACAAGCGTCCACCTGGGCAAGGGCCTGTACACCAGAGTTTGCATTTTGAAGCTCTTGGGCCTTGACGACCCTCGGGGGCCACCCCTTCCCCCACCCCCAAGCACCACCCTCCGCCCTTGGGTCGTCAACGCCCTCTAGAAGCAGGATCCAAAGCGCTTCTCGCCCAGCTGTGCGTATATAATACATAGGCACCAGTGTAAACTTTATTTGGTATCATCTGTCCTGCTTCATTAGGCCCTGATCCTTAAATGACAACAATTTGCTTCTGCTATTTTAACTAATGCCCTGAAATAACAGCAATTGGGGAAAATTTGGGCCTGAACGTGACAATCAGGTCTTTTGCTGCCCGTTCTCTCCCACTTCAGGAGCGGTGTGCATACAATGTAGGGGAGGCCGTACTAGTGTGACCCCATGGCAGAAAAGAGCCCTGCTAAAGGACGTAGAAGCTGTTGGCTGTACAGTTGAGTGGCTTTAAAAAGTGTTTTGCTACTACCCCGAAAACATGCTGCGCTCTCTGAAAGGTTCTCTTCTACGCACAGTACTTCTGCAGCCAATGTTAATAGTCTGAGTAACCTGAAATTAAAGTTTCAGTTCTAAGTCAGTTCTTCTGTGCCAAAAAGAAGTTATGGGTGCCAAAAATTTGTAGTGACCTCATGTTACCTATCATATAAGACTACTACACGCATCGTGTATATTTGCGGCATGTCCGTCCAGTCAGTAAGGCTGAGACATTCCTGCGACACAATAGGAGGCAAAAAAGGAGGCAAATGTTGTTGTTATTTATTGCTCAAATTCTCGTGGGCTCATAATTTTCCTGTACAATCACGTGGCACCTGATGTGTGGCTCCAACAGAGCCGATCTCTTGGCTGACAAGGCCTCCGAATCGACTGAAACACCTCTCCAGTCTTGATTTCCTGGCCTGCCATCACTGAGCTGCTCCTTGAACCATTTTTACGATGCAGTTGCCTGCGTAGTAGCAGGCAGCTTTGAGCCAAATCCCCCAGACCACAGGCTCGGGAGGCAAGGGTCATTCCCACAAAACTTGGAACTTCACACGATGTGGACTTGATGATTCCTTCTTTCTCCTCAGCACTGAGGTGGAACCACTTTTAGATAGCTGTTATGGACAAGCTCTGCTACTCTGTTGACCCCATCAGCCGAATTGGTGATACGTACCAGACTAGGGAGCAGACCGGAGGACCGTCAGTGGCAGGTAGCATCATTGAGCAGGAGTTTCATATTGCTGTAGTCAAAGTCCTGCCCCAAGACGTGGAACGGCCCAGCAATGACGGCAGTTTTGGCAGGGCCCACATGTACCATGTCGTTGAGGTTGGGCCAGTCCACACATCCTCCATCTGGGGGTCAGCCTATTATAGAACGAAAGATAATGTAGAGGGAAGACCTTCTGCCGGGCCTGCCTGCTGGGTCAGGGCAGCAGTGCGAAAATATGCCAAGGGAGATGTGCCGTGTAGGGTTACCAAGATGATTGACTGATTCAAAATCATAATAGGGCTTTTGGACTCCACCCAAGCTTGCAGGGGTCTTCCTGTCTCCATCCTTCGTTCACTACTCTCTTGTATCACAGCTCGGCCAAGCTGGTCGGTTGTCTCATCGATCACGATTAACATTGGGTCATTCAGTGGCTACCATTTGATCATCTTGAAGTTGGCTGGCAATTTTCTTTTCCTCCAAGATCTTGGTTCCTGTCCTGTGGCAGGGAAAAAGTCTTCTGGGTGTTTTTTTCTTTTTGAATCGAATGAAGTCAGGGTGATCCAACTTGAAGAGGCCTGTGACTGACACGAACATCTGGCAGAGATGCTGGTAAACTCTGAATGTCAAAGAGTGGACTCGACGATGGTGGACAGGGTCTGTTGCTTCTGCACTGTTTCCTTATTGCTCCAGCTTGTCAAGTTACTTGTGCTTCCTTGTCTCCATGAGTGCAGAGATAACGGAATGGCAGTGGCGTGGGTGGCTCGTACTGCGGAGCTGGGTTAATGTACTCCCTCATCTTGGCCCCACACAACTCCCTCATCATCAGTGTACATAGGCAGCAGGCACTCAAAGGCTCACCCAAAGACAGGCTTCCCCGATGTCCACCAGCTTTTGCAGCGGCTTTGGCCAGTCAGCTGGGGTTTGCGGTAGCCTGGGTGACATCTGGAGGCGGTCCCAGTGCAAAGCTCCCAGTGCAAAGCAGGTGTTCAAATTGGTCCAAAATGGGACAAGAAGCTGAAAGAGGTAAAATAACAAGACATCAACTTGAGAAATGCAAAATGGAGGCAAAAAACCCCAAATGCCGTAAAATTTCATCTGCTGGTAAATGCCAACTCCACTGATCCGGCTCGTTTTTGCTAAATATATGCACAAAAACGAGCTGAATGAAATTTTGGTCTCCAAATCATTCAAAACATGACTGAGGAGAGGTGAGAAAATGGTGTCAATATGAACTCAAATAGTGCAGCTATTTTTCTGCCGACCAACACGTGATGATATTTCCAGGTTCCGCAATGCGCAGTTCTAGGCATTGCCGCTAATCCGGCAAAATTTGCTCTCAATGCAGCGTATGAAACATGTTTTCACAACAAATTTGTACTCGATGGGGGAGGTTGCGGTTCTAAGTTCCTGTATCTCCGGGAAAAATCATGCGGCAATATTCAAATAGAGGCAGCGCACAGGGTCTCGTACGTACCTCCCTCCTGATTTGTCATGGTCGGAGAGACCAATGCGTGCTCAATTTCAATGAATCTGGATTGCTTCTTCAATGCCCGGACTGAATTTAAATTCTCTGTCAATCAATGAATCAATCACAATCAATATCTGCCTTCCCATCTACGTCCCTGGCACTCAAAAGCGTAGCTGTTGCTGTGACGAGCTCAACTCTCTTCCGTTAGCGCAGTCAATTCACTAAAAACGCGCAATTTGTGCCAGACGTGCAATCAAACTGACTGGTTGCCCGGAGACCTCTGGATATGTCCGTGCTATGCGTCGTATGCGGCATAAATTATGTCCCCCACTCTTAAATGGTTCAATCTTAAACTCCAGAGATTTCTTCAAGATTGGCTGAAAGGAAAGTAGGATCTTGGTCCATATTGCAAACAGCTTGATTTTTTGGAAAAGTGCTTGAGAAATCTGGAGAAAGTGACAGCTTATGTGACGAGGTCAATTTCCAACTTGGCGTTGGCACACTTTGGTACTTCATTCAAATCCGTCTCGCACAGACTGGAGCTTCTGGTTGCTGTTGGCGGTGGCCACGTTGACGCCTCGTTGAGACGCGCCAAAGTGCCAAGATCCAGTGCATTGTGTAAGTCTCACATGCATTTAAGCGTACATTCAGCTTATGTTAAGCATAGTGTATGCATAACCTTGTTGTGTATGCATTTATATTCTTCTGCTTTCTGTGCCGTGACCGACACGATTTACGTATCAAACTGCATTAGGGCAAGGTCGAGCTGGTTTTTGTCGAACTCGAGTTGAATTCGATTTTATAGTTTCGAGCTCAATTTCAGTCGAGTTCAACTCGATTGTTCAATGGGAGCTTAAATTTCTTGGAGAATTTTTAAGCTAAGTTTGAAGCCAATTTCGAGTCGATTTTCGAGTCAGGGCTTTTTATTCATAAGTTTTGGAGATTTTCAAGAAAGCAGGATTAGGAAAAGGCAGGTCTATGAGGGATGGATTTTCTATGTGAAGTTGGACCATTTCAAGCTGGTCTCTATAGGAGGCTTATGGCACTTTTCGTACTGTAGATCATATCACAATCCGTATACACCCTCCTTTTTTGCTCCCTCCTTTATTGACAGTTGGCAGCCTTGGGGGGGGGGAGGCAAAACTGGCAGCAGGTGTAGAGTAAAAAAAGTTCCCGTTCTCATTTGAGCACAGTTCTTAAAAAATCCATCAAGTGTGTGATTTTTAAGAGATGTTCAGAACTGGAGGAAAACATTTATGCCTCATACGGTACGCACGTGCACGCCCTACATCTGCTCATCCCCCCTTTTTCGGTGCTCAACGCCCCTAGGAAAACCAGGATGCCTCCGTCACATCTGAGTGATTGACCTTGACAGCATTGATCATGTCCTGGGCTGCGAGCAGGAACGTGCACGTACATACTAATGACCTGGCACATGGGGAGCATCCACGTCCGATATCTGTGCAATGTAACCGTAGTGTAACCGATAATCGCATGCAGCAGCCCAGCTCAGCACAGCTCAGCACAGCTCAGCACAGCTCAGCACAGCTCAGCCTCGCTCAGCACAGGCTGGCTGCATCACTTGATGAAGAGGGGAGCGCAGGCAATGATGGGGACGGACTAGGCTTCGCACGACAGGACCAGCATTGCCGTAGACATACCGCATGCCCAGGCAGTTCTTCTTGGAGGAAATGAGCTGGGGGCTGCCACTGAAAAAGTTGGAGAAAGCAAACCAATTAATGTGTCTGTCTATCCTTGTTGCAGGTGGAAACCAAAGATGCTCTCTTGCATGCCATCAACGAAGAATACGTGGAGGCTGTCGAAGTCCTGCTCGAGCACGAGGAGAGCGTGCATAAGGAAGGGGAGCTGCACGTAAGCACTGACCATGGCGTGACTGTGACGACTCTAAAAAGTAGCCACTCACTGTCTCCTTCTTACTTGCTCTCAAGAGCTGGGAGGCCATACCTCCGGACACAGCTACGTTCACCCCGGACATCACCCCCCTGGTGTTGGCGGCTCACAGGGACAACTACGAGATCATCAAGATTCTGCTAGACCGTGGCGCCACCTTGCCAATGCCACACGACGTCAGGTGAGAGCTCTGGCGAGCGACGACAGTTTTAAGGGGGAGCGAGCACGCAAATCACTTGCACGAAGCTTGACAATGCAAACTTCGCCAAAGTCTGAATATGTATGTATAGCCTCCTTATAGTGTCCTATAGCTTTTCGACTTCTAGTGAGAACAGTTCTACTATTCTCCTCGAGCAATCTTGCCAATCTCACGAAGTTGGCGTATTAACTCTCGCCATCCAAAGCTAAGACACTCAAGTGGAAGCACGTGGAGCTTTGCCTCCTGTTGGCGAGGTCACACAAGCTCGCGGAAGGGCGCACGCGCCAATCCGATAACAGCTTCCTCGGTAGGCGATGAGAGCAAGGACTAAGTAACACTTCTCCTGCTGTCCTCTCAGCCCGAGACATGGGTCAGGTGAGGAAGTTTACAATGACGCAGCAGGAGGTGTTTGCAGTGCAGCCGCACTCGAGAGGCAGGCCGGTAGAGCGAGTACCCTGTCTGGTGGAGCAGCAACCACGCGGCTGACGGCGATGGGATTGGTCTCAAATGACAAAACGTGACCAACTTTCAACTCTTTGCACGTGTACGTGCGTGCCACGCACAAGTTTCAATTAGTTCTCTGCAAAGCTAAGCAGTGTTGACTTGTGCACAAGGCAAATCCATATGAAAGTGAACAGAGTGGCCCAGCCTGACCAAGTCCAATTTCCCAACTTTCAAAGATACCAACATTGTCGTCCGGAAGTTGGACTTGGTTCCTACGCGAAAGGTCGACGTCTAAATTGTAGGCGAAAGATGGCAATTTGCAAGTTCGCCTCTGGATCCTTGTACTGATGTGCAAAACGAAGTTTGTCGTAACAACCAACGGCTTTGACTTTGTCTTGACCCTATACAGAAACTCGACTAATCTGCACAGTCTGGACGCGCGTGCATTCTGCATACGTATCTTACAGTCGACGGCTGGATTGGCCGACCTCGCCCGACTTCGGCCGACGTCATTCGTCGGTCCAAATTGTGATATACAGGATTCTTAGGACGTTTTTCAGTCTTGACCAGATCAACTCCTGTATCAGAAAAGGACTAGAAATTTTCTTCTGAAGATCTCTGAAACCTTTTTTATTGGCCTCCTCTCGCCCAGGGGAAGACAATACTGATCCACTTTTTACGCCGCAGCATTCACTTTTAAAACCGATATGTTTACTTTAAAATTCTGCTTCATTCCTTTGACGCAATCTTTTAGCTTTTATGTCGTCTCCTATTTAGTTTGTCGGCACTTTATTATTATTTATTATTCATCTGCATAGGTAATCACCAACCAGCCGTGCTCAGACCTTGCCCGCTCATTCGTAAGTGGTGAAACAAAGACTTCCGGGGGGGGGGGGAGAACAAAAACTTGGCGGGGTTGGCCTCCAGCAAAGCAAAAACGGTCGTGTCATAACTATACATTCCCTCTGAAGTGACAGCTAGTGGAAGAGTGTGAATGCCAGTGCTCAAGCAGCCCCAGCCGACCCGGCCAGCCCAGGTCAGCCTACCAGCGGCCTGGCTGCTAGTCGCATTTCTGTTACCCCGAACAGTTAAAAAAAATAGCTAAGCAGCATGGGTGGTGGTGGAACCCTACGAGCCTTCAAACTTATAAATTAAAAACATAGATCTTTTGCAAAATGCATTTCTCAAGAGGGGCTGTTATGCTCCAACCCCTATGTGGTCTTTAACGTGCTGCCTCCCTACGGTACCTACCGTAAATGCTTCAATAACCAGGCAGTCTCCAATAATGCCACAAGTTCTTATACAACCCAGTACCCATGAAGAGTTGAAAAATAATCAGCTCTTATTTATGGCAGTCTCCAGTATTCCGGTAAGCTTCTAATATTTATGCAGGCCTCAGTAACCAGGCTATTTCTATACATAGCACTTTATATCCGTTTGGACCGTTTTGAGGTCCAACATTGCGTATACTGTAGAAATCTTAGATAGCTACTCCTAATGGGTAGCTAATAGCCTATTGAGAAAGCTGTGCATGGTCAGAGCAGGAGAAGAGAGACGAGAGAAAGAGCAGCCGCGCTCTGACCACGAAGTGCGCGCAACCTTAACTCAAAAGTTTCTGCAAATACTACCAAAAATAATGCAACTTGGCAACCCTGAACAGGGGAGGGGGAAGAGGGTTGAAAGTGGTTGAGGTCAGCTTAAAGAGTATCAAAAAGGACTGGACCGTATTTCCGGGCCTCTCTTGGTCTAGTCAACACATTTAAGGAGCTGTTCCTTAATGCAGCTAACCAAACAGGCACTTGAGATCAATGCATTTTGATCCTTGCGCTGCTTGAGTAGCAGCAGAACAGCGTTTAGTGTAACGATTCTGCGAGTCCAAGTTCATTCCAATACCGGCCAGTGTATGTGAGTGACTGGATGATGTGTCTGTACTCCACTCACAGCAATTCCACAGACACCAGACTTGAGGGGAAGATGAAAGAGGTCATCGTTTGGTGTGACGTCAACAATTGAGGCCCCCAGCGCTGGTAGGGGACGCAACAACTCTTGGGGCGAAGCAGAGCTGAGGTAGACCTGACCAAGAAATGTTTCCGGTGTCTCGTGGTCCTCGGTCAAGTTGCCATACTTGATTGCTTTCATCTCTGCGCAGCCCAGGCCTCCCAAACAGGCCAGCCAAGCCAGAGCCAGAGCTATTGCGCACTGCCAGACAGCTCAGCGCATTGGCTCCAACAGGGTGGAGAGCCTGCAGAACTTGATCACCTGCTTGTTGTTTTTCTTCGGTAACCACGCTTACCCAAGTGCATGCGAAGAATGCTGATTTGCTGCCATTAGCTTGCTACCGTCGACTTTGGTGGCAGCTGTTGAGAAAGCGAACTCGAGGTGCGGACTCTGGTCTGTTGGATCTCGTCAGAGCCCTCTTCTTGGGTGTCAGGGACTTCTGGACGTTGCCAGCAGTGACGACACAGAATGACCACGACCGGGTCGAATGCAGCGCTCCAAGCGGTGAGAAGGACAGAGATGCCCCAGCTAGACAGGTCACAAATGCGCGAACTTGGAGGGACTCCCCGATTGCACTGAAGATAGATGCGTCAATGTCTTTCGTGCATGTTCGTCATTTCATTCGTATCGCATGGGGTTGTAGTATTCGTTAGAGAGGATTGACACTTCCCTCCGAAAAGGTTGACAAATTTCTGCCCTGCGCGAAAGCCTCACATACGTCGGCCCGTCGGCCAGTCCGGAGGACTCGGAGTACCCTGAAGACTGTTCGGAGGACCACTATTAGGGTGACTCAGAGGTTGATCGCAGCAAGAGTGATGGTGAGGGCGAGAGCGGGGGCAAGGGTGAAGGCGAGGACAAAGGTGGAGGCAAGGGCCAGGGTGAGGGCGATTGTAAGTGCTTGCGTGGATGGCAAGTTTGGGGACAGATGCAGGCAGACAGATGTGTGTGTGGAGGGGTCCACACACGCGGCGTAAATGGCTGTGGCTGGGCTACTTTGCAAATGTCGATTTGCTTTCTTGGCGCAGCAAATTGGCTTTAGGCATATGTGTAGCTGGGACAAACCTTATTTTTATAGGCATGACTTTCTACGGACGCTTCCTTCGGTGGATATTTAGCAATGACACACAATGCCGGATAATTGCCAAAGACAACGCCGCAAAATACAACATTTGGAGACAATAATGAAGTTTGTTCACCAAAACCGACTTGACTAAATTATATTTTATCCTCTTTTTGTTCTCTCCCCAATTTCTGTTACTTACCTTACCTTGTAAAGTTAATTTTCGCCTTGGCAAAGGACCTCGCGGGCACAACTTTTTAGTGAAATTCTAACTACTTTGAGGCGATGGCCAAAGGCCCCAAATTCATGCTGCACCCATATCATTTCTCCACAAAAGGAGTTCCCTCTGTTTCAAAGCATGTGAGCTTTGATTATTGGCAGATTATAACAATACTAATAGCTGTTTGGTTGAAATGATTGCTGGTAGAGTGGTGGTTGCGCAGCATCAGAAGTGCTTGTGGATGTAGAGTCTGGAGCCAAAAAATTGGGGAGACCAAGATGTTACTACCAATACTCCTACTTCAATCAGCCAATCACATGTGGACTTCTGAAATGGCTCACTTATTTGGGAAAGATTTAAACGGGGTCATGGCTCACTTGATCAGCGAGAGGGAGTACTTTTTGGAATTAGTCGCGGATACAGGGTGTCCACATGGACTTTGTCCACACGTTCTGCACTGTGTGGATTTTCTGTGCATGGTCTGAGCACTGGAGAATGCTTAGGAAGCCTTCTCCGCCATGGTCTCAAAGTTGTGCCACATCTTCTGGAAGCCTTTAGTCGGGGATCGCATCCACTCTTGACTCGGTCTTTGGTCAGATCAGTCAGATCTTGGTATCGTTTCCAGCAGTCGCAACTGCGAGGGAGTCAAAAATTTGATGTGGACACTACTGCGTGAACCGCAAATGCTGTATTAATTCCCACGGGGGAATGTTTTTCAACCCCCTCTGGCGAAGCGGGGATGATTGAAGAGGGGGATTACTTTTCATACTCCTGTCAGGGTGTGACACCTTTTGCCGAGCCCTGGGCATAAAATGCACTTTACCTGGCTGGTCTCTCTATACTTCGAGGGTGCTGAAGGTCTCGACACTGGTTATGCTCCATCGGCAGGTTGGAGACCAAGAGGAGGGATTTGACTCTCGTAGCTTAGACACAATTGTATTTTAGTTTCTGCTTCAAGTCCTGAGCGGAGAAGGAGCCGTGATGTCCGTTCCATATTCTAGGGAATATTTTCCATCACTTCCAATGGGGAGGGATAATTCGACAGGGAGGGGGGAGGGGGACGGCTTAATACGGCATTTGCGGTTTTTATTAATGAGTGAACGTCAGGAACAAAGCGTCTTTTCGCACGAGCTGTACAAATTGTGCTTTAGTCTTCTGCAGCGAGCTTACAGCGTTTTAACATTACTAAAGTCTGTAGCAGTGATACAGACGTGTCAGTCAAGCTCCGAAGCTCCTTCCTGGAACTGGCCAGTTTTTGTGGGCACTCACTGTGTCGTAAAGAGTAGCGTGAAGACAACTGTCGTCCATGTTCTGGCTGACGTCGAAGATGACTCATGGAGACTTTTGCTTTGCAGATGCGGCTGTGAAGAATGCATGACCTCCCGCCAAGAGGACTCCCTCCGTCACTCGCGGTCTCGCATCAACGCGTACCGCGCGCTCGCTTCCCCCTCGCTCATCGCACTCTCCTCCAAGGACCCCATCCTCACCGCCTTCGAGCTCAGCTGGGAGCTCAGGAGACTCTCATTCGCCGAACACGAGTTCAAGAGCGAGTACCTGGTAGGAAAAAATAAATAAACATGCACACAACACTTGAGATGGCGCTCGACGTCATGCAGTGATAGGATAGGGCAAACTATGTGTGTATGGACTGAACACTGTGCGAAGTATTGGCGAAAATGTGCAGTTTCTCCAATGAATCGATTTCGCGATATTCGATACATCGAGACCTAATTTCGCCGTACTCGATGCGATGCCAATTAACAGCTGACATTCCAAAGATCGTTGATCAACGAGGTGTCCAAGAATTCATTCTTCCTTGCAGCTCCGCTATTTCTGGAGCTGGAATAGTGTTCTATAACTTATATGGGGAGGAACATTCACAAGAATGAAAATTGCCTTCACTCGTGACCCTTATAAAATTGGTGGAGAAAAGGGCTACCTGAATTTGTGGAAAGAATGGTTATTCTTTCACTCGAAGTCGTCATCTATTTGTCGTGAAATCGAGCCTCTTTGATGCCGGGATGTTCAACTCTTGGCCGAGAAAATGCGTGAAAAAAGTACTCTTTTCACGCATCTTTTCTGCTTTTTCACCATCTTTTGGAAAGCCGGAAACTCATCAGAAGAAACTCATCGAAACGCACCAGAAACCAAAATCACACCTTGTAGTCACAAAGCTCTAGTTGACCAAGGAAAAAGTGACTGCGCAGAAGAACAACTATTTGTAGGGTGTGAACTAAGGATGCACTTTATTCCACGAATGTCTCTCCATGACACAAGTGGAGCGCAGCGCAGCGAGTGTCATAAATAAAAGTGAGTGGAATAAAATGCATCCATATTCCACACCCAATGGGTCATTTTCTTTTTTGTCACCTTTTTGTGCATTTTACCCATGAGTCATGCATATACGCAATAGCCTTATGCATTTTCTACAGAAAACATCTGTGAATGAGCTCGTGCATGATGTACTGGGCCCAAAAAGTCAGCAAAAGCCTTCAAGAATGTCTTGGACAAATTTGAGTCCTTCTGGCAATCACAATCGGTTAAGTGCGTTATTTAGCGTGAAAGAAAGTGTATCCTAATCTCACACCCATGGTAGAGATTGGCATCTAATCAAGGTCACAAGAAAAGAAAATTCCATGCTTGAATTAGCGTGGCTTTTTTCACGCTCTTCCGGAGGTCCCCAGGCACAGAGTGTGTTCATGAGTGCGGAGCATGAGTGGTGGGGTCGGGGGCTCATATCACCCATATCAAATTGACCTTCTGGAGTGTGCCCAAAAAATGTGAACAAGATGTCTCCGACTTATTTACTCTTCCTCGTCATATTTTCAGTGGCCATGGAGGCCTGACCATGTCCCTGACCATGTCCCTGACCATGGGCCTGACCATGGGCCTGACCATGGGCCTGACCATGGGCCCGACCATGGGCCCGACCATGGGCCCGACCATGGGCCCGACCATGGGCCCGACCATGGGCCCGACCATGGGCCTGACCATGGACAAGCGCTTAAGCTCGACCCACTTTGCTGGGTATGAAGAGTAGAGAAAGCGCTGCGTGCGTGTCCGTCTGTTTGTCTGTGTCGGTGCGACACCGACCGGTGCGATGGCACCCGTGCTTCCCGCTCACCAGCTCGAAATCGGCCGCGGAACGACACACCCACTGCGCAAATCTAGAAATCAGCCGCGAAGCCGCGAAATCAGTGCAGTGAAATGCACACTTCTTGTTTCAGCTGTAACTTTTAACCAGATTGAGCTACAGAAGCAGTTGACCTCTCCGAGGAAAGCTAAGATGCTCCTGTAAAATTGAACTGATATGCACTTTTCCCTACTTTTGCCAATACAGTGAAACTTTTACATGATAAACTCTGCTCCAGAACCTGATTTTATCAGTTCTTCAGGGAATAATCACTTTTTGATGATCATGTGAGGCCAGGTTTGAAGAGAGGCACATTGAATGTGGCCAACAAGCTTCAAAAAGATGAAAGGCATATCAAATAGTAGCCCACAATGTCCTCAATGGCATGAACAGATATGATGACTACCAAGGAAGACCAGAGGAACTCAAGTATCTTGCTGCTGTGGGTCTTGATCTGGCATATTTCGCCAATGCTGATAACAGTAAGGAGGAAGACATGACGCAGAAGGAATCTTGTGGACTGGTCGCAGAAAATGCTGCCAATTTGCACGATATCCTCGGCTTCGTCGCCTCCACTGGCACGGATCACACAAGAAGTTGACTGAAGATCCTTCTGGATGGCAGCAGCAGCAATGCTGCTCTACTCCCTCTTGAGCGAACACGTTGAGAGTGCTTCTTCACTGGTTCGAATCCATCATGATCGCAACCGCGTGCACTGGTGCACAACGACACACATGCATAATCATGTGGAAGCGTTGGACAGTTTGTTGCCATCCCCATTGTCTGCCGATGGCCAGGCATAGCCTGGCAGTCAGGTTTGGCAGCAGGCATATGACTATGATGGCGGTGTCTTTGCCATTGCTTTTGCCAACAGTCTTGTTCTTGGGGAAGATCCCAGCAAGATCCCACTAGGGTTGTCATGCCCTGAGAGCTGCAAAATTTGAAGAGGGTGTAAAGGCCTCTTATGAGATGGAAAGCTTGTACTTTGATGTCATTCCCCATATTTTCTAGAGCTTCACACATCTCCTGGCAGATGGTTTCACAGATTGTCAACAAACTGAGCTGTGGTTTGTGTAAGGCAAGTTGTGAGGTCAGTGCTGACCTGCCCTCGTCTGTCATACCATCAGTCACATGTTTGGTGCTTTGCCTCAAGGAAGAGAGATGGAAGTAGCTGGAATCGGGACTGCAACATGCATGGTCACACCTGACCTGACCTAATGAGTAGGTCAAAAAAATGACCCAGTTCTGTAGCGGGAGCCTCTCAAAACAGATGAAAAGAGTAGATCGAGTGAAAAGAAATATTTTCAGAAAAGAACTTGCCTTTTTCCACACTTTTTAAGACATGCTCATGTGGGTCGCACTCAGGAGGGCACACACAAATGCCATTCTTCCCCCCCCCCTCCCTCCCCACGAGTTTAATATTTTAAGAAAAATACGTAATTGTCTCACCGCTCTTTCTACTCGTTATCGTTAATTTTAACTCGGTACTTTTCACTTTTTACGACTGATTTGTACTTGTTATAAATGATTATTACCTGCCATAAACGATTTTTACTGGCTGTCCTCCTATGGGCCGTGCCTCCCAAAAAATAAATATTCAGGCGCTGATGATTTCTGGGGAAATCACGATACCGCACTTGGACTTTGAGAAGGAATGACGTTGTCTTGCTGCACGTCTCGCGCGAGATGGGTAAAAATTTGCTTCTGACAGAAACTTTATTCATTCTTTGTCAAACTAATATTTTTTTTTTTGCCCCATCCGAATTATTTGATTGATGTTTGTCTTCATTGCTTGTGGAAGATCTGTCATAAGAGGTATAGAACACTCTTCCAGCCCCAGGCACAGCTGAACTTATGTACAAGGTTCAATATTGGGCGTTGGCCAGCGGCCATCAAGACTACGAGGATTAACCGAGATTGACTTTCCACCTGGAATTGCTGGAAGGGTTGCGGACTTGTAGCAAAAGTCCAAAGGCTGGAGCATGAGTTGTAGCATGAAGAAAATGTCGACATCAACCTGTGGACAGACTCACAGCTGCATCAGCGGTGGACCGGGCACTGGACGCACCGCACCTCAACTTCTGTTTACCCTGGAGAAGCCCTGTATTTCAAGGCTTTAAGTGCTGTTGCTTCAACATTATCAAGTTTTCCCCCCTTTTTGTCTGGCTCAGGCCCTCTGCGTGGCCGGCCCGTGAGGCCCGTGAGGCCCGTCCACTGCCGGGCTGTCCCACCATTGGCTACTGCTTCTCTCAGCATTGCGTGCTAAAAAAAAGTTGGTTCAGATATTGGATATTTTTGCAAATACGGCGAAATTCCATGACCAATGCGATATGTCACACACTCTTAATATTTAGTTTGAATATTGAAACGCGCATGCCATTCAAAGAATGATGGGCTCTCAGCATCAGTGGAACACGACTTCAGTTTAGAATGCAGCTCTGGCCAACAGATTGATCAGTTTGCGGTGTCTGCACCGCAGTGACCTTGTCAAAAGTGAAGATGGAACCCACTGCTCTGCACAACCTCATGAACTTGAAGGTGGATGATGAGCATGATCATCCCCCAGATGGGACTGACACCCGAAGATGTGTTCTGATAATGCCCATTTCAGTGACTGACTTGAGAAAAAGCTCTGACGAGTTCAATTTGAGCGTCTTCTGCAACCTGCATCGGTTGCTATGCCTTAAAGGGTGCGGACCTGCTGTAAAGTGAGGCTGACGTGGTTGGTCCACTGAGGTTCAGCCTCGAGCACAGTCACTCAGTTTTTAAGGGCTCGAAAACCATGCATGGACAAGCAAAGCTTCATTCGGGTTCAGTGTTTAACTTGCCTATACTTGGTGCTCATATTGTTCTTGATGAAGTTTAACATGTCGCATTGTTGTTGCGTGCATCAAATTACACCGTTGGACCCAAATCTGCAGATAACTCCTTTCCCATTGTTCATACGATGGAGAGAGCTGACTTTCTCAACCAGACATTTAGAAATCAAAGGTAAGTTGTTTGTTTTCCAGTCGCAGAAAAACATCTACTTGAGTCCCTCATCGTCACAGCTTCTTCTGTCACTTCATGTCAAGGCAGCTGATGTCAGGATCAACAGATCATCTGAGGGACTCACATACAAAGATCAATTTCACAATTCAGCACAACAGTCATTTGTTCTTGTCTGTAAATAAACCTAAAGCCACAGAAGAGTCTGGTGCTAACTCTCAATGGCAGCTAGTGGTGAGATCCCCACCTGCAGCACTGCAGCTGCAGTCAAATATGTAAAATGCGTCATCTGCAGATTTGGGTGCCACAGATTTATGCGCACCCGGTACTTGCGTAGTGCGGACGCCCGCCGAGACCTGTACAGCGATCAACCTACGCAGCCCGGGGTGACCTTCAAAATTATGCGTGATAATGGGTGGCCACAAAGACCATGATTATGCGGCTCGTGACGGAAAAGAGGCTTACTTTTTCCCTCCAAACCTATTCGGTTTTTTTATTGCGTGCAACGCGAAAATGTCAATCAGACAGCGCCGCCGCCGCCGCCGCCGCCGCCGCAGCAGCAGCAGCAGCAGCAGAAGCAGAAGCAACAAGAACAAGAACAAGAGTAACTGCCGAACTGTTACCCAAGTCTGTTAGGAGCCGACGTCTCTCAAGGCAGCAGCTCTCTGTAATATCGCCATCCACGACCTGGCGACCACGCGCGCACGAACATGAACAACGCACTTGGCTGCTGCCTGAAAGCAGAATTAAATTTTTGTGGAAGCTGCTACTTCTTTTCTGCTTCCCTTCTCCTCTAACAAATCTTCACCCAAAAAGTTTTTTCCTCTTTCCCCATGGGTTCGCTGTTTGCGGGGCAGCGAATTAGGTCCTGCGCGTCAACTCTCTCCCAAAAAGTTTGTCTTCTTCCTTTCACGCGTCTAGCTTTACATGCATACTGCCTCCCTACGTAGACACTCACATATATATAATTATACAATTTATATGCTTTTGCTTGTCTCAATGTTTTCTGGGAACAGCAGCAAACTAATAGGTAACGTCCAAACTAACGAATTACCTGATATGGTCATGATTATTGTGTCACAATCTAGTGTCTCCCGCCAGCAATTTCTGTTCATCCCAATCCACAGAACGTCACGTGACTTGATATCACAGTAGTAATGCGCACTTGTTTAGGAACTCCGCACTCAGTGCCAAAAGTTCGCGACTGCCCTGTTGGACCACACGCGCTCCTCGTACGAGCTGGAGATCCTGCTGAACCACGACCCCACCGGCCCGGCTTACCAGCACGGAGAGAGGATGCACTTAAACAGGCTTAAGCTGGCAATCAAATACAGGCAGAAAAAGGTGAGAACTGTCACGGTGAGCACAATCAATCCCTAACTGTTGTTAGGGATTGATTGTGCTGCTTTCCCTACTCTCAACTGATGTCTTGTGACTTGTGATTCATCGCTGTCTCCAACCAACTGACCAAGTGTCTGGAAGCAAACAGCGAGTCCTGACTGCGCGTTGATGCTCTGTAAAGTAGCCATACAAGCCTGAGTGGTGTCATCAGCGACTCAAGGACACTGCTACAACCACTGCTGACGTCCTCAGTGCACAAGGTGTTTGTGGGAATGTGCGATGTGAGCCAATGACTTCAGATCAGCACACTGGCAGGCAAAGTTGGCTTGCTCAGCCAGTACTTTCGATGATTCGGCGTCTCTTGTTGTCAGCTCCATCGATCCCGCGCTGACTCAGGCGGCGGGCCGGATCGGTATCAAGCAAAGATGTGCCGATACCGAGTACTATATTGATCCGAGACTATATTGAATACCGGTAGTGGCCTCGGTCGGTGTTTGGCAGTATCGCACTCTCGGTATTATCGTCAAAGTCTGCATCACCATCAACTCGGTATATTATCATCGGCTTGCTGTTGCCATGATCATTTTCGAGAACCAAGAATCTGACATTCATGAATACGTGAACAGTTGTACCCCGCATACAGTTGCATGATAAGTACGATATTACCAAGTACTGACTTATGCCAAGTACCGATTGACGATAATTATCGTGATAAGGACTATTATCAAGGTCTTCTGAAATGCCGAGTACTGATACCGACTACCGACTTTTGGCCTTGATATCGTGTGACACCTACCTCGGATTTTTAATATCGCACACTCTTACTATAAAGCGATCAGGTCTGTGCGGCCGCCGCCGCCGCCGCCACCGCTGTCGAGAGCAGCGACCAGGCCGGTTGGTAGATTTCCCGGTGTGTCTAGGACCAAATTTGAAACTTTTCCCAACCTACACAACTCAAATTTGAAGTAGTAGGACAACAGGACCAAAATCTTTTGACAGCAATCGTGGGATACCCTGTATGGGTTGCCACAAATCCCAAAAGTCACTAACCGGGGATTTAGGTGTTAAGTTTATTTCGATTGTTTCTGGCCGCCACCAATAAGAGACACAGGCCTCGTGAGGTATTATGCCAAAGTACATTTTAAGACACCCACACATACCCCCCCCCCCACACACACAGGTGTACGAAAAACCAGAGCCCGAGAACTCGCTTCAAGAAATTTTTTGCAATCCTTAATTATGCCATCAGATGTGCGATGAAAACACTAGTCGTGGCAGTTCATGTTGCAGATCACAGAAAGAAAAACAAAATTGAAATATGTCCTATCTCAATTTTTTTAAAATAAAAATCTAGTTGGCTTCACACTGGTGGACTCGCCACGCCAGGCATCTCAGTCTACTAAGCGCTTAGATGTTTGCCACTAAATCGGGCCAGGAAAAGACCCAATCCAGGGTTACTCCTTCCCTCTGCTAGGGCATCAATCCTTAATAACAAACAAACAAACAAACAAGCAAACAATCTAGTTGGGTTACTAAATAAACTCCACTTTGAACTAATTAATCAAATTTTGTGTGCTATACAAATATGGTCAGTGGCCCAAATTTGCATAATAAAATTTAATTCTTAGCTGGATTGGAATGAAACATGCTTCATGCCCAGCGGTGCAAAAGTGCAAAAGTTGGACATTGGCCGTGCAAAAAAGCTGGACAGACAAACGCACCCAACCCACCCATACACACAGGGACATTGACGCACAGTCACCTACAAATGGCCTTTGCACTTTACGTAATTCGTCGTTTTCCTATAAGTATCATATTACAAAATAAATGCTATGTAGAAATATACATACCTCATTAGCAATTTCCACTGGAAGAAATTGAGTGCGGAGGCCTTAATGTACATTTCTGAGTGGAATTTTCACATGGAATGAGTTCTTCAGACAGTGACACGTAACTTTGAATAAATAAGTTTGGCACTATGGGCACTCAAATAGGTTTGAGTGCCCATAGTGACACTTGACTGCTGAAACTATGGTGACCCACAGATTAAACAGCGCTTGCTGTTTCTCACACTTTTTGGCCACTTTTTTTTTAGGGAAAAGTGTAGAAATTTTGGTCGCTTGCCAAGAAAACTCGATCAGACAGTGATGACAGGCACGCAGGCAAGCAGAGGGGAAGAAGGGCGCGAAGGCAACTTAGTCAAGTCAACTCACAATTTTGCAAGAAGTTCATTTTCTGCAAGACATTCATAGTGATGGTCCTTGTGTGTACTAAAATTTAAGAATTCAATTATTGCAACATTTCAGTGGTGAAAATCGACGGTTGACTGTTCTACGTATGTTGCCTGTGTGCCTTCTTCAACGGAGTGCTGCTCAGTTGAGAAGTACCCCGGGTGAGTTTTTTGTCTGATCGAGTTTTCTTGGTGTGGGATCCCTCCCCCTTTTTCCGTCACTTGCCACACAAAGTCCTGACGTACAGAAAAATGGGTGCCACAGGTCATGTGAGGGGGTTCAGGTGGTGCCACCTCCAGATTTAGGTGGGCCAATGGAAGGGGTGGGGGGAGAAGTAGAAATTACTTACGAGGAGGTCTGTATATGTCTTTGAAATCAGCAAGACGAACCTGACTTCATGGCAGCAATGAATCATCAGTTCATAGCTGTTTCCGTGACTTTTTGACGCTCCAATTTCTGACCCTGAACCTTGGATAAATCTAGCAAAGATTAAATTCCGATTTCGATCAGACCGAGTGCTACTTCCTATGCACTTTGGTACATGTGGTGTTGCATGGGCAAACAGAACTACGAAGTTTTTCATTTTAGAAAAACCATTCTCCACTCTGGTTAAAAAAGAGAGAATTTTTTGCTGGCCTTCTCATACTTGCCTTACATGATAAGCGAAGTACGCTTCAAGCAGCATGTTACCACAATCATTTAAACGTGGATACGAGTTACTATGGGAATCATATGGCTCTCATCAAGTCTCAAGGCTAACACGTAACAAAATTTCTGCACTTTATTCCGGGGTGTTAGGCTAATTCGAAAATGTCAATTTTCGTTTTTTGGCGTGGAAAATTGGCATTAGATGCTCCTATAGTTCGTAAGAAGTTTTATTTTTTGAAAGAATAATGTTTTCTTTCGGACTCTTTCACTTCAAAGTTTTATAACATACCTTATCGTATCTAGTAAGTGTGGTTCGCACTTCTCTGTTTTCAGTCCTGGATTGCCTGGATTGAGCTACAGAAATGGTTCACCATTGTACGGAAAGCCGAGAAGCTCCTGTGGAACCAAACTGTAGCAGCACTTTTGATCCAGGACCACTCATTTTTCCACAATATGGATGTACTTTTGCAGATCTGTTGTCAAAAAGCCCTTATAAGCGCGCACATTAAAGTCGCGTAGAAACAAGCATGTGAAACTATTAATGCCTTCTCAGCCCCTCCTCCATTGCAGCCGCTGCGATGCAAGCCTCTGGCTGTCTTCAGGCTTCGGAGACAAACCAGCAGTCACTTGTTTGGAATGGGCATTCCACCCACCTGTAATGGGGATGTTCTGTCGCCTCATTACAGAGTGTGCACAGGGGGTTCACCCTATCCTTCCACTTCTGGATGTGTCCCCTAAGTGGAACAGGCCCAGAGATGGCCTGAGTAAGAAGGTTTACCTGATTTCCTGTGGTCGACACTGATCCAGGTCCAATCGACACTGATCCTATCCCATATCCTCTAGCCATTCATAACTTACCCAGGTCACCACACCCATTCCAGGCCCTAGGGACTACTGACTTAAGCGAAGTCATTCATGCTTTTGTGGCTAACTCTCCTACGCGACAAGGGAGATTGGAGATGTACTTCCATCACTTTGGCTGAACTATAGCCGTGTGGATCCAACAGATCTTCTCCGAGTTCAGTCCCCAATCCTGTTTTAACCTTTGGAGAAGGTAAACACATCTCCCATATCTCTCCTCAATATGCTTTGTCTGCGAGAGACATTTATTTATGGTGATGCCCAAGTACTTCATGCTGTCACAATATGTAAGTGATTTTCCTCCTGCCTACAGGGTGGACAAATGTGAGCTTTTTTTTCTGAGTCTAATTACGGCCTTATTTCATGAAGTGTACGTACACGTAAGTGGCTAGTCATAAAGCTAAGGGACTGACAATTGTGATGAAAGTGTTAAAGTTGCCATTTTTGATGCAGAACTTTTCAAAAATATCCCCACAAAGTACGTCAAAATTCGATCTCTCTTGCATGTCGCCTCAAATCCTTTGGATTTTTATCTGTGGGGTAATATCCTAAGGCAGCAAGAACACGAGAAGTTTAATGGGATCCAGGATGTCAAGGAGAGTGTTGAGGCCATTGTCGCTGCTGTTCCGGAAGATGAGATTCGACAAGCTGTTCAAAATATCAGGAGAAGAGCTGTGAAATGTGTCAAGGCCGAGGGTAGCCACTTCGAACATTTTTTAAAATAATTTTGTTTTGTTTGTTTTTTTCTCCCATCACTTTTGTCAGTCTCTCGCCTTCACAAATTGCTAAAATGACTTTTCCATATATCCTTAAATAAGCCCACAATGAGCCTCAGAAAAAATAAGGTCGCATTTGTCCACCCTGTAGAGACTGGGCTCAGATCTTGGTGGGATTGCACATTAAGCCATGTGTGTTCCCCCACTTTTGTACGCGGTCCAAGGCTTTTTCTGCATCAGTATTCCCATCACTGATGGCACCATGCCTTTCACCAGTATGTCATAGGCATAGCAATAGCCAGCTATTTTAACAGCATCTCCTTGGAACTGTCAGAGGAGAGAGTCCATCACCAGGTTCCTCACTATCTGGAGAATATCCCTCCTTGGGAACTTCCCCTGGTGGGGGCGATGATCTTGGTTGCATGCCCTTTCAGTTTCTTCAATACACAAGGAGGGAAGCTGTCTGGACCAGTGGCTTGGTATCAGCCAAATGAAGCAGTCACCATCTGATGATGGTGAGAGAGTAATGAAATCTGCCACTTCCTCTGCAAATTTTTTATTCTTCTTGACTGGATAGAGGGCAGTCTCATTTACCCTATGACCAGGGAAATGAGTCTTAAGTAGGACATTAAGAGATTCTTCTGGGGTGACAGTTGGTAAACCTTTGTCCTTTAAAAGACTGACCTGATTCAACTTGTCACCTTTCAGTATGTGTATGAGATTGCTGCTATGACAGTTACTCTCTGCAGTGTGATGAAAGTTTCTCCATGACGTTCATTTAGCATCTGTAGTTGCATTTTTGTAGGTTCTCTATGCCACTGCATATTATTGGTGGTCATCATCAAACCTGTGTCTTCCCCTCTCAAGGTATCACAGCCCTGCTCTCTTGAGTGAGACGTTGTCTTTCTATCCTGTGTGCGTCTGTCCCTGCCATTCCTGATGTAAGGGACATCCTTTATCAAGGGCCTAATTTGTAATAGGCTCCACATTAATGTAGCATCTTTTCAGTGTGTAGGAGTCTTCCTCCACCTCCAGCAGCTCCACACTATTGAGAATCTGTTGTAATGAAGTCCAATCTGAAGACCTAAAGTTATTTGTCTTTTTAATTTCCTCCAATGAGTGTCCTAGAGAGAAAGTGATGACTTTGTGACCTAAGTGTAATGTTATATCCTTTACCAGCCACTCATTGGTTTTGCATGCATTTTTTCAGACATGTTGACAACAGAAATGTCAATGCTACTCAACCTCACGGTTTTGAAGGTTGAAGCCTGTCCCCTGTTTATTAAAATGAGGTTGCTGGAAGTAATCATGTCTTCCAGGTCCACTCCTCTGCCTTTTGTCTCGTTGGATCCTCAAAGCACCCTTTGGGCATATGAGTCTGGGCCCATCGGGATATGCTTTTGTTGACAGTACTCAATTAAACCTTGAAGTTTCATCTTCATATCGGATAAGACATCCAGATACATCGGTGCTGGGTACCAGTTCTCCCTTCCATCTTAAGTGACCTTATTTCCAAACCCTAATTACATTCTTCTTTCGCTGGTGTGTTGGTGCCTGGGCCCATGTCCACGCACTCTGTTTCACCTGTCCACTCTGCAGACTTCTGTGACTTGGTCGGCAGTGCCGCCTTCGCCATCCAGAAGAAAAAGTTGTCCTGCCAGATCACTAGGGTTAATTATGTTGAGTCCCTGAGGTTAATTTTCTCAGCCTCCTCTGCTTCTCTCTGCAGTTGCTTCTCAAGCTCATGCAGCTCCTCCTCGCATGCCTGGATCTTTCTCTCTGACTTGGTTCTCCTGACTAGTCTTGGCTGTTGCGACTCTCCATTTTGTTCTGTGGAATTTAACTGTCCCTTGGCTCCAACCTGGAGAGTATGATATCTCTCTGCAAGACTTCGAGTTCCTTGTCATTCACCACCTGATCCATCAACAGCAGTCCCCTCTTCTTCGTGTAACATATTCTCGTGACCCGAATCTGTCCCTATAGTCCCAGGTGCTTCACCTCATATTTTATAAGAAGCCTCACATTGTCCAGGCTTGCATCAGCTATCACACCTCTCAGGTAAAACCAGATAAATGTGTTACTGGTTTAATATGTTCCTGGAATGCGTCCCATGTGTTAACCATGAATTTGTCTGCCATCAGATTGCTGTTACCCAGGCTGTTGACACTTCGTCGGCTGTGACCACCACTGTCCCATACTTTTGGGGTTGCCAGGACTCTATTCTCACTCCTGTCTACCCCACCCCACCCCTTTGGATGAGCTTGACCACTAGCCGTTTGAAATTGACTTTCATGGCATCATGGTCAAAGTATCTGGTGCAGTTTAATGCTCATTCCCGATGATGAGCTTCTCTTCACTAGTGGCCACGACAGCGAATGAGAACTTTGTCAGTTTTGGCACACCCTTGCCTTTAAGTCCTCTCTGAGCCAGTGTCGGCCCTGTGTTTTTCGCCTGGGAATTACAAGGATGTTTGGAGCTCTCACGGTCTCCAGGCTTCACTGCTGGTTCTAATTCCTCTTTTTTTCTATGCTCAGTTTCTCCTTTGGGGGCTGTCTTGTGACCTTCACCACAGATGAAGTAGTCTCTCCCGAAACCTGTGAGCATCATCCAGCGCTGTCTTGGTGAGCTTTTTGGGTCTCCTTGAGGACTACCCGTGTCTGCACTGGTCTTCCTGTCTCCTTGCCTGGGGATGATAAACCTAGACGTGATATTAAAGCACCTGACTGATTCCCCAGCTTACTATGTCTGCACCTGCCACAGGGCTGGTCCTCCCCGGACCTGGCCCATCTATGGCACTTTGGGGTCCCCTCCTCGCACGTTCTGAGTGGTCACCTAAAGAAACACAGGGAAGAACGGGCAATAAAAGTCTTGAGACAGAGAGGAAGGCCTTTCAAGTCTAGTTTGTATCTACAGTGGAACCCTCGGGAGCGGCTGGCCTCCCCATAAACAGAGAGTCCTTAGCTCATTCCACCACTAGTTAGCTCTTATGGATGTCACTTACGAACACACTTGTGAGCAGTTTAGTAATCAAACCTATGTGGCGCGTGTCACTGGTTCGAGAAAGAACAGCTGACCAGCTGTTATTAGGATTGGCGAATATGTCAGATCCCCCCCCCGTGCAAGACCCACAGCAGCAAGATACTTGAGTTCCTCTGGTCTTCCTTGGTAGTCATCATATCTGTTCATGTCATTGAGGACATTGTGGGCTACTATTTGATATGCCTTTCATCTTTTTGAAGCTTGTTGGTCACATTCAATGTGCCTCTCTTCAAACCTTGCCTCACATGATTGTCAAAAAGTGATTATTTCCTGAAGAATTGATAAAACCAGGTTCTGAAGCAGAATTTACTATGTAAAAGTTTCACTGTATTGGCAAAAGTAGGCAAAAGTGCATATCAGTTCAATTTTACAAGAGCTTCTTACCTTTCCCTGGAGGGGCGAACTACCTCTGTAGTTCAATCCAGTCAAAAGCTATGACTGAAAAAATAAGAGTGCGGTGCACTTCATTTACTACACATAGTAAGTAACTAACTGAGTTAAAAGTGTCTGCATCGAATGGCCCTTGAACACCATTTTTTTTCTAAAAATCGGTAGTGCTGTCAAAGACGAAAACTCCAAGCCCGAAAAATCTGTTTCCTAAAAAGTACGTACTAGCCTACTGGGCATTACTTGGATTTTGCTGGCCACCAGAGGTCAAGACAGTTGATCCATAAGGGAGAGACAGCGCAACTGCTGGCAAGATGCTCGAGGGGAGCACTTGAGCACAATTCGCTGATTTTCACGAGTCGTCGCCTCACAATTCTTTTCCCTCAAAGAAAACTGAACCGAGATTCATTGAGTCCATTCATTTTTCGTATATTCTACGCAAGCCTGATCCAAGCCTCTCAGGTAAAGTAAGTGCATGACAATGTTGCTAAGTGCATGAGTCTCTAACTACCGATGAGTGGACTCATTATATTTCTCTGAGTCGACCCTTTTTCGCAGAGGCTGAAAGTTGAAATGAGTCGACTCGCCAACTCATTGAATCGTGAGTCGTGCAAGCTCTACTTGAGGGCTGGCAAAGGGTTTGATGTGCTTCAAGGCACCTCCTTGCAAAGCCGCGGCTCGTCGCTAGTTGTGCAAAGAGGACGTTAACAGCTAAAGTGACACGAAAGTATTTTAGTGTAGCATTAGTGAAGCTCTTCTCACGTACCAACCACACACTGCCAGCAATGAAACAAAAAGCACAAGTAGTGGCGCAGTTTGATTCCATTGATTCAAATCATCTGCAAAGAGAGTTGGTCGATCTTGCAAGTAAGCTAGACTTGTTGAGGACCATGTGGATGAGGCTCCACTTGATCCTCTCCAATATGTTCGACTCTCAGGCCGTCTTCCCGGTGAAATGTTGGAGACCGGATCTTCTCCCTGATGGCCTTGACGCGTGCTTTGGTCCTCTTTGACTGTCGGCAACTGCTCCTGGGCATGTCCAAGGCATTGCTGACCTCATGATATTGTTTCACCAGTACCTTATTCGTTGTCGTCTTGAGCACCTTGGCAGAGATTTCTGGCCCTGAAAGTAAGAAGGTGGCTCTCTCCCTTACACGAGAGCTCATGACTTGTCAGTAAACCTTACAAGTTTGCCCAAGCAAGCTAAGTTGGTTTCTTTGTCGCGTTCTTTCAAATGCTAGGTTCCCAGTTAAACTTGGTCTTGTGTTTGCTAAGTTATAGCCACTTAGCATACTTTCAGAAAAAAACTTTTTAATTTTTTTCTGTTTTTTAAGGTGTTACAGAAGGATCAGCAAAAGTCACTTTTAGACCAAATTGCAGGTTGCAGAGACCAGGGTTGCCCAGTTCGGCATAGACGTGGCTAAACGCCAATTTGGCGTTTGGCACTGTATTTGAGCACTCATTGTTACCGAGCGAGTTACGAGTATTGAATTGAATCCAGCAACTTCTTCTACCACCGGAAGTCTACAAAAATTGCAGCTCAACTCGATAGAAGCTAGGATTCGTCCGTGCAAAGGTTCTAAGGATCGATGTTGCTCTTGACGTTGTATTGACTCTGTTCTTTAGTTGCTCCTTTGCCAGCGCGCCTAGATCAGCTTGATTGTGCTCGTGTTACAAGTGTTCTCAATCGCAATCACAATCATCCAAATGAGTCATGTTATGCATCCTAAGTTAAATACAATGCTGACACTGTTTGCTTTCAGTTTGTGGCCCACCCGAACGTACAGCAACTGTTGGCCTCCATCTGGTACGAGGGTTTGCCCGGCTTTCGCCAGATGAACATGATCCTGCAGTTCTTGGAGGTCTGTCGGATCGGCCTTCTCTTCCCCTTCTTCTCCCTTGCCTACATCATAATGCCGTGGACCAGCTTCTCGCAGAAGCTGCGGAAGCCATTCATCAAGTTCATCTGCACCTCATCCTCCTACTTCACGTTCTTGTGTAAGTGTCACGTGGTCAGGGAGGACACGTACGCATTGCGCTTATTTATCATAAGAGTTGGGTTGCTGTACTGCATGGCCTGATCCACTTTTTTGCCACTTTAGTAACTTACTTTGAACAGTTGACCCGGATGACGTTTTGAGCCTCTATTTCCGCCTCAATTTGTCTGTTCTACCTTCTAACTGGCTGCACTTGCTTTAAAATACATCTGGCAAACCCTCCAAAATCACCTTGACCCACCCTTTTTCAAGGCACTTGAAGAAAATGACACATGTCATGTTTGAAAAATAGAACTTCCTACGAGTGCAGTACTGGGGGTCCACATCAGAGGGGAGATGCACTCAGACTAGGAATTGGTACAGAATCAGACCAAGATGACGCCAAAACAGACGAACAGCAGTGTTGATTGACTGTTAAAGGTTTGTGCTACCAATCGCAACACTTAAAACCCACACTGCAGTGTGCATTTGATGTGGTACAAGGATCATTCCTTGCCGCTGAAGTTATTTTTGGTGTATGAATTTTGCTTGCTGTTTCGTAGTGCTACAAGTAGTGTACGCAGAGCAGCACATCCATAGGGCGCTAATTCTTCTTGGCAATCCGTTATGTACGGTACAGCACGTCAATGGTGGGTTGACGCTGAATAAGTTGTACCCCGTACTGTTCAAGGCCTATTGCTTGCAAATCGTTTTTTACTAACGCGAATATATGCCACGGTGGCATCCTGGATGATCAAGACCTCCAAACACGTGATATGTTTGATACAGCTCACAACCAGGTAGTTTCCAGGGACTGGACATGCTCCAGCCATGGATACTACAAGGTGGCCCACATTTAGCTTCCCTTTGACACTCTGTACATGAATAGATGCTTGTAACCATACAATGAATGCTCATGGAATCAAAGCAACATGCACAAGGAAGTGGAGTAAAGCTTTGAACTCACTGCACTCCCGAAGTCTACACTAAAAATACAATGTGCATAATCTATTTTGTAAAGCGCGAGGGCCTCATTTATGTCTGTGTGTGTGTCCGTCTGTCCAGCTTTTCCTGGATAGTAGCAACGACTTTGGGGGCAACTTTCTGGGTGACTTCGTCAGCACTGGTGGAGATATGGGGAGAGTGAGAGAAATCTCAGGAATGACTTGTCAGATAGATGATCGTAAGCACGTGTGGGGATGGCAAGTTTAGGCATCCTTGATGCAGAGGTGGGAAACACAGAGGGTTAGGGTGGCGGGGGAGGTGATGGCGAGGGCGAGGGCCATCATAGCGTTGACTTCTCGGACGATGATAGGCATGTGTGTGGATTGCAAGTTTGGGGAATATCAGTCCACTAGCAGGAGACACAGACACCCACCCACAGCGCTTCATATAATTTGCCCCTTTTCCCACCCAGCGCAGCGGGTAGCCCGTCAGCACTGATACGTACGTATGCATTTGTATTTTTGAACATCCTTAAAATGCACTGGCTGAAGCTGAGTTAGGACCTGCACCGCATTACTTCTTATGGGAAGTGCATGCATTTCACCTCATCAAAAGCGTCAGCGGCACATTACACCGGCTCAAAAACTGTCAAGATAGTTTGATAGCAAGCAAAATATGCATGCCTTGTATTCATGCAAATTTGCTTTTTTGGGATGCTCAAATAATGGAGCATTCTGAGCACTGAAGCTATAACTATGGGCCACCTTGTCGAGACCGCAGGACATTTGTCCAAGTACAACCAGTACCAATATTGACATAGTCAAGCACCGTTGGGGGGGGACACCATTACTCTTGCTTAATGAAGCCGTTGTGATGTTACAGAATTAGCACTCGTGACAGCCCGGTCGCGTACGTAGAGTACCTCTCAAGGACCTGACTTTTTCGTCACTAATACGACGTACAGTGACCACCTGGGCGTGTACTAAATGCAGAGGAGGGTAGCACTTCTCATTTCAAATAGAGCATGACACTTGAGAAAAGCGTTGCCCTCGTGTGCTTGATCTTTCACTTTTGGACTGACTTTGTTAATATGTAGAGTATAGATGACGCTATCTCTGTAGTGTATTAAGGTTTTTCTTTCTTCTCCACCCTGCTGCTAGACGCCACACAAGGACAATAGCCTTTGTCGTGTAATATTGCCTCGATAACTAAGAAATCTCTGCGGGTGTTCCAACTGTCGCTCGCTGGAACCAGTGGGAGGCTGATTGCTGTCACGAACATAAAGAAGGACTAAGGACGAAGAGAAAAGAGGTTCTCCTCCTTCCTGAAAGGTCCTGAGAAAAGAAATGATGCTCCTGCATTGAGCTCAGCCATTGGCGCGTGAACCTCGTGCATAAATCACTCCTCCTCCTCCGAATGAACGTACGAAATATGCCCGACGCGCCAGCTCCTACACGAACGTGCATTCGCTTGATTCACAGCAAGTGCAGTTGTAAGTACAATACAGAGAGAGAAAGTTTGCATTGTTCAGCACCTCGTGTCTGCACTGCAAGCTGCCCTGTGATACCAATCAGTGCAGTGCCAGACATACACTGCTGGTCGTAAATACAGGGTCCCGAGGCAAAGCGTGAGTAAGCGCTTTGCCTCGGGACCCTGTTATTGCAGTGGAGTAAAATGTGCTCCCCTGCTGTTTATGTTGAATGTGCACATGGAATCGGTCAGTGCTTGACAGTGCAGACAGTGCTTGACAAGATGCAACTTTGTGGCTGCCCACGTTCCTGCATAAGAGCATCATCATGGTCAAATGACAAGTGCTGCTCAGCAGCATCAGTAGGGGCAGGCAACACTGGTGGACAGAGCTGCTGCAGAGACTGTACTCTGTGATGGCTGTGATGATACTCTTGAGCAGGAATGAGAGGTTTTTGTCGCGCAGCGTGGCTGGGGATGATCCAGAGGGTGCCTGTCACCTCTGGCATGTGGCACTGGACGGTGAATGGCCACACGCCCTGAAAATGTCAGTCAATTTCATCAAGAAAAAGCCATTGAAAAACAAAGCAGTTTGGCATGGCGCCCTCTAGGGGTTACTGGACTTTAAGCGTCAAAGTGAGCAGTCACAAAGTGGCTCAAGACGCTGCATCTTGTCAAGCACTGGTCTGAATGACTGATTCCATGTGAAAATTCCACCTAAAAAGCAGTCGGTGCAGCGAGGGGAGCCCATTTTACTCCACTGCAAGTTTTCAATGCATAGAAGAAACCTTGGCCAAGTCTTGAGGCTTTCTCCTCACTTTGTATCGTTTCATCTCTTCGATGTCAGGCAGGAAAGCTTCCTCCCCACATGAGCATAAACACGGACGCGGCATTTCATTTGAGAGTGCTCTATGATATTTACGAGACATCTCGTAGTATAGAGGCCCTTGTAAGACAGTTGAATGGCCGAAAGCAATCCTCCAGTATGAACATTCGTGGAATGGCAGCAGACATTTAGATTTTGACTTTGTTCAAAGGTTGCTAAATAGTCGTAGGGCGCTGGCTCAGGCGAGGAGATCAGGGAAGGAAGGGCAGAAAACATGAATTGCCGGCTGGAATCTTTTGTCTGGTCATTGAGCGGATGAGACCTCTGGAAATATTCAGCGCTTGGGGCTTTCAACGATTCGTGAAGTGATGAGACTTGGAAAAGCAGAAGGTATCCTGTGAGTCAAGGGGAGCGGAAGTGACGGACCTGAGATAATGGTGCAATTAGGGGACACCTGAGATAATCAGGGATGCGAGTAGGCCCCAACTGAACCAGGTACAAGGTGGCCCCGACCAGTGTTTAGCTTCCGCTGACCATGCTTGCCCTTATGTCGAAACAACTTGCTCGGTGATCTCCACTCATAACTTAGAGGTAATCTAAAATTGAGGAAGCACCAGCAAAAACCTCTTGTGCATGTTCCAGGAGATGCCTCGGTAATGTTCCATTCCCAAGTACAAGATCTCTGTCTCGTGGTTTCCTCTAGAATTCCTCTAGACACAGCTGCTCCTAACGAAAGAAATCTCTTATTGATGAAGAGATCTGGAAATGCGCTTTGCCTGCCTGATCCTCAGGTTGAATCGTGTGACATTTGGGATAGTCAAGAGCAATGTCCGGAAAGAAAGAGTTGGAAGCTTCGCTATATCAAATTTTTTCACAACTGTCCTGTCGCCTTCAAAGAAACGAGTTAGAGAGCTGACTTTCTAGGTTGCTTTTGAGATGTCTGACGTTTATTTGGAAACAGTCAGTTTAGCAACTTGCTCATTCAGTAGAGTTACAATAACTGTTGAAAATGACCCTTCTTTATTGCCAGCAAGTTGTGCTCTTTCTCAGATGGTTGCATACCAATGAATGAGATCATGTGCTCATCTCAGACTTTGGTCTTAACTTCCAGCTGGTCTCACATGTGAGACACCTTTGACTATGACGTCCTGAGGTGAAAGAATTCATTATTCATATTACGCATTTTCCCAGATTAAAAATGATATTTTTTGTGCCCGCGGCAAGGCTGTGAACCCGGCTGACTGTAAAACCTGCTGCGTCTGGGTCGCAAGAGAACAAGCATCTCTGGCAAAGTTAGGTTATGTGAAAAACTTTAGAAATTTAGCATTCAATGATACCTTTGTTACGTTAACGTTAAATCCGAGTATGCTTTATCTCTTGCTTAAGAACCACATACACGAAAAAATAACCCAATAACTGGTCCAATTGGTGTTGTTGATCGCATTGGAGCAAAGACCAGAATTGAAATATCTATCTATTATTTGCGCGGTCGATTTCCAGCTTTTGCATGGCTGACTTGATGAGCGTAGAACGCGTGATCAACGCGGAGCACGTGTTGAGTGTGTGAGAGCCGTATCTTTGTCTCTCAGACCCGCAGGTCTTCACCGCTATATTTTTTCCTACTGAACCAAGTGGATAGCGTGTAAGCGCTAGGATATAAAGTCATTCACGTAAGTTAATTTTATGGACATGATATCATCTATTTTTCTGCTCTGGAATGTTATGAGGTGGAACTGTGATGCACACATTGATATGGTACTTTGGCACGATGTTGAGTACAGAGATTGAATGCTAAGGCTACCCCTTTTGGTGCTAGAGTGCTTAAAAGGAGGCCACCTACAGAGGATTAAAATTTGAGAAGGTAAAAGTTGATGAAATTGCCTGAAATTTTCATGCGGCAATCCTGCCCTCCGGGCCCGCCATTTCCAGTGGGATTCACTCCTCGGGCCCTCTGGAGCCATGCACTAAACCGTACATTTGATGGCAGAGTTTGCTCTTGAAGCTACAAAAAGAGAGCGACAGAATGACATTTTTAGATGCAAGCAAAATACATTGGTGATCTGGACATGACAGCTTTGGTGAGCTGAAATTTTTCAGTCAAGGCAGTTTTGTGTGACAGTTGACTGAAGATATCGTTGTGATTTTGAAAGACGCGTTCCTCAAGCAGCACAGACAGGTCATCTATGGTGAGCCTACTGTGTCAATAAGGACTTGGAGGTCTGGTGCCAGGATCGGCTTGACATTCGAAACCCTGACTCTACAGCTGTCATCAAGCAATACCTTCAAGCTAATGTCGAGGATGAGCCTGGGATCCAAATAATTCTCTCATCCCCTCGCCTGCTTTCACTTGCAGCCAAAGTCATCATTGGCTCTACATACAAGTTGAATCTCCTTGGGTTCCATGACCTGATCATTGCCACAACTGATTCCAACAAAGTCACAGGTCCACTTGCACTTGGTCTCTCTTAGGCAGAGTCAGCGGCAGATTTCACTTTCTTTCTGGAAGCATTGCTCCAGGGTGCAGGGTGCATCAGTGGCCAGAAGCCAGACATTTGACATGACAAGTTGGTGGTGCAAAGACCACTTTTAGCTGCAGTGATTATGGCTCATTTATGGCACTCATCACAGATTTTGGCCCCGGTGCCGTTTTATTGCCCAAAATGGGCTTGTTCTCCTGACTCATTTTTTGCCACCATCTGTTTTACTAGTGTTCTTATTTTCCAAATGCCCTCGTGTCTTTCTTATGGCAAATCACAACCCTCAGTTGTGATTTCTCAACTCATGCGATGTTCACAAAGGAGGAAAAAGTTTTTGCTGGCTTGAGCCTCGAGACCAAGACACCAGGACAAGTCACATGTATGTTTTGGGCATCATCAGTCTCAAATCAGATCGTTCAAAAAAAAATCAAGACTGACTGCATAAAGTTTTCAAACTTCATAAAATGAATACACAGTCATTCAAGATCAATAGAAGAGTGGCTCCCCAGAAAGCAAAGAGCATTCACTGTGTTGTGTGTTAAGCTGTTCCTGTTCTTGGAGACAAATAGTCTGCAATACTGAAAGCCTACTAAATCATATGATTACATCTTTGACACTTTTTTCAACTCCTTTTCAGCTACGAAATAAGGATTTTGAAAAAGAGACGTGGGTTCTTAATGCTACTACTCGTTTTTAACATTACCCATTTTTAATGTTCATGAGGAGGGTATGGATAACGGCTTCATTTATCAGCAGGACTGATATTCCAACAGCAGGACGTATTTTTTATGACACGTTCTTTCTCCCACCAGGCAGTTTGGATGGGGGGCGGAATTAGCAGGGGGATGGAGGGAAGACTGGTGGTGCAGTCGGACTGAGGGCGAAATTGGCAGGGAGTCAGGACAGAGGGCACAGTTGATGGGGGGGGGGGAGCAGAATTGGGAGGCGAGAAAAGACATGCAGAGCAAACAGGGCTGCCAAGACCCTCCATGAAATAAAACTTGTGCTCGTTCAGCCAGTCCATGACATCTTCGACGAGAATAAGTTGACACCTAGTTTTCCGGACATGAAAGAGTATCAGTGGTTATGTCAAGAAAAGCCATAGTTAGACTACGCGTATTTTTTTTTTTTTGCAAAACCATGAATTAGTATTATTTGTTACTGTTGTGGCCTTTCTGTAACGCCACTCTTTGAGTACGCACGACTCTTATATTTTGTAGCAGCGTGTCATATTTTTATATTGTACAGTCAGAGGGCAGAGCAGCATAGCAGGTTTCCTGTCATCAAGCCAACTTGGCACTACATTACTTGACATTAATGTATTAGGGTGGTATTATGTCTGCTGCTATTGAACTGGGTCATTTTTTGACCAGCTTTTCATACCTGATCTCAATGGCTGCTAGCATATTGTATATTTGACCACAACTCAGCAGTCTGGGGATTGATCCCAGCTAAGGAGGTGGAATCGTTTTCCTTCTGGTTCATTACTGTAACGTTTTGCTACGATTCTGTGTAGCTAGAACTCAGCAGCTACAGCGGCGCTGATGATGATGACGACGACGCGCGACGCAGCGAGGAAACGAAGAACTGAGGCAGCACAGTCTGAGTTCAGGCGAGGCTGGTGATTTATCTATACAGTGCACCTGTAATTGTGATATTATATATGTCGAGTAGGAAGAGAAGCGATCTCTGAGCAGGTTTGCAACAAGGAAGCATAGCCTAGGCGAGACACGAGACATGAGAGCAAAGTATGTCTGCTTTCCTTAGAACCTAGACCACATAGGATCGTACAATCACCAAACATGTGACTGAAAATATGGGAGATGAGGGTAAGTGAGCATTGAGCTCCTAAGTTGCGTCTAAAGTGGGACATACGATTGGCCAGGCTGCTTCTTCCAGTCCATTTGTCAATGTCCTGTGTGGCACCATCTACTGGTGGATGTCGAAAAAATCTGACAGCCTACTGAAAATCTGTGTGAAAGGAAATGTGGGAAATGATGGTCAGAAAAGGGACGTTAAACTACTAACGTCCGTCTCTTCAAATTTTGCAGCACTCGGGTCGTTTTCACGAAGTTGCACTTTACACGTGATCTTAGATCGAACAGGTCTCAGACCCTCCCATCTTTTGAGGGGGGATTCGGACGCAGGAGGTGCAGTAAGGTGCGATGCTGCTTATGCTGTTTCTTGCCTGGGACCAACTACTTGCTGCTCCTTCATGCAGTTGAACGTGTTGACTTGTTGTACATCACTTCTTGGACACCATGAACCAAAGCTGAAAAATTGATCGTCCTGATTTTTTCCCCTCTTGACAAGAGAGGGACATAATTTGCCCATACCTCCCTCCTGCTTAAGGACTCCTGTGGTTTGAAATTTCACCCTCAGACTATGTTTCTTCAATGAGGAACTCTAGAAATGCCACTCGATGGTGTCGTGGATTGGTAAAAACAAAACTTCATTCAGAAACTCATGGCATTAACCAACAAATTGCCGCTGCACGTGTGGATTCTAAGTGGCTCCTTTGAACTCTACTGCCCTGGAGCACCGCATTGTGATGTCAAGGCACTCTCGGGTGGCAGAGTTCAAACTCGGATGCGATATATTATCCTACAATATGCTGCAGTTATTTGCCTGCTTATGTGAGGGCTGACGTGGTGCTAATGGGTGAAATCTCCGTTGAGATTTTTCCTCCTTCCCACTGTTTCAAAACAAGTGCAAGTTCAAAACATGAGCCATTGGGAACTAAAGCCTCAAATATTGACAGATTATAATAATGTTTCGAGCTGTTTGGCAGAAATGATTTCTGTGTTGACTTTATGATCTGGTGGTTGCACAGCATGAGAATTGCTTAAGGCCATGAATTTAGGAGCCAACAAAGTTGTTGACATCAAAATCACACCTGCTGTGACTACAACACTTTAGTTTATGCTTGAGAAATTGAAGGATTTTGGTCCACGAATATAACCAAGTCAAATCTATTCAGCAAAAAGTGTGTTGAGGCCATGCATATCTTGCTCCAGAAAGATGAAGATGGTCCATCAATACAGTTCTATGACCATGATCAGCACTCCAGAGTGAATCATCTCAGTCAGTCATAGTCCTGACAGGGGACTGACTTCCTAATACATTTGTCCGACTACATTCCTGCAGACATCCTACAACAATTGGTACTCCAATCAGCCAATCAGATGCATTCTCCTCAAATGGCTCACTTGTCGTGAAACAGGGGGTATTTTTTTGCTTTGTGATTGCATAAGCCACAGTCGCGTTCTGATACATCACCAGCTGTCATCTGGTAACCCAGCCACCTTTGACTCAACACGTCAAGTGCTGGTAGAATTATGACCTCCAAGTCAGCTGTCGGCTGTGCGACCCTCGGTTTTGTATAGTGTATTGACATCAAAGCTTCAAGAGAATGCACACCAGATCGTTCTTAGCAGTAAGTAGCGAGGGAAAGCAGTCCAGATCTCGGCAGACCAGATCTTGGCAGACCAGATTGTCCTCAGCAGTGGCCAGAGAAGGCAGACCAGATTGGACTCGAGAGGATGAGGCCAAGATTTGCTGACTGTCGTCCACGCCATTTGTTGACCTGAAAGGCCTGTCACCCTCGTGCACCCTGTGGCGCTTTTTTCTCCCCTCACAGAACCTACCAACCCTTAGCCCAGATTATAGGGTTTTGCTTGGTAGTACATGGCACCAGATGACCTGGTGAGTGAAACCCTGTGGAAATGATGGGCCTGGGGGCTGGGATTGTCCCATAAAAATTTCAGCCCATTCCCCCCTGAAAAAGTCAAAAATTCCAGTCTCTCTGGCATGCCGCCCTCTCCAGTTGGTGTCATTTTGAGCATTCTAGCACTAAAATGGGCATCCCCAGCATTGAACCTCTGTGCTAAATATAGTGCCCAAGTATCATATCTATGCGCTCCACTTCAACATTGTCCATACGGATTTGCTACAACGTGAGCGACCTGGACAAAATAACTCAGTCTAGAGTAGAGTACACTCACACATATTCTTAAGGTTACGTGCTGCTGGACTCGAGTGGATGACTAAGAATAATCACTGGCAAATTTCTTAGCTTAGACTAAACGATCCAGGGAGAGAGAGAGAGTACACCAGATCTTACAGTATTAATAAGAGTATAATTTACAGAAATCTGGAAATGGAGAGAGTGTGAGTGAATCTTACACTTAACTTAAGGATATTCGGATAGCAACTGATCAACCAACTGGCGAAGCACGGAATTTGAGCTTGGAATTGCATTTACTCGTGCCAAAGTTACAATGCCTGCCCCGTCACCTTCCTCTCCGTTGAGTTCGTCGGATTTGCGTCGTAGAAGGGCTTCATCGTCCCAAATTTCGTCAAGATGTCCTATGCGGTCCCCTGGAGGTCGTCGATACGGGTTCTCCAGCTGTCGGAAGGGTTCTGTCCCTCCCAGCAGGTCTCAAAGGCGTAGTACAACAAGGTCGGGGTGCCGGTGAAGTTGGTGTAGTTGCTACCGCTTCAGAAGTCGGAGCACAAGTGATCAGGGCAGAACACGGAACATGGAACAAAGATACTCGTTCTAAAGTACGAGTGGAAAGTACATGAGCTCACTATCCAGTTCACCAGCTCTGACCAGGTCTTATCACTACAGATATCACACTGAGCCAAGGCCCAGTGCGATACGATACAATACAGTACAGAGAACTTTTACGAAGTACGGAATCAAAATTCGAACTCAGAACTAACACATGGCGTAACGAAATACAGTACAATACAATATGATATGTCAACGCAAATACTTAAGTCCCTTTCCATGGTTCTGCGCATGCGCGCACACAAACATTCTAACTCAAAATATCCCAGAATAGTTCAGAATAGTGTATGAGGTGTAGTCATGCCCGCAGCTAATCTTTACGTCAAGGACTGTAGGTGAAGACCTCATTGCTGATCAGTGATCACTTTACCAGGGCCTACATGTTGTGATCTACAAAGGTAGATCACAACATTTGACAATTCAGTAGCAGATACAGTGGATCACTGTTACAACGATCATGTTGGGACTACAGAATTTGATCATTTTATCTGTGTGACCGCTCTAACTGCATTGCACCAATAAAGGGGTATAAAGGGCTCAAAATCTCAAAAAATTTCAGATGCCCTCACACCCATACCCACACCCACATACACGCACACGCACACACCCACCCACACACACACACCCACCCACACACACACACACACACACACACACACCACACACACACACACACACCACACACACACACACACACACCACACACACACACACACACCACTCACACACACACAAACCACACACACACACACTCACACACACACTTCCTGGCTTTGCCCCATGGCTCCAATTTGGAAAGGCAGAATTCAAGTCAACAGATCCGTGACAAACGTTTCATTGACTTTTGGAGACAGTAGGTGAATAATGACCATTTCAACACAGCCTAACTCAACTTTTAGCCCATAGTTGCACTTGCAGCAATTTCAAACTGATCCAAGAGGGCATACTGATCAAACCCTCGATAAATAGGTGTCTTACGGAGGGGAACCAGGGCTGCAGGTATCACAACTAATGTGACAAAATTATTGACTCTGTAGATGAAACCAAACATCCCGTCCCACTTCTTCCTCCTAGACTGCAAACTACGTTTTGGTAGGTTACCTCTTCAGTTGATTCTAATTAAATTCTGAAATGGAAAGGCAAAGAAACTGTAACAAAAAAATTGTCCTTTCAGTGGTACTAAGTATTTCTTCTCCCCACCTGACAACTTGTGATCCTATTGGGCAGTGCAAAGCACTACAATGCCCCTCCTTCGTGAGAGGGGTTGAAGTGGCAGGTCATCCCCCCAAATTTTCTTAGCCATCTTTACAGCAAGAAAAATGGCAGACCCTTAAAAAAGGAAACTGTAGTTTCCTCATGGAAAATTCACCTGTGTGGCCTGTAACAGCCTCAAAAATGGCCTCAAAGTTGAAGATTCAGGGTGTTGAGGTCACACTTTTTGTGTTTTGGGATGAAACTCCGTCATTTCTCAATGGAAATTGGCTTGCTATGCCATTTTGGAAAGCCCTGAATCTGCACTTTTTATGATATTTTATAAAATGGTCCAAAATTCTTGATCAGGATCACATAGGAGCCCAGCCTCAACACCCAGTAAAACAACAATCTGTGGAAGGCCTCGAAGTGGCCTCTGAGACCTGAGACAAAAAAAAATACTTAGTAAATATTTGACAAGGACGAAATTTTCCCCAAAAAGATTTTTTATTTTGTTAGTGAAAATTTTGCCTTTGTAAATTTCCAGAAAAGGTGCAATAACGTTCAGGAAATATCCAATAAGTAGCCAATACTCCTTGATCAAGGATACCATATACAGATTCAGAAACAAAAGAAACCTGAGGTGGGTGTTGTCCCCTGAATTAATCAGACCACAGGTTGTCACTGTGAAATGAAAAAATAAAGTGCACTTTACAGCCGTGCAATGTTTAATTTAACGGCCATATTTCGCTTCACTGTCCTTTCTTATTTACTATGAGCTCCTTCATGTGAACATGTCGAGTCATTGTCAGCTGTTGCGTGAAGGAGCAGTGTGGGAGGGAGCAGCACATGAGGATGCAGTTCACAAATCACATTACAGTGGGGGCCACAAGTGAGCGTACAGCGGCGGGAAAGACGGAAAAGTTGATTTTTAGGGCCTTCTTTAGTTCTAAAATGTGACCTTTTTTTGTTAAAGGGGGTCGTC
>JAAUXU010035395.1_pt1 | contig 41996 bp, 41 predicted proteins | sample 7278151 | NCBI WGS metagenome assembly JAAUXU01 (sample SAMN14350113, study PRJNA611818) | marine sediment metagenome | isolation source: surface marine sediment (1.8m) | place: French Polynesia: Moorea | collected 2018-08
CCCACAATCATTCACATTGTCCTGCTGGCTTGGTAGAGGTAATTTGATGGAGCATCTCTGCTGCCCACTTACTGCTTGCCGCTGCAGCCACTGCAGCCATCGGCATCCCCGTCAGAGCATGCATGGGTGTGTATCCTGTGGTCCTGAGCGAAAAGTCCGGTGAGACAAAAAGTCTGGTGAGACGAAAAGTCGGGACACGGTTCTGGCACCATGACACAATCCTGCCGACCAGTGCAAGTGTGGAGCGCCTCTTTTTCGTGCAAAGCTCGTCCTCAGGAGGACAAGGCAGAATGGCGGACAAACGCTTTGAAGCACAGCTGCTGTTAAGTGCAAACAAGGGCTTTAAAGCCATTTAAAAGTAATCAAAAGGTATGTTTGAAAGTTTTGAGTAATCTAATACATAAGGCATGAACCCCATTCTTTTGTTGTTTTGATTGAATATGAAAAACGATCGCTATGAGCGATAGGTAAAGGATCAAGATCGAGATCGATTTGAAATCACGATCGCTTGAACGATCTGATCACATTTTTTCCGTGATCGTGTACAAGCCTACAAAAAATGGTCTTGTCATGCATTTTGTGGATTACACGACCCACCCTGTGCCACAAAATCTTGGCTGTTGTCAATTTATTAAGTCCCCAAATTGTCGATAAAAGTAAAAAAAATGTCACTGATTGTACTACCGACACTTAGGTACCCAATTTCATAAACGTGCAAGTACGTGCCACACTATGTACGAGTACCACATAAATTCTTGGCTCACAACACGGCCATTTTGAGCGAGTGATCAAAACTTAAGTCCTTCAAGTGTTGATGTATGAAGAATAATGCCTACAATTCTCCACATCTGAAGGCACCCTGTTCATGATGGATGCTTAATTCGAAGAGATCCGAGCTGGGAGAATAAAAAAATTGGGTTGTCGCAGTGAGGATCATGGGTTGCTGCTCGGAGGCACTTGGGGAAAAAAAGGTTCCCCATGGGATACTCGCATGTGGGGGTGGGGAGAAAAGAAAGGGGTGAGAAAGGGTTAACTGATAATAACAATATGTGCCTGGGCTCTCCTTTGCTGGTGCTGCTATGCGTGTCTTTCGTCCGCGCCATACATGCCTACCAGGGAGGGAGGGGAATAAGACCGGATGAAAGCAGGGTGATGAATTATTCAATCAGGATTACGACAGGAAAGATGAGGAATCGCTGGGAAGCACAATGTCTCAGTCTGTAATAAAAGGTGCACATGTGTTATATACATACATACAGGGCATCTCCGTGCAAACGTCAAGACGTGACCGTCAATGTGTTGGTCATTTCATTAGAAACCCGATTTCTGTCTAACGTCAACTAAAAGACAATTATTACCATTGAGGCTATTCAGGAAAGAAGAAGCTATCGCGAAAGAATTGCAGTACTGAAATTATCTGAAGTCACGTGTCACAATGGCGAATTTGATTTGTCTGACCTGAACATAGTTTTTCACTCTTCGCAGTCGTCAGACTCCTGCTCCCTACTGTTCCTCCTGCTTGGTTCTCCGTCCATAATATCAGTATATGTTTCGCATGGTGAATAAAATCATTTTTGAGTGGGCGAGCAATACAAGACCTGCGTCAGGATTGGCCAATGTAGTTGCAATAACGGGTGGCTCTATTAAAAAGGTCAAACTCAAAGCAACATGAGAGGTATCGGTTTCATTAATGAACAACTTATTCTAGAGCAATACATATCGACAATCTACGCCTTAGCTAGATAAGATTCATGGAAAACCTGAAAGAAACACACTCAGATACTTGACGCAAGGGCTGAATTAGAGTTGCAGTCCTAAGTAACTCAAGCTGAGCCGAGACTGAGCCCAAAACTTTCTAAACTTGACAAGGGTGCAGTCACCCTTTGCTTACTTCATGTAGGCATGTGAGTACATAACGAAGAGAGATTGACTCATAATGCTGGAGCTTCGTTGAGCCAACATAAATTCCACCTCTTTTTTGGTACATACGCCATCTCATGTGCACATGACCATGCACTTCTGGGCAAAGTTGGCTCCATCATCGACCAGCTCAGCTCTGACAAAGAGCAGATTGTTATACAGTGGAACACGCTTATAGCGATCAACGGACATAACGGTCATACGGTTGGGCCGGTCAAGAAATCATGTCCCACTTCCACTGAGCATTTTCTTTCTCAATGCCTTATGGATATAGCGATCAATTGAGTCCTTCTATAACAAAAATCTGAGATGCAAAGAGTTCTGCTTACCCTGTTCAAAGGACTCATTCGTCGTGGGCTTGATCACCCTCTTGGATGAGTTTGAAAGTGCTGCAAGTACGACTATGGGCAGAAAATTGAGTCAGGCCAATATCAGGCGTTATTATTGTGTCCATTCAAGGAAGCATGGGGCAAAGCCAGAAGGGGATGGATGAGGGTGTCTGAAAACTTTGTCCATTTTGAGCCCTTTTTATCCCTGTTTTGCTCCGACCCTGTTGCAATTTGGTCCCTGTTGTTGGGACCGAATTCTTTGGTCCCAACATGATCGTTATGAGCGTGTTCCACTAGCCCTGCTCATAATGCAGTAAGTCTAATGCATTCCAAATGATTGGCAGAAATATGGTTCAATGCCATTAAATATGCAGAAGGAAAACAAAAAAAGATGGACTTTTATTGTAAAATGGGGAAGCACAAGGCAATTTCATATTTAAATTGCACTGCTGTAACTTAAACAACTGTCTGGCTGTGAGGTGATCCACATCCTTCATGTTGTTACCAGACGTAGAGAGAGGTTCCCTACCTTCACCAAAAAGTATCTGAATGAAAATTAAAATGGGAATTTCTGTTTGATCTGTTCAATGCAAAGTTTCATTCTTTGCAATATCACATCCTGTCATTGTGTGGTCCCGTTTGATAACAAAAGTCCATGTTTTGGGGAGTTCCTCTGCATATCTAATGGCATTGAACCAGATTTTAGCCAAACACTTAGAATTCATTAGACTTACTGCGTTATGAGCAGGGTTAGTGTTCCACTGTATCAGAAAAAGGCCCTTTGATTCTGTCCCAGCCTTTTAGTCTCTGATTCTAAGCTGGACCAATTGTCGAACGCTCTATTACCACGCGTCCACTGAGTTAGATTTACCAGATTAGCGTACAGAATATTCATATCAAGGACGTGCAACAATATCGGAGATGATAAAAGACCCTTTGAGACTGCGCTTTTAAAAGTTCAATCATTTTGCGTGCACCTAGAGGTATCGTCGATCGCGCTTGGACACTCTGTACGTACGTCTGTGATAAAGCTGGTGCGGTGTGCATGTTTTACAAGGTGAGTCCGAAGAAACCACCATCGTTTGGGTGTCCATGGAGTCTTCTGCAGCACCTGGGAAGGTGGGACTGGTGCAATGGAAAGAGGGATCTCCCAGACCTTTAGATTAGCAGAGAAAATATCCTGGAGTCAAGTTTGTGAGACCAATCTTAGTGGGTTCAAAATGGCCGCTTTGGGGTTTTTTTTGGCACCATCCTCCCGAAATGGCACCATGGTAAAATTCTTCTAAAATGACAGGTCTGATTCGCCAGAGGCTGGCTTTGAGAATGGAGCTGAAGTTTCGGGATCTCCCCTATCGGCTGGTACCAACCTGACGGTTCTGCGTGCTTTAGAAGCTGAGCTATGGATGCCCAACCAATGGCAGTTACTTCTGGTCCGCCCTGTAAGTAATAGCACAGTACTTGCGCAGGTCCAGGCAGAGTGCTGCGTCCTCACACTAAAGAGGGAGATCTTTGTTTCTCACGTTATGCAGCGCAGTGTGATCAAATTTTAGAGGACTGGCCTTGTCCCCATGATCGCCTGGAAGTTGGTGATCCGTGGCAACTCTGATTGTGTGAAGTGAAATGTTAGAAAAGTTTTTCGCGAGACCAACTGGTGTGTCCGAGGCTGACCATTAAAAGGCGTCTTCCTTGGATTATTAATTTATGTTTGTGTCAAACCTCCCCCACTTTTGGATCACAATGTTGGCAGAAAAAACCACCCCAGGCAACCAAATCTATGCTGCTCTTGAAGGCTGGACTAAAACGAGCCTCGAGTCTTGGCACGTTGGACAAGCTGTGTTGCCTTCAAGAATTAGCAGGGTCGTCCATTCTGAAATGCCTTGATTTGAAGTTGGCATCAAACTCAAATAACCAATTTGGGATCCCCATGCTGATGCTTTGCTTTCGATCTGCATTCCCCACCTTAGCCTTTGTCCCAGTAATACTTGTATGCGGTCTTGAGTCTCCTGAAAGTTGAGGAAGTTGGTCTGGGCTGGGGGATTTTGTCCTCCCTCCTCTGTGTAGGCTTTTCGCATGTCGGTCAATCCCTTCTCCTCTTTCCCCCTTTGCCATTCATTGTCTTTCTCACCCACCGAAACTCTTTGAAAGCAACTTTTTTTCCATCCATCCAGCAATATTTTTTGCCCGCTCCTCTCCTCGGAAAGTTTGATGCAAAAAAGTGAGATATGTCGGTAGGGGAGCGAGAATCGGTGGGGACGACTTCGCAGTCCGCGAGATTTAGCTACCTTCCCAGACTTTGCTACACTGGGGTATTTTGGGTATTGGGCCCCCCAAAAAACTCGAAGGCAGTAATTTTTTTCCCCCTAACTGTTCCACAATGATGTAATGTTGGGTAGAAAAAGTGGGCCATACCTGCCCACTTCTCAATCTCTGTCCTTATGCATCAGGGCTCCACCCATTTGTGCGCTTTGCCAAACAAAACGGTCGCGTACCTGAGCACCCAACAGCAGGACTCGTGTCATGCCCAAAGACATTTCAGTGTGTGCCAGAACAAGTGAGGTCCAAGGTCAGAGATGACTGCAGTCGTCCAAGAATCTATGTGCGTTTGTCCCTGGAATGAGCATTTATACATATGCATGATCGCAAGTACCCTTTCTCTCTCTCTCTCTCTCTCTCTCTCTCTCTCTCTCTCTCGCACACACAAGCACGATGCATCATGTCATCTCATCTACTGGTGCAGTTGTACAGGGTGCTTCGGAGCAACTGTCGCAAGCTGAAGGCTTTCAGGGTGTATGGCGACAGCACAAAAATCACCATTGGTGCACTCCCTCCTGCATTGGATGCACTGCGACTTGTCTTCCACTGCTGCCTTCTGACGTTTGAGAGCCAGACAATGCCCCCCTCCCCTCCATTTTCGGCACACCCTGTAAGTCAAAGAAAGCTGTCGTCCTCTCTGTCAGACTTTTTCCACAGACAGCAGCGAAGTCCCACTTATTACTGCTTCTCGTACGAGCCCAGAGTTCATCCTTTGCAATGATTTAGCACTCCTATTCTGTCTAGTCGAGCCTCTGTACAGTCGAGCTCCTTGCCACAGTTATCCTCCCTTTGCCGCAGCTGCCTCGGGAATCTCATCGTTCTTGGCCCTTGCAATTCATGCAGCGTTGCCACACTGGACGCATAAATAATGCCAAAATCACTCGCATCAGTAAGCACAACGAGCTGCGACCTCCTTTGCCTCCGCAAATGTTGCACACTTAACATGTGGCCGAGCTGCCAAACATGCAAATTGTCGTGCGTGCGCAGTGTGTCGTGCCACAAGTTCACGCAGGAAGACTGCAACGTCAAGCCCGACGCTCAAGATGAGCAGAATTAAGTTTAGCAGGTGCACAGGGTGGCCACGAACACTTGAAAACGCCCTTAGCCTTCTGAAATCCAGACCATATGGCAACCCCGAGTGGATAGGAGGAGGGGGTAGATTTCTGAATGAAAGTATCTACGTTGACATTAACGGTACTTGCATCGACTGTTTGTTTCCTACAATTATCAAAGGTGAGGGTCAGTGTTTCATACGGTAAGAACAGTCGATTCTCGATATAAGGGTTCTCGCCACCACAATTTTTCTCGCGATATTGTCTTACAGAATTTTTTTCTGGCAACAAAGCTGTGACATTATTCTCAGTATAGCATCAAAACCTCGCTGACCAAAACAAAGAAATCCGTTATATCGAGAATCAACTGTACTTACCTGACTTCCTGAGCGTACACAGATAAGGTCAGAATTTTTCGTATTGCTCGAAGAGACGTGAGAGATGTGTACGTAACATCATTCAATAAGAAACTACAGAAGAACACATTTAGCAACAGCTTGATTGTGTATCATGGCAAACCTGCCTCTTTAAGCCTAATTAGGTAAAGTTCAAAAGTTTTCGCACATCACCAAATACTGTGCGTTGAAGACGCAGCTTTAGCTTAAACAAAAAATGGCCCTAAAATGGGGTTAAGATGCCACACGTCAGCTATGACATTCTCATTTGGGCAGCGTAGTCTAAGAGTCTCAGTCAACAGATAGTGGAAGACTCCAAATGACTAAAGAGCGACGGCCAATTCAAGTGCATCTCAGCACAATTGCTTTTTTTGTTGAGCGGCCATGAATTTTGCCTCATACTGTACGTGGCTGCTCGACAGAGAAGCCTCATCTGGCCAGTGCGTGTGAGCAGCCCGGGGTGCCAAGATCGTGATCTCCTCCGGATATTAGTCATTCCCTCACATGTCAAAACTCGGCAGGGTGTGCGCCGCCCGCAACTCCGGCTACACAGAGGAGTCACACCCGATCGGGCTTGTCCAAGAGACACCTTTTGGGCGGTCTCACCCAAAAGAAAGCTCAGTTAAGGCCCAATCCTCACCGACTGTTTTCGCAGTTGAGTGCCAAGCAATATTCGCCAGAGCAAAGAATGAAGAATTATGTGAAAGGTCGTCCAGCCTCCACTCGGCCCCTTCATTCTCTCCGGGATGAGGTCAGCAGTTACCAATCGATTTCTTCCGCTCTATGCACAGAGAAAGATGAGCATTTTGCAAAGCCCACTTTTTTGCGTGCGCTTTTAGCAAAAAAAAGAGAGAAAAAAAGCGCCAACACTGGGTGGGCTCATGGGTGCTTCTGTAAGGAGGCGGAAATAGGGCCACTTGGGACTTTTATTGGGGACATTGAACTCCTTCGAGGATTACGTTTTCCCGAACTGCTTCAGATATTTGAAAAAAAGTCCCTAATGTAAAGCTTGTGATAGCAATGACAATTTTCTCCCCGTGAGCGTACGATCCCAAAAAAAACAAAGCCCATATATCTTGAGTAACCCATATTCATATTCAAGTAGGCAGTAGTACAGGGTGTATCATTGGTGGCCAGAGGATCCTTGGACTGTGCAAACACGCGTCATGCCGTGGAGAGTCAGTCTGGAGAGCTGAATAGAAGAGTTTGCGTGTACTCTTATTCTAGATGAAAAATCTTGGTCACTTTTCAAGATTAAAAAGCTGACGTAAATGTCGAGTGAAGGCTTGGAAATCTCTAATGTTGTACATCTTTCTACGTAGTGTTGAGCCCAGCAGAGTTAGTAAGCCGAATGGGCAGACTCTTTAACTCACTGGTGAATGATTACTTTAGCACGCTATAGCAGCTGGAAACTGTTCTTCTTCCAGCGCCACAACTGAGAAGAAAGTGTACAAGTCCCACTACTTCTGGTCGACCCTGTAGCAGCCCAACCTCTCTCCTAGGGCAGACTCTACCACCCTTTTTTTTCGCTCGCCGTAATCCCTTGGAAATATGGCAATCGTCCCAGGGGGAAGGAGAGAAGGTGGAAGAAGAGGGGGTGTGGTGGTTGAGCAGCTTCTCTCGTCACGTGGAATAGAGGTATCCTGATGCAGTGCGACAACGCCAGCGCAGAGGCTTAAGGCGGAGCTGCCTTCCAGCAACTTGGCCAAGCCCAGGCAGCATCCAAGTGTTGCGTGGCAGTGGATTCAGTACCAATGAAGTCGCTGTTGCCACGTTCAGCCCACCCATTCTTTCTTTGATCCCGAGTCTGCTTTGTTCATTGACATTTGAGAGTCCCATGCTTACGCGCAGGGGCTAGGGGCCCAGTCGATGTCTTTTCGCGCCATCAATAGCCATGTGCAAAGCTTAGGGATGTCGAGGGGACTCGAACTGAGACTGGGTGCTACTATGGGCAGTCACGGACATGCTGAGACGTTTAGCTAAAGAAAGACCATCCTAAAATGACCTGTTTCATGCCGCATGACCCATAGGTAAGGCAACAAAGACTTAAAATTTAAAAAAATCAAAGGACACGAGATATCAATTTAAGCTTGTATACTACGGCAGGAGTTAATATCCTCTACCTCTGGGAAGAACGAAGTATTTATATTCCTCTTTGGTCCTACATTCTAGACCACCTGAACGAAGCAATGCCAACCCCAGTACAACTGATCAAGAGGTGCCGGTGGGGGAGGTGCTAAAAAAATTGAACTGGAGATCGAGAAAGAATAGATCGGAAAGAATTCATTGTGACTATTTTCCTGTCATGATAACGTTAGTTCTACAGGTGATTTTATCTTTAACAGTAGTTCACGACTTGCCCACGACAGCTGCAGCAGGATGGGGGTTGGGTGAGGAAGTGCTGAATCTTTTGCCCAGGAAAGAGGGAACAACTCAATAATAGTTGCTGTAGGACTCACAAGTGGCATAGAAAAGACTGTTGATAGTTGATGGTCCCTTGCTTCACTGCCTAAAAAGTCCACATCTTGTGTCCCTCAAATTTTGTAAACTTTCCGGTCTTCCTTTCAGCTTTTATGAGTCATACGATTCTTGTGAGTACTGAAAGCGTAGTCATGGGCCTCACCGGCAAGTACACCGAGAGCAATAGTTGAAGCACTCTTGATTGTGGCCATTCGTTTGTGGGCCTCCTTTATTTCCGACAGGTACAGAAGTTAGTGACATTACCTCTAAGTGTTGGCCTATGTCAGGGCAGCTACTTCGGTTCAGGTGCCCGGATGACGGGCCCGGATTACAGCTCGAGCTTACCCCCCCCCTCCCCCAACATGGTGTAGATGTTTGGAGAAAAGCGGGCAAAGATTGTGCCAGCACGCTGTGAGTCAGGGATTACTTGCCTGAGTGAGAAACAAACTTATGTAGGTCCCATGCATATGTAGATAGACTCTTAACGGCCTTCGAACATGCCATCATTCTTTTATATTGCAGAGGACAGCAAGTTGGTGAAGGCATCTCGACTGCAACAGTGACCTTTCAGAACTGTCTCACGCTTCTCTTTGAACGTTGGTACAGAGGAAAGAAGAAAAACTCACGGTGTTCAAAGCAGCTTGAGTCGACCCAAAAATGTGCAAGTTCAAGCGCTCCCTCAGTCCTGTCATTTATTAGCTGCAATCGCTTCTCCTCCCTCGCCCATATCTCCTTCTGTCACCGTACTTAATGACCCGGACGCTACAACAATTACGCGTCCTAAGACTTCCTAATGTCGGCGGAGACCTTGACTTAATCTGTGTCAGTGTGCTCGGTGCAAATGCGGTCGGGCCTGACTCACCTCTGGCATCGCCTCCGACGGGAACGCGGACGACACGAGAGCAGCATTCGGTGTTAAACCTTCACCTGGAGTCGGGACTGGCGTGACGGACGACGACAGTAAAGCCGCGAGTGATGACGAAGCCGTGGGCTTCGGACAGGCCGACGAACCAGGAATACAGCGACGAAGACGAATGAGCAGTTCCGGGTAGAAACAACTTGAAAATGTTTGGTGATGGAAGCGCAGGAAAAAGTGGTCGCTTGACAACATCTAGCAATTTTAGAAATTGTTTAGTAGTTTTCCATTTCCAAGCATGCTGGGCATCATTGGGAGCAGAGTCCGCATTTGAGCAAGTTTCTCCTTGCCTGCCTTCATCCAGATTCCGCTGTATCAATTCCTTAGTCCTGTCCGGAGTGTCTTTGTTAGTGAGGAGTACTTTCTGCAGAGGAATTCTTTGCATACATCTATGAATTTTTAGCCCCAGCAATATGAATGCTTTCTCAAATATTACTATGTTGTAATATCGCCCACACATCCTCGGTGTGCAGAATCAGAAATATGTTGGGATACACACACACAGAGGCTATGTAAAAAGGGAAGAACAGATGAGAAATGTGGAGAGAAGATAAAAAAGGCTCCAACAAGTTCCGCAGTGACCATTTCTCACCTTCAAAACAAAACAGAAACAGTCATCTTCACACAGGGTGCTTCACAAGAGGTGATGCAAGTTGGAGTGGCCCCTTGAAGGCAGGAGTTGGGCCGTCAAGGGGAGCAGCACCTTGCACCACTCCTACCTGAAGATGGACATGATGTATGACAGCTCTTCTTCATGATGATGTCCCAAAGATGCTCATACGAAGGACTCTTCCAGCATTTGAAGCTGCTGATAGAATGGGGTAGACAAGCCCATGATTGGTCTTGAGAAATCAGGACGTTTACTCAGGGATACAGTTTGATCTTTAACAATTCCATCTTCACCCCAATCACACCTGGACTTAAACTGGACCATAGTTGGAAGTGCTACTCAAGCTGGGTTGGACACTTGGAATTGATGTTTCCTCTTCCCAGTATAAGGTCGGTGTCGAACTGATTGAAGGAAGCATCTGTGCCATCATTAGGCTCATCCCTAAAAGCCCGTTGCAAGAAAGGCAACAATGACAACTTGAGCAGGCATTGATCACAGATGCCAAAACCAATCAATGGTTGAACCTGGCGCATTTAGGCCAATATAACAAGAACGTCTCTCAATCTACCAGAGACATCTTTGGGCAATGACTGCATCGAAGTCCACACAAAAAGTGTTCAACTCAAAATAAGGCATACTCCTCCGATCATGCTTAATATGCTTTTTGTGCTAAAATTTGCAAAATTTTTAAAAAGCATGTGTCGCCACTCCCATCAGAAGTACACACACGTGTGGAATCAGACAAGAGAGTCAGAGTCAGCAGGATGCACGAAAGCTATCGGATGAGCATTCAGCTCTGGTGCTTCGTTGCGACCCGAAAGGACTCCCTCGACGACAAGAACAGCTTCAAAGCAGCATCTTTGCTGCTTACAAATGTCCGTTAAAAAGTTTCTCTCTATGTGTATACACATTGTACCGTACATCTATACACAAACTTGTGAATCGTGACGCACGATAGCAATCGGATCTGCGTAGGAAATTGCGTAGAAAAAGTTCTTTCACGTAGGAGGTGAAAGGTATGATCACGACCCTCTAAATAAAACAATTGTTATCCCAGAGAGAAAGAAAGAGAGAGAGAGAGAGAGAGTAAAAAAAGAAACTGCAAAAAAAGAAGCAAACTTCAATATCTTTTTTTTATTTTTGGCACGAAAGCTGATTGTGGAAATGTCCCTTTTGGGAGTAGTTCACAGGTTGCCATCTCAAGGAATACAGGAAGAGGCATGAATAGAGCAGCTTAATACATCTACAGGGTGCTCGCTTAAAATTGTCCCACGAATAGCAAAGCTTTTTCTTTGGAGTGGTAGGGGAAAACTGAACAAGGGTGGAAACGGCAGACGCAGTTTCGCGGCTGCGTGCCCATGACACATGGAACTGCACTGTAGAAGGCCGATTTAGCGAACTTCTTTGCTGCTGACAGAGGAAGTTCACCGAATCAGCCTCCTACTGCAGTACGTAACTGGGTAAGGGACAATGTTCTGGGTGGCCTTGGCCACTAAACTCATTCATGACTATTAAAGCTCGACAGTCCAACCAACAGGCTTACAATTCAGTAAACTCCATCAGCGCTGCCAGTGCCGAAGCAGCAGACAAGATGGACCAAAAAGTTGAACAATACTTGAGAAGCATTATTGCGAAAGCTGTGATTGAATGTGGCAGGAGAATAGATGACATGAGCTACCTACAATAGACGATATGTACCTTCTTCACTTTCTTAAGAAGATTTTTTCCTTGTTTTTACCTTTTTACCAACTTTTATGTCATATCATACCTCGACTCTACAGGTTACATCTTTAATGGGGATTGCTAAACGTAAGCTTTCTATTATTGAACATTTGGAGGCTACAAGCTCTTCAAGATCCTTACGAAATTGACTGCACAACCTTTGACTGCCTCTGGCATCTTCTTCCACTGCTCCTTAAGGTAGGACAGTTGGCGCGGTCTCGCAAGTATGTCCAAATTGTCTTGTCCAGAGGATTGATGTGTGGTGAGTTAGGGGGGCCACTTATCTGGCCGCAATGTCCAGGCATGTGAGGGTCCATCTACTTAAGATTGGCTTCGGCAGTATGAGGCTTTGCTCCATCCTGGGTGAATGTGTACCCTCCCTTGCCATACCTGGTGTTTGCCCAATCCTTGAGCACTTCCAGCAGCTTGATGCAGCCTCGCGAATTGAGCCTCTCTCCTTTGGGAATAAAAAGTGATGGGCACTTTCTCCCATCTCCTCTGACCACCCGCAATGCCATAATTAATGCTGGTTTCATGGTCTTGAAGGCATACTGAATCTTTATGACCTCGCTGACTGGGTCCTGGAGTTTGCCGAAGGTTCCCTGAAGAACCAGCCTGTTCTGGCAGCTGTTCAGCAAACAGTCCTCAGTGAACGATTTCTTATCAGAGACAATGAAGGGAAGTCTACAGCAACATTTCTTCAACTGGTTTGTGGCCTTCTTGGCATTTATCGCCACTGATCTGTGATACCTGCACTCTCCAGAGGCATGTGATGCTGTGCAACTGAATGGAAACCATTTTCCTCAGTAAACCTCATCACAGTGTAGTCTCAGATCTCAAATCTTTTCCCCCACTCACAAAGCTCCTCTCTGAATGGTGCATAAATCCATACTTGAGCTCATGCTGCATTAATGGTGTCATTGTAGAAGCATCACAATACTATAGCTTTCTGGAAGCAGAAGGTGACTTTTTGTAATTGAAGGGTGTCCTCCTGCTTATTCCAACTCCCAGTCGTGCTTGGCTGAGACAGCACGAGGTAGTCAACAAACTCTTGCTTTTTGGTCTCCAACATCAGAACCACAAGAAGCAGATGATATTTATTGCTGAACGCTGCTCTTCACTCTTTCTGTGGTGAGAAATAAAGGAGCACTATATTGACAAAAAATGGGCTTGACGGCATATCTGCTCTATGTCTAACATATTGCCCTAACCTATAAGTTCCCCCGAACCGTATCAACCTGACATATGGCTTTCAAGCTCATTGAGAGTCAATTAAGGCATTTTACAAGGAGGGATTTTGTAGTTTGGTGCATGGATCTTGCCAATGCTACCATCTTGAATACTTTGAAAATGTTTCAAAAATCTTTGTTCTCTCAGTCAGAAAGACAGAGTGCAGTCCATGCATGCTGTCACTTGGGTACACTGAGCACGTGTCTTGGCTGTCGTTGGCTGGATCGGCAGCAAGGCTACTTGCAGGCTGACCTGGACTGGGTGGACTGGCCCAGGCTGGTGTACTCACTCTTACACTTCCTCCCACTGTACACTATTTCATTCACTCTCCAGCTCATTCTTTCTTTAAATAGGCAGAGCAGTCTTGGCATGACCCTCATGTCAAGGTATTGTTCTTGTCCCATGAGTGCCAAAAATGGTGCCGCTCACTGGAGCAGGTATAATTTCAGTGGGTTGTCCGAAAAAATGCAGTGAAGCCTCACTTGTGGCCTCCTTTCCAACTTAGTGTACTTGTGATGAACCGAACTATTAGACAGAACACCCTGCCCATGATAACATGGTTCAGCTCACACGTGTGCATCCGAAACATAAGAGATGGTAGACAGCCTATTGGTCGCACGTCACTTCGACAACGTGTTGCACACTCACACAGGCCCACGCAAGCACAAGTCCTTTGATGCAAGATGGCGCGTCGACGACGCTACACTTCGGACACGTCAATATCGCAAGAACTTGAACGGTCCTCAAGCAAAAGTGGAATCAGTTAAGTTTAAGAGCATATCAATCCACTACTGTCTACTGTACTGTGTCACTGAAGTGCCAGATCTCATCCCGATGGTCCACTCACACTAGGAATTTTGAGCTCAAATATGAAGAGAGTCTAGCTCAATGAACCTTCTGGCTCCAGCTAAAATTTGAGCTCAAAATTCCAAGTTTTAGGCACACATCTTTTGCATCAATTGTCCATCCCCTTTTACTTATGCAGCTTTGCAGTGCAGTAGGACCAACTTTTAATGCTATGTACTAAAAGTATGCCTGATTGATCTCAACTGTGGAGCAAGTCTTTCTCCACATGTCTCCTGTTCATACTAACAATTTGAGCCAAATCAGACATACTTTTAGTACTATGTTTTTAAAGCTTGCCATCAAAATGAGACACTTGCACACTTTTACTTTTCATTTTTGTTAAATTCATACACATGATTGTTGACCTATGCTTTCATTGACATCATGTCTGAGTGACTCTAGCCCCATGTCAATCACACTGAAAGTCACACACTATAACTCAATGTGTCTGCCCAGATATCGCTGATTTAAGTACCTCGCTATCTAACGGAGACGCAGTGTAAATGAGAATGGATAAATTATGAGATGCCCTTGCATCAGCCAGCCAATTTAAAATGAATCTTTAAAAAGAGTCTACACGAGGCCGATGAGTTAAAGTTGAGCTCTTCCTAAGTTAAGTCATAGTAATAGCTGCACCATTGGTAGTCTAAATTAAACGTACGCATAACACTGTCCAGGGTCATGGGGAAAAGTAAATAGGGACAAGTCAGCAGCTCCTTGCATCCCAGCACTTCGAAAGCCACCACGTGCGCCACCTGCACCAAACCCATTTCCCCTGTCTGTCCACATGGATATGATGGCTACGTTGATGTCTTCGTGCAAACACAAGTAGGGGTTGCCAGACGGTTCGTGACAAAAACTTGACGAGTGAAACTCTGGAGCCTTTATTGAAGTCAGTCCGGATTTATATCGACAACCCTGAAGACGTCAACGGCATAATTTATTTCGGTCACCGAATAAGCGGAACCCTTACGGGTTGTCCCAACGAAATATGGGACGACCTAGGTTTTGGAAGTGAAGTCCTTAAAAAGTCTTTAATTTTAAAAGGGGTGCTATTGACATAAGGCTGGCTGCATCTTCCTTCACTGGCAGCACTGAGTCATCTCGAGTCACACCCTATCACCCTGTAGTCAGTCTGACTCCCTTTTGATTGCCTGAATGTTGTCTCTTGAGCCACCCCGTGGTCAGTCCTGGTCCCCAAGCGCGCTGCTTATTCCATTGTGACTGCCGGCGGTGACGCAAACGTGGCGTCTTGAGACACCCTGTACATGTGCATGCCGAATTTTTCAACGAAAGAAAGGGCAAGAAGAATCCCTGCCAACTGCTTAGCAACGTTTCCTCTCCAGAGGCTGCTCTTGGCTTTTATTGTGACAAGTGACAGGGCTTCTCTGCCTCTCTTCGTTCAAACTGCTGCTGCTTGAAGAAGGAAAAAACATCCTCCTGATGACAAATGATGCTGTGAGAAGAAAAGGAGAGAAAAAAGAGGCAATTTTGGAAGATTTTTACCCCTCTTCCATGTCTCTTGTGTAGCAGGAATAGCCACAAACAGATGCGCGAGGACGTGGACTGTGTTCCTGGGCCGAGGCTGCGCGTTTCCTGGTGGAGTAATGGAGTTTTATGCAATTCCAACATGCGGGGGCAGGGGACATTTACCCCCCCCCCCCCTTCTGTCTGACAAGAGGACATCACTCACTGATCGGTCTGATTGGAACAGACAAAAAGGGAGGCAAAGAGAACACCAAAAATACTCGAGGCTATGAAAAAGGCTGGGTTGAAGTACTTGTACTCTCTTTTTGCCACCAACTTCTGTACACAGGATGCTGCATCTTGGACCCGGAAGTGAATTTGTCAAGGCGATTTAAGAATATTTGTTGTAGTTTTGATCTGTGCCAACTGCTCAAAGAAGGTGGCTTCTCTTCGATGTCAGGACTCAGACACTGAATGCCTTGCTGCAAAAAGGGCTTCTGCAGCTGTCTGTTTTCATGGACTGCTGTTCTGCAGTGTGCCAGAAAGTGCTTTGGATCTTGTTGATATCAATGAAAACCCTTCAAATAGCTTTAAAAAGTTGAAGAATAAAACGTGACAAAGTTTGAAGTGACGTTTAAAACTTGGTGTGCGCGCGTGCTGATACCATGGCTACAGGCGCGCGCGCACGAGAGAAAGAGAGAAAGTCTGTTCAAATCGTGGTCTTTCCAGTTCTTTGCTCGACCGCAAAAGTCCGCTCGGCGATCCGCGTTGCTGTGCGCCGTTCGGAGAAAGACGCCCTTCGACGCCAGCAACGAGAGCGTCGTCGTCTTGGCCGTCGTCGCAGCCAGTGTGGATCCGCACGTGGCAGAAGAACGAAAGAACGAAGGCCGAGAGAGAGAAGCTCCGCTCATCCATCTGACTTTCTTCCTTTCTTTCCCTGTCTCTGTCTGCAGCGCAGTTGCTCACGTCGAACTCCTCGACGCTCACGTCCCTCACGCGCTCTAATTGAAAAAGGCTACACATTTCCGTGCAGAAGAGAGAACTGACGCGTGCGCCCGCCCAAAGTATTTTGTCTACGTGCGCAGAGGAAGAAGTGTCACTTTTCGTGCTTGAGAGATGCGCGAAAAGTGATGGCAAGAAGACCGAGCAGAACCAGGACCACACTTATAACTGGCAACAACAAATAGGTGAGTCTCAATACTCGTATTCTTCTTCGACCTTTTTCTTTGCCAACGCAACAAATGGGACCTTTCCCCCTCTCCTCATCTCTTCTCCACAGTGGAGGCTGTTTGTTTGTTTGTCTGTCCGGCCAAAGGTACTTTATGGCCAGAAGTTGTGCAGCTGAGACCAGGCTAATCCTGCTGCAACAGTGATCGCAGCATGGTTATTTTTTGTGCATGCACCAAGAGTGGAGTCTTTCTTTCTGCGCGGCCAGAGACGTTGCAACCTCTGTGCAGCTGAGAAATGAGATGGAAGAGAAAAAAAAGCACACTTGTTTGTGCAGAGAAAGCGCCCAACAATGGGTTGCAAGCTCAGTTAGCCTCCTCACAAAACGGATAATCCAGGCCTTGTATAGATAGGCCTACATAATCTACTGCATGTCTTATTTACAGGGTGGACATGAAGTTTGGGAAGATTAACTTTGTTCCTTGACAAACTCGGCCAATTTTTCATGTGCTGCAGGGAAAAAGAATCGCCCAGGACGATGTAGCGATGAGGTCCTTAGACCATATCCTATGGCAGCACTCTCTGGACGTGGAGCACGCAGTCAAGTCCGACAACGTGTCCTCCACCAGTTACGCGGAGGGAAAGGAAAGGTTTACGGCCAGCATTGTAGGGCATGGAACTGCACCTTTTATTGAGACAACTTGGCTTCCATTTAGTAAGCATCTTGATAAGCATTCGATAAGCAATCCACCCTGTTCGAGTGGCGTCCCTCATTGTTGCTGGTTAGGCCTGCTTTTTTTGTACGTGCCTCTCATGGCGGGAGTGATATTGGATAGCCGACAAGTCAGCTGTGAACATTGCGGAGCTTGTGCAGACATGAGTGCGTGTCTTTTTGCCGGTGACTCCTTCATCTAACAGGCTCGCCAGACTTGCCAGACATCGCTATTCTTGTCTTTTCGGCTGATTGAGCTAGTGCGCGCTCAGAGCACACCCATTTGCGCAGACTGAATTTGGCTTCATTCAAACCTGTGTGCAAAAACAATCTCTTATATCTGACGTCACTGTGGACTGTAGTAGTACCGGCAATACCGGCAACCACAGCGGAAGGAAGGACGTTTGGCACTGGCATGGTGGATGCCAGGACCTCTTTTGGTACATAAAGGCTCTCTTCACACATTTTTCGCCACATTTCGACGTCACTTCCGTTGTACTTTGATATTACGCTTGCGTACACGCGTGTACACTGTGCGTTCTATTACTTAATATGGCATTTTTTCTTAGCTCACCTGTTTTGATCACCTGGTCAAATGATGCTTTACCACATGCTTGAGTGAAAAACGTTTGAAAAGTGTGAAAAAAAGTTTGTAAAGTACTTCACCACATGCTACAGAACTGCAGAACCCACAGAAATTACATGTTTGGGGCAGCCAAAAAAAGGGAAACAAAAATGCCATGTTAAACTACAAACGTCATTCTCATAAACAAGCACTTCACACACGATTTCAGATTTTGCAGATTTCTTTACGAGAATGACGTATATAATTAGTACAATGCGTTCTGTTCTATGTTCTATGTTAGTTCGTAAGTTACTTTGTAAGACCCTTTCTATGGTCCTGGAGGATCCTTCCTTCGTGTTTCGAGTACTGTACAGCGATCGCTGGAAGGGCTGACCTGGCGAGTCAGAGTACTTGAGTACTTCTGGAACGAGGAATTCATTTGTTCTGTGCCGTCGGTACCGATAAGACCGGTTCTGTCCCAGTGCTCCCTCCTCGACCAGACTCCCCGAGGACCTAATGGTGTATCGGATGTACACTACATCGTGCTCTTGGTCGTGTGGACGAGTATTATGGCTTCGACGCGACGAGGACGGATTGGGACCAGGAGGATCGAGTCCGCGCACTATTACTGCTTCTGCTAACATGGATCCGAATCGAGTCGACCAGAAGACGGAAAAGGTAGAGGGAGCGGGTCCATCAGCACAGTCACTAAGCTTCTTTTAACGTTAGCTCAGTCCAGAAGACGGTGGTTGCAAATCATTCAAATTCATAGCATTCATCTTTCCATGTTCATTTCAGTCGACTTCAGTTACTAAATCTAAGTAACGATACTCTACTTGATTCGTTTGACGGATTCTTTTAGCTCGATAGCTTAGATTTTAAGATTTGTGTACACGATCTTAGGCTCGTGCCCAGCGGCACGAATCTTTTCGGCTGACAAACTCAGACGGAGCTGGATTTTCATTTGGTCCTGGTCTTGCTCTGTCTTGCTCGTTTTATCGTAAGGACAACGCTCAGTGGTGCAGTCAATTATTAGCCCTTGATACAGAGAATACAGAAATGACTCCACTGCATATCAACGTGCTTTTTGTGTGCTATTGCGTAATAAATGGGTCATTTGCAAGAAGTGCCCGGCTCGTATCTTGACTGCCTCGAAGGTCCACACTATTTGGGCATCACTTTAAGGTACTATAACATCTGAAACTTTCGACCAATACTTCCACTCTGCTCTGATGTCATTTCTGTACATTTTTGACAATCCCTTCTTGTCCATTTGATGTAATACCTACGAACTATTTCACGTCATCATTTAGTCACAACTTGAGTAGACTGCTAAGGGGTTCTTCTATGCGATCACAACGAAAATGGGCTTAGTGGACATTTCCATGAGGAGATAGTCAGACACTTTAACATAATTCCAAGCAGGACCTATAATGACAGTTCACAGCACTGCGAAACAGTGATTCTCAGTCTTAAGAAATGACCAACTTAAATAATAAGAAAGTTGTTGTGCTGCAGGTGTAGCACACTCGGTGTAACTTGAGTGAGGAACACTGTGATGATGAGAACAAGTGAAGAGAAAAGTCTTATTTCCATCAGAAATCTGAGACCCCGAGAAGTTTCTCGTTTGATGACAACACCCGTACCAGCGTTGTCTACTTACCCACAGTCATTTTTACCCTGTTTTCGCCCCACGTCTACCTCCACACCTATCACTAGTGCACTCGACGAGTTTGTTCATACATAAGTGGGACGCACAAGCCACTGGAAGCGAAAAGCGGATGATGGAGAGCCATTTTTCATCCCGATCATAGCCCTGGCTGCATGAGGCATTGCCTCAACGTGCCACTACGTAGCAGAGAGTGCGCACTGCATATTCTGACACGTTATGTGCCGTCCATAACACAAGGGGAGCGGGAATATATGCATATCACTTTGAGAAAAGTCAATTTTCTCACTTGTGCATGCCAAACAATGGAAAGCTAAGTGCAGGAGGCAGAGATACCAGTGAGTGGCACAATTACTCTCGACGCGGTGGAAAATCCAGCGGATGTAATGTGTCTCCTTTGCCAGTGATGCATGAAATGTGCAAAAGTCAAGTGACTATCTTTATTTTTTGAGGTCTTAATCTCTCCCACGATGTCGACTTATATTTTGTCGGCTCAGAGGCTGTATGGGGCTTATTATTCGGGCTTTGATATTTATGATGTGAAATTTTTACTGAGACGTCCTGATGAGAATATGGAGGTACTTCTGACTCCTTTGACTTCTCACAGACTTGCATGTAAGACTGGTGTCTCTCATTGTACCTTCTCGTTCTGCACAGGGGTCGGTGGACTCTGCTACTGCAGTCCGCAGCCAGACACTTGACCAAGATCAACCTGCGCATGCAAAAGCTTCTGTTTGACACATCTTTATCGATGTTACATCAATAGGCCTCGTCTAGTGCAGCATAAACCTCAAAATGATCACCGTCGGTCTCAAACATAACCTGGAGGGAACTGACAATGGGTTGTTCTTGACCTATGGAAGTCTACGCATGTACGAACAGGAGCACAACACTGTTAAGCACTGTCACGGCGAAGCTGAAATGGGTCGCTGTTGGCAGCCGACAATACAGCTTCGACACTTGGGTCCTCTCCGCATGCCTGCCCCTCCTCAAGTCAACCTGTAGAACTTCAAGCATTCCCTTTTGACAGTAGTGTAACACTCTAAAGCACCGCACTGTGAATTTGAGGCCTCACAACGATCATGAACGAGACCTCGACGTTGGACTTGCCGTACTCTCCCATACCCTGGGTCAGAGTGCACCTGCAACAACGTCCTCGACCACATCTCCGGCTCCATGACACCCACGCGGCCGCAGAGCATCGGCGTGGTGTCTTTCATCGTGCACTTGACTGCAAAAAACAAGGGCTGAGCTTTAACAAAAGTTACTTTTACTCTCCCCACTGAGAAAGCAAAAGAGTCCAACGAAGCAGAATTGCCTGAAATGCACTTGCCGAATTGTTCCTCCCACTGCACACACACAGTAATCGCAGCACGTGAATTTGTTCCCCCCCAACAAAGAGAGTCTGCAAGCATCGCCAGGGACAAAAAAGGCTGGGCCCAATTTGGTGTTTGTCCACAAACCGGCACCATCAGGCCCGTTAACTTTTTCGGGAAATTCGATTATGCCCCCTTCTCTCTTTCTTACGATGCCCTAAAAAAAGTGTTGTGCGCTCGCAGCAAAAGCACGCGCCAAAGTGGAGCAGCAGAGATAAAAAGTACCATGGGAACCCCAGCACCGCAAGATATTCCACACCAATACCCGAACATGTCTACTCTGGGATATGACTTTCCGTTCGCAATGAAAATTGCTCCCCTCCCTTGCACGCACATATGAGCTTATCTTTTATGAGGAATTGTGTTAAACGTGAGCCGCTTGAGCGTTCTGGACGTGATGATAAACGTTCAGTCCAGGACAGCTTTTCTTTTCTGGGCTGTAAAAGAGAAAAAAAAGTCCTACAGAATGTTGTATTGTGTGTGTAAGTGAGAAAAAAATGGTTCTTCCAGTCCTTCGTCTTCAGACTCTTTTGTGCAATCACATTAACGCAAAGTACAGGGTGGTCAAGAGGACTCGACTGACGTTTTTGACAAAATCACTCAACCCGTCGACGCACGTTCCTTACCCGCCGCTCGTGCACAGACGTCTTCAAGTTCTGTCTGACGCTGACGGAGTTTGGAGGCCGTCGGAGGCTGAGACGGGGCGAGGTCACGCCTGAGTGTCGTTGCCACGCGGATTTATGGCGTGGACGATGGCGGAGATGATGACGACCACGGTGACGACTGCGGTGACGATGAGGATGACACAACCAACGAGTAGAAGTGAGTCAGAAGTTGACCCTGGCTGAACGGTAAGACATGGAAGAAAGAGATCATCCCACACCCTTTATGCCTGTACTGGGTGTTCAAAACGAATAACAATAAACCTTGAAGAGGTCTATTTCAGAACTTTCTTGGCCGATCCCATTGGTTCGGGGCACATATTAAAACTGGCATATGAACTTTTTATTTGGTACTTGTTAATGTCTCTAGAGCTCGATCGATACAACCACCCTTCCCAGCTCAAAATGTCTCCAGCCTTTGTAGACATGGACACAAAATTCATCTCATTCTCGAGAACTTCCATAAGTTCCCCTCCTCAACCAGACCTTAATCAGTTGTTCTGGTGATCTAGAAACATGTTGCCAGTGCATTTCTCCAGAAGCTAAGATATAAGGGTTTAAGGCCCATTTATTGCTTTGGTGGGAAATTCCCATTCTCATTGCTTTGGTGGAAAATCGGAGAATTGGATCTGGTTGTACAGTCGTGGTCAAAAGTATTCATACAGCTGGATGCATAAAGAAATGGTCAATTACACACTTTCTAATAATAACTTGGGTTGGTTCTGATGGTCAGAAGACGACCCATGATGCCAGCCATCATTCCACCATATCAAAACATGTCTAAAAGCATAACTGCTAACAAGGGTTTTTTTAAAAAAAGAAAGTCAACTCTACTTTTGGGAGGCCCAACAGTATTCATACAGAATCAATTTTTGCTTAAAAAATCTAATATTTGAAGTGCAAGGGTTGTATTTACATGTGTGAGTGTTTGGGTGTGGATCTATGCAAGTGTGCATAGGTGCATGAGTGAGTTTGAGTGTGACTGTGTGAGTAGACGAGTGAGTGATTGTGTGAGTGCATGGGTGTGAGTATGCTAGTGTGAATGTGCAAGTGTGTATTTGTCTCTTTTGCCACATGTTCAGTAAGTTGAGCACAAGTTGTGTGTTGAACATGAAGTGCATGTTGAGCACAGAGCACATGTTGAGGACAAAGTGAGTGTGGTTGTCCTGCTAGGGAATACAGTGCTTGCCGTAACTAATCTTGCTTGGAAAATACTGATGTCATTAGCTGACAGGGGGTGTTTCAGATTTGAATTTCAACCTTAAATGGATAATTCAGACACTTCAACATAGCTTTAAGAACATGAGTTCACAGTTTTGAATGTTTCTTGAGATGCTTGAGCACTCAAAGTACAATGAGTTGACAGGAGCACCGTGCCGGTCACATGGGTTGTCTTGCGACAATCAGAACCGACCAAGTTATTATTAGCAAGTGTGAGTAATTAACCATTTTGTTGGATGCATCCAGCCGTATGAATACTTTTGACCACGACTATATCTACTGATACTGGTTTAACCTTATGAGTCATTGGGTGTTAATGGGTTTAAATATCCCTTTTTTGTCAGTAGCCAAAACATCCCCATCTGTTAACCCTCGCAAAATTAAGGAAACTGCACTTTCCGAAAAATGAAATGGCAATTTTTTCATCTTCCCATTTACAGCTTCTTTTGGTCACCCTGTGTATACATGTAAACAGCCCATTAGCACCGAATTATAAATGTATAACTAGGCAAATCCTAAAGTGTGACGTTGACAAAGTATGTTAAAGTATCTTTGTTAAAGCTATTAAGTTTATATCACTATGAAGTTGGACTGAGCAGAAAGAGGCAGAAGGAGTAGGGAGAGTAGAAGGACGCAGAAGAAACAGACACCCATTTCAGTCAGGCAAATGACAGAAATCTTTTCAAGAGTTTACTGTGAACTCATGATGAGCGGGACCACCTTTGTCATGAAACAAAAATACCCATACTCTGAACATCCCAATAGAGATTCAGATATCTAAATTAAGATACTTGTCTTCTTTTAGACAACTATATTGCGACCCCAATCAATCAAGGTCAAAATCAAAGTTTCCCAATGTTGTGTTGTTACTCTTTTTAGTTCCACCAGACCGGAGAAGCACTAGGGACACAACACGTTTCAGGTTCACACAGGGTTTCTTTCTCACACTTTCGCTGTAGATTTTTGCTTTCTTGCTCAAGTCACAGACTGACTTTTGTTTCCAGATTCTGGCCTCAAAAAATCCCAGGGTCTTCACGGCTCCTAAATGCAAATTCGTGGGTTCAATGCGTCTTAGCGAAAGTCAAAATTAAACTTTGTAAAAGTTTTGAGGCCCTTTTCTTTAAAAAAAAAGAAAATTTAAAAAAAACTCATCCAGACTTGAGCCTTCGATACCTCAGAGTATTGTGGTACCACCGTCGATTCCCAATTCTGTTACTATGGACTCAGTCAAAACTCACGGTTTGTCCAACTTTTTGCTGGTTCTCACTAAAAAAAACCCTCTCCATTTAGGCGTGTTTTCAGAAAAAAAAGACTAGATTAATATGTAATAATAGATTAATATATATAATAGATAAAAAAACTTTTCTGGTCCTCATGTTGAGAAGAGGTTTGTTTCAAGCTGGTTAGCTGGATCTCAGTCGGTTAATCCCGGAAGAGGTAAAAGAAAACAGTTCAACTTTCCTCAGAAAGTTGAAAGGGAACAAAAGCAAAAAGAGCACAAAAAGTTCAAACAGTGGCTGAAAAGCTGAAGATTATTGAGAATTCAAAGAATATGTGAACTAACTGAAAAATTAGTGGCACGTGAGGTGCGTGTTCAGCTCTGGCCAGTTCAGTAATTAATAGTGAAAGTTGGGACCATGGACAACTTAGTGTTTTTGCAGGAAAAAGTTCGTATGAAGTTGGTGTGTAGTTAATTTTTGCTCCCAATATTGATGCTGCGGCAGTTAAATATTTTATTCCACAGCTAAAAGGTGCAACAGCAAAAATGTGACTGAGTCTCTCAATCTCTGGCCACACCTGGGTGATGGAGTCTCCTCAACTCGGCCCGAGAGTCAAAGCGTTCAAGGAAGAAAATGACTTGAACAATAGCTTCATTTTTGCAACGAGCGCGACACTGCCCGCAATTCAGACACACCCTGTACTTGACATCGATCTGGACGTCATTTAAAAGCGTGTCAGAAACAAGAAGCAGATGAGGATCACTGGCTTTTTCTCCCCAAACCACATCATTTCATGAACTGAATTTGCTCTCATGATATAACTCTATGAGATGAAAGAAACACTCCACTGGGCAATAACTAAACAACCTCTCCTCTCTTCCTCACTTCCTGGCTCCAGGAAGAACTTGAGCCTTTTCTTGAAAATTCAAAGTCAGATTTCAATATTGTGCGCACACTCCAAGTCTTTTAAGAACGTCACCAGCTTTGCTGTCATTGTTCAAAGTTAGGATACTCCTCACCTGTTCCAGTTGAAGAGATCCGAGGAAAATTTCTTTATGTAACGAATTTGCCAGCTTGGTGAGTGAGAGCAAGCAAAGACAACTACAAATTTTTCAAGTGTCATTGAAGCATCCTGCTTTGCAGTGAATCATCGAAAGTTGCTCGCATATCAGGGACTCAGCTGCATCAGCCAAGATCAAGAAAGAATGCTTGGCAGGCCCAAGCTTCTGCTCTTGACTGTCAAGGTTTCATTAAACGTTAGAGTTTCACGCATGGCATACAATTAGTCGATTATGTCGTTACAGGACGTAAAACCCTTGCTGACGTCATAAGTCAAGCGCCAATTCTCTGGGTGTCACGTGTGCTGTTCTTAGCCGACGTATCACATGACTCGGTGGGATATTTCGATCAGGTCCAAAACATATCTTTGTTGTAACGAGATTCCTCTGGATTTGCATGGCTTTTCTTTCTCGTTTTTTTTTGCTAAGATTAAGTTGTTTTTAGCAAGGCTTTGCTTGCAGTGCAGAAGTGACGTACGCATCTTCAAAAGTAGTCCCTGGATCCCTGTTTGACTGCAGCACTCCAGGACCTTCAAGAACCTCATGCATACACTTGAACTGAGCCTCACTTACGGCTGGCCACGGCGCATGCGCAGATTTTGCACGCTCTGCCCAAACCGAAATTAAGAGTTGAACGCAGCTGTCGACTTGGGTTTGGCCACAAATTTGTCAGTTAATCGTGAAACTAAAAAATGCATCGAGGTTGCAGTGCGAAAGCTGCTGCTTCATCGAGGTCGAAGCACTGGGGTTGTGAACTGATCCACATCCTGGCTGTTGAAGCACCACAAGGAGAGGTAAACACCACCCAAACACTGTTTGGTGGGCCAGTTTACCCCGAGTCCGGGAAGCCGGCACCACAGTGGCTACCTCGGGGCTGCCTCCACTTTTTTCCCTGGTATTGTGCAACCTTTGGTGCCTCCTCACGTAATATTCTTTATTAACTGACCACGATGGCTTGGGAGTCGACTTTTTATCTCGCTTAACCGAATCCCAGACCACTTCTTGAGCTTACATTATCATGGGTCCCCAGGACTTCTGAGGCGCGACTCAACCACACTTTCTCCAAGAAGGTCAACCATGCCACGTTCGAGGTGGTGGAAATCAGCAGCTCTTCTTCAGTTCTTGGCGGAAATGACGATGGGGGAGAGATTTGTTGTTTCAAAGTCAAACAAGGACTCACCTGGGGGATTGTTAACGTTTTAGTTCAGGCGAGGTGAATATTCTCCCCCCCCCCAAAAAAAAAGTGTGCATAACATTTGCGCTTGGCCTTTGTGCACAGGAATGGTGGAGCTCATGCTGATCGAGTTTAAGTGAAAAAGATGGACAATAGTTTGATCTCATTTGTGTTTGTGTTGGCTTTGTGAATTAAAATGTTTGTGAGTAACAACAAAAAACGAGTTGCAAGTTATCATGGACAAACTGTATATCTATATACTTTCTCCCGAACTACCTTTAACTGATTGTACTTCTATGGACACTTTATCCAGGTCACAGCTGTACCACATGTACACTTTATCCAAAAACAAAACTGCTCAGGAGTTGAGGATAGATACTCCCCGTGCTGCCCATGTTGTTCTCGATGAAGTTCCACCGGTCACGTTGCCGTGAGAGACATGCATGAAGATTCAAACTAAATATGCGGCACCGTGCACTTGTCCGGTTGAGGATATCAGGTCATAGCTGGACCGAAGAGTCTTTGGCGCAGACAAAAATTCAATGAAAAGGTCACTTTTGGGAAGGAAAGAAACGCTATTCAAAAAGAAGGCAAGCTACAAGAGGCTATAACTTTCAAAATATTTTAAAGAAAAATATGTCAAAAAATGGAACAAAACTGAAAAATGAGGGAATATATTTTGACGAATTTTGCATGCATGAGTGCAATACGTCGTACGCATGAAGGAATTTCGTGAACCTGTGGCAAGAAAACGTCACTGAAACACCTGAAAAGCAATTAAGTTACCAAAATTGGTTCAAATGCTCACCTAGAATTCCTTGCAACCAACGTGTTATTTCCAACGTGTCCAACAATGATTACTCGACAAAGTCCTGAGTCTTCAGCTTGCACAATGTGGCCTTCAACCGCATCGAAGGCCGGATCTGAGGCCTTGTCAACATGGCCATTTTTTTACGACGCTCTGCCTATGCCAAATATGCCAAATTCGGCCCGAAACTGAAATTTTGGCCTCGCGGTCACTACATTGATAGGCGATTCCTAAGGCAGGGTGGAACAACGAACTTTTTTCTAATATTAAGCGTCACATTTTGTCAATCGTCACAAATATTATTCACTGACTGTGAGCAAATTCTTTTCAATACATTTTTGCACGAAGATGGAGGCCTTTTGCATTTTATACACTTTCTTCTACTAGAGGGTACAAAATAGAGTATAACCAGACGACTCGAAGAGGTCGGTGCAAGAATAAGGGCTTCCTTCAACCCAGAACTCACTTGGCTTCAGGCCAGGAGGAAAAACGGCCTTTGGACAGAGGAATGTGGGAATATAAGGTGACTTTGCTGTTGCTGCAGTAGCAAAGACCAAAACTGGACAAAAAAGGGTGAAGGAAAGAAAGAAAAAGTCAAGCTGCTGCATAAGATTAAGCAAATGATAGGGGTTTTTTTACGCTCAACTTTGCTTCGACCTGGAGTCCAGACTTCACCTCAACTGTGTTTCTTTTAGTCTTCCTGACCTATGCTGAGGCCACCTCAGCCTCACCCATCCTCTCAGTCCTGTTGCAGAATCATGTTTCGATCAGTCTCAAGTTTCCCTTTTTCCGGATAAACATGTGCTAATAAAGGTGTCGTTGTCAAATGACGCCGATCCGAACAAGAATCCTTGTTTTCCCTGCTTGTTGCCCAGGGCAGCCTTGGAATCCAGGATTGTCAAGAACGTCTGAAGTGACTTGAGCACGCTCCGCTAGAAGTAGAGTCAAAGGAGATGGGAAGCAAGAGAAAACAAAAGCTGACACGTGCAAATGAAATCAAAAGAGTCATAATGAAAGTCCATATTGGGAAAGTCCTATGACTTTCCTGTTCTGACCTTGGGTCTAATTGAGCATTTTCCTTGGACAAAATCGGCAAATAAATCTCACTTTGGACAGAGAAAAGGAGAGAGAATGGGAATTGCCTTTTTCTGGAAGTGGACAATTTGCAGCTGAGACAGGTCCCTTTTATCTCTTGGACAGCAGGTACGAACTCCATAGGTCTTCCTCTCATTCCCTCTAGCGCGTGTTTTTTGCCATTTTTTTTCCACGGACGTACAATGACGCGAGGAACAGAGGGAGATATCTGAGGCCCCATTCTTCACTTGAGCGTATCACGGTATTTGTGTACGTAGGAGCTGTCTGGACTGCGCTACAGGGCGACCAACAAAGTGTGAAAGGACGCAGGGGAGACCCGGGCACGACTGGACCACATACGGCGGCCAATAAGCCTTCTTGCACGTTCCAGCAGTTGGACAGTGGACTCCGCTTTTAGCAACTCCCTGGGCTAGAGCCGACGCTGTCACTGTCAGGAGCAGAGTGTCACTGTGAGGGGAGCGTCACTGCCAGGGGAGTGTCACTGTATGGGGAGGGTCCAGTATGCAGAGTGTCACTGTACGCGGAATGCCTGTAAGTGGAGTGTATTGCACTTGGCAATGCCTTTCAACAAACACCTTTGTTCGATATTGGCTTCACTTGTTCTGTGAATCACACACGCAAAGTTTGGACGTCCTCCAGTCCTCTGCAGTCACGGAGTTGGGTGCGGTCAACTTGAAAGTGCGTAAAAAAAAGTTTCACTTATTTTGTTTGAACAAGTATGAGTAGTTATATCCCAGTTGTGCTTTTAAGAAAGGACAGAAATTGTAGAGGACAGAAAACAACAGCCCCAATTTCCTTATCAGCACAGGAGAACCTCTGAGCTTTACGACACGTGCACAATTCCCTTTTTTTTGCTTTATTGTTGCTTGGTATTCCCATGGCGCGCTTGCAAATAAGTCACTACTGTGGGTCCGGTCCAAAAAAGCTCATGCGCTCAGCAATGAACTGTTCTTTGTCATGGGAGAAGGAGGAAAACATGCCAAAAGAGGATTTACGGCATGTCTCAGTCAAGCTCTGCAGAGCGGCTGACAGCGCTGCAAGATGGCAAAAATCAATCAGCACGAATCGGAGCAACTGCACGGAGCTAGTGGCAAAATAGGTCTTTGCATAATTCGTCGTTTTTTCAGCCAAAAGCCGGCGTCTTCTCCGACGCTGACATCATTTTTGGCCAAATGACGCGTTCAAACCTCTGGTCTCGAACCAAAGGTTTCTTTCCGAGGCAGCTGGCGAGCTACCGAGGCCATGGGTCCACCAAACGCACGGTAGATGAGGCGCATATGACCTCGTCCGAGATCAAGTCCCACGCCTTGGCCAGCGCCTTGGCCTACGGGTGGCCACGCTGGCCGCGGACTGCAGCGTTCTGTCCGCAGCATGGCCAAAGCCAGACATCAAGTTATTTTCTTACAGTGCAGAAAAAGAGTAACCCGGATATAAATCCGGACGATGTTTATGGCTCTGTCCGTACCTCTGCAACATGGTGCTGTTAAAACTTAGATTAAACGAAAGAGTTCATATCGTAAAAAACCGTTCAGACAAATTTGGGACGATGAAACGAATTTCTCTATAAACGGGAGTCCACTGTACTGGTAACCACTCGTACTTTCTCAGTGAGGTACTGATTTTGCACTGCAAGCAACTGGCACAAAACGTAATGAGAACAGTGCTGTCCAACACCTTATCTACGACACCCTGCAATTAAAGAAAAGACAACACTTTTGGCAATTTGGTTTTTGAAGAAAAAAGCCGCAGATGCCTCTTAAAAAACAGGAGATACAATGCTTTCACTGGAATAAGAGCCTGAGCTTTTGGTGTTTACTGTTGTTTTCGGCAACAAATGAGTCTGTTTCTTTCAACACAGAAGCTCCATACTTAGCAAGGGAAATCGACTAATGGGCAAACTTGGATCCTGGGGGAAAGAAAGAATTCCCTGGCCAAAATTCGATTTCTGGACCCTTGGAGAGATGCTTCTTTTGGTCCTCATGAGAAGAACAGCATTCATCACGAAGTTGCTCTCCTGCAGCAAGACCACGCGGGAGGACGAGCAACAAAATTCTGGAGGCCCAACAGGCAGGCCTTGAAACTACAGGGTGGGAAGAAACGAGCAAACAAGGGAAGTCATAAACGTGCAACTTGGAGCAACAAAGCCTCCTCAGGGTTGCCAAGGGGCCGGGGCCGACTTGTCGAAGGTGTATTTTTTGTCGCTCGCTCAGTACGTAAGAGACTTCGTTCAGTGCAGTGCGGAAGGTCTGAAATGTGCGGTTATGCAATAGCGAATAGTCTGTGTTAAGAAAAGCCAGAACCGCTGCGTGTTACTTTTGTGGCCACCCTGTACTCTATGGGAGACAAGCAAAGGTGTGGCCAGTAAAGAAACATCTCAAGGTTGTCAGAACCAAATTTCTGTCCGACTTGATCCTCAATGAGAATGTGATGAATTCCTTCGAGCAGCAGAGAAGACAGGATTTCTTAAACAGTAAGATATAATTTGACGTCTTGTTTGCAGCTCAGACTCCAAACTGTGAACAATGTGTCAGGTTTTATGTTATTGTACAAAATGTCGGGGTTGAAATGAACCTACTTTTATCCAGTATATTCGAGTAGAGGCGAGCCCAGCTCCAGCCGAGCCCAGCTCCAGCCGAGCCCAGCTCCAGCCGAGCCCAGCTCCAGCCGAGCCCAGCTCCAGCCGAGCCCAGCTCCAGCCGAGCCAGCTGTGGCTACCTTTTTGGTTAAAAGAAATCATCGGCCAGATGACTCAAGTATTGAGCATTTCCGCAGAAGTTGAGAAATTGGTCGTCTGGCAGCCTTAGCCGATAGCGAAGGAAAATGAGGGCAGAGTCGTTCACTTGATTTAACTAGAAGTGACACTCGGCCCGTCTAGTTGGCTCTCGAAAGTTCGAGCTCAGGCGAGTCTAGGAAAAAAGCGTTCGAGGTCTGGAGCTGTGGAGCTCGGGCCAGCTCGTGACCACCTCTAGTTCGGATACAACACAACGGAGAGCTGAGGAGGCTCTGGTCTTATTCCTTTCCCTCCTCATAAATTTAGGTGACTTTGGAGAAGTTTCCTGCTGGACCCAACTTGCCTCCTCAGTTTTCATCACTGTCAATGCGCACGCGTAGAGAGAGCTTTAGGAAGTGCTCGTTATGATGCTGATAGACACTTCTGCTTGGCTCGTTCACATCGGCACAAGCTGGACGTCTGACACTGACTGAGGACGAAAAAGAAGACCCAGTGTCACTGGCACCCAGCAGCCTGGTCGGCCGGATCACGGATGTCCACACGTGCGCTAGTGTTGTCAAGGTCGAAGCTCAAATCTGGCACACAGTTTGGTCTTGCCAAAAAGCCTACGGAATCACGTGACTGATCAGGCCGTTATCTCCCCGTCGTTGTGTTGATTGTGCGTTTCAGTCAGCTATGTCTGTCAGTACGAGTAGCTGTACCACTGGTTTGTCTGTACGAGTAACTGTGGTTTGTCTGTACGTGTAGCATTAGTTTGTCTGTACGTGTAGCATTAGTTTGTCTGTACGTGTAGCATTAGTTTGTCTGTACGTGTGGCATAGGTCTTTCTGTACCTGTACGATTGCTTTGTCTGTACGTGTAGCATAGGTTTGTCTGTGCTTGCGGTGTTGACGTGTGCGCATACTCGAGAGACGGAAAAAGCAAGGAGTTGACAGCGTCAACTTCACATGCAGCTTAAGTGATGAATGCCTGCTAACCTCGTTTTGCTCAGCACTTGCAGTTTGGACTTATTATTCCCCCGGATGGTTGAAAATAGCCCGGTTGCGTGTGAAGGAGACACCCTGAACGGTTTGAGAAGCTCCACTGGCGCATAACGATAAAGGGATTCCTTCACACAAAGCCAGGGCTTTCTCCACACATAAGCTACTTCTTTTTTGCAGTTAGTTCAATATTGCAAAGAGAAGCGAAATCGGGATTGTACTTTCGTGTCAAGTATAACGAGTCACATCGATAGCGCGTTTAAGACCCACAGCGACAAACACGTCGACAAGGTCGATCTCTCGGGGTTTTTATAGCAAACTTTCTGTCGCAAAAAAAGTTTAGCGAACAACGTCGTGCCTGAGCGGGCTTCCTCTCGCCAAAATTTGCTCATACACGACGATGCGCGCGCACGCGCACAGCTTGAACAAAGAAAGTGAGTGATCCGTGATAAATGCAGTCACTCCACTCTTGTGACAGATTGGCCGCGAACACAGTCAGTTCCTGTACTCAGCCTCCAGCTAAAGAGGACAGGATGAAGGCTTTATCTGAGAGTGAAGACAGTGCGTTTTTTAAGCTCTCCTTTTAAATTGCTCTGGATGATGAGTAAATCCACAAATTTACCACAAATCGATGCTTTCTATGTCTTGAACGTGAGAACAGACTCAGCCGAAGAAAAAACAAGAATTTTTCGGCTCACTTCATTGGCATCAGGTGATGATGGATGTGTGCTGAGCAAAGTCGACGACGATCGGCGTCTTCGGCGCGAACATGGTGATCTGGCAACTGAGGGTGACAACTCCTCACCGCGACATTTCCTCACTTTCCTCACCTACCGCCAATTTTTCGCACCTCTTATCACACCTAAGACAGAGAATGTTAGGGCTGAGTTGAACTCTGGTGAGGGGCTGAGCTTGACTGGATCAGGACTATGGGTGTAACAAGCTGCGAGACAAGCTGCGAGACAAGCTGGATGAGCCCAAGATGTCCGGCCGAGACCAAGACATACCAGTCAACATGTCTGCCTGAGACCAGGGCCATGACATACCAGTAAACATGCACCATATGGTCTTGGTCTTGACCGGACAAGTTCGGTGAGTTGAAAGCTGTGAGAGAAGTGTTCTTGTCCAGCTTTCCTCGCAGCTCACATGGTCTTGGTCTTGGCCAGGCCGGCAAGAGGAGCACACATCCCTAATCTAGTGTGGCTGCTAAAGTAAGCACACACCCCGTATTATCAAGATCTTACCAGCAGTGAGGAAATGTCGCCATTTCCATTGTACTGTAGTGAGATGTCACAGTGAGGAGTTGTCGCGGTGAGGGGTTGTCGCCTCACCGATCTGGCACACCTTGGCCAAGACCGACCTGGCGCTCCAGACTACTACGCGTTTGCACCAATTGCTAAAAACTTGCTTTCGTGTTGGATACAGTTTCCCTATACGCTTTCTTTAAATAAATCGGAGGGAAAAACTTCTTAGAGAGCTTTCCAATGAACTTTGGCTTGGACACACGGGATCAGACTTGGTTCCCAGTCCATTGAATGCACCTGCACCTAACCTGGTTGAGGGGACAGCATGAAAAAGTGGAAATGAGGCCTTCTGCTTGTACACATTTATGCTGAGAGTAGCTGCAATGTGCTTGTATCTATCTGACTTGACTTGATCTAGCTTTATTCATTTGGCTTCTCCCAAAATTGCAGTGTTATCTATCCTCGTGTAGCATGACTTCAGCTCATTTGACTGATTCTATTTCATATCACTTGACTGATTCTACTTTCTTGGCTTGACAGATGTTTCAGCTGTCTTTAGCAGTCTTCAGCCCTACAGACTTATATTACTTTCTCGGCTAGACAGATGTTTTTAACTGTCTTTAGCTGTCTTCAGACCCATTGACTTACACTAATTCTTTGGCTAGACAGATATTTCGACGGTCTTCACCCCACTTGACTTGATTTTCGACACAAACCTCGCAGAGTAAAAGTCAAGTAAAATACTTTGGACTCACACACGACTCAGCTAGCAGCTACATACATATACGTGACCCACGACAGATGTTGACCCAGGCCCAACATGAGGAGTGCACATCATCATTCGAGCTGCGAAATGCTCTACACGCATCTATCGGAGAAGAATTCCATCATATACGAGCCCAATGCTCGTATGATCAGGAGGCTTTCCCGCTCTCTCTCTCCTGTGCACTGTAAACAGGTGCGTCCTCTCTATACCTACAGGAAAGTTAATTAACTACAGCTGAAAATGAGCTACTGTTGAAGTCCCGAACCCGACAGATTTTTTGACCCAGTTCTGTGTATGCTTCTACCAAGGAAGTCTTGCATGAGGACAAGAAAGTAAAGGACTTTCCAAATTCCGAGACACACACACACACACACACAGAGAGAGAGAGAGAGAGAGAGAGAGAGAGGGAGGGAGGGAGGTCATACATTTTCTTATCTCACACGAACTCTTAGCTGAGAAAAACTCGTGCCAGCCTCCCAATTGTCTCGCTCTCTCCCTTCTTCTTGATGCACCCTGGGAGATTCCGCCGGGTACTTTCATACTTTCAACTCGCAAAGGCACGGATTTCTTCTCCCTGACTGAAACTGCGAGCAAAGAGAATGCCTGAACGTGAGATGCCTTTCCTTGAAGGGGGAAACGCAGAAGGGGTTGTTGTAGTAGTTATGATAAATAGACAAGGAACAAGCAAGAATTCCAAACAGGATGCCTCATCCTATGGCTTCTCTCTTTTCTTCTTTCTTTCAAGACTGCCATGTAGGAACCCAAATGCGCAAACTTTGTCAAGTCATGTATACGTTTTAGCGGATCGCTTATTAAGTTGACATTCCTAAACCTCTGTATGGTGTGCCTGGAGGCTGAAAAAGTAACCAAGATGGTCTGGACGCTGAGATTGCATACATACAGTGCCCTCCATAAAGATTCGCCCCCCTCCCTGCTGTGAAACGCCTAAAACACCGCTGTCCATGCGATTTCAGCAGCAAATTCGCAAATTTCCTCGCCTCGTGGAAGGGGAAAGGGGAAAGCCACAGACTCACCACCACCACTGACTGCCTCCATGAGGTGCAACGGGTGTTTTCCAAGGTGTGCAAAAGTATCGGCCTCTTATTCCGAACATCAAACCTCCCTAGTACACTACACCATAGGACGAAATCTATTGACATCGTTGGAAAACTTGAAGCCTCGGCTGTTTGAGTTATACACTTCACTTTGGATGAAAAAGCATGATTAGGCAGCGCTGGCCATTCTGTCTACTGTACTATACCGACCTGTCAGACTTGCACAATTTACTTGCCAGTGCTGCAAAATTATGACGCTGCGCTACTCAAAACAATGCAAAAATCATCAGGGGAGGGATACTTATGGAGGGCGCTTGTGTACGTCGCCAGGTCATCGAATAGAGCGCTCGAGCAGCACGTAGAGCTTCGTGGACACATTTTAGACAGCAATGTAGCACTCTAAAGCATGGTCAAGGTGAATCTTCAAATGGCCATTGTTGGCACCAACAGAACAGCCGTGATAAGGCGTGATCTCCTCTCCACATGCCCCCCGCCACAATCAAAAAGTACAACTTCATGTAAACATTTTTTTCACAGTCCTGTAACATTTTTAAGCACTGTCATAATGAAGCTCAAGCCTGAAAATGGTCACTGTTTGCAGCCTTGACACTAGAAAAAGGCGTGGCGTCCGCTCCATGCGCCACGCCTCCCTCACACCTCTCGATCAAAATGCAGAATTTCAAGCATACTTTTTAAATAGTAACTTACCATTCGTAAGTAGCACATTGTAAAGTCAAGGCGTCACAGTGGCCACTAACATACTGACTAGAAACAAGAAACGATGGTGACTATGGTCAGCTGATTTTTTCCCCCTACATCTACTCATTAGTGTCGAGGAGCACTTGTGGCTGTTTCACACAAACACATCTTTATGTGAGTCTTTTTGCCCTGAAATAATATGCTTGGTTCAGTCTTTCCACGCAATTTCGAGTGTTATTCACACTTTATAATCTTGATGACTTGTGTAACGTGACATTGTTTCAAGCCTTACCTATTTCTTAAAAGAGGAAGATTGTTCAAGCAGTGTTGCCATATACGTTCATTTCTAAGGTTGTGTGAGCTTGCTAGCGCATAGCTGCAGAACTCGTTTCGTTGACACTCTTTTATAGTCAATGCATTTGCCGAGCAAATTCAAATGCAAATCGTTGCACAGATTTTGGCATGATTTTGGCATCGAGTAAGAAGGATATATGAATATGGAACACATTTGAGAAAGACTCTGGAGGGAGAGAAGTTCAGAGAAGTAGGTGACCCATAAATCTTCCCTCTCCTCGGCCATACGATATACATTATTTTTTTTTTTTTAAAAAAAAGTTACTTTATGTGTGAAACCCAGTACTGAATTTTGTGCATCACAAGATCCCACATATTTTTCTTCGTCCTGGGTTTCAGAGTGCGGTATCTTTTTTGCACCGTCTTTAGCCTCAACACTTTTCCCTCTCCGTACTGAAGGGACGGAAGAGCCCAATTTAATGGTGCAGTTGCGCAAAAATGGCAACTCTGGCGCGACCCGAAAGTCCATTACGAGGCAATTTCTATTAGCACTGTGCAATTAGTCATGGTAAGCAAACACAAGCAACAACACATACACGCACCCGAGCACGCACACAGACGAGTCCCAGGTGGAACTGGAGGGCTCCATGGTTACGTCAGCCTCGCACACCACTTTGAAAAGCTGTACAGTACAGGGTGACTTATGAATTGGTTCCACTCAAGGGCAACTTTTGACGAAAAAGCCAGTTTGGATATCACACTAAGGCAATTCAAAGTGTAAGACTGAGTTTAACACACAGGGTGGAAGAGGAAGTTCGAGATCAAAATTGCACTCAAAGTATCAAGTTGTCACCGATGAGGGTGGGTGTATTGAATTGGGATGGGCTGAGGTTTTAGTCTGCTCCGGACCCTTCACATACGATAAATATCTAGACGCTATTGTTTTAAAACACCTCATTCAGTAACGCGACAATAATAGTCAATACCGTCTTGACCTTGAACATTTTTCATCCTGTAATTAGTATTCCATTTTTATCTCTTGTTGTTTATCCTATGAAGAGTCTGGAAAAAGTTTTCACCTCATTGAAATGAAACAGCTTTCTTGTCAGGCAATGATTAACCGAAACGGATCTTGACCCAAATTACAGAACCGAAATTTTGCCTTTGACTGGATTTTTTTGGGCCCCTTTGTCGAAACCGACCCGAACTGTGCCAGAAGTAGCACTTAGTGATTATGGATTCATATATTTGAAGGAATAATTTCACAACGAAACAATAGTTTTTGTGCATTTTCAGACTTCGGACGATATCTTTCACTTGTTCGGAGGTCCAAAGTCTGGTGGCAGCGTAGTGTACAACTTTGGTTTCAGTGGCATTGGCAATCCTCAAGTATTGGTTCGGTCTTTGCCGAATTTTCAGCCAAAGCTTTGGCCGAACTGAAATTTCTGTCGAGAAAGAGTATTCTAAGAAAGTTATTGCAATCCAACATTTTTTTTTTCAAAAATCAACATAACCTGGAGCAATGACAAGATTATATTACACTGTTGGTTACAAAAAAGTTTTCTACCCAAGTTTGGCAACCCTGTTGCTCTTTCAACTGGTACCAAGAATGAACATGTGAGAAATGTGGGAACCCTTTTTAGAGGGAACCAGCGCTTAAAGGCTCCTAAAGGGTAGGAAAAACTATAAAGCGCTGTGTGTGTGAGTCCGTCTGTGCGTCTGCTGCGCGGAAGCTGGAAATCGTCTGCGGACAGACAGACTGACAGACAAATAGACAGACAGACACACTCAGACACAAACCCACCCACACACACAGGCAGACAGACAGACACACGTACATTGGACCCTCGCGCCTTATATGTATAGAGATGTGACAAAGTGAGAGCCCTGCTGGCTGCTACTCCCAGTAAGCAAGTAAATCATGATGCAAATGCTGTAGTCCAGATTCTCTCATGCTTCTCGTCCAAACCGAGCCACATCTTGCCTCTCGCCTGCGTCGCGCATGGGAACACCTGTGACTTCCGGACAGTCCCGACTTCCACATTTTTAAAGAAATATTAACCATTTTGGCACTTTCCAGTGACACAATATTTCGCCCAAATTTGTTCAATACTTCCTGCCTGTCCGTTGCAAATGGATTTTTAGAGGATTGCTTGCTGTGCAAGTACAAGTCTAGCATGCCATGCTAACTTAACATGTCGCCTTCTACAGCTAGGATAATATATCACTCATTATAAAATGCAACGCTGCATAAGGCGTGGGCAAACCTTTTTTTCACAGTCACCCTCGGTGAAGCATTCATGAGAAGGTAAGAATACAAATAAACGCTGTATCTAAGTTTGTTGTGCAAAAATAAACTTGGTAAATCTTACGCAACTCCGCCTGTGACCATGAAAGATACTAACAATTGCATGCAGTATGACGATGTTTCGCCTAAAAGGCATGAAGTATGAACTCCAGTGCTGCCTCCTCAGCGGGTTTGTCGAGAGTGACCTCCATTGACCTCGACCTCAAAGTGACCTGGCACAGTGTCCACGTTGATGGCCTCCGACTCCATCGATGTCAGGGCCTCCAAGACGCCCGCAGCCCCCGTGGAAGGTCGCCCCCTTCCCCCCGCAGGAGACACCGCAGTGAAGATACTCTCCGCCTTGCAAAGTCACGCACACGAGCGACTGCATCTTTTGCAGTTGCATGAGAAGAAGAAGAAGAAAAACGTGAAGGGTGTGGATTTACCAAGAAGAAAAACCCTCCTCAGCCACGTAGAAAATTCTGGAGTGAACCCAAATGTCTCCGTGTTCAATTTCCCCAGGTGCTATAAATAGCCATTAGGCGTGAAACTTTCGAGGCATCAAATATGCTGACTACACAACTTAGAAAGTGAATTAAACTTAAGGAATTTTGCACTTTCCGCCATCCAGCAAGGTGGTTCTTGCACCAATAGTCAGAGAAGAGTCTGGTGGAACAAATACAGTATGTCCCACAAAGGACTGACCCATTGCAGACGTTCATTTCTCGATAGCCAGGAGGGCTGCAGAGACATGATGTGTGTCAAGAAAACCGATCCTCACAGGCAACAGTTTGGGATTTAATCAAAATCTTGATGCCATATGCATGACCAAGGCCAATGCCAAATCAATGCCAAATGCCGATGCCAAAGACAGCCATGCCTAGGAAAGCAAGTGCGAACAGCTCATGACTCTCTTAGCATCCCTTTCACTGCTCCAACATGGCTTGTCCACCGATGGCACAAATATACCTACACCATCGTTAAGAATGGTCTGATTTCCAATGACCAAAAGTCCGAGGCTTCGAGGATCTTTTCCAGGTCTGCCGTGTCTTCGTCAGCCTCCCGACCCTTGTAACGTGCGAATCCCTCTTGGGACATCCTGTAGGTACCTATAAAATAGTGCACGACACGAGGCCAGTTTTATTCGAAACTTCACGCAAACTTTAGAGATTCCAGATGAGAAAATGCAATCAGTCGAGCTCTCTCTCTCTCTCTCTCTCTCTCGACTGCATCTCCACGTGAGCGTTCAGTTCTTTGCTCGACACCACGTGGAAGAGACAGAATCAGACACTTAACATGATGTCAATTCACTGGATTGATCATTCGTACGGGAGAATGCGTGACTTGTGCCTGATCCTACCTCAAAGGGGCCTTCAAAACTGGACGAGGTCCAAATTCCGCTCTTTGCCCTCGTGTTCGACGTCGCACTCGTTGTCGGGTCCCGTCCACAGCTTGACCTTGTTGTCTAGGACTTTGCGACTGACGTGGTCAATGTTTCTTCCAAATGTACATGCGGTTCACGATCGACCGTATTCGGCAACAGTGGATATGGATGGAGACAGCTGCCAATGGGTTCTACCTATACCAGGTGGCAACCCTGGCCTGCCAAGTGTAGGAGAGGCCTCGGAATTGATTCCATCAGTTCCAGGTGGCAATCCCATGCCTCACCTGAAGTGATAGAATGGGTTCCAAAAAGTCGGGCTCGGGCTTTCGAACTCGAGCGGAAGCTCGGGCTCAACTCGACTTTCATCCTTAGTCGAAGGCGCCATAGATTGAGGTCAGACTGACCTTAGCTGGGATCGAGCACGTCAAGGTGATTGGGGTCAGGGGCTTCCGACACCTCTTGGCACTTGAGGTGGCAAGAAAAAGAAGAAAAAAAACTTGGTCATGACATTTTTTTCTTACGTTCCATTTGGCGTCACATGACCAGGGTTCCCATGTTTTGACGGATTCAGAGCTGACACTGGGGACGCCCAGATAGTTCTCTTTTCCATGACTTTCCAATTTTTCTGCCGTAAAGCCTTCGAGCAACAGCGTCATCGACATTCTGAGGGTATAATTTTAGTCATAAATAACGAAGCTCCCCCTGTTTTGACTGTCCCAACAGCCGTAAGAACGAGTTCGTGGCGGGCAGCAGCAAGCACATGGAGGAAAAAAGTCCTCCACCTTGGCCAACGCGCAGACGTTGCTGTCGTTGAAAGGGTCTGTTAAAGTGTGAGTTGCAACTTTGCAGAGGAGAAATCTCGGGCCTTTCTTCCCCTCAGGACAACACAGACAGATTGTCTCAATGGCATCCTTGATCTTGGAGGTCTTGAAATGAGCTTTTGTCTACTTGGCATGACGTTGAATACCATGGCAATCTTTTCTGAAAGGTCAGCACAAGGGAAGAATTAGATCTAGATTTTGTACTTGCCCAACTTCTGCTACATATACCAGTGTGGTGCACGAATGAGATGATTTGGCCATAACTTGTACTTAAGTGTGTTTGGTCTTCCAATGTTCAAAGTTCATGACTAATGAATAAAGCTTTAGAAAGTGAACTAGCTGGGATCAGCTGCGCAGTGCCTAACTGCGTAAGGCTCTGCAATACATTTCATTCAGGAAATGGATGTATTTCTGCAATAGCGCTCCTTATATTTTTCTCTCAAGTATGAAAGCTCATACTCAGGGGTCCACATCAAATTGCACGGTTATGAGGAGCCTTTGGATGAGTTCGAGTGTTGCCATTGACGCTTAAGTGTCAACTTATTGACGCTACTGTTAGTTAATTCCGGCATCAACTTGGTCTGGTTCCTGTACCGCTTCTGGTGTACAATTTCATGCGGACCCCCCCCCCCCCTTATGTACTGGGGGTTCATTGGGGAACCCTCCCCCCCCAGTACATAACCGTCCAAGTCGATCCATTTGCCAACTTATTGAGCCACCCTGTACTGAATAGGTGGCTCCACCTGGCAAATCCAGGACAGGACATGATGTTGCGCGATTGGGGAAGCCCCGAAAATGCAATTTCCCCTCATTTCTGTCGAATGGTGAGCAAACACGCGATCATGGAAGGATAGACACAGGAATCGGTCTGCCTATTCATTGGAGGTGGAAGAAAGAAAATGTAGATCAATCACTCGCTCCTTCCTTGCATATTTGGACCTGGGTAGGGGCCTTCAGGGCAAAGATTGCAGTGGGTAGTAAGGAAGAAAATACAGGAGTAAAAATAATTTCAATGCCGGTAGAATAGGTCTTCTCACAATTTCTACTTCCACTGATTTCACTATAAAAATGAAGCTCAGAGATCAGAAGGAGGTCAAGTGGAGAACTTTGGCAGGTTAGTTCTCAGCTCAATGACAATCCAGGTGTCAAAACTGGCGTGACCTCATTTTCTCATGGCAATTTTGGATGTCTCTTTTCCCTATGAACTGAGGCATTTAAGCAATTGTGGAGTCAATATCTTGCTGGCTGAATCGGCAAAATGCTGTGAGTGAGGAGGAAAATTTAAAGACGCAAATTCTATGGGTACTTAATTGCGAATTACACTTCTCATTCTCTCTCTCTCTGTCTTTTTTTCCTTTAGTTCGTCAATTTTTTTCCTTATTTCTACGACCTGTGAAATCATGAACATTGCATAAAGTGTCAATGGCAAAGGTAGTTTAGTCAGATTCAACAACTCTCACTGAGGCATTCAATACCCAGTGTTCTCGACAAGAATTATAAAACTTGGCGGGATTTTATTTTCGAGCTTACTGCCTGTCGGCCTCATCATCTCGAGTCCAATCAAGTCTGCCTTCTCTCACTATTGCTGAGGACTCAGCAATAGTGAGAGAAGGCAGACGAGATCCTGGTTGTTCTGATCGTCCTCAGCTGTAGCGAGAGAAGGTAGTCCACATCATCCTCGGCAGTAGCGAGAGAAGTTAGTCCAGATCGTGGACGTCCATATTGTCCTCAGCAATAGTGAGAGAAGG
>JAAUXU010101640.1_pt1 | contig 41898 bp, 45 predicted proteins | sample 7278151 | NCBI WGS metagenome assembly JAAUXU01 (sample SAMN14350113, study PRJNA611818) | marine sediment metagenome | isolation source: surface marine sediment (1.8m) | place: French Polynesia: Moorea | collected 2018-08
CATTGGCACATGTCTCTGCTGGTATGTTGTCCCACTCCTCCATGCAACAGGTCTCCAAGTCATCCAGGGTCTGGGGGCTTTGTGCATGCACCTGTCTTTTGAGCTCAGCCCACAGATTCTTGATGGGGTTGAGGTCTGGGGACTGGCTGAGCCACTCCAGCAGGTCGATGTTGTTGTCCTCAAACCATGCCTTGATGACCTTGGCAGTGTGTTTGGGGTTGTTGTCCTGCTGGAACACGAAGCCCTAGCACAAATAAAGCTGCCATGCTGATTGGAGGAGATTATCCTTGAGGATCTCCTTATACAGCACAGCATTCATGGTCCCCCTGATACGGACAAGACGGCCTGGGCCACGGGTAGAGAAGCACCTCCACAACATGATGCTGCCACCACAATGCTTCACTGTGGGGATGGTATTGCGAGGCGTGAACGCCTCCCCTGCCCGATGCCAGACCATTTTGGTGGTATTGTGACCAAACAGTTCAAGTTTGGTCTCATCCCACCAGATGACTTTCCTCCAGTCGTCCTCAGAGTTGTCCAGGAGGTTGCAGGCAAACTTGAGGCACTGCCAGAGGTGTCCTTTGGTTTTCAGGGGGACCTTCCTGGGGCATCGTCCTTGGAGACCATTGTGTCTCAATGCCCTGGTGACGGTGGACAATGTCCAGTCCTCCGGGGATTGGTGGTCTTCCCCGTGGCCCTCCACCTGCTGATGCCATTGTGCACAGTTGAGCGAAACACATTGAAGGAGTGATATATCTGGCGGATGGATTTGCTGAGCCCATGCTGTCCGATGATGGTGTCCTTGATGTCGATGGACAGCTCTTTCCTCGGCGGCATTGTGTTGGCAGTTCTCTTTCAAATGACAGTTGCATGTGGCTAGCATGTGTCTTGCAATGCCAGCAGTGCTGTTTCATGTTTCAGTTGTTTCAGTTCCCTTTGCATCATATACAGGGCCGCAGACGTCACCCACATGCAGTGTCTGGTGACTTTTGCACAGGGGGGGAAATGGCCGCCAAAGGCGGCCGTAAGGGTGGGTGGGCAGCAGAATTGCCTGGGAGGTGAGGTGTGGAGAGGGGGGCACCCCTCTCTTCACGGTAGGAAAAATTTAAAAATTCACTTTAAAAAAGCCCCAAACTTAGCTCGTTTTTCGTCCCTCCAACGTGTGTCCGATGACTTTTGCACAGTACTGTAGGTACACAAGGGTGTACAACTGGGGTGGGGTGGGATGGCAAACCCTTTTTGTGTCAACGATGGTTACATTTTTAACCTCAATAGTTACGTAGCGGTCAGAGAAGATTATCACTCATAATTGTTCAGTTGCCGAATCCTGAGCAGCCTTCATAAGTGAGTCCCACCAGTTGCTCGCGGATTGAACCGCTTGGAGGAGACAAATGCTTGCGGACAGAGTACACGCTCCGTGCCTTCGCTGTCCCTCCTACCCAGTTACTGTTATAAGCATCCGTTTATAAGTGTATTATATTAACATATCACATTAATATCTCTCGTTTCGGTCCAGGGCAACCGCAAGCTCGCCGACGACCACGTCTGGTGGTCTCCATTCTCCCGTCCCCAACGTTCCCGCTTCTCCCGTAAGGCGCGCGTCACCGTCTGCATGGCCATGCTTTACCTCTTCTTCGTCACCAACGCCATGTACTACGAGACCCAGGTGGAGGTCGTGGGGAAGCCTTACTTCACCATAGGACCGCTCAAATTCGACAAGATATTTGTAAGTTAAGTGTGAGCAATTTGTACGTATTGTTGATTTTTGTTCATTCAATGCCTGACCTTATCAGGTTGCGGTGGGGATGGCGACCAACTTGATCGTGTTCCCTCCCATCCTGCTGGCCATCTTCCTCTTCAAGAAGAGCAGACCGTTGGGAGGCAAACGCCGAAATAGGATTGACCTAGGGCTGGAGGAGGGTGAGGCCTACGTATATCAGTCCTTAGTTATAGTCATACAAACTGCAGTATGATGTCGATGATCAAGATAAACAATATGACTCCTCTGACTCTAGCTAAGGAGAGAGGCTGGTTTGTCCCGCCGAGTCTGTGCCCAAGCGGGAACTCTCGTGAACAAACGCCGGCGGAAAAACAGTAAAAATTTCAAATTACTTTCAAGCTCTTTGGACAGCTGATATGAGTCCTTTTTGCTCTTTCTAGGCGAGATACCTCTTGGTCTTCGATTGGTAACCTCTTGGCCTGGCTGATCTGCCTGATATGCATTGGCGCGGGCGCCTTTTTCGTCTTCGCTTACGCCCTTCAGGTCAACATCGTTTACAGGGTGAAAAAAGTGTTCCGAGTTTTGTCAATGTTTTCGTTCCCGTGTAGTTCGGCAATGACAAGACCTACCAGTGGATCGTGTCCATGATCTCTGCATTCTTCAGCTCGGTCATCATCACGCAGCCGTTGAAGGTGAGCAGTGTTGGCACGTTGATCAAGAGTCCAGCTGTAGAGGGGTCCAAAAGTGGTAACAGGAGACTCGAGTGTGTTTAAAAATAAGTTCTTAGACAATGTTTATACCTAAGGTAGGGAAATTTATTAGTTCACCCACCCCAAATACTCCGACTAAGATCATTTTTGGCCACGTCCAACGGTTTTGTCGTCACTGATGTTTTCAGTCGTGCTCCTCAAGGTGCTGGTTCTCATGACATTGAAGCTTTGCTTCTTCACTTCTCAGACTTAAACTCAATTGATGATGAAAATGATGAGAGCCGTTCGTATGCAGCATAAAAGCCGTCATGAGCATGTCTGCATAATCCCGCGTGGCATATATTGGGGATAAAGTCGGGCTGAGCCCGAGTCCGAAAGTCCGAAAATTCCGTGAGCAATGTCGAAGCACGACTTTACGAAGTCGGCTGCATATCCGAGTGCAAACTGAACTGCGCAATGATGAATGTGTCAGCAATTAGAAAAAAAAGTCGCACCCAAGTCTGGACTCTCTGGCTTTGCAGATCATGTTCATCACGCTGCTGATCGGTTGCTGCTGCCGCCAGACCCGATGGGATGACGACCATACCGAAATGGACGAGGAAATCCCTCACATCTATTACGACGAGGCCAGTGAGTTGTGTGACTTCTGGCATGCGTTTAAACTGTGAGGCGGTCTGAACTGCCAACCCTTTCCAAAATAATGGGTCTGCTGACATTCATTTATTTCTATCCGTCTAGCGGAAGCCGCAAAATCGTACCGCCCAAAGGCCGACAAGCGTGAGTTCGAGAATAAATTCTACCACCATTTGGTCAAGATCCGTAACCAGGAGCTGGAGATGCGTGTCGTCATCAAGGATATTGTAGTCTACTTTGTCTACGTCATCATCATATTCATCATCAGCTACGGCAACAGGGATCCGAACGCCTACATGGCCAAGGAGGCCATGGAAAAGGCTATCATATTCGGCGGAGTCAACTGCGAGGTCTTTCCCAGCGACGACCTCAGGTAAGTGATGCAACGCATTTTTTTTTTTGCAGAACGGCCCAAACTGCTCGTGCGAATTTGCAGATTAGGGCGTTTCAAGACGGACTTGGAGGTTGTTGTTCAGCAAAAACCGCATTTTTAGTTTTTCCTACCACCAAATACAGTTCACGAAGTGTCTTAAAACATTTATGGTCAACTCCACTCACACCATGTTTTTTTCTGTCCCTGCGATCAATCCGGGCTCAGCTGACCAAAAGACGGGTCTTCGTTCGTGATAACTATGTTACTTCTAAACTACAGGTACCGCCCGTGTACCGAGGAGCAGCTGCCCATCCGCTACGTCAACTTCAACAAGATCAGGGACATCAATGAATGGTACGCCAGTTGCAAAAAGAATGACGGTCACCCATATATCATATGGATTCCAGGTACGGCTGGATGAACATGACCCTGATCCCGAACGTGCGCGTGCAGCCCTGGTACAACGGGAAGCAGCCGTACGGGCTCAAAGGCTACTTGGACGATCGAGTCAACAGGCTTATCGGCTACGCCATCGTCAGGCAGATCAGGGAGAAGCCCAAGACGTGCAGAACGGCGTCCGTCATCCGTGAGCAGATCGACGCCTGTACCGGCAACGGAGGGGTCACTACCGAGGACGAGAACGACTACTGCCTAGGGTGGAAGCCTAAAGAGCATGAAGACTGCGTTGAGGCAGAGGAATTCGAGTAAGGGTCAGATGCACATTTAAATATAATTTCGCATAAAAATACCTTTTTTAAGATACTTGTCCTCGATCGACTTGGAGTCCACAACGATGGTGGCTGGCATTCGCAACTACGGCGGAGGAGGCTACGTCCTCAAGCTCACGGGCTACATATTGGACCTCCAGGAGAGGATCCAGCTGTTGCAGAGGGAGAATTGGGTCAACAACCGCACGAGGGCCCTCATGGTCGAATTCTCTTCCTACAACGCGCAGGTCAACCTGTTCAGCCTGGTCACCTGCGTAGCCGAGTTCGTGGGCGGCGGCATTCGGCCCTACTACACCATTGAAGTGTTCCGCCTGTTCAACAACGTGAGCGGCTTCGGCACCCTGGTCGCCATTGCTGAGATCCTCTTCGTCGCCTCTATCTTCTATTACATTGTCAGCTTGCTCACTATTCTGAAGAAGGAAGGCTGCAGGGAGTAAGTGTTTGATTGCCTTCGAATTGAAACAGGAATTCAGAATTGTAATAATTTAATTACTATGTGTAAAATACGTCTATTAGCACTCTTTACTGAAAGTATTTAAAAAGAATTCTCAAGACTACCCCATTTCTCTAGCTTCTGCCGCGACTCAGTGGTGCTAATGGACATCCTCACGGTAGTGTTGTCCATCATGGCTCTGGGCTTATGGGTGGCCAAGACGTTAGTCACCATTGACCTGAAGACGGAGGTGCAAGAGTCGAGTGGCAACCGCTACATCCGCCTGACTTACGCCGCCCTCCTCAACAAGTTCTACGAGTACCTCGTCTCTATCACGGTCTTCACCTCCACTATCAAGTTCAGCAGGCTGCTCAGTTTCCAGCGGGCCTTCATGCAGATCACTGCCACCATGAAGCTCTGCTTTAAGGTTGACTGAAACTTGACGTTACATATTGCATCTCTTTATTGTAGCATTGTACTTTCCGACTTATTTTTTTCAATCGTGGACACGTCAAGCTGTTGATGAAAGTGGGGGAATTTCAGTGTTGCTTACAGAGATGCAATTAATAATTAAACGCAAAATTTTCGGGCTACATTTTATTTTTTTATTTCATCTCTGATTAGTCCTTATGTAGCAGGAAAAAAAGACAGTCAGGGAAAGGCCAGAATTGGCAGGAAATGCAGTATTGGCAAGTGGAGGGAGGAGTGGGGGGAGTCAAAACAAGGCTGAGTTGGCCGAGGGACGCATTAACAGTACATATCCCCGGCTTTTTTTTTTATTTTCCGCTCGTTCCAAAAATACCATAATTTCCGGATAAACATATATTCAATATTCTGGGACCTCTATTGTCCCAGAATATTTCCCACATGCAGAAAAAAAGTCGAATGTAATCCCAAAACTTTGCGTTAAAATATGGATCATGAGTAATGAATGCGCAGATTTGCTAAGAAAAGATAGGGAACACAGGGTTTTTTACATTAATTTAATATGCTTGGGACATAATGGCAAAACATTTGGTTGAATATGGCTTACCTTAGCTGCGTTGATGTTATAAGCAAAACTGCCAAGTTAAACTCTGGCCCTCGGCACGAGCTGAACCTTAAGTTATATGCATGTTCGCAAGGCTTGGGACAGGTCAAAATCACCGCAGTCAGAGCTGGAAAAATATAGTCCAAACAATACGGCCGGGCAGTATATAGTTAACATACACATGCGTATATTCGTACGTACGCATATATGCTTGGAAAACAAAAATCTGCTTCTCCTCTCAGGGCCTGAGCACCTTTCTCGTGGAGTTCTTCCTGGTGTTCGGCGGGTTTTCCGCTTTTTTCTTCTTCGTCCTGAAGAACGACCTCGAGAACTTCCGGGACTTCCTTCGGACCACCGAGAACACCTTGGCCATGAGCATCGGCAAGTTCAACTTCGCCGCGCTCAGGACAGCGGACGAGATGGCGGCGTGGATTTTCTTCGTGTTCTCGCGTAAGTCGTGAAAATTCTTGACAGTTGCGGCTGTTTTCTTACTACAAGAAATGCAGTGGTGGTGAACATGATCCTGATCAACATGATGATGGCCATCATCAACCTGGCGTTCGAGGAGATCAAGTCCAACGCCGACGCTTATGAGAGTAAATTCCAGCTGGTCGAATACATCAAGAGAACTGCTCGTCAAGTCATTGGAATCGAAATTGCGAAGCCGGTTGAGGTAAACATACAAAAAAAATATATACCTCTAGATTTGCTGTATACATAAGGGGTATATTTCCCTTGTTACGCATTTATTGTCCAATCGTTGTCCAGGTTATCTACTCAGAGAAACAAGAGGAAAGCTCCAGCGATGAGGAGGAGATGGACGCCACCGAAAAGACCTCCAACGAGTTCGCCGAAAAGACCGGCAAGTTGCTCCAGTAAGTCAATCCGAGACTGCCGATCACGTCAAACGATGCGTTACGAGTGTGACAACCGTTGCAGGTACGTGCATCACATGTACCTGGGGAACAACCCCATGGGCGCCGAGTTCATGAAGAAGTTGCGACAGGGGGCGGGCGTGTCCGAAGACGACGAAGGTGGAGAGGCCGAACGAACGGTAACGAACATCTTTCTGCCTCACTGAAATTAGTCTTCTTCGTTGCTTCTACCTAATGTCAATGACTGCTACTAATGATAATCCACTCAGGTCAAGCAATTTGGATTCGACCGTTTCTTTGAACCTGAAGACGGAGAGTCCGACCCTCAAGGATAGGAAAGATGCGATCACGACCGACACTTCAGTATTGAGTTGCTTTCGTCAACCAACGAGTGTTACAAAATCAAAACTTTATTCGTGTTTCCTTGCGCATTTGGAAAGTTACCTTAGTTTTGACCTCGGCCAACTGCCGGAAAAAAAAGTAATAAAGCATGGAACAGCCGACCTCTTGGGGGATGGAATCCCCTACTTTTGCACTTCTTCTTTTCCCTACATGGTGGTGCTGTATCGAGCTTAGCTCGATGCTTTGTCGGCTACAAGATGTTCGAGCGTTTTTCTCAAAGCTTGAACAATTTGGAAGCTATTTTCAAGCTTTTTCAGCCTCAGAAATCAAGCTTGTTTCGAGCTTTTTATTTTCAAGCTTCTTTTGGAGGGGACGGCACAGAACAAGTAGGCAGTGCGGAGCACAGGGACAACGCAGTGCTGTGTTTTATACGCATGGCAAGTTTTATATAGAACTATCGCTCAGGCGCACACACTTCGTTAGACAGAAAGAATGGCAAAAATATAAATCGCTGTGTGTGTGTGTGTGCGTGTGTGTGTCCGTCCGTCTGTCTGCGCCTGACGCCAGACGCTTCACACTCACCATGCAACAAATCTGACTTAAACAGAACAAAAGCTTTACCGTTTGTAGCTTCTCTATCAGGTTGTCATTGATCAGAATGAACCAGCATTTTGAGTGTGCGTGTACTATGTAGACATGAGGGTTAGGTTAGGTCGTCTTAATCAGGCTTAGGTTATTGGCGTCCCACATTTACCGCGGGCTAAGTTTTAGACACATTAAGTGCGTCTTTTCCAGCGAATCATTTTTATTCATTGCTCAATTCTTTTTCTGCGTGTGAGCTGAAAAAGAGGCGAAGATTGAAATTATCAAACATAGTGCAAAATGTCCCACCGGAAGTTGAGCTGTTCATCTAGTTGAGGGCGATCCGTTCAGAGCAGATGGCAAAATTTGGTTTTTTTCTTCTCCTCTCGGCCTTTTCCACTTGCTGCTGTTGCCCTTCCGGTCAGCATTTGCCAAGCGTCGTCGTGCAAACCGCAACCGGCCGCCGCCGCCGCCTCGGTCGGTGCCGCCCCCGGCGACAGCTCCTTCTGTTTCTTCCGCGCGGCTGCTGCAGCAGCCAGCAGCCGCGCAGGAGGAATCAGGGCAGTGTCGCTTTCCAACAAGGCGACCACTCCGGCGGAATTCCCCTTGGTCACGGCCTCTTCGAGGGCAGCAGCAGTGACTTCCTGCAAGTCGGACTGTGCAAGGCCGCCGAGGACGGACAAGAGGCCACGCATCACGTCCAAATTGCTGTTGCCGGCGGCGATCGTGAGCGGCGTGCGACCGGCGCGGCTGCTTTGACGACACAGCTGTATAAAAAAAGTAATGGTACACTATCTTTTTTTATGGGAGATCCGATACCTGTTCCAAGACTTCCTCTTCCAAAGTGTTTTTTGCAGCTTGCAGGAGGTCTTCTCTTCCTGAGGTGGCAATGAAGTGTAAGATGTTGTGACCCGCAGAGTCCGTGTGCAGAGTGTCAGTCCCAGGATGATAAAGGAGCGCCTCAAAAGTGTGGAGCTTTCCATGTTCTACGTAGAATCAAAGGCAACTTGATGCTTTGGCAGCTGCACACGGACTAGTTGAACTCACGAGCAGCTACTAAAAGTGGGGTTTGTCCCCTGGAGGTGGCAGGATTGACTTGAGCGTCGTCTAGGGTCCCCAGATGCGTCTGCAGGTCTGCCACATTGTCCTCCAAAGAGGCTAGGTGAAGCTCACTCCAGCCGCCTATGAGAGCAGTTGCTTAAGCCTAGGTTGGGGCCCAATTGGAATCGCAACCCTATTCAAGAAACCCTGTCCATTTCCCTTGCAATCGCCAAAAATGACTTGATTTGCAACCTAATCTCCAATCGATTTCGCAATCCTTCATTGTTTTATATGGGGCCTAAGAATAGTTCATTGTTAGCATTACCTGCATCTGACATGAATCATGCTTTCTTTTGTTGTACGGAACAGGTCTCCTGTGACTGGAAAGGGACTGTGCACAATCTGTATTGCTGCACTAAAGCGGTTGCATTGGCAATTGCATGATATCCCTCTTTATATGCAATCAAATCCTAAACGTTTGGATTGCGGTGCGATCGTGCTGCAACGTGAAAGTGCATTGGCAATCGCGATAGCTGATTGCAGCAATGAAATCAATCCTAATCCTGCACTTATGTGCACGAATCAGCTTTTCTGTGATCGCAGCTTTCACCGTAATGCAAGTCAGCTCCGTGTTCCTTCAACGTGTCCACTATCTCTCTGTTGCCCACCGCGTGTGCAGCCTGGATGGAGGTGAGGCCGCTGTCAAAGCAGATAAAATCAGCATCCATCACTTGTAAATGTTGTCTTCTTCAAACCTTTCGTCCTGGCAATTGAGCGTGTCTGGCAGGATGAGTGCAGGTCCTAGTTCCTTGGCCACGTCCAGAAGTGCTTGAAGGACGTGCAGAAGGTGCCGTTGGGCTGCCAAGTGAAAGAGAGTCCATCCCATTGAGTTGACCTGCATTCAGCTGATGTAGTTGCACGGTTCATAAGACTAGCCACAGCAGGGATTCCCGAGCTTTTTGTATGGAGGTAGTCCTTCCTTTTGGTGTGCACCAGGTATCATAGCTTGGAAACCCCTGAGCTGCAGGAACGTTCTGTACCTTCGACAAGATCTTGGGCTCTCGGGCCACCAACTTGAGCACGATGGCCGCATCTGCGCCACTTCGAATGGCCACATGCGCAGGAAGGTTACCCTCGATGTCTTCCTCCAAGAGGCTCAGTCCTTCGTCCATGAGGAGCTCTACAGCACTTTCGTTGCCAGACTGTGGACATGACATCCAGCATGTGGATGTAATGAGTACATGTGGACACGCTAAACGAAGAGCTGAGCTTACCTCTCCAGCCCAATGCAGAGCGTTCCGGCCCTTGTCGTTCGTCTCCCTCAAGTTGGAGCCCCTGTTGCAGAGAAGGAGGAATGTGAACGAAAACTGACTAAGAGACAACGAAATTATGTCTCCTTTCCTTTTGAGAAGAGCTTTGATGAAGTGGTTCTTGTGTTTGATCACAGCAGCCATGAGAGGAGTGTCACCCTCGTGGTCCTTCTGGTCCAGAACCTGTGAAAAGTGTAATTCAGCATCGGTAAGAATTTTCTTAGTGATGTTTCACACCTTGGCAAGCTGAGCCTTGCTTTTTTTCCCTGGATACTTGTCTGCAATAGCATCTACCAAGAGACCAAAGACATCTTCGTCTTCGTTGAACATGGCCAGCTGGAGAAGGGTGCTAATAAGGAGGGTGTAAATTTTCTTGGACGAACTAACTTCACTAAGAACCGATTTGAACTTGCCTGGTTGCGTATGGGGAATCCGCCATGACAGGATCTGCTCCATTGCTCAGCAGCAGCCTGACGTACGTCGGGGAGGTCCCTGATGAAGCCACGTGAAGGGGGCTTCGCCCATCATTGTTCTTGACATTTATGTCAGCACCATGAGAAAGAGCCAGAAGAGTGAGGTCTTCGTAGCCTTAAAATATTGAAGCACAAAAACGCATGTTCCACGCGACATTTCTGTGTGAAAGTTGCTTCATGACAGAGAGAGACCTTTCCTTGCTGCTAAATGAAGTGGCGTCCACCCCTCGTTGTTTGCGGCAATGACGTCGGCCCCGCACATGATCAAGGCCTCCACGATGGACCTGGCATTCCGCAAAAACGCCTGGGCGATGGGGGTGTTGCCGGTCTTGCTGGCGCGGCAGTTCACGAAACTATGTTGCACTATCTGTGTACAGTTTTCAATCTCATTGAGTGGAAAAGGAGGGAATATCACCTCTTGAATTCCTCTTCGTCCGTCATCCTCTCTTTAGCATTTTCCAGCACCAAATTGATGATGTCGGCGTTCTTGTTCTTGGCGCAGATGTGGAGCACGGAATTGCCATTCTTGGTCATGGCTCTTAGGTCCAATTCTGGGCGAGTAAGCAAAGTCTTTACCACCTAAAAAGTTCAGGCTTTCTTGAGGGATCATTACAAAACTTCTTGAAGAAGTTCCACGACTGGAACCAACGTCAGACCTGTTCCCTTTGGAAGAGGACTGCTGAGTGCAGGGGTGTCCAGCCGAGTAGGTCTCTGACATTGATGTCTTGGACGCCGTTGAGTAACACTTCAGCCACTCTCCAGTCGTAGTCTTTACTCTCCAGGGTCTCGATCAGCGGCAAGTGTCCCATGTGGTTGGGATGATGCACGACCTTCTGCTGGACGCTTTCGGTGAGGCCGGAAAGCTTCTTTACCAGGGACTGCATCATGGGAAAGTTGCCGGCAGCGGCCACGTAGTGGACGAGGTTATCTCCCGTCTCGCCTGAAGGTCATAACTGTTATGAATGAGCTGGGACGAGGTGATCCTGCACAACGTATGGTCGTAGCCTACCATTGGTGGTGACATCAAAGTCATCCAGGAGGAAGTCAAAAAAGTCCAGGTTGTCCGCCTCTATTGCATACCTAAGAGTATCGAGGAACGTTTGTCAAAGTCCTTGTTGAATCTATCAGTCAATACCGCAATTAACTTTTGCAGGTGACTTTTGTCACCTCACCTCAGGGCTTCAAGGGGGTCGTCAAAGAGAGCAGATTTGTCTTGAAAGTTACCCTCCTCGCCAACGTTGGTGCCTTGGTCGACTCTCTTAAGATGATCCTCAATCAGCTTGGCATTTGGATCGTATTCGCCGAAACTTTCCTTGATTTCGTCGAGCGCCCCCTTAAGCGCAAAGACGCTCTTTTCCTTGGTCTTGGAAAGTTCGAACACGAAAGCGATCCCAATCTAACAATGAATCCTTGAATTTGGGTTGCTTCACACTTTCGGCATTCGTACGCATTTAAGTTACCAAGATCTACCTTAGCAATAATGTACTCCGGACTGGCTGAGATACTCCCAATTCTTGTAAAAATATCGTGGAAGACTTTTAGTGCCTCTTCAAATTCGTTTTGCATTGCCAGGCAAAACCCAAGGAAATTGGAAGCCTCCAGAGATTTGACCTCGTCCAAGGGCTGACGGTGGGCGTCCAGCAGTTGGGTCAGCTCACTGAAACCCTTGTGGTCACATGCTTCCAAGATTCCCCTTTCAATCTTCATGGCCATCCATAAGAATTCAATGCCAAATATACTCTCTGGATGACCAAAGATGGTTGCTAGGATCTGTCGTAGTCTGTTCTTACTGGTGACGAAGAGAACTGCGGCATTCGTGCGTCCAAGTGTTCTAGCAGAATTAAATTTACTTAATTACAAAGTATTATACTACTGCCTACATTACATTTTGTAAGGTACGCTTATTATGAATACAATGCATATGGGATAAGAAGTCAAGCATCTCTTTAACAGTTAGAACCTGGGATGTATTCATACCTCTTGTCCAGATAAAAGTGGCTTAGGTCGTTGAGAACGGTCCTCAATCGCTGATACAGCATCTGATTAGGCAACTGTTCAGGATCTCCAGAACTGGCACCTGAATTAACAACCAGCGACAGCAGCAGCTGTCGCCTGTCCATATCCACTTCTGCAAGCAGCTCCTTAGCCTGTACCTCTTGCTTAAGCTTCAAATGAGCCAGGGCCAGGGACATCTTGGTGAGTATTGTCTTGGGATGTTCCTTCCCGAACTTGGGATTGACCAACTGTCGATTCAAAACAAGCTCGAGGGTCTTCAAGCAGGTCACCTCTCTCATGGTACTGCGGTAGTTGAACAGTTCCAATCGACCCAGGAGGAAAGTGAGATCGATAGTGTCACTGAAGACTTCACCATGTCTGGCAGAGACCATTGCCAAAACATCTCTGATCTCCCGACGCCCCTCTGAGAGCAAGTACGACTCAGCAACAATATGTCCGTGCAAGCATTTGTCCATCAGCACACGTCGACTTGTGGATGAATGGGACACTTCACTGTAGGACTCCAGGACCTCCTGCATAAGTGCTTTGGACTCTGAAAGCTTTCCTGCGTTCAGCAGAGTCATCACTTCCATCTCTCTGTGCTGGAGCAGTTGTAGTTTATGCTTCTTAGGCTTTTGACTGGCATGTTGAGCCACCATGTTTAGGTGAATCATTGCTGGATTGTCTATGAAGTTGTTTTTTAGAAAATTCAGCATCAGCCTGAAGGTCGAACCAAGTGTTAAATCATCAGGATCATCTTTCTTAAGACTTATTCTCATGGTTTCCTGGACCAGTCTGTGAATGTGCAGCCCTGACTTGGCTGATCTTATCAAGGAGTAAGATCTTAACAAGTCAATGGCCTGGCTAAGATCGAATTTGGTTCTGGCAAGACCTTGGAATAACTCCCTTGGTATTTCATCAGGATGGAGGAATGACATATCTGTCAGATGATGTTGGTTCAAACCTACAAGCCTTTGCATATACGTAGTAAGACAGACAATGGTTACAGACAAGCATCCCACAAGGACCTTTTCAACGACTGTTCATGGCTGAGGAATGATGTAATGTCTCTTTCCCGATTTTTGGATGCGGGTATCATTGGATCATATTCCATTGTACGCTGTTTCCCAGATTAATGATTTAATGTGTCACCGTCTGTACCCGAACCGTCAATTCGCGTACTAACTAGTCAAAATACGTACTGACTGAGAGGTTAGTAGTCGCGTTTTGACCCTTATAAATGCGCAATGATAGTTTTGGGGTATGACTGTAACAGACATCTCAGTCTATTCATGCATTGTCTTGTCAAATCCAGAAAGAGCTGCAGGTTCACCTCCACTTTTATGGAGGAAACATTGAGTGCGATAAGAACAAGAAATTATCTATGAAGTGGTGAACATGTCTTAAGACTGCATTTCTAAAAGTGTAGGCATCTCATAGGACATCTCTTGTGCTTGTGACAAGTGCTTGTGATGTGCTTGGTGTTCAAGATCAGCTGACATAAGAAAATGAAAGTTGTCTGGAAAGGTTTAAGGATTATTCTAAAAAAAGTTCCCTGTCTGGGTTGGAACATAGTTAAATCAAAGAACAGTCCTGTTTATACCCTCGCATCATTGAATTGAGATGGAGCTTCTTTATGCAGTTCTGCAGTAAGTTAATTGCACATATCCTGTACCAGCTTGGGACCAGGCATGGCATTCTTCACCACAAGCACACTTGTACAACTTGTGGAGGCTTGAATCGAATAATTCAGGACTAGGTTTGTTCAAGTGCAGCAGCACTGTCGAGGACTGAAGGTCTATCAAGTGCAAGCGCTTGTAGAACAATGTCAAAGCACATAGTGCCATGTAGGTGTACATGGGTCGAAAAGTGTCAATGCATGCATGTGCATAAGTGACAGCCCAAGAGAAAGTCATGGCCACTACCATATTAAAAGTCAGTCGCCATTTTGCGCATTGACTGAGGTCAGTCAATATGCATGCAGTCATATGTTTGACTGAAAATATAGGAATTGACTGGCCTCTCAGTCAATGTGCGTTCTAAATACTGTATTCTCCCCCTTGCAATCAAACTTTCAGAGTTTATTTCACAACTGTAAAACGAGTGTACGAAGACCCCATGTTACAGTTGCTCTTGTTATTCTCGTCGGGGATGATGTCCAAGTTGAAATCGTTATTGTGGCTCTTCTTTGAGGCCGGGTCTTATTACGAGAACGGGACACAGCGGTGCGGACCCTAATGAAGAGCGGCTGATTGAGGCCCAAATTGCGAGAATAAGGCTGCCAAAACACAAATGGGCTGGCCTCCTTCTTAATATGAATACTGACTGGTCGATACGTGAATTGACTTTTTTCGGGTATTGGCAGTGACAGGTGCACTTTTTCTCCATTGTCAGTTTTAGGCCATGGCTCCTGGATACCACTTTTCAGAGGTGAGCGAGCTTCTTTAGTTATTGTGTCCACATGATACCGTACCTTATTGAGGTCTTTGCATGAGGCTTGAACCAACATTGAAGGATCTTCAGAGCAAGTTGTCCCACGTGCTCACTGCTCCTCACTATGGCGTCCACAGACACTCTCCAAGTGGTGAAAATGGTACTCTCTTGGCCCGCTACCATGAAACCCAGCACTGCGGTCGACTCCTTTTCGAATTCTTCCAGATATTCTGTTGGAGAGAGCCCCAGTCGGGCCATGCAGGCAGCTGCCTGTCCTAAGGCCAGCGGGAGATACTGAAGCCGCTCTGCCAAGTGAGCAATATGGGCATTCACTCCTTCAACATTGTTGAGATTGGTCTTGGGAGCATCTTTGACAATGTTGGCGTTCAAGCATGCGACGGCTTCTTCTGGGGAGAAGAGGCCCACTTCCAGTACTGCCAGGTCCGGTGGCCATTCCCGAAACCTAGGGACACGCATGCCATTGGGCCTGGAGCTGTTCACCTAAGTGCCATTGTCTCCTACCTTGATGTGAGCAATGAGAAGTGTTCTGGTTCTGGTGACAGAATCTTGTCCATTTGGAAGGTGGCGTCGGTGTTGTCGAAGAGAAATAAGCATGGATATTTTCTCAACTGAGCAGCGATTTCTCCTGCCAGGGTTGTTAGATCCTTTCTGGTGACTCCATCATTTAACAAGATGGGAATAAAGAGAGCATCGGCCAGGGACAGGATGGACCTGGTAATGAAAAAGGTACACTCTTTGCAGGCAAGGACTGAGGCCGCCTACCTGGACAAAGCATATTCTCCTTCTGAGTCAATCCAGATGACATGAGCAAAGTCCTCTCCGTAGAAGTTGGCATACTTCTTGGCAGCAGTCGTCTTCCCAGTGCCTCCCATCCCAGTCAACACCAGCCTCCTTTTCTTCTGGAGACTCTCATGTACACTTTCTGCCATGGATCTTCCATCAAGGCTTCTCTCTACTAGATCGGGAGCTAAATCCGGCTTTCTGGGCCACCACTTTGCCAAGCTTGTACTGCCCGTACCATTTTCACCATTCTCTTTGTCTAGATGATTGTTGTGCAACAAGTGTTGAAAGTTGCGTCCTTGCTGCAGGACCAAATTTCTCATCTGAAGGTCCCTGACCTCTGCATCATCTTTTGCTGCATGCAATCGTTCATGCACTTCACTCAAGAGTTCCTTCATCTCCTCCTGACCTTGGAGTAAGGCATCACTAGTCTCCATGGCAAGCCTGTACAGATCTGAAACTTTCTCCTCCATTTCTTTCGTACTTTCCAGAGCCTTTTTGCTAAACTGTGACATTTGGTCATCAGTCCAGGTGTTCATCTCGAAGTCATCTTGGCTGGTGTTGCTTTCAGTCACTATGACAGCATAGTCGAAATCATCTAGCAGAAGCACTTCGTACTCAAAGGCCAGCCGAAATTTGTACTTGTTGACATCACATTTTTTCTTGACGGGCTTGTATGCCTCACACTTGGAACCACGAAAGACGAGAATGCCAGGAAGGTCGAACACTTCTCCGAAAAACCACTTGGCGCCGTCGTCGTCCTTTACTCTGACAACATCACCCTTGTGGAACAGTCCTTTGGACTTGCCCTCCACCAACCCCTTGAGAAGGGTCTCCCTGGCTATTGGAGCGTCACTTTCGGCCACTTTCACCAGGAAGGACATGATCCTGTCGACAGCGTCCTTGGCCGCTTGTGCCATGGCCTGTCCATGGCCCCCGTTGGCAATCAATCTCTTCAACTGATACTCGTAAGCGGAGAATATTTTGATTGCCAACATGACAAGTTGTTGCTTAAACGTGGCCAATGACTCATCATCACTGTCCCCCAGGGCTGCCGTCACCTTGGTTATCTTTTCTGCCTTGTCTCTGACTGCTCTCTGACCAGCCAGCTCTGCTGCTTTGGCTCCAACCTGCACCCCCACTTTGGCACCACTGAGAGCTCCGAAGACACCAGTCAACAGCCCTGTTCCGGCCCCGACGGCGCCGCCAATAACCTTGCCCACAAGCTGTTGCAAGACAAGTTTTCTTATTACGAACAACGTAAAAAAACATTTTAAGGCATGAAGTTCCGATGATGACGACACATTGAAGAGGCTAAATGTTCTACCTGAATCTTCCCTCCTTCTCCAGCTGACGAGTTCTTGTTGGGCTTGGCCTCGCGCATGGCAATCAGGTGCTGGGATTTGAGTGCGTCGACAAAGTACTTGGTAAACTTCTGGATGAAGATGATCAGGCGATCCTCGAGAGTGTCCTGCATCTTGAGCACTACCCCGTCTTCGTCTTCACTCATTTTGATCAATTGATTTTTCACCGTCCCGAGTTACGCGGACGTTGGGTTGATCGATTTTTCCCCTCTCTTACTTCAAGAGAAATATACGTTGCTTTCTCGGCATTTTTAGGGTTGACTAAATAATATCTCCAGGACACTTTGTCGCTGGAGCAAATAGAAAGCTCACAAACGCATTATATCCTACGCAGGGCGAAACAGATGTGTCCGGCGATCTTAGATCTGTTCATCTACTTAACTCGAATAATGCTCTCTTGTTTTATTTTACGGTTGCACAGCGCTGGTCAATCGTGTGAGGGGTGTTACTAAAATCATTATCAGAGCATAGCACATTGCACAGAAGGATCTGTGCTGCCCCCAGAATAGTCAACAAACCTCGACTTTGTCAGGTTTACACTACCAACTAATGTCTTACTACGTAATAGTACAGGGTTAGCCGAAAGTTGGCAGACCAAGTTTTGAGTGCTAATATCTTGGTTGCTATTTTTCTCCTTTATTAAAAAATTTCGGGCGCTTGTAGGTCAGAGTGTACCATCCATAGCAAGCAAAGAGCTGCTGTGCAACCTGGACTTGCCTCCATGTTGAGGGAGAGAGTAGAAAGGAGATTAAGGCCTCCTGAACAGACACCTTTAGTTAGGCAGACCATGAAATTGACCCTCAGAATTGGATGCTTCTACACCAAAATGCATCTAATTCTGAGGGTTTATTCTTATTGTTCACCAAACTGACGGGTTTTGCTCTGGAGGATGTTGCGTCAAGGCAGGACCTTTGTCACTGACACACTGAACCGCTACAGGGACACAGGCAGTACACAAGGTCGTCCTACATCAGGCCGTCCGCGCTCAGGAACAACTTCGAAGGTTGTCAAGAGAGGAGCGTAGATGAAATCCAAGATGTTGTCAATCTGCCTCGATATGGACCTGACCGATTCTAAAGTCCCTTAAAAAGTTGTTTAGTGTGCTTGTGGAAAACATTGGTGCAGGCATGCACCATACACCAAAAATAGCTCTTCAAGGATTGGGATCGTCAAACCCTGTACGTACACATTCCCCACTTATACATATGCAAGCAGCAAATTTATGGAAATTGCTTTGCGAACCTCGAGGGGTTCGGGGACCACTAGTTGAAAAGTCCTGTTCTGCAGCAGAGATGAGAGAGATATAGCGCTGAGTCATTTGTCTCATGCGTATGCACCGTTGCCCGAACCACTGAGCTCTCACACACTAATAATTAAACTCGTTTCTTCGTTACTTTTGGTCTCTTATATTTCTTTTTCCACTACTTTAAGTTTTGGGGGGAACTTCCCCAATAGTCGAGATTTGTCGTCACCTCTTTGGAGCGACCGACCGAGGTGGCGAAGTTCAGGTTATATTGTGCTATTTGCGGATTATCCCTTGTTATGCAATTGCAAATTTTAACAGCTCGAGATGTGCGTAGTATCCTGTACGTATTGCTGCTGCTGGAGGATTGTTAGACATCAAATAATAGACTTGCACATAGCACATTCCTATCACATACTCTTACTCTTTACGAGAATGACTGTACTTTAAAGTGACTGTAACGTAAAATGTTTCGTTTCAAAGCACGGATGTTGTTCATGACTTTGTGCTTTTAGTTACGTGGTGCTAAACCCTACATGACTAAATGCCTTATGGAGCTGGCTGCTTGCCCACAAGCCCCCCCCCCGTGGTAGGCCAACGTCGCGATGGTGTCCATCAACAAGTAATGGAAGTTCGTTGACCACTAGAGTTTCTCTCAAGGGGCGCAGGAAGTTTCACAAGCGAAGTGATGTAGAGTGGTGCAGGGAGTTTTAAGATACTGGCTTGCCCTGATGTTCAACACGGTGACGTCAATGAATAAGCATGAGGTCGTGTCAGCGCTCGTTGTCAACCCGTCCTCGTGCTTGTAGGGTGTCCCGTCCTGCCACTGGAGCAGGTCGTCGCATTCGGCGTTCTCGCAGGGCGTGGCGCTGGGGTTCTCCAGTCCAAGCCAAACATTGCGATCAACTCCTTTAAAGAAGAGACAACAGGGTCAGCACCAGTCAGTAACAAATTGTTGAGAATACTGTTGGTTCTGGGTCTGTCAACACATGAGGTACAGTTTTGCCATACTTTTTTTTTAAAAAGAAAAAAGGATTTGTGGAGCGACATCACTAAATAAAAGAAGTTTCATTGTCCTCTCCAAAAGTTGCGTAAGTTTTTTGTGCTGCATGCATAGTTCATTAATTTAATAAAATATTGGAAAACGCCTTGCATCTGATGAGTAAATTAACAAAGTTTCAGAGAGATCAGAACTAGCATGAAGGAGTACAAGACTAACAAAGTTGTTGATGACGAAACCATTGGCTTCAGACATGTGTCAGTGAAATGACGGAAGACGAATCTAGTGACACAGAGCTTGTACTTGTTCTAGTGAACTGCGAAATGAAACTATTAATTGCCCTCATTAACTCATTGGTTTTGCTTAATGACGCATTCAAAAAATGCACTGGAGGAATTTGGCCACCCCAGCTCAGTTCGCCGTGACAAGGCGTCCATGAAGACGAGCACGGGGAGGGCAAGAAGATGTGTGAGGAAAACCATATGGATGCATCAGACTCACGGAGTGCCAGCGCACATGAAGTGCATGTTGGTGTTCTTACCAGCTGCCTGCAGGAGAACATACAAGAAGAAGTCCAGTTCCTCTGCCTTTTTGGGCATGAACAAGTTAGTCCCGTGGTTGTCATTGCAGAAGGCTTTGGCATCCTCCTTGGTCATGCCATAATCTTGAAAAAGGTAGCCTTTGTCTCCATGGCGGGAAAATTCAGCGTGACCAGGACATATTTCTTGTAGGAAAATGAAAAAATTATGAAACACCTTGGGGTTTTCTTTACTGTTAGGCAGGTAAACCTTCAGCGTTGTATTGTGAGATGCATCCCCTGTCATTGGTATCTGTGCACTGGATGGCATCTTGGCAACATTCAACAGGATCGGCCTGGTGGAAGTCGGTGCCGTCACAGGCAGCGTTGACCCCGGGGTCGTTGGTCTTCTTGTACGTCGCGCAGCAGTGCAGGCCTTGGTTGACGGCAAATGGGTGGCTGGTGGGGCATTTGGACGGTTCTGCAAGCACCTTGTCCATCAGCATTTTGTGTCCGACTCCCTATGATAACACATCTACGCACAACCATATGGGAGGAAAGAGTGTTAGTAGTAGAGTAATGTATAAGGCAATTCACGGAACCATGTTACAGCAACGTCAGCAAATCAGAAAGATGTTGAAAAAGCTTCTTTCTAGGAGTAGCTAGAAGGGATTAATGTACAAGATGAAAAAAAGAGTGTTTTGATGCTATTGGAAAGAATGATGCCCTGAACTCAATTTTTTTCATGCAAACTCTGATTGTGCCTGTATTGTAGAACACATTGGTTCATAACGAACAGTTTAAAATTATGTCCTTCCGCCATCAGGATGACTATTTGAGAACGGTTACTATTGTCCCATTTTCCAATTGGAGAAAGGAGAGCATTGCGAAATTTTCCATTTTGCGCATGGTCTTGGCAGAAGCAACTTTGATCTCAGCTGGGCCATTGACCAGGATCAAACTCAAGGCCAAAATCTGGTTTCCCAACACGGAAATTACTCGTTCCTTAAGGACTCTGAGTCCTTTATATGGACTATATATGGCTAGGTCGAAAAGGGGTCAACTTTGGAAATTCACCGACGGTGTCTGGGGTTGGTTACATGGGCTCAAAAGATGAAGATGTAGTCAAATACTTTGAAAAAAAAATTGTGTTTCCCTATGCCCAACTTGATTTGAAATTTATGTAGTAAGCTACTGTAGTAAATTCGTTGTGAAAGTAGATTTCAGCTCTGGTGGCTGTCAGAAGCTGCCAAAGTGGGTGAAAATCACTGACCAAAATGCTGACTTGCTCCAGTTGGTCAGAAAAATATTTTACAGCAAGTCCTGAAGAAAAGAAATCCAACCTATTTTACAGTATTATGCAAGTATAAATGCATTTGTGCATAGCTAATGTCCCTACGAGATTGGTATGAGTTAAAACGAAAGGGACCGGGACAAAATTTGCTCATTCTCAAGCTAAGTACACTTTCGTAGTTCCAAGGTTCGTGTCAGTGGGCTCGAGCAGGGAGTATCGAGTGAGCGCGCCTTACATTTAAGCTTAAAACTAGAACGAGTAAGAGAGAATGTCCAGTTAGCAAATGAATATTGAGTATAATTCTGGAGGGAAGGAGGGTGAAAGAGATGGAACTTAAACTTAAGATCAATGTACATAGAACGTTGATACGGTCATAGAACTTTTGGATGATCGAGTGTACCGTCAAATTGAGCTCGTTAAATTGCTTTTACTCGTGCCAATCATTGAACCTGCCCCGGTACCGTGCTCTCAGCTGAGTCTACCCTATTCTTGTCGTAGAAGGGTCGCATGGTCGCAATCACCACCCAAAGTCATCTATCACGGTCTCCTGGAACACGTCGTCACGTAGTCTCCAGCAATCGGTGGAATCGTCCACTCGGGGAGGCCTGAAAGGGTCGGCTAAGGTGGGATGGGGTTAAGGCGCAAAGACGGCTGCTTCCGCTATCGTAGTCGGAGCACGAGTGTGAGAATCGCCTCGAGCATTACTCTTAAGTACTGCTCCAGCGTCACTCCAAGTACTGCTTCAAGAATACACGAGCTCAATCCAGAAGATGCACCCGAATCATACAGTAACTTACAGACTAGGGTCACAAATGACGCGATGTCAAAGAACGTACATAACATAGAGCAAGAGAGCTCAGACTTATAAATAGAACACACGCATAGAACACAGAACTATACGACGGAACAAAACAATAGAACCAAGTGATAACGATACACAAATAGTCACCAGCTCACTCTCTCTCTATGTGTGCGCATGCGCACACACAGCTAAAACTCCTTTCTCACTTTCATTTGACTACAAAGTCTTCAAATGGTTTGTGGTTATAAATTTTGGTCACCCATGGGGAATTCCAATTTTCGACCTACCCTAATATATATGTTCTTTTTTATTGGGAATCACTTCTGCTCCTGCTCTGTAAACTCGTTCCCAAAGACGGTCCCTTTAAAAAGAAAAAAACAAGTTCTACATTGAGGAAAGCAAATGTGGACAGGATAAATCCAGCATTCAAGAGACAGCACCAGATTTTGATGCTCACACATTGTTAAGCTGTTTTTTCGTGGTCAACTTTTGAGAACCGTTTGAACACAGTTTGGCTTGAGAAATTCTCGGGTTTGTGAAAGGTTGTCTATTTTTTGACTGACCAATCTAAAACGTTCATAGTCAGTAGAAACTTTTGAGCTTCCTCAAAAGTTAACCACTGCATTAAAATATAATTGTCCGGTATGATGCATGTCAGCACTTTTTATGCTAGCTGCTAAACAGGACATAGTGCATAAATGTTAGCTTTGAAGTTTTTCCTCCTACTATCCAGAAGAGGAGTAGTCATCAAACTTTATTTTTTTGTCCTCATCCTATGCAAATTTTTGCCTCAGCTGTGTATTCGGGAATCATTATGACCCAGCAGACGCCATCTATAGATGCTTTTCATTTTGGGCGGAGGTGCTCCACCCGAGTCACCCGCTATTGGACAGTGGTAATGTGGTAGGTTCGCAGACCTGAGCCAAGCCGGAACGAGCCAAAAGCTTTTGGAGCTGGACCGGAAAGACCTGTTCAGATCGACCTTATGTGCTGTAGTTGTGGTGTTGGCTAATGAGAACTGTTGGAACAGGTGTAGAGCACTTTAGGGTCGGTTCGGGCCGCGGCCAGACCGAGACCGACGGGCCACAGACCGAGACCAACGGGCCACAGACCGAGACCGACGGGCCACAGACCGAGACCGACGGGCCACAGACCGAGACCGACGGGCCACAGACCGAGACCGACGGGCCACAGACCGAGACCGACGGGCCACTGGACCGATTCGACCTATCCGAGACTGACTACAGTGGACTCTCGTTTGATTGACTCACGGATAAAATTGGGTCTGACTCAACTTTTGGGGACACAGATACATGTATGAGCAGAGATGCTCACTCCGATTGATTTAGCCAAAAAACTTCCTGTTCCATTGTGACCCAGTTGTCGGGAGTCCACTGTATATCGTTACTCAGCAGCTTTAACGGTTCCTATTGTGGGGGTGGCGTTCACACGTACATAGGGCCCTCCCGCTTTATATTTTAGATATATTCTTTTGCACACTGCAATGTTTGAAAAGAAATCACGCAGACGGCTTAGTCAAGGTTGCCAACAAGGAGTGTCTTCCCTTGACTTCACCAAAACAAGAGAGCCACTTCTCCTGTTCCTAGAGGAGTGCCACTCCTTGGAGCGTAGCTCACTGGAGCTCTGCCATTTAGCACCCAATACCTAAATTGTCAGGTGCATAGGACACCCGCTGAGTCATGCTGATCTTGAACATGCAAAAAGTCGGGCCGTGCACGCTTTCACCAAAACAACCACTTGCGAGAACTGTACAACATAAGTGACAGTTAGGTTTAGAAAAGAACACTTTCAACCATGACATATTTACATCTAGTGGAGTGATCATGACGCCCTAAGCTGGGTGCTTACCGCCGTGACATGGTGCCGCACACACAGCATATCTGCCGCCATTACACCTCAGGTCGACGAGGGTGGCTTCCCTGGTCGAAATTTGGTTGGTGCTCATCATCATGCAGGTATCACTCTGCGTCAAGGAGATGCTCGAGAACCAGTTCGCCTCGTCGTCGAACAGATCTCCGTCGTCCCAGTACAGGTCTTGAGGGCAGGGGGCGCCGGAGCATTGCAGGGACGTGGGATTCTTCATGGACACCCAAGTTTCCAAGGCAGCTGCAGGAACATGACGGACGGAGAAAATTATTTCGGGTACACTTGTACACCGTAATCTATGATCAGGGGTCAAAACAACGTCATTAAGCAACTGCACTCAGCACTTGCTTATGATATGAGCGCAAATCCTGATTTGGTTACAGAATTTGGAGCATTACTTAATTTGGAGCACGGGATTGTTGCCACCAATGCTTGAGTAGAATCCCTCTTCGGAAATGAGAACACATATTTTATGAATTTCAAAGATATTTTTACATTTGCCGACGTTCAAGAAGGAAAACCTTTTGTTAGACGTTGAGTGTCGTTGAAATCATCTGCCAAAACGTGACGAACAAGAGTTTTACCACAGTGAAGGCGGTTTCATTAGCTGAAGATACTGAATCCGAGTCGGCAGGCCGCGCGGCTCAATGAGTTCTATGGCGTAGACAATAAGTATTGGCCCATCTGCTATTCATGGACAATGGCAAGATTATGGCTCTGAGAAAGCTTTAGCAGCTACGATCTCTGCTGCACTCGGGAAACAAGGTGCTTCCTCACCTGTAAGAATGTCTCATGGAATTAAAAAGCGGAGTCCTCCAAAGAAGAACATTGTGAATAGGTTTGGCACTAGTGTCACTTGATGCGGGATGAGAACGCGGAAGTGTTAAAGATGAATTTCATTTTTGCAAATCCATAAAGCTAAGCTATATTAAACTCATTTTTGCTGATATTGGAATTTTCAGGGGATAAAATAGTAACGTGCCGGAATCGATACGATCATGAGGCGCATGGCAATCAATAGTATGTCGAACCGCGTCCGTGACTTTTTGTCCAAGCTTGGCTTTTGTGTTTTTCAACATGTGATAGGACAACTCTGGACAAATCTCGCCAAGTCCTGGAAGCAAGCTCGTGTTGTCCAAGACCTCTTGTTGTTTTGTCAGTGGCTTTGGATACTTCGAGGCAATATTGAAGCCTTAGTCAGTGTAATTTGTCTGAAACCGTATAAGCTCCATTTGGTCATGCTCCAGGGTTAGAGTTTGCCACTATTCGATGGATTCATGGTCGAAGCTTTGAATACTCAAGATGTTTCACATAGTATTACATATTACATACCAACACTACTGACTGACTGCATGTCCGCCTCCGTCTTGATCATGGGCAGAGTTCCAGACACTTCATCAAAGCAAATCTTTGCATGCTGCCAAAATGACTTGAGGTCAGTGTTCACGGGAATGAAGCCCCAGTCGCCACTTCTTGATGCATTTGGGAACGCTGAGCACAGTTCTAAAAGGAAGGGTGTCTCGAAACAGCTGGCAGCCACGAGTAAAGATGGCGTCTTAAGCCATGAGGCGACCTCACCTGGAGCCAGTGGGTGATCTACGCACCCCTCAAACGCATTAGTGCAGGCTGTGACTTCATCCTGGATGCAGCATTCGACAGGGTCGTCGAATTCTATGTCCTGTCCGTCACACAGCGCGTTGATGGTGGTGTTGAACTTCCTCTTGTTGTACTTGCAGCAGTGCTGGCCGGAACCCAAGGCAAATGGGTGAGTCTTAGGACAGGAGGAAGGATCTGAAAAGTTGTGCATCAGAGTACGGACCGAAAACGAATTTTTTTGAGTTCACCTCATGCCAAGTGATAAAGATGTAGCCAAAAATGGTTTTCAAAAAAAGGCTTTGTTTGACAAAAAATGGGAAAGTTATTCCCATGAGTACATGTCACTGATTCTTGAGTGAGCCTCGAACACTTTTTTGGCGAGGAACAAGTGAAGAAAAGTGTTTAGAAAGCTCACGAGATAATTAGAGTGAAATTTGCGAGTGAGAATAACTCTTGTTTTTTGTCAAACAAGTAATTTTCTTTAACTGCTTGACTTTCTTCACAGTCCATTTGAAGTACAGTCATCCCCCCCCAAAAAAAAAGCCCCAGACGCAGACTATGAACTTTTGTCAAGGCTTGGCTGTTGTAAAATCAGTGGGATAGACTTCTTCTCACTGATCAGTTAAAGAAAAAAAATTGTCTCTCTGGGGGAGGTGGGTGTCACTTCTAATGTGCAAGCATTTTCAGGCATTATTTACCAAAAACATATGACGAAAGAAGATCGAGTGAAGGAAAATCTCTTTTGTCTTCAGACGTTTGTAACGCACAACACAAACTGCCTCTTGAGTCATTTCAAGTCCTTTAATAATTCGAGGCTTTATAACACTGATTAAAGATCTGTGATTTTTGAAGGCACTTCTTAGTCCCTCCCGCAACTCTGTTTGGCGCTGGCAACCCTCACACTCATCTTTTCATGCAGTCTTTTTAAGAGAGCAAAGTGGACTGATCCAGAAAACTCAGTTGTATGCATCATGTTCTCCTCATCGAGTCCTTAACCTCGTGTACTGATTTACTTTTGTAAAGTATACTAGAGTGACGATCCACTTCTTACTGACACTTCTGAAGAACATCTCCTGGCAAAGACATTACCTGACCTTGCGTCAGCAGCCAGGTGTTGATGAATGCGTTCTGACTTTGAGGGAAGACGAACGGGACGAGTACGTTGAGGAATGGGAACGGGAACGACGTGAGGCTCTGGACGCCGTTCCTGGTGTTGAGGAACGAGTCCAGACCTTGGCTTAGTAGACAGTTGCACTTACGCGGCGTGCAATCGGCCTGGCAAGCAGTGTAATGTAGGGTAGTGCAGGTCTCATAATGCAGCACTGTGGCTCCGGGATTGTCTGCCAGGTCATCTGCCAAGAACACGGAGCATCTGGCCACACTGCTAGGACGGTAGCGAACTAGGGCAAAGGCGCCAGCCTCATACACGAAAGTGGTCCCGTCGTTCCACACGAGATCCTGGTTGTTGCAGTCCTGGTCGTCGCATGTGGTGTAACCGCTCACCGATTTCAACCCCGCGTGAAAGTTTAGCTCGTCAACTGGGGACGAAGGAAACTGGTCACCGGTCATACACTTGTTGTATGTCTAGTCTTCAAATATGACAATCATATTTTTACATGATATACATCATAAACATAAGAAAGTTTATGGTGGACAAGGTTCGAACCGTATGTAGCGTGAAACATGATGTGAATGTCTGTCACATCCTGTGACGTTTTCGGCCGCGGCAGCCTCGCATCGAAGTTGTCGATGCAGAAGTTGTCTGCGTCATTGGAGTTCCTCAAGGTCCCGTTCAGAATGTATCCGTAACTTCCGATTCTGAATAATGACGGCGAAGTTGGGCATTTCACTGCAATTCAAACCAAATGTGTGTGCACAGTGAAATCTCATAGTTGAGACTGGCCATCAATCATAAGTGTATGGCTTTTTAGCTCTGGCCTGACGACATCTTCATCAAAGTGAGATGTTACCGACATTCCAGTATTGAGTTGCCACTTACTGAACGCTCCGGGGTTGTCCTCACACCCATAAATAGAGTTGGAGCATTCCAAAGCCTCGCGGGGACAACATGCAGCTGGATCAGCGATCTGGAGCGGTCCCCCGTCACACAGTGGATCGATGCTGGAGTCATTTTTGCGCGTGAAATACTCGCAACAAAGGGTTCCACTGGCGAAGGCGAAGGGATGAGACACGGGGCACTTGGACGGGGCTGGATCATATGTCAAAGGTTAAAAAAGTTGTTTGTACTGTGCAGGGTGTGGCTTCTTTAGCCTCCGTGGATGTCCTGAGTACATCCCAAGGGATCGATCTCTCCAGAGACGAGTGCATATACCAAGAAAATCCCTGGAAAGTCGCTAGAATGTGACTTTCGCAGTTGGACACGTTGAGCGCACTCGTTTTCAGCCCTACCACAAATTAGCTTAGTCATTGAAGGGCCGAGCGACGCCCATGACTTCACCCTTGAGAATGGTGACAATGATAAAGAAGGTGTCAATCTTTTTCTGTCTTGATGGTGTTCACAAGATATTATACTAACCTCAAAACCTGGTCGGAACAATGGCCACTCTTTCAATTGTCAATCGCAATTGCAGCCAAAAAATGATTGCCAATTTCTTTGCCATCACCAAATATCAACTGATATACAAATCAACTCTCCCATCAGTGTCGCAATCGTTCATTTCTGATACGAGGCCTGAAAACAGTTTCGTTCCAGCTTGAACTGCGTCTCAGATGAGTCATCCTTCACCTTGCCGCAATTTTTTTTTTATGAAACTGACTGAAAAGAGAGTTTGCCCAATCTGTCGTTCGGTGGCACTGTATTCCAGCGATATCACTGGCAATTGCAAGATTTCCCTTCTCAAAAGTAAATCAAATTCTAGCACGATCATAAATTTGAATTGTGCTTTGGATCGTGCAATCTTGAAAATCGATCGACACCCGCAATTGTCTTATGCAGCAATCAAACCAGTCCCAATTCGGCCTATAAGAGTGCCGATTGAACAATAACTGATACACGAAAACGGCTGGAACAATCCAAGTTAATCCCTGCATAACAACGTGGCAACGCTTACTCTCTGGGTGGCAGTCCACTTGGCAGACTGTGATAAGAAGCTTAGTGGAGAGAAATCTATGCTCCAGCAGGGAACCCAGCGGATTGCCAGTATTAGGTAGTAGGATGCCACCCGCACCAGCTTGTGGGTGAAATAGAACGTGGTTGAAGATGCCGCCCACAAAAGTGTATGGGGTGCCATCATCCCAGAAGAGGAGTCCGTCACAGGCGGCATTGAGGCAACTTACTGGATCTGGACTGTTCAAGCCAAGCCAGAAAGCTGGAACCCAACCTTCAAGGAATAAATAGATGGTGTGTGTACAGTACGTAAAACTGTGCATATTGGAAAGTTTTCTCTGTGAAGGACTACATACCATTCTGATCCCAAGCTGCCTCCACCACACTGTGGACCATTTCTGCATTGACTGGCACTGGCAGCTTTGCCCCAAGTTCTGCACAAACTATGGCAGCTTCCCACTTGCTCCTGGACGCCGAGTTGTCCACGATATATCCAACGTCACTAGAGTCGTAGCGTCGAGCAGATAGATAACGAGGACAAAGAGCTGGAGAGAGAGCGAATAAGAAATGGCTGCAGCCTCCCCAGACGCAGAGTCATATTTGCCTCACCCCTAGCATTATACTGATTGATGCAGCCCCTGCCATTGGTGCCTGGACACTCTAGGGCGTCAAAACAGCACTCAATTGGATCCGTCTTCTGGATGTCTTGGCCGTCACACACTGAATTGACAGAGGAGTCATCTATCCTCTTGTAAGCTGAGCAGCAGTGCAAACCACCATGGATCACATATGGATGCGTCACAGGACACTTGGAGGGTTCTAGTCAAGCGCAAGAAAATCAGTCATTTGGCATTTAGGGGCTCTAATGTAACTACTCTTAGCACGTGCATTTTGGTCCCTTCACTTCAGCTTGGTTCAAAGTGAACCAGTCACCAATCAATGATTGAGCGGTTAAAGGCAATTTGGCCAAGTTGAAAAAAAAATGGAGACTAGGAATGCATCAGATCGAACAGTCAATACTTGATCCGATACATCTTGACACATAATAGTCATTGGCATATGTGCCACATGCACTGTATTGATTCACTGTGATTTATTTTTAACCCTTCCCAGGTGTGGAAATAAAATAGCAGACGTAGGTGGGTCACTAGCATATGGAAGACCCAGTCATCGGCCCGGTGAAAAATTGAAATTTTCGAAAATTTTCAAATTCTGTTCGATCCCTCCCACAGAAAGGGGGTTTCACCTTCCCGAAGATTGTCAGAGTGACTGCGGTAATGACCATAGTACCTCCGTGGCAGGGGACTGCGCACATGGCATGTTGGAGATCCTCACACTTGTAGTCGTGATAGTCGGCCAGGGAGTGTATAGGGGGAAAGGTGTCCAAGACCACGCAGCGGTCGTGCAGGGTGAAGAAGACATTTTCGAAAATGTCGAAATCCACTAAGAGAGGGTCACCATCGTCCCAGTAGAATTCGTAATCTTGGCAAGCTGCAGTAGTGCATTCGACTGCCTCCGACTTAAACATCGATACCCAAGTGTTGATATCCGCTGAAACATATGTGAACTTTCAAATACTTGTCAGTAGACCTAACTGGGCATGCATCTTACGCATTGTTTCTGTCAGTATCCGTAAATCTGCCTCATCCTTTATTCTGGGTAAAGTCCCTGAAAAACTGTCAAAGCAAATTTTTGCATGGTCCCAGAATTTTAAGGCATCTGTCGATCCGCTCAGAAAGCCCCAGTCCTTGCTCCGGCCCGCGTCGGGAAAGGCTGAACATATTTCTGTGAACATGCAACAGGTAAACGTGACTCGGGTCGCCATGAAGAGTTCCATCCAGACCTTGTGCCAAGGGGTGATCCACGCAGCCGTCATGGATGTTGTTGCAGATGATCAGATCGTCTTCCAGGCAGCACTCGACAGGGTCTACGAAGGTTACGTCTTGACCATCACACACGACGTCAACGGCTTGATCAAGTTTCCTCTTGTTGAACTTGCAACAATGACTGCCAAAATTCATGGCATATGGATGAGATTCAGGGCATGATGACGGGTCTGAGAGGGAAAAATCCAAAAGTATTGGGGATTCATGTTTCATATCATTCTCTTCAATACTTACGAGGTCTGCAGTCTGTTTGGCATACAAAAACGCGAAGAGCAGAGCAGACGGTGTAAAGGAGCTGAGATAAATGCGGTGAATCCCCAACGTCGTCGGGCACCATCCTGGAGCACTTGGTCTCAGAGTTTACCGCGTAGTGGACCATGCTATACGTTCCCTCTATGTACTTGAACTGGCTGCCGTCGTTCCAGAATAGGTCCTTGCCATCGCAGGCTGCGTTGTCGCAAAGGGTCTCCCGACTCTCCGAATGGAGGCCCAACCAAATTTCATATTCATCAACTGCGTTTTCAAGGATATTTGCGTTAAATGGGCGTACCTAACAGGAAAAGACTTGGGTCTGCTGAGCCCTGGTCAATGGACCCGACCAATATGTCACCAAGTTGGTGCTGAGTTTTTCAAAAAAGTGGTCAGCGCTGTTAGGGCCTATTCTTTGCAGGGGGAACTGGACGAGGCTCACCGCCGTAGAGGTGCATCACACCGTGAAGGTGGGCAACGTCAGCAGGAGTCTTTGGCCGGGGGAGTCTTCCGTCGATGTCAGAGATGCACTGCAAGTCACTGTCCCTCCAGTTTTTCATGACGCTGGGGTCAAAGGTGAATCCATAGTCACCAATGCGGTGGGCAGATGGAACCGTAGGACAGTATTCTGAAAGAAGTCATCCAGCTGGGTGGAGTACAACGGACTGCGGAATCTCATAGGTAGAAAGTGGACTTCTATTATAGCATCACCCTCAGGCTCAACCAAAGCTGTAGGTTTTTTAGTGTGACATATCCACACATTTTATGGGTGACACATGCGACCAAAGTGTCGTGGCAAAGGGTCTTTTCAGGCACAGTGTCAATATATGCCGTACTCACAAGGTCACTAACAACAGCGTCAGCTCCAGTTTGAAACCTGATGAAACGGTTCTGCAACTACAGTGGGTCTCATTTTGATAGGTAAGTAGGTAAATCAGCGATTTCTCGGTACCCACATTGAGTTGGGCAGTGCGACTTCCAGGGTGATTGATGTTGGCTTAGGGTCCCTCAGACATAATGTCAATGAAGGCATAGGTCAACAATGATGTACATATATTTTAGGAAAAACGAAATATGGCAGTGTCCAAGTGTCTCATTTTGATAGATATGCCTCAAACCCATAGTAATAAAAGTATACCTGATTGAGCTCAAACCTTAGGTACTCAGAGGAGATATGCATAGAAAGATTGGCTCCACATTTGAGCTCAATCAGACATACTTTTACTACAAACCTTTTAAAGTCAATCATACTGTACTGCAGCAGTACATAAGTAGATGGAGTTGGACAATTGAGACTTGAGATGGGCACCTAAAACTTGCAATATTGAGCTCAAATTGTAGGTAGGGACAGGAGGCAAATGGAGCTAGACTTGCTCCAAATTTGAGCTCAGAAATCCAATTTATGGTGTCATGTCTACCATTACGGTGGCACAGTACAGTGTACTGTAGTGCATACTACTCTGTATCAATCACCCTGGAAGTCGCACTGCCCAACTCAATGTGGGTGCCGAGAAATTGCTGATTTACCTACTTACCTATCAAAATGAGACGTACTGTATTTCGTCCCGATTAATAGCGAAAACTCTGAAAGTCTTGGTCAGTGTCAGGAAAGATGCCCGTACCGTGAGAGTTTGGGTTGTTGACGCATCCAGAGGCAATAGGATTTGGGCAGGAGACGACGTCATCGTAGGCACAGCAGCCCACGGGATCGCTGACGTCGAGGGTGCCTCCGTCACACAATGGATCGACGTCGGAGTCATTCTTTCTGGTGTAGAATTTGCAACATTGTGAGCCGTCAGCCAGCGCGAAGGGATGCGTCCACGGACACTCGGCATAATCTGCAGGAAAGATTGACTTTGTTTATACCGTAAATTGTCTCTTTTATGATACCTTAAATTCAGACAGATGAAGAAATAAAGTTACGGATTTTTTATCACATGTCCACTAACTTTATCCATGTAGAACCGTGTGCAAACATGTTCCGTAATACTTTTGTAATCATGGATAGGGAGCATAATATTTTGTTTCCAACCTACTGTATACAAGCAAGAGATTCCATTGTGATTTTAAGAGGTGACTTAACTTGCACAACAACTTATTACTTGTCAGAAACTGGCCTTGAGCTGTGTGACCACTTCAATGATGCCAGCTGGTATTGGAAACATAATTGGTCCGAGCAAAAAATTTCGTGCCATTGAAAAATATTGACGCTGAGGACAGTGATAATAGGAAGATAGCAAAAAACAGCAACATCTGTAAAACTTCTGTCGTCCTGACTTCGAGATTTATCATAACGTCGAAAATGGTAGCAATGATGTTTTACTCACATGGGGTGCATTGGATTTGACAGATGGTAGCTTCGAGATTAGTCGAGGGGTGTCGATGTATCAGCGAGGACGACAGTGGACTTATCAAATCTGGAACAAAAACAGCTGAAGCTCCAGCTATTTTGGGGAAGGCTACTCGAGAAAAGATGTTGTCGACGTGGGTGTAAGCAGAGCCGTCCTCGTCCCAGAACAGGAGTCCGTTGCAGCTGGCGTCGAGGCAGTTCACGGGTATTGGACTGGTCAGGCCAACCCAGGACCATTTGCCACTACCTGTAAAGTTATAATTCTCTCCTGAACAACCAACAGATGTGCAGTAGGGGGACCCAAATCAATTGCAGTTTTTTTTCAAATTGTTGAACATGAATCCATGGGACTGAAGTTGTGGATTTCAGGGAGACGTTTCTTGGTGTAATATTCACATGCATCAGGAAAGAAGCGTAAGCCTAAAAGCTGTCACTGTTGGAGGTCAACGAGGTCTTGACGGAACTGACACCAAGGTTGTCAGCACGTACTTGCCCTCTTGTCCCGGACTGGGAGTGAGGGACTCATGAGAGAGGCCCCGGAGGCCCTTCTGCTGCATGACTGAATCTAGTATCGAGAAGACCATCTACACGGTGTCTTTGTTGCTTCTGTTTCGACAGTGGTGAAGAAGACAAGGTTTTATAAAAGTCGAAATTGCCTCCAAGAAGAAGAACTTCCCAACTAAGAAAGTTCAATTGTGTGAGCAAAATTCCTTGATGTGCACTTAAAGCATTGTTTTGGGTCTCCACTCTATGGAGAAAAAAAGCGTATTAGGTCACTCTTTTCAGTCACCATCCTGATCAATCAAGGCTGCTACCATGCTGTTCACCATGTCAGCATTTACAGGCCTGGGTAGCTTCCCCCCGACGTCTCTGCAGAACAGGGCCGCCTCCTTCTTGTTCCTGCTGACTGTGAAGTCCACTAGGTAGCCGATGTCGGAGGAGTCGTAGCGGCCGGCACCAACTACTGTGGGGCACAAACCTGAAGGAAGACAAGCAGTTCAAGAAGGTCAAAGTGACTTTGAATTGTGTACTTTTTGTCGAGTTACCCAACGAATGAGACTCTGTGAATGAGCACCCAACCCCGCGACACCTAATGCTGCATTTCCTATTTTCTTGTGACGGCTGTGGCAACAAACCCCGGACACTTTTTTAAGCGAAAAAGAAATAAGTGCTTAGAATGACAATTTGAATGTGTGTGATCCTTCTTGAGTAGACTTTTAGCTTTCCTTCGCTGTGTTTCGTGCCTTCATAGCTTAATTACAAGTCTAGCAAGAGCAGGATGAATGAACATCTCAAGAAGTTATGAGGCTTCCAGCAATTTTCTGTCGATACTGAAAAAATCCCAAATAGTTCCTCAACGACTGCGCACGGGCATGACAAAAGTTGATCATGCATCTGACGTCTCAGGGCCTCAATGAATGATGTCAGGTGCAGATGAAGCACCAGGAGAAGCAGGATTTTTTTTTCCAAAAGCGTGTGAGGATTTTCGGCAAATCGAGTAACCGAGCAGCAATCTGATGTTTTTTTCGCCATCTTGGGCGAATATTTGTGACCGTCTGAGCTACCGCTTGATGATTTTGTTCTTGCTCTTGCTTGACAGAAAATGAAAGCTAAGAGTCTGAAGAAGAAAGATAAGTTGGTTTTGGTGGGACAGTCAAAGCACGAGGGACGTTCGAGCATAGACGAGGCTTTTTATTCCCTTATATAACCTTTTCTAGCTTTTATGAATAATCTTTAGACCCTTCGGAAAAACTTCTATGTTACGCAATGTCAGTCGATCTTTAACATTGACATGATCTCGAGCAGTGAGATGTTTCACTATTACGGACATGCACAAGTCTGAAAAGAAGATGAGAGCTACTCTTCTGTGGCACAAAGTGCCACATGATCCGACTTATGGGGATCATGGATAGAAATGCATTGATTTTGGTTGACAATGTTGCTGAAAAGCTCAAAAATTTTCCTTGATCAAGATTTCACGTTCTTTATGCACTCACTCTATCCAACATTGAAATGGGGGTTTCCGACAGGATGTCTCCCTGAAGGCGCTTTTGGTGTGCGTTGCGGTAAATATGAGCTTACAAAAAGTTAACATGAGTTGCCTGGAGTGTCTAAAGATGATTCACAAAAATCACAGGTAGTGATTGTCACACTGGGGGTCCACATCAAATTGTACGTAGCAGCGGGAGTTGAAGTACACGTTTCATGGTTGTGAGGAGGCTTTAAATGTTTTTAAGTATTGCGATGGGTCACTAATACCCTTAAATATGAACCGATACCTCTGTTTGTCACTTCCGGCATCAATTTGGTCTGATTTCTGTAGCGATTCTTGGGCTGGGCGTATAATTTTGGGGTTGACCCCTCCTGTAAGTGAATACGAAAAGCGGTTTCCGTTTATGCTCGAGCACCCCTGTCTATAGCAATGTTGTAGCTATAGACACTAGAGCGGTTAACAGTAGGCCCAGGAGAAGAATTCTATATGTCGGGTCCGTAGGTAAAGTGACTCATGCTTATTTTATGCTGACTAATTGGAATCATGAGGGGCGTTCACTCCGTAAACTTTATCATGAATGCATATTTGACAGTACGGGTACAAGTGTGTTTGCATACAGAGACGCAGAGTACTGAACACTTCGATAGTTTGACATCAGCACGACCGACTTGGCCAGTCGCATGAAGCTTCCAGTTGCCCCGAATGGGTTCACAAATTTAAGACTATATATTTATGTTTATACAGATCTTTAACCATGTCACCAGTATCATTCCTGATTCATTTAGCATAAAAATTCGCTACGTGCCTCTCCAGGACACGCTGTGCATGTGTTCTTATAGTATGTACTTTTAAACATAATAACGATGAATCGCTTACTTATGGGATCTGTTCTGGTGAGACAAATTCCTGGAAAATTATGGCAGCTGACGCTGTCAAAGCAACAGTCGACAGGGTCGCCATTCTCGATGAGGTTGCCATCACAGGTGTCGTCCGTTTTGCGCCTATAGTGCTTGCAGCAGTGGCGTCCGTCGGCAATGGCGAATGCTTGGTCAGTCGGGCAGGGCGCAGGAGCTGGGAAACAAATAGAATAATACTATCAAGCTTACATATGTCACGTGTGTTTATTTTTATGTATATGCGTGCGTGTGTGTGTGTGTGTGAGTGGGTGGGTGCATTGGTGCATGCTGGCAGGGAGGCCCGCCTTACGCGGGCAAGGATCAGTGTTGCAGGGAACGTCGATCTGCTTGTCTGGGACTCCGCAGTAGCTCGATTCGATGGCGGTGATGCCGTCGGTGCCGATGCACCTTCTCTGCGTGGATTGCACGCCACCGTCGCAGTCTGCGGTGCACTCGGTCCAGGGGTCCCACTCACTCCACACTGCAGGAAAAGACATTGTTGTCACCGTTATTATGACTAAGTCACCAAGACAGACTCTCCCTTCCAAGCGTCACGGGTTGGAGTGTGGATGATTAAACTTTATCAGAGCTAAATCACCAAGGCCTTGTTGACACTTAAAATGGCACGACTATGTGAGTCTGTTAACTACTGATTCTTTAACTCCTTGCAGAATAGACCATAATTTGTTCCTTGCGTGAGCAGAAAAAGGAACTAATGTCGCCTTTTATCAAACTTTCATCACCCGTGATGGTCTAGCTGATGCGCTTTTTTTAAATTTGGCCAAATGCAGCTTTGGACAAAATTCTTAGGACAAACTGAACATCAGATTCGTGAGCGGAGGTGTTGAGTTGCCTCTTTGGCCTTTGTCACTGACTATGGCCAAAATTTAAATCGCACTCACGAGGTCCTGGACAAGGCTCAGTGTTGCAAGGTTCCTGGTCCTCAGACTGTGAGCCTGCGCAATTGGGTCCGTCCACAATGGAGTCGGTAAGAGTGTCTCGACACAAACGTTCCCTAGTCCGAGTACCTCCGGCACAAATATGGGTGCATGTACTCCAAGGATCCCAGGAGTCCCACTCTGGAAACAATGACTATAAGAGGCAATCTGACTCAATGGGGCCCACGCAGTGTTCCATCGACATGCTCTTACGTGAGCACAGATGGGTGTTGCAGTACATGGTAACCTCGAGACTCTCAGAGGTGCCCCCGCACTCCTCAGGGGCGACAACTCCCAAGTTCCGTTGGCAAACTCTGCTCCGATGGATCTGTCCACCTCCACAAATCACAGGGCACGAGCTCCAAGGTGTGGTGTAGACCCAACCTGTTGTTATTCTTGGTGCTGTTACTTGCATTTCTGTGCATTGACCGGAGGCAACAGCTTACGTGGTTGGTTGGCTATGAAGTCCCGGTACTTTTTCGCGTTCGAAATAATGAGACATTTTCTGTCTTCTGGAGCATCAGGGACATCTTCACTGATCCTACAGTTTTTGTCAAAGGTTTTGTTGCGTATGTAGTGGTTGTGTATGACTCTCAGACATGAGCACAGCCCCCTCCCCCAAATGCCCCTTTTAAGGGGGGAGGGTAAAGCACACCGCGCAGAGATGTTTATTACACAAAAGTGCATTCATTTTTAAAATCAGGAAGTTCTTGGGGGTCCACCTTTAAATACCACTGATATTGAAAAAGTCTTATAACATAATGATGTAATGAATTAGTTATATTGTATTTACTGGGGTCTCATACCTGAGCAAAATCTTGAGACAAAAGTTGTTGTCCTTTAAGTGCTGAATACAGGTATGTGTGTGGTTTAGTGAAATGACTGTCATTGAGGGAGTTATGAATAATTCAATGTTGAATGTTATTGACTCATTTAAATCCCGTAATGTTGTACATGCAGCTATGAGAGGATGATAAAACCCCTCCTAATATCCATGCTGAGTTCACATGTGGAACCACATTTGGCTCAGGCACATTTTGTTAGGGAAATATCATGAGTATAAGTTATGAATTCTCTTAAAATCAGTTCCTTGGCACCTAGAAAGGTGGAAGCAAAACAGAGTTGTCATTTCTACTGGTGAATGCAAGTCTGAGTGCATGAATTGTTCTGTTCTAAACTGTTCCAGGTACTGATTTTAAGTGAGTTTATAACCTTTAAGCACAATTCATCACCTAACAAACAGTGGTGAGTCAAATGTGCACCCAGAGTAGCACTCACCAGTAGGAATGACAATTTTGATTGATTTAAGTTAGTAAACTATTCAAACGTTCAATCAGTCCAGCAGGTGGCCACGTTTCATTCTGTATCCGTGTGCTCATCCACTTAAAATTATAAGTATGACTGCTTTCAGACGACCTCGTCTCCTTACTTCAGCTCCAAATGCCATTTTTTAGTCTTTTTAAGTCGCTTCGTCCATAAATCTCGAGCCCAGGAGCAACCTTGAGGCTCTTCTTCTCGTCGAGACACTTTTTGCTTCTTTGTTGCCATGAGGCCTCAAAACCATTCAATTCCAATCTGAAACTAGCTCTCAACACTTATTGCACCCTGTAGCTCTGCCCACCTGATCTCTGTTTGCAGCCCACACGAGGTCCCCGGGAAGAAATTCGACAGTCGCGTCTCGACCGCCACGTTCCCCAGTAGCAAGAAGACCAAGGAGGGAAACGAGAGGAGATTTACCGTAGACCAAGTCTCCATTTTGCTTGCCTACAAACTCGTCAGGGTACAATTGAGCCACTCGTAAGCAACAGACATAGTGAAGCTAAGAGCCAACAAAATTTGTGGGCGTTTGCCGTACCTGTTTGTCCAGAGCCAGCCAGAGAAAGAAAGTCCAGTTTATGTACGGTCATAATACAGGGTCACTAATGACCCAGGACACAAAGTAATCTACATGGTCATTATTTTTTCGTGGTTTCAGTAGCTTTTTTGTGTACGTAAACAACCCTAACGACCGTATTGGCGAGTTGTAGCAACAGTCCTGGTCAGAAGTGAGTGCACAGACAGTTCAGTGCTTCATGCTAAGCACCTCGGACTAGATGTGGGCCAATGTTACTGCAAGCGTGCGTCTGTGAGGTGCATTGTTCTCTCTCATACCAAGCGCTGCAGCAGGAATAAGGACTAAATCACACCTTAAGAAACGACTCCAAAGCAGACTGGTTCATGTCTACACCCGGGCCAATCCCGGCGGCGACTCCATTTTCCCGTGTGGACCTTGTTTTGTGCCAAAATTAAGCTGTGCTGCTGGTACTAAATAGTCCAACAGCGTTTTGCTGGCTAACCGACATGACGAGACCCCCTAACACATTAAGCACAACTGATATAAACACAATACAGTGACAACTTTGCTTGGCTCCCAGAGTGTCACAATATAATGTAATATCATTATTTACGTCGTCACCTTCACCTTGATGCACTAGCACGACCACTCTTCTTCCACCATAAAGTACAGATCATCTTGGGATTGCAGCCACTGATGTCTGCAGTGACAGATTTTGCAAAATTTTCATGTATAACATGCAAACGAGATGTTCTGTACAATATTACGCTGACAAATGCAAATGTGCAAACAGACAGTTTCTGGGCATTCATATTGACATTGGGCTAGAGTCACACAGACGTTATTGGAGTGAATGCATTGGGCAACAATGTGGACCGAACCATTTTTTTTAGTTATGGACTCTAGCCAAATGTACCCAGAAATCGTCTCTTTTTTCATTTGCATGCAGAAGTGTCCAGGTACTTCTCCACATAGGCCCACGCCCTCATGGAATCGATTTCTTGTGCTCTTGATTTCATCACGGTTGCTTCTTTTATATGTCAGAAGATCCCATTGTTTTTATTGGCTATAAATAAGAGCCAACATCATTGGTGACTTAAGCATTCATTCTGATGTCTTTGTGGGATATTAATATACCTATGGGGTATACACTACGGAAAACCGGGATTTCCTTGAAGAAATCATACGTTGTAAAGTTAAGGCTCAATAAATGGAATACCTAACCGGTTTTTATGCGCCGAAAGAGCATATTCTGTTTTGCGAAATTAGACCCCTTCTCAGTTTTTTGCACGAATCTTCCAGAAAAGCATAAGCGAAGTGGAAGTTGCAGGTCGTCTTGCCCTCCACCTGCGAATCCTGGAGCCAGCAGGTAGAGGAAGCACCGGAAGTGACCTGATCATGGTGTGGTTCATTACAAATTGACGTCGCATAATGTGCACTTATAAGTTCACCCTTTGACTGGACAGCATGAGGGTCGTTTTATGTCAATCCAAGTCGGGTGCATACAGTGCAGCAATATGGGTCGTCAGTATTTACGTAGCTCCGTAGTAGTATCAATTTGTTCGGACATGACGTCATCCAGTGCTGCCAGATGCCTCATTTTGGCCGCCAAATTTCAAGACACTTTTCAGAACTTTTTGGAGGGAAAACATGTCAGATTTCATTTGGTCTTTGGCGGGTTTTGTACAACATTTTCCGTTCTCCGGCAATACTGATTTGTGTTTTCGAAGCCATCTACAGTCCTGGGCGTAGGACAAGACATCTCCGAGATGCTTGCCGAGATGTCCTAAAAACGTCATTGATCTTGGACAACTTATAGATGGCGCAGAAGATAACGATGACTGTTGGTTAGAAAGATACGTTGCTCTTTCGTCAGGGCCATGAATGGAGAAGTGACAACAGTTTCTCTCACCAAAGTCCATGGACAAAGTTGTGGTTGGAACACCAAGTGCAATCCATTTTAGCTGATTTGCGATTTTCATAAATCCAATGATGACCTATGAGTAGAATCTTATGAAATGAGACCAAAAGGACGTTTCTAGGCGCAATAGTTTGTGAGATATGTTAGCTTCAAGTGTCGACCTGACTTTAGGGACAACCTGTAGAACATAGCGAAATTGCGACGGATGGAGATTCAGCACCAGCACCAGGACAGCACATGGTTCCACCATATTTCCCACCTTACGAGAGCGTGTGTGCGTGCGCGTCTCCAAGCTCTGGCCGATAGAGCCCTCACTTTCCCTCCGCCTACGTGCATACGACCGCCCTGGAAGTCGTCCTGAAAGTCCTTGCTACGATCTTTGACTTATGTAGTGACCCCAGTGCACGCACTTCGTGCAGTCCGTGTGCGCGCGCATGAGCACATGTGTAGAGAGAGTGAAATGGTTGATGTTTTTCTGTTATTTCTATCGTCATCTCTATCATCATCGTGTAGTTTAAGTTCCATGTTCTATGCTTCGTGTTGAGCTTTTGCTCTATCTTATGTACATGTACCACTTGTACCAGTTGTGACCCTAGTGTGATAGCAATTTCTGGCTGGATCGTTCTGGTGAACCAGCTGGATTGGGCTAGTGTACTCTGGTCGAGTACCTTTCGGATAGTGCTTAAGTCAAAGAACGCCTCACCCCAGTCACTCGTGCACCGACTCTTGAAGCGGCAGCAACTTCATCAACTTCACCTCAATCTTCACCACACCTTAGACGGAGGCCTTCCAGGCCTCACTGGGAGGACGGATACCCCCGACAGCTGGAGAGAACGTTACGACGCTCTCCGGGAGCCCGTGGAAGACGAACGAGGCGGTGACCCCATCGATGGGACCGTTCTATGACCAGAATCGGGTTAACTCTGCTCAGAGCAAGGTGACAGGGCAGGAACACTGAATGGCACGAGTAATTGCAATTTGAAGCTCAATTTAAAGGTTCACCAGATCGTCCAGTCCAGCATTGCTGTATGTATTTTACATTTAAGTTCTCTCTCTCATTTACCCTCAAATTTCTCTCCAGAATTACACCCGGTATTGCATATTCTATCAAAATCTGGAGTTCTCACCCTTATACTCTCTAGTTCTAAGCTTTATATTAAGGTGCGCTCACTCTACACACTCAACTCGAGTCCAGTGGCACGTGACCTAGTTCTACGAAAAGTATACTTAGCTCGAGATAGAGCGTTCTGTTCTGGTCACTCTTCGTAAATTCTAATCCGTAAGGACAGTCCGGACAGACGCACGCACAGACGTACAAATGTAAACAGAAAATAGCGATTTCCATTAATTAGGGATATCGCATAGTCTTATTACAAACACCCGTCGCGCTTCATGTGCATAGATGCACCCCACTCTTCAGCGAGGCCCTAATTTTTCAGAGAAGTAAGTCAATGTCACTTGAACTAGGCCAATGTACGGGGTAAACCTTGGCCATGTACGGGGTAAACCTTGGCCATGTACGGGGTAAACCTTGGCCATGTACGGGGTAAACCTTGGCCATGTACGGGGTAAACCTTGGCCA
>JAAUXU010171899.1_pt1 | contig 41882 bp, 41 predicted proteins | sample 7278151 | NCBI WGS metagenome assembly JAAUXU01 (sample SAMN14350113, study PRJNA611818) | marine sediment metagenome | isolation source: surface marine sediment (1.8m) | place: French Polynesia: Moorea | collected 2018-08
AGCTTATCAGGCCAAGAGTTTCTGTGGCGAACAGGCCACTTCTGATGGATCTCGATGCAGTCGCAGGCGTCGACTTCTGATCGCGGAGTCCGACTTTATCAGCGCTTGTTTACACATTGGGCACGTGTGCGGACGCCACTTTTGGCTGTTGGACGGCGATTGCTCAAGCCACAGAGCCGAATTGGTCTCCAATTGTGCCCGTGAAAACGCGCCCTTTTCTGCGGCCCGTGCAGTGCGCAACACCCGAAGGTAAATCAGTTGCGGAGTCCTACAGGCCCGGCGAATAAAGTGAAAGTGGCGACATTTTCGCATCGAGTTTCATGCGTCTCTCACGTGTGTTTTATGACATGGGCTCTGAAAATGCACTTGTGCGTGTTGTGCGAAATGTGGATATTTGGAGGGGGGCACCCACACCCACACATACATACACACACACTGAGACGGGTTATGAATGGGAAGCGCTACACGGAGTAATTCTTATCTCCTTCGTCCCCTCCCCCTCCCCGACCTTGCTGGAGAACACTTTAGGCAAATGCACTGGCTGCTCACGTTACCTCGTTGTTGGAAGAGGAGGTGGGAAAGATGAACTCGCTGCCTCCGACCGAGGACGACGTCGTGGAGGGCGGCTTGGGAGAAAGCACCTGGTTCGTCGTGGTGGTGCTGATGGTCGGGTGGTGGAAAAAATCCATCTCCATCTGCAAATAAAGGAGCAATATTCATCCGCATCGTTATTCATTAGCGCGAAACTCTACTACTCTTAAGTGACGTCGTATATATGTAATATATGAGACAGGATGAAGGCGGAATTGTGGAAAACATACGAGCGCAATATATGTGCAGCTTGGGCCTCCGCAGTTTCACATAACAGAGAGAAAGCTCATTTCCGTCGCCTGCTCGACATTTTCAGCATCATGAAAGTACCAAATAAAACTTGAAGACTGTTATAATACAGCATTCATGGGATATTTCTTATTTTTGAGTATCTTCAGTGTCCTGTAGCTCGTCTGCAGGTGAATCTACACATTCCGTGACCTGGGACAACGAAGAAGACCCTCGTCTATTAACTTTTGACACTGACACTCCCCCCACCCACCCACCCACCCCGTGACACGCCCCATTCCTCACCAGCTCGTCCTCTCAAATGAGATGCCTTTTTTTGACCCTGGCGATGATGTCGTCTCTATGGGACATTATTTGCTTCAGACAATGCAATGTCCTTTGGGTCCGTGATGAATGATGTATCATAGCAACATTTACTATCTTGGAAACACATCTAGCAGCTCCGGTACAAGGAGTACGTCCAAAGTACTGTCTGTATAATGACGGATGACGACGTTGTGACGGGGAAACAGAGGAAATAGAAGGTTTCATCCTCAGCCAGAACTCTTTTTATCTTGTGATAGACGCAAACCATTAGCGTCCACGCACATGTACTTCTGCTACTGCGTGTACTCGACTACTGACCTACCTCGTCGTACATCCTGAGGTCGAGCAAGTAGACGGTGCAGCGCTCGCAGTTGAGCATCTCCTTGGCCTCGGTGATGATGGTAGACACCAATCGCTCCAGGCTCATCTGCTCCTGGAACAGATTTCTCGCCAGAGACAGGAGGAGCTGGAAGAGAGAAAGCGAGACTACAATTGAAGACACGCAACGTCTTCTCTTATTGATGGATGAACGCAACAGCACTTTCCTCCCCATGCACGTCCCGCTGGGAGGAGCTGTAGTCTACAGCTTGTACGTGAGCAGCAATGCAAGAACCCTCCTGAGGTTGTGGATGTGGGGGCTGCCTCGCATTGTATATAATGTAACGAAATGTGGTCGTAGAAGAGCGGAGAGTCCCGATTGGTTTCGACCGCTCGGACGTTGCACTACAATAGGGGCCCCAGCTCCAATATCCAACCGATGGCTCCGGAATGGGCCTTGCTGCAGTACTGTTCAAGCTCGAGAGCCAGGGCCAAGTCGGACGCATCCAATCAAAATAGTCAGAATGAATACGCGATGAGTCCAGCTCGCACTTCTGAGCTCTTTCATTGAAGCTTCTTCTGCTTTTTGCTGGTTAAGTGTTATACTTATAGCGGCTGAAAGAAGCGTACGTTACAAAGCAGTCGTCTAGGCTACTACCCGCGTGTGGACTGTGTATGGTACTTCCCGGAAGGTGGAAGTAATGAACGTCTCGAGAGTAAGGAGAAACGATGCTCCTCAATCAACGCGTTCGTCGCTTTTGAAGAGAAGTACGGTGGTGTCATTTGCCACATGCGGACGTCACGGTCGCGTACTCTGCTTGGCAGCGCTGGTGCTGAGGCTGCGTTTTCTACTTATCACGAGATCAAGCTTTACTCGCCTGGTTCTTCTTGTACTCCAGGATGGAGACTTCGAAGAGCTGCGCGTTCTGGATGCTCACGCCGCAGAAGGCCAGGTACCGCTCGAATATCTGTGAGAGAAATGTGAGTGATGCAATACGAGGACTGTACGAGACCCACCTACCACTGGTCAGAGTACCAAACACCATGAAGAGCAGTTTTATGAGGTCGTTGTTGTTTTCTGAACGGATTAGAGTGAGCTTTGCTGCCTACCTTTATGTCGGCTTCTCCAAACTCTTCTTCGCTTGCCCCATTGGCCTTCTTGTTGATGATCTGAGCCACGCTGATGACTTCGCCCTCGTAGTTGCATACGGGCATGGCCACGAGTGAGTTCGTCCGGTAGCCGGCCTGCCCGTCGACCTTTGGGTTGAAGCGAGGGTCCTATAGAAGGACGAGAATGCCTGAGATCTATCTGAGGATAGCTAATCCTTTGTGTCACAGATTACCTTGTAAGCATTTTTGAGAACAATTGGTTCCTTCGTCTTGGCCACTTGTCCGCATATGCCGACCCCGAAGGGGATGTGGATCTCCTCCTTCCTGGAGAGTGCCACAGGATCCTCCAGGTCTAACCGAGGACGAGGTGGAAGCCAATTAGGGAGCGCATTTGCCACCAACGCACAAAGTACTGGTCATAAACGAACCCAGGGAGGGGGGGGGATTGGGTGGGATCCTGCAACTTTTTATCTTCTCCATCAGACAAGGGATTTTTTTGTTCCGCATCTACATTGGAGACTGTATCAAGACCCGCTCGCACGTAGCAACATTGGTCAGTCATGCGTGGAACATTGTGATACCTTACACTGGTAGGCTCAAGGTCATGCAGGGGTTGGAACCCATCGACGTAAGAATTACAGCTGAAGGTAGTCATGAGTTTGACGCGTGAAAGCGTGATTCAAGGCTTTGGGACCGGTAGTCGATCTGCGGTCTAAAGTTTGGTCCTCAGCAGGCAGACAAAAGGCAGACACACACACATCCACACCCAAACAAACACACAAACACTTCCCCTTCATTGTGCAGAGATACGAGATAAGAAATATGTTTGTACGTCAGCCTCACTTTCCACCTGCAGCCTCCTTTTCTTCGATGATGCATGGCAATGGCCTCGTGTAATCGGGTTAATTGTGCCTAGATGGAGGAGAGGCTCCCATTTGTTCCTCCTGAACTGACATCTTGATTTTATTAGCTTAATGGATTGTACGAGCACCACGAGCCTGCTGCGCTGTATATGATGTGAGAGCTCACCTTAGGGCGCGTTGTTATGTACGGAATTTAATATGTGAGTGAGCCCTTCTTAAGTACGCAGTGATACTTTGGCGGGTGGGCTCGTGCAACCGCATCTTTCGGTCTTTCGTTCGGCTGCGTTACGAGGCGACTGCGCGAGTGCTTCCACGCATAAAAGAATACACAAAGCATATATTATGCAAGCAATAACAACTCGCCTGGGGAGGCCGGGTCACATTTTTCTCTTGCCGGCACGCAGAAAAGTAACTTTTCTACGCTCATCTCTATTTCTCCGGGCCGCTCGACTTCAAATATTCATTTGTCGCCCGTGCTCAGCGTGACTGCAGTGAAGACGTGGCGGATCTTGTAATAGGCAGAGAAGGGGAGAAAAATCTGGCCGCCAGAGCTCTCAAGGTCAAGGGAGGAGAGCAGAATCTTCTCTCCTTTATTGCATCACTCTGTACTGATGGTGGTTGAAGAAGACTGGAAGACTCTCAGAGAAAAACCTCAGAAAAAGAGGAGTTTGTGTGCGCCGGCTGTTGGTGATAACCTCGCGGGCTGGCGAAATGCGGACGGACTCTCAAAGGAGTCCATGCGGCAAGAAAATAAACTTTTCCGTCGCCTCCACTGAAGGGCAGGAAGAAAAAACCAAGGACAGCTCGATTTATCTGATCATTGCCCATCCGTCACACTATATTATAGTCAGAAGAGGTGAAAAATAGACCAAATTTCGGTGACTACGTCTAGAGATTGATGCGGTTAGAGCACATGTGTGTCGGCGGTGCGCGGTGCGGCCGCCGCCAACGTACGTACGAGCGCGCGCAACAAGATGAAGGATGTTCGCTTCGTGCGAAAGTGAATCGCAGACAGAATCGCTTTCCACGCACATCATCTTTATCCGTACGCAGAGTTTGCCTTTCTCTGCCAAGCCGATCCCCGCGTCTTTCTTCACCCATGGTGAGGATCATGGGGTTGGGGAACCTGCATTCAACTCTGACAGACGTATCTCGAGGATCATCCCTATACATGCGGACTAGCGAAGGGGATCGTGAACGCGTACGTGCGTAAGTTGCCAGCAAGGTTGGTGCAGACGTTGTGGTTCGTACACGCAAATACTGCTACTGTTCGTGCTCACCTTCGCTGGCCTCCACGTCGAAGAGTTTGGCCTCCAGATATCGGTTCTCCCTGGGTCCTCGGGCCAGGAAGAGCGAGCATCTGTCAGCCTTGGTCAGGTGTTTAATATTCAGCAGGATCTTGTGGCAGAGCACGTCGATGTTCAGCTCGTTGGAGATGTCCAGAATCAGTTCCATCAGCTGGTCGTTCTGCTCCAAAAGCTCCGCTGGCGTGGCGCGCACTTGGCCGCCGCGGGTCGCAGCCGCCGCGGCCGCGGGCGAAAGCGTCGCGCCGCCGCCGCTGCCTCGCGGAGAGGTCAGCCACTGGTGGAACAGGTCTCTGGTGACCGACTTCCTGGCGGTCCGCGGAACGACGCTGCGGAACGACGCCTCCTCCATTGGAGTGTAGTCGTCATCGGAGTGCTGTGAGGGGACAGAAGTGCGGTTTCGCCCGGCTGTCTCCACAGCCGGGATGGGAGAGGGGGGCGGCGTGGTCGAGACATGCTTCTGCACGTCCACCACCTCCTCCTTCTTGTCCTCCTCCGAGCTCAGTCCTTTGCCTCTGTTGGAGAGGATCCACTCCTCCGCAAACGAGGGGTTCTCCGACAAGAACTTCTCGACAGCCTCGGCGGAGACGGCCATAATCTTATTGCACGAGCAGATCTGGAACGAAATCGCCGCTGTCAACTGAGCGGAAAAAGGATGTGCAGTCGTGCGCATGGACGCAAGCTGCTACACTGATGACGACGAGAACAATGTGGTCCCAAGAAGGAGAGCACAGACATTTGTTGCTTCCATCTATTATGCAATGAAATATTCCGTGATCGCAATCGACGACTCCCACCGGAACAACTCTCGCTTAAGTGCCAGCAGGAGAAAGCGAAGGACAGCAAGTGCAACATGTACCCTATCTGTTCCGCAGAAACGGAGAGAAGCAACTGTACTTAAGACTGTTTTTGCTACGAACAAGGGAGTATTCTAAGAGGCAAAAATTAAAGCGGTATCAGCTACCTTCAAGGAAGAAGAGCTTCAGGCCATGGTAGTTTCGACTCATTTCCCGGATGCTCTCTGGCATATTTGGAGATTTAAAAAGGTTCTCTCCCCCGTGAACATCGTTAAGACGTGCATAATTTATACGAGGCTCAGGATGAACTTTGTCTTGAGGCGTCCAACCCGGAATATTGGCTGCACAGCCTGCGCTAATAAAATTGACGAGTATCTCTCTGAAGCATCAATATCGGTGTTTATTTATCTGCATGAGCAAGCACATATTTAGCTGAGCCCAGCAAGACTGTTCAATTAGGCTGCGCAAATGTTTGCGCGCCTGCCCGCCAACGTACGCATTCGTGTGCGTGCGCGCGCGTGCACACACACACACACACGAACGTGCGCGTAGTCGGTGCAGTGAATATCTCATTCCCAGAAAGATGCTCACCAGCAGCCCTCTGGAGAGCCTTTTTGCTTCCCGAGCGTTTCTCCGCTCGCCGGTGCAATTAACGAGATGAGCAGCGAGGCCGCGTGCAGTGCAGCGTGCGTGCCAGTGCCAAACTGAGCCGGCCTCGACCAAATGCGTTGGCACGCTGTGATCACTCACCCTCGGGTCTATTTTGTTATTTCGTCGTCACCATTTAATTTCATGCTGATGTTGGTTTGGAGGACGCTCGTCGCACTTCCACACTCTCTCGGCAAGTGGCTTTCTCTCTCTCTCTCTCTCTCTCTCTCTCTTTCTCTCTTTCTTTCTCTCTCTCTCTCTCTCTCACATGCAGAGAGACGCGTTTATCTCCGACGAGCGAGCGAGCGAGCGAGCGAGCGAAGGCTCCAACATGGGCTTCTTTTGGTCTCCTGAGAAAGAAGAGAGAAAGAAGGCGCTTTTGGCGCGTGCGCTCTCACACACGCACGCACGCACGCACGCACGCATGCACGATAGCGATGGGACACAAGCCCCAAAGCTCGAGCCCATTTTTTCTCTCGCTCTCTGCCTTGGAGATAACACCTCTTGGGCGAGAGATCCGGTACTGCGCTGGTGTCGGTACTTCGGGCCTGGCTTTCGCCCGTCTCTCTGATGAGGTAGTTATAATTCTCGCTCTGTGTCTTGACTATCGAAGCAGGTCTGGAGCGAAGGAGGCAGGCAAAAAAAAGGCCTCCAGCTTGGATACATCACCAGTGCACAATTCTCTCTTTCTCCGTCCGGCACTCAAGCAGGGCCTGGCATCCTCTTCACGGGCCTCCTCTCTTTCTCTCTGCATTTTTACCCTGTGCTGCCTCAACTGTAGGAAAGTCCCGAGAAAATGCGCCTCCCCGGAGGAGTAATATTGTCACCGATTTCGCCGCGGCACCGCCCAAAACGTCTCCCTTCCCCTTCGTGCCACATTAAATCAGAAGACGAAGCCTTTGGGTGGGTGGGATCCTAAAACTGCTGCTGGCGCCGACCCTCATCAACATTCAGATGCATGTGTGCTCTATTCATGAAGGCTGCGGATAAGAAAAGTTTTCGCTTTCACGCCTGACGATAAAAGAACTTCTTTATGAGCTTTTACTTTATTGCAGGCAGCATGTGTGCGTGTACAAGTTATCCGTAACTTTCGTCACAAAGCGACTTTCCGTAGCAGATGGCAAACCAACACAAGTGTGTACTCGCTTCATATGTTTTCAGTCCTTTGACTAAGCGAGTTAAAAATAGAGTCCTTCCCCTCCCAGCCAAATACTCTAGACGTCAAGGATCATGCTGATGTATTCCGAGTTCGATGTTGTCAATACGATTCTTTTTGGTGGACCTAGTTCAGTTCAGGGAGCGTACGAAGGTAGTGTGACATCTTCCTTGTACGTATGCTAACGGATGAGACAGTTTTCCTACTCCGCAGGCACGCTCGTACTAGAACAATTGGGAATGAGCAGAAGGTAACTAACAAGAAAGATCAACGCAATCACTTTCGTTGCTTCTTCTTCTGCTTCAATATCTTCCTGAAGTCTCCCTCCTGATTACCCAAGCCTGACAGGATCGCCTTCGTCTTGCGAATCCTTTCTTGGTCCCTGCAGAAAGGAAAAAAAAAGTGCTTTCGACAGTGTTAAGAATGACTGGTTATTATTATACCGTTCTCTCTGGTCCTTTGCCCTCTGCGCAGCCAGGAAAGCATTGTCCGCACGAATGTCTTTCCTCGCACCCTTGCGCTCGCGCCTCAGCTTGTGCAGCAGTTTGCTCTGTTCAAGCTTCTCCCGCGAGCCGGTGCGCTTCTTCACGAAGGGGTCGAAGCTGCAAGTGGAAAAGTAATAGCTCTGCTAGACAAAGCAGTTAACTTGATATTAGCACTCGCGCTGTTGTCAGCGGTGCCTGAAGGCCGGGCCAAATTAAAGCACCATAGTAAACAATGGACAAGTGGCTCGCACCACAGGCTGTGGCGGACAATGCTGGCAGATCGTGGTTAGTAGCGAATCGCCACTCAAATTGCAAAAACCTAGTGGGTGCACGAACGCAGTTAACGCCGACTCTGGATGGCAGTAGGTGAATGATGACCGGCCATAATCATATCGGGTGAATTATATAACGGACTTTAGTACGTAGTATGTGTTACTGCACTGAGAACTGCGCTGAGGACGGCTGCCAGCAGAAGAGGGGATTTCATACCTACTCGAATAGCTACACATTCTTCATTCCTTTACTTCTCTCGACTACGGAACGGGGGGGCATGAAGAGGAAACCAACACGCTCACTTACTTGCTGTCAAACTCCGGCTCGTACATCTTGAGGATCTTGGGTTTGGCCTTCTCCTTGGCTATGGGCATTCTGCGCCTTTCCACAGAGCGCACCTTGTCCACGAGAGACTTGGCCTTAGCCTGAAGAGAGCTGTGCAATGGCTGCTCGGAGACCAAGTGATCGAGGAGCTTCGCTAATGGGTGGAAGACGTCACTGCAGGCAGGCAACTGGCGCCAGAGTCCGCCGTTGTCTTCTACCAGGAGCGTCAACAGGTCAAGTGCAACATCGAGCACAGAGGAGGCAAATTCGCCGTCCAACTCATCCAGGGAATTAGAGTCAGACCACTTGAGGCGTGAGGGAGGCTCTCTGAAGGAGAAAGACACAAAGTTAGGGCCCTAACTTACTTCAATTTCATCGCCAGAGCTCAACGCGACCTTGGCACAGGGTAAAAAGGGCAAGGATTATGTCTTGTGCATATCTACACACACCGCGTCGTACCAACGTTTTCTTCTGCAGGTCCGGCTCTGCAGTGTGCAGGGCGATTACGGATTATCACATGGATTTGGAGGGTCATATCACGGCTTCATGAAATCGCACGCCAGGCAGCTTGGCGGCCACAGATGGGGTGTCTCAGGAAAGAGCGAAGACATGAGTCCAATCAATCGATTATCACCAGGATTATCGCAAAGATCAATGAGGAGATTCATAAGGCCTCACAGGGAGACCTCCAGCAAGCCATGGAAGAGATTAAACTTGTTCCCGCGGATTACAGTGGATTCTCGATAAAACGATATCTCTGAGCAGTCGACTAGGTTAAATGAAATTGGAATCTCATTGAGTGTATCTTAGGTTTGTTACCTAATGCCACAAAGTGGAGACGTAGTCAAACGTGTTTTTTTTTTTTTTGGAAAAAACTGAACTCCCCCCGCTCTCTCTCGTAATAGTTTCTATGCTTCACAGTATCTCCTACTGTGGTACAAGGAAGAAGCTCTCGTCACAGAAGGAAGAGCCGGGCCCCGCCTACACTTTGTTCCTTCACTCCATATGATTAGAATGTCTTCATACGCAGTCTTGCACCCAGTATAGTATTCGGAAACGGACTTTAAACGTGCCTTCATTCATTGTACGTTCTGTGAAAAACTACTGACCAAGGACTCTTCAACGCCACCAAGCTTTCTTGTGTGCGATTTTAGGAAGCTGAGACATGGCCTACAAAACCAAGAAAAACTTAAGGCTCGCCCTTGTACAATGTACGTTCTTTAGTGTGGCCACACACAGAACACTACTATGCTCCGCACGACGCGAGGAACACGGTATTAATGGGTCGAGCAAACATGCTGGAGGACGCGTCACGTGGGCAATAGCGTCGTTGTAATATGGTGTGAACCCAACTGTACACAACGAGAGGCATGTTTTGTCAATGTAGCACACGTGTCACACATGAAGAAGGAAATCAACTAGTGGAACCTGACCCTAAATGGCTTGCTGATGAAGCTATTCTTCTCCAGACAGTACCTCTGTTAATCTTGCGTCTTTTGTAACGCTGTAGCCTCACTACAGCTTATAAGGGGGGATCTATTGACTGAAACTTTTTTCTCACTTCTCTACACTCAATCATGTTATTTGGAAGTCAATGAGGAGTGCCACAAGGCTCAGGCTTGGCAGTAAACCGCAGACCCGACCACAAGTGTTCAGAAAACCCACAGGCTCACAGCTTTTACGGTATGTACTTTCAAGCCGCCAAGTTTCTAGTAAGACTCGCTTACACGTGTAAGCTTACGGACGTACTATAGAACGTGATTTGTAGCACTGCGCAAGGTGCTGCTACGGCAGCACCACGGACTTACCTCTTAGCCAGCTCTTTGCACAGCAGTTGAGACTCTGGTCCTACGACCTTGAAAGGTGGTACCTGTGACCAATGTCGCTCATGATGAGGTTGGCTGATGAAAAGGACGCCTGAGAGAAAGTTGGCCACCTCGGGGGAATAGCGCTGAGATAAGTGAACTGCCTAAAAAGGGTTAAACTTTTAGGAAAGAGGATTGAGCTGCCACAAGGGACTAATTATTACTTATGCTTGCGGTATCAACCCATGTGAAACTTTCTTAATACTCGCAGCAGAAAACTTTCCTCGTAAAAAGTTTTAAATGAGAGAGGAAAGGCCGTCCTTTTTTGTTCGATACTTCTTACTCAGGCGCATAATCGTCTCACCTCGATGAAAAGAACGCAGATGAGCATACCCACTGCCAAACTCTGGCGGCAGTTGATCCTCATCGTTGAGAGCACGTGAGACATGAACTGGAGGGCAGGAGTTACCACGGGGTGTCTGTAGTCTGATGTAGGGAAAAGGACGCAGGCCAACTTTAGGAAAATCACCTAGAACAAGAGGGCAAAGTAGGGATTGTACCTGAACAGCATAACATCGACGTACAAACAGGCGTCTTTTCACTCATGCACCAACCCCTGGCACATCCCTAAACTAAGGATTACCCATCCTCTTTAAGTGTGATCACAAAGACAATGTTGATATATAAGTTATGCCATAAAAGCCGTACACATATACGCCTATAAATTGCCGGTGTACAGATAGACACAGAAGATAACGGCCAGGAAAATACGCGTGCGTCTGGCAATCACCCATGCGCTTGTACTCAAAAGCAGATTGTTTAAGGATCGTATAAGTGGTGTGTACGTCTCCTCCTTACCGATTCATAGGATACACATGTCCTTGGGTGCTTTTTGTATTCGTCGTACTTCTCTTTAATGACCGACAAGACCGAATTCGCCGCGTGCTGGGGCGAGAAGTGCGCCAGGTCGTAAAGTAGCGGCGTCAGCTGATCGAACACCTCCAGGCAGTTCTCGTCCTCCTCGACGACACTGTCATTGATGTGCTGCAGTAAGTAGACAAATACACTCTGAAGCTTTTCGCGGTTGTTGTTGCCGAATTGCGGGTGGTTGCACTTGATGATGCGCTCGACGATCACAGCCTGCTCAGAAGGAGTCCGGCCCCTGAAGTGACCACGCAGCTCCTCATAAGAGGTGGGCACTGAAAAAACGCAAAAAAAGGAAATGTATAAGATTGCATTATGCGTGCAGCAACCCATACCAGGCCCAAAGATGATTGACGTAAAACTGGTATGGAATAAGTGCGGTAGGATATTGTACTTTACCTTCAAAAGTATAAGGAATTTCATTTGTTACTTCTTCCTTGCACTTCTTCAATGAACTTCCATCCTCCTTATTCTGCTTTTTGACCTTGACTTCATCTACTTCACCGTCAGATTCAGAATCTTCAAGATCAGTGTTTTCACCACCTTCTTCCTCCTCAACCTCTTCCTCTTGCTCCCCATCCTCATCACTCTCTACGGCTTCCTCGTCACCACTGTTGCCATCTTCGCTCTCCTCGCCAGACTCTTCGTCTTTCTCATCTTCTTCATCCTCCCCTCTCATTCGTTTTAATCTGTCCGCTTCCAGCTTTTCCAGCCTTTGCTTCTCCTCTTGCACTAGTTCCTCTTCAGTCTTAAGCCTGTCCTTGGCCTTAGCCTTCCCGCCTTCAAATTTCAATTCTCGGAGCAGGGTGTCATACGTGTCGGTCTTCCTGTCAGATTGACTGTCCTCCTTGGGCTTGTACACCGCCCCAGAGGACTTCAACGAAGCAAACATGCTTTTCCAACGCTCGTCCAGCTCCTTGGTGAGTTGGTCCGCCTCGTCCGCTCCTCGCTGACGCTCAGCCTTGCGCTTCTTGGACTCTGCGATGATCGATTCAATCCAATCCTTCCGGGAATTGGATTTGCCTTGTGCAAACTCGATGTCCGACTGCCTCATGAAACCTCCGAAATGCGCCTCCTCGACGAACTTAGCTGGAACAGGAAAATCAACTGTAACGAACGCATCCACTGAAAAAACATTAGTGAATCAGAACTGAGGTGAGTACGAGCATTTCTCAAAGTAGAAGTGCACTATTGTACTTCAGACTAAGTGCACTACTCTTCTCTACTAAAGCCATACCTCAGTACGCACTTAAACACACTACCACACATTCACGTGTTACTTTTCACCACATGGAAAATCTTTGATTTGGGCCTACGTAAAGATAACGCTAAATTCTCTAGAGGAATATAGAATGCTAAGCATGCTGATATGTGTGTAAACTTTACCGTCGAGCTTTTTATCCTCTTCGTCGTCGTCTGATCTGGGATCTTCGAAGCGCTCAATCTCCGACAGCGCCTTGCCCATATGCGTCAGCTTCTCGGCCTCAGTGCCGAATTCGTCGTCTTCTCCAAGCAGAAAGAGTGATGACCTTTTTCTCCGCATCCTCTCGGCCGCAGCGAATCTGGCCGCCATCTTCTCTTCCGCCGACATAGCGGCGTCGCCCTCACCCAGGCGCCGGTCTCTAAACGCATTCGTCCTCCGAGCATCCTGGAACTCCTTGAGGAGCGTCGCCTTCCTCTCTCCCAGCTTCTTGGCCCTGGAAACGCCGGGCTGGCCCACGGAGAGGTCGGGGAATTTGCTCTTTCTGTTGAGGACTCGATGTTTCTCGCGTCCAAAGCGACGTTCGAAGGGATTCGCCTTAGGCGCGATCTTAGCCGTCGGAGTCATGGACTCCTTTCTGTGCTTCTTCTTATTTTTGGCCATGACAAATGTCGTTTGGACACGGCTCCAATACCAAGGTCCGAAAGAACCTTTGCAGATGTTTTTTTCAATCATTCACACTCACCCACGCGTGTTTATTTTGTTTTTCAGTCAATCAGCGCAACAATTGACCAACCATTCACACAACCTCGGGACACACGAGTGACTTGCAACCGCATGGACGCCATGAGAGGCGCCGCTGAGTAACTTAGTGCCAATATGTTGTAATACTAATCACACTAATACAAAGATCAGTAAGTATGTAGCGCACTCAGCAGGGACCATGCGTTTTATGACTATTTTATTCTATTAAATATGTAGATGTATTATGACTTACAACCTCACAAGGGTAACAGCCTTTCGTAAAACAGCATGTAAGCCCTACAACAGAGCACATCTTCAAGTTTCTGGAGATCCACGTTGCTATCCGATATGACGAACCAGTCGCCAGCCCCTACGGTACCGGTCGCTCCTTTCCTGTAGGTAACATAGTGGCCGGCCTCAATCATCGGCCCCACGTGCACCACGACAGACCGGAGGGTGTACAATAGACTGAAGTCCTTCCGAGGATTTTCTGTGGTAGGCACGGCCCCCGACTTCTTCCTATTCACAACCTGGTTGACGTAAACAAAGTCTTTCATGTCGAGGGTCTCCGGAAAGGCAACAAAGTCCATCCTCTTGTAACGCATTCCCGCCCTGAAGGAGTTTCTCTCTATGTGGAAGCAAAGGCATCGCGGCATCCTGCCGAACATTAGCTGCCTTTGAAGCGGTTGCCTCTCCTCGCCCACAGCTTCACTGGTCACGTAGGCGAGCAGCAACCTCTCCAAGGAGAGCGTCGAGCCGTAGAGTCCCTCCGGTGGCAGATTCAAGGTCACCGTGTTGAACACGGACGAGGCAACCGGTGACTTTGCTCGGCCGTCAGCGAAGCAAACGCGACTGGTGAAGGTGCCGCTGAATGGATTACTTGACCTATCCACTACCATCCTGGTCTGACCATGCACATCGGATGGGGTGAGGGGCGAACGGGCGCATCGAGGGAAGACCCCCGAAGACGAACGCGGCAGTGGCGCGGGCGCCTGGTCGTCCTCTTCCTCAGCCTCCTGTTCGGAATGGCTCAGAAGGACGTCTGAAATCGGCGACCTGACGTCCCTGTTGCCTGGTCGACGAAGCTCTTCCTCCAATGTCGAAAAGAGCACCTGCAGCAACTCGTGAGCATCCTGCTGCTCACGACCGATGTGCCATCCATGGATTCTGCAAGAAAACTGAATCTTAGTACGCTCTCGATGCTGCTGTTTCTAATCCTGGAGCGGGACAAGCAGTGATGCAGTGGAGCTGACTGTCTAACTGTACGTGCAGTATGAGAGCGGTGGAGGTCGCACCTCAGGGCTTCAAGGAGTGGTCCCGCAGATGCCATCGAATCAGCGTCCTTGTTGACGACTCCGTTGACGGCATCCATGGCGACTCCGAGAGCTCTGAACACAGGGGAAGAGTGTCTCTTCCCATCTACCCAAGTCTTGAAGGCTTTGACGGCGACCAGGGCTTGAACAAGGCTGTTGACGAAACAGGTGTTGCCCAGATTGACTAAGCCGCCGGGTTGACCCGTAATTTTCTTTTTCCTCTTCGACCCTGGGGGGCCGAAGATAACGTAAGCGGCTGCGGCCGCGGCGGCAGCCCCCGCGTAGGCCAGCGCCGAGGACATGTCGCCGCCGCCGCGCGACATTGCTTTCTGTTTACAATTTCGGAATGTTTGGCCTGTCTGGGCTGTTTTCTGCATGCACTCTGGCAGTCTCTACGTTCTGTTCTGTTGTAGACCTCTTGTACTAGCATAGCAGATCTCTTAGGATATCTCACCAACGATGTCCCCGGAGGCACCCGGAGGCCGGAGCAACCATAAAGATTTTGTTCTCCTAGAAAACTCTCACTTAGGTGTAGCACGAGGACATGAAGCTCTTAAGCAATCTATGACAGCTCATTAGATTGACCGGTAGAAAAGATAGAGATGCTTCGAGCCAGGAAATTTTTCTAGCTCGTGTCGGGCCAGAAAAACACGGGTTAGGTCGGGTTCAAAGTCGGGGCGAAATTAACCCGACTTTTAAAGGGTGTCAAAAGTGACCGAGAGAAAAGAAAAACTGCTGTTTAGCATGTCAACATGTGTGACATGTTGACCTACGTCCCTGAGTATTGAGAGACTTCAAAGCAACCAGTCTGTGGGACAGTTTGACCTTCGAGATCGGGTCGGTTCTGGTCAGTCAAAATGGCCCTCGAGCTTTCGAGCTCGAGCCAGGGTTCGAATCATCTCTAAGAAAAGGGTGACGTGACGTCAGTACACACATGGGTTCGACGCCGGCCAAGATGTCCTCCGGTAAGAAGACAATCACGTTTGTCACTGGGAACGCCAAGAAGCTGGAGGAGTTCGTAAAAGTCCTCGGCTCGGACTTTCCGCACTCGTTGATCAGCTCGCCGATCGACTTACCAGAGTACCAGGGAACTCCTGAGGAGATCTGCCGGCAGAAGTGTCGCGAGGCCACACGTCACATAGCCGGTCCGGTGGTCGTCGAGGACACTTGTCTGTGCTTTAATGCGCTGGGCGGAATGCCCGGACCCTACGTCAAGTGGTTCCTCAAACCACTTGGTCCGTCTGGGCTCTATCGCTTACTGCACGGCTTCGAGGACAAATCAGGCTATGCACTCTGCACCCTGGGGTACTCCGAGGGTGGCGCGGACGACGAGCCCATCATCTTTCAGGGTCGTACCGATGGGATCATAGTAGAGCCTCGGGGACCGAACGACTTTGGATGGGACCCTTGTTTTCAGGTAACGCTGACAAAATGTCTCTTAACTCATCCGGCCAACTTAGATGTATCTTTTTAGCCCGTGGATAACTCGGAGACCTACGCAGAAATGGACAAGGCCGCCAAGAACGCCATCTCTCACCGCGGAAAAGCTGTGGAAGCATTCAAGGAGTATTTCCTGTCCAAAGTATGACCCCAGCTTCTGATATTAAAATCTTAAACTCAGTTGACTCGTGTTATTTTTGCTACATACATAGGACCAAAGTTGTCTATAATGGACGGGATCACGAGCTGACCGTACTTGGGCTTGCCTTGGCCCTCTGCAAATTTCATGAACTTCTTTAGAGGGCTGAAGGTTTTGGATAAGTCACTGACGAAGAAATCCACGCTGGTCTCCTCCCAAAAGTACTTGAGCGCAGCCTTGACAATGCCGTCGTTCTGTATCGGCGACATCGTGCATGTGGAATAGACAACGCTGCCTCCAGGACGCACGCAGCTTAATGCTGATCTGTGAGTAAACAGGCAAAAAGTGTCGACGATGAGCAACGAAATCGCTTCAATCACGTCATTCAGTCCTACCTCAACAGTTCGGTCTGCAACTCAGGGTATTTGATACGTTCTTGAATCCTCGACGAATTAAAGATGTTGTTCTCTTCCTCGTGAATGGTGTTGCGATCAGTAAAACAGGGAACATCACAAAGAACCTGTCAAGAGTCGGTCAGATCAGCGGCACTAATAACTTGTGAACCATCTAAGGTTACACTGCCAATACCTTATCAAAGCCACCAGGATAAAGCAAGTGAAGTTCGACACCGTCGAGTCTTGAGTAAGAGACGATATCTTTGATGTCTTTGTAATCCCTCAGATACATATCCATGACATTTTTGACCTTCTTCAGCCTTGCAGGGCTGACGTCGTTGCACACCACGGTCGCCGGGATAAGTGTCTGAACGACGGCAAGGGCTTTTCCTCCTGGCCCAGAGCACATGTCCAATACATTGTCCTTTGGGCGCAGGGAAAGTGCCAGCACCGGCAATACCGAGGCCAAGTTGAAGCAGTAGTAGTCATATGTACCTGTTGCGCCCTTGCTCGGGGGCGGAAAACGAGACAAGTTGGACGAGGGGAAGACGAACGGGTGCAAGTGCTGCGGAAAGCTGAGGCGATTTTTGTCTGGTCGTATCTCGAACATACCGAGGTCGTCCACTTTACGGTAATAGTCGTAATACTCTGATTCATCAACAACATCCTCCATTCCCCTAAGACCAGTAGCCGGCACGTAGTCAAGAAGCACGGCCGCCTCGTTGCGTCCACCGAGGACCCGCTGGTCAGGCGTGATTACACGGTTTGCAGAGTCTTGGTCTAGCGGTAGGGAAAGCTCGGATTCATGTTCCTCCTTGATTTTTGGTGTTCTTGTGGTCGGTCTGGCTGGCCGCTCCGTCGGAACCTGAACAGCGGACTTGTCTTCTTCGTCAACATCGTCCGGCTGATTCTGAAGAAGATTGACGACTTCGTCTCTGACTGACAAACATCCCAGGTCCAGCAGCTTCTGCTTCGTAGTGTCGGGGTCGCAGGTGTTGTTGATGAGCGCGCAGAACTTGGTGGGCGAGTGGAGACCGAGACGAATGGATGGCCACGACCGACCAAAGGTCTTGCCATATTGGTCGTCGAAGTAAGCCATCGCCACGTCTTTCACGGTCTTTTGAGGCGTCCTCCCAGTGAGATGCGGAGAGTGCTTGTATTGATCGTCCTGCGGAGAAGTTCGTTGTGAGTGCAATGTTGCCCGTTACTCTACTATTGACTGACTTTTCTGCGCTTTGAGATCTTGGACGTCCTAATGATTTGATGTCTGTCCAGACCAGCCCGTGGTGAACCGCGGATAAGCCATGAGGAGGCTGTTCCATACATCCTGCCGGAGACCTGCTAGATCAAGGCTTCATTCGTAGCACCAGACTTGTGGTCAAGATCTTCGTTCGAAACCTCTGTTTACTCTTGTTTTGTTTTGGATTAGATTGTTTGTTTACGCACGGAGAGGTCAGAGTTGTCATTTGCAGTGAGGTTGCCGCCAGCGCTTGTTTGCCCCGAGAGCCTCTCTCTCGTGTGGATCTCGGTCGACGGTCTGGACTGGGCTGAGAGGAGCTTCCAGCTGAGCAGCAACTGCTCAGGGTGGAAAGTCTGCCGCGAGATCACGAATCAACAAATCCAAGACCTGCTCCGCCCGCTCTTCCAATTGAACCGTTTCACTCTCGGTTTCACTGGTGTGAATCATGGACTTGACCCGCGTGTCTCCCTGCGTCTCGCCAGAAGACGTCCACCGTGAATCTTCCACCGCCGTCGGCGCCATCCACAAGGCCATGGTCTCGTTGAGAGTGGAATTGGCCAAGAAGAACGAACTTATTACGGAGCTCAGAGAGAAAATTGAGTCTAAATCCTCTTCCGCCACTCCTCATTTCGAGGACGTCTTTGTCCTACAGGTTGGAGAGGACCAGGACGGCGGAAGAGGCCAAGTCCACAAAGATCAATACGATGAGATCCTGCTGTATGAGGAAAGCCTGGCCGAGAAAGAGGCGTCGACGGCAGACGAAGCTCGTCCCAGGCACGATCCTGTGATTGCCTTCGTCGCCAGCGACGATGACGACGATCAGTTGGAGAAGAAGCACGGCCTGAACATCCCGTTAAGATTAAAGAAGGACTTCCTGCTGCACCCTCCGCCCACATCGTCGTCGCTGCGCAGCGCACACTCGAACAGCCTGTCCGCCTTGTCCGTCAGCAGCAGGCCCATCCTCCGTCCGCCGTCGATTGAGGCGAAGCGCAGCGTCGCTAGTCAGACCGACGTGTCCGCGCTGGGAACCAGACTGTGGTCCTCTGAGCCTCTCCTGGATCAGATCAGGCACGGTTTCTTCCTGCCCGAGCTAAAGATCAGAAGAAAATTAACCTCTAAACGTAAAAGTCAATCGCTCTTATTTCTCACTTTTCCCAACTTAAGAAAGTCAATTTTCAGACAAGCAATCCTCGGACTTTTGGAACGTTGTCAATGCAGACGACCTCAACGTCCTCTTAAACTTGACCAACGAATATGTCAGATGCGCGAAAACCAAGCTAGTCAACTCTTCGGACTGGGACGTGATACTGGAAAATTCAGAAAGAGTCTTGAACAACGTTAGGGTCGGAGAAAACGGTACACATTAGTTGAGTAGTCAAAGGCTCCCTTCCAGCTTCTGGTCGATGTCAACTCAACCAAGTTCTGGGATGTGTTTCAGAGTCTCCCAGAATTCCGAACAAGCATTCTGATGTTCAGGTCGGTGCCGTGGTCCACTTTATCGACGACCTTCACGAGGTTCAAAAAGGAACAGTCAAAAGTGTCAACGGGTCCGAAGTCAACATTTCTGTGGAGCAAAGGTAACGGAGGTTGCTGAAGCGTTGGGTACTCACTGATCAACTCTTTATTTCTTCTCAGTGATCACGAAGAAGTCCGCACTTCCTTCCATAAAATAGTACTTTGCGGGTTATAGAACTTTATCACCGCGATGTTGTCGGGGCATTTGTTAACGAGTTCTTTTATATAATAAAGTTTATGCAGCGTGGTTTCTGCACAGATTATGGTACAGGTTTTATGCGTTGATCGGACTCGTCTCGCTCCTCTAGATAAAATTGAATCTCTATGCTGCAGTCTAGTCAGAGAACACGAAGATTTTTCATTCTCGTTTTCAAGTATTTACGTAATTATAGCGTAGTAGTAAGTACAGTCAACTCCCATCACTTCTTCGAGAAGGTCAACGCGAACCATGCTGCAGTGACGGATGAAACTCATGATCGCAAAAATAAATGCCAAGATGTTAATGGTGTTAATGAACTGGCTGGCCAGAGCGATATGTCTCTTCAGAAGGCAGAGAAGCTGGCAAGAGATAGGGGGGAAACCGAAATATACTGGTATTTCTGCTTTGAAGTAAAAAAAAAAGAACGAAAAAAAAAAAGCCATCGCAATTTTCATTTTTGCATCCTCGGCACCCAGCTTTTGGAGCACACAAGCAGATTGTTGTTGCCTCTCGTGCAAAGAGGAATGTAAAATGTTGGTCAAAATGCTTGGGATTGCTTTTCTAATAATTTTCGGTTCAAGCCTTGCCCGAGTCCGGCGTGACGGGTAGATACTCGTCGGCGCGCTTGTGACTCTCCAGCGCCTTCTGCGTGTACACGTCAGTGGGCAGGTCAGATTTCCTCCGCAGTAAAGGTTTATCCAAGTTCTTTTTGCCCACGGCAATGGCCCCAGTTGCCTCTCCGGGCTCAATGGCCTCCTCTTTGATCTTCCTAGCGAGACTGTCGCTGTCCTCGCTCTCGGTCATGGCGACGGGAACGCCACCACCCTCCGGGGTCGAAAAGGAGACGTCGTTTAGAAGTGCAGTCACGTGAGTCACGTCTGGATTGCTCCGCGCCATCATTTCTACCTTGTCCCAATTCTCCTGCCGCTGTCTTTGCTTCTCCTTCTCCTTCTTCTGCTCTACCTTGTATTGCTGCGTGCAATCGTCAAAGAGCTTCTGATTCATCTCCATGAAGAGTTTGAGCGCGTTGTAGATGAGACCGTGGATGGTCTTGTTCCAGTGAGATTTGCTGTTTTTGTAAAGAGCCGGAAACATGATTGGCAGAATGACAGCAGCGTTGTCGCCGATGAGGGACATGATGTACTCATTGTTCCAGTAGTAGAGCGCCCGCTCCGCCACCTGGAAGTGATGGCTGGAAACACACTTTGCCAATTGATGGAAGAGAGGCACCATGACCTTCTGGAACTCGGCAGGCTCAATAACGTCCAATATCTCCTCCAGCTCGTTCAGAAACATGACCTCTTTAGGTGAATGAACCTTGGGCCAGTAGCGTAGTAGATTTAAAATAACCTGTTCCGTGAGTGAAGGATCCTTCTCAAGGAACTGGACGACGCAGTACGCCAGCTGCGGGTGGTACACGGACAGTGACTTCACCTTGTGTAGGGGCATCAGAACCTTTAGCAGAAAAGTCTTGTGCTCCTCCTTCAACGGCAGCGCGAAACCGTTGATGATACTTCCCAGGATCTCCAACAGCTCGGCCACGCCGTTGTGGCGCTCCGTCTCGTATACGAAACGGTAAAAGATGTTGTTGATCTGCTTCCGTATATAGGCGCGGAGGCCCAGGAATTTCCCGTATATGCGGTGGAGCGTGGTCTTGAGAAAGTCTCTCTCGCGGGGATCTTCCGAGTCGAAGAGGTCTAGCAACTGCAGGACAAATTTCTGGTCAATGTGCTTCTTCACTAAGGACGGCTGGAAGTCCGGCGACTCGAGGACTCGCAAGAAGAACTCATACACCAGCTGCAGGTGAGGCCAGGCGGCCTCCAGCGTGGGCTCATCCTCCTCGGGATCGAACTCGGCCCCGTTAGGGTTGGACGACGGTGGCAGAGTGCGAAAAAGATTCACGCTGAACATGGTCACGATCTCCGGGTAGACCCTCTCTGTCAGCACGCCGCGATTCGTCGTCACGTACTCCACCATTTCGTGCAGAGCCGCCCGCTTCACCTGAAATAGGTTCATCTGGTTGATTGTAGTGCTCTCAAGTCATATGACGTGCAGCATGAGGTAATGGGGACGGAGTAAGTACACTTGTAGGTACTGAGCCGGACTACTTTTGAAAAAACGATACAATTCAAACAAGTGTTCGTGTGCCATTAGGATCAGTAGCGTTAACCCACTCTTACCTCTTTCCACTTGAGATCGGACAAGGGATCTGACACAAAATCGAAGAGCACCTGGCACTGTTTCACTTTCTCGATGAAGAGCTCCTCCCGTTCGTTTGGCTGTGCGTCATTAAGCGAGGGCAGCTTGACCAACTCTCGATTGCTGGACACGTTGAAGCGAGAGGAGCTCTGCCGCCGCTCTTTGATGATGTGCGGCGGCCCGAATTTGGGCTTGTTGATCTGCGTTGGGGGCGGCGCGTTGGGGGAGTGACGGCCATTGTTGTCCTCGCCCTGGCCTCCCCCCTGAGCGGCCGCGGTTACCGAGGAGGCCGCGCCGGGGTCGGCCGCGCCGCTCGAGGAGGCGTCGCCTAGACCGGCGTCATTGGTCGAGGGCGAAGGGGCCGGAGCTGCCGTACCCTCGGACTTGTCCGGATCCGTCTTTTCCCCGTTCTTTCGCGCCGGCATGGCCGAGGCCAATCTTGCTGGTCTGGGCGATGCTGGGGGTGATTTTGGACTTGGACGAGTTCGAGTGAAAGAAGAAAACCTGTGCTCTCTTCTAGGCGTGTAGAGCGCTAGCGCCGCGCTAGCGCCGTGTGCCCGTTTCTTTCTCTTTTCTCGCCTTCCTCTCTCTCTCCGTCCGTCGCTCCTCCTCGGTGGTGACCGGCGAGAGAGCAGCGAGCGTGTACGTGCTGGCCAAAGAGGCCAACGATGCCACGGGGGCCGACTTCGACATGGTTGCCACAGACGGGGGAGGAGTGGAGCGCGGTGAGGGATAGATTAGACACCGGTGACCGACCAGGAGACACTGCCGTCGATGATGACGAGAAAGCCTTCAAGTTGATTCGATGAGGTGTAACGGGGCAGAGATGCAGCCTGCCGTTTTTCTGTCACTGATCCGGCCGACTTTCTGTCTACCCCTCAGTGTCCACCGGGGTTGGATCCGAAGTCGCCTTTCCACGTGCCACAATTCTCATCCTCGGCGAGTTAGACCCGGATCCTCTCGAGAGCTGCGTGACCTCGATCGGTCGAGGCGATGGCGTCGAGGGCGACTCATGCGAGATAGTTCACAACGGCTTCCCAAAGGCCAACGGTGACTGGACGAGTGCCACGTTTATAGAGCAACAACTTATCTAAATGAGTGTTTCATATTTTTTTGCTCGAAAACAACTTTTCTCCCTATATAACAGTCATTGCCAATGCCTCGTAAGGGTCACAACTGCCGCCAGACTAGCGGAAAGCGTCTGAACGATAACTGGCAACACTTGGTCACATCTGGCAACATCTCCTCTGTGCAGTGCAGCTCGGAGCACTGCGAAGCTCAAGCGACGAGCAGAGGCTTCGCTGCGTTTAACCGAACGCCGGGACCACTCGCGACGAGAGGAACGGGTGGACGTTGGGCGGCACCATGACCGACGCGGGCTTCTTCAGGGTCAGTAGAAGGTGCTTGCGGGAGTGGACGCGTTGGCCATTTCAATTTTCTCTTTGCAGGGCACCAGTGCCGACCAGGACAATCGGTTTTCGGACAAGGAGAAGAAGCTGCTCAGGCAGATGAAGTTCGAAGAGAGCCTCAATACCAAGATCGACCTGAGTCGCGTCAAGATGGACGTGATGAAGCCGTGGATTGCCAAGCGAGTGGCGGACTTTCTGGGCATCGAGGACGACGTCGTCGTCGAGTTCATTTTCAATCAGCTGGAAGACAATAAGAACGTGGATCCGCGCATAATGCAGATCAATCTCACCGGCTTCCTTAATGGCAAGAATGCCAGGGTCTTCATGGGGGAGCTGTGGCGCATGCTGGACTCCGCGCAGAAGAACGAGTCAGGCATCCCTCAAGAGCTCCTGGACCAGAAGAAAGAGGAGATCAGGGGTCGCCGGGAAAATGACGATAGATTGCAGGAGAGTCTTCGGAGACTGGCAGAAGACAACAACACCGGCGGAGATTCCCACGGCGGAGGATTCGCTCGACGAAATCGACGCTCAAGGAGCAGAGACAAAAGCAGAAGATCTGTCAGTAGGGAGCGGCGAAGGGGAAGCCGCGAGAGGTGAATCCTGATCTATGTGCCTAACGTTCTTTAGTACACACGATCTTCTCTGCTCGTAGGAGGCGCAGTCGTTCTCGCGACCGCCGGAATCGAAATCGTGGCAGTCGCGAACGCGACGAAGGCGGCAGCAGGCGCACCTTCACCGAGGGTCCGGTGAAAAGCGAGACTGCGCCTGACAAGACCGAATCAGATGATAAAGAGATCAAGAAAGAAGAGTCGAGTGAAAGAGTCATGCTGCCAGACTCTACTGACGAGCTGAAAGGCAAGGTCGAGTCCAAAGAGGATGTAAAAGAGAAGCCGGCGACGGAGGAATCGGAGAAGAAAGTTGAGGAGGAGGAGGAAAAGGATAAGCCTAGGACCAGGGAAAAGAGGTTCGTACCGTGAACTTTTCCTGCCAGAATAACAACGCTTCATTCATTTCTTCCCTTCTATTTTGCCTCTCTTGCAGAAGCTCCAGTCGGGACAGTTCTGGAGACGGAAGTCCGGTGACAAAGAAGAAGTCTGGAGACTCTGTCCAGAAGAAGAGACACTATCGCAGCAACAGAGATGAATCCTCGGACTCTGAAGACGATCGTCGCCGATCACGCAGCCGATCTCGCCACCGTCGGTCCCGTTCACGTCGAAGCCGATCTCGTTCTCGTGAAAGACGTCGATCTCGCGAACGGCGCCGATCTCGTGAAAGACGTGAGCGTGAGCGGGAACGAAGGGAGAGGGATCGCATGGAGAGGGAGAAAAGGCGCATCAGGGAGGAGAAGAGGCGCGAGGAGGAGCGAAGAGAGCGGGAGCGAAGGCGCGAGAAAGAGCGCAGGGAACAGGAGCTACAGCGCGAGCGACGCCGAGAACGAGAGCGCGAACGTGAACGTGAACGTGAACGTGAACGAGAGCGTGAACGAGAACGAGAGCGAGAGCGAGAACGCCGGGAGCGAGCGGAGCGTGAACAGAGGGAGAGGGCAGCCATCGAGGCCAAGAGGCAGCAGCAAGAGACCTCTTCTGATTCTGAAGAGAGCTCAACATCCGACTCTGAGGAGGAAGAGAAATCATCTCCCGTTCGCTCTCCTCCAAGGTCCTCCTCATCTCGGAGGCCTAAGAAGAAGCAGGAACTTCGAGAAGCCTCTGACGACAACAGGGATTCGACTTCCTCGCCGAAAAGATCCCGCAAGGATAGTCGGAAGAAAAGGAGGAGTAAGCAGCAGAGCGACAGCGACGAAGACAAGGATCGGCGCAAGTCCAAGAAGTACAGCGACAGCGAAGAATCTGAGGATGAAGAAGATTCCAAGCACTACAGTAAGAAGAGGAGGAAGCGTGATGGAGAGACTTCTGAGACCGAAGAAGAGCCCAGAAAGAAGTCCCGAAAAGAAGAGGTCGAGGAGCGACGAGTGGTCAGACGACGCTCGCAATCTCCTCCTCAAGATCCTCGAGGACGAGGGAAGCAACCAAGAGTTGAGGAAGAAGAGACAAAACATTCCAGGTACAAGCAGACCAAGATCGAGGACGACGAGGAGAGAAGGAGAAAGAAGAAGAAGAGGCAGCAGCAAAGCTCGTCCGAGGACGAAGGATCTGGACAGACCTCAGAGGAGGAACTCGAGAAGCGCAGGAGAAAGAAGGACAAAAAGCAGCACAGTTCTTCCGAGGACGAAGGATCTGGACAGTCCTCTGAGGAGGAGCGCGAGAAGCGCAGGAGAAAGAAGGAGAAGAAGCACAAGAAACACAAGAAGGGGAAGAAGCACAAGAAGAAGAAGGGGGTGAGTCATGAAACCTTCAAGTATTGATGTCATTTCTACTGTCCGCACCTGACCAGTGTTCTATTATAGAGTTCCTCGGACGAAGCCGACACTGAAGAGCTGGAAAGGAAACTGCGCGAGAAGGCGTTGTTGTCCATGAAGAGGAAGAAATCCGGAAAGAAAGATTCATCGGAGGAATCAGACGAATCAAGTGACTAATATTTTTTTGTATAATCTGTAGTTCAGTGAATAAAAGTACGTGAACTGTACATACGGACTTTTGAAAATGTTTCTCAGATCGTGACCATTTTTGAAACAAAAAACCGAAATTCTGCTTCACAGTTTTTGGCTATTTCACTTGTGTGTGTGTGTGTGAAATTCCACAAGCACCATTTTGGTCATTTTTCTCACTGAAACGCTGATCAAGAGGTATTTTTGCCACTTCTGTTTCTCATCATGTTCGGTACTGCAAAGTGGCCAAAGTGGACGCCTGTCCGATCATGTTCTCCTCCATGCAAGTGCGCTCTGTGAGTCCCCAAAAATGCCACTTCGTCCTTCCAGTTTCGTAGAGATATTTCTTGCTCTCCGCCATCTCCCTCCTGTTGAACTCCTTCCATGTTGTACCCCTTCCCCCCGGTGGGACATTTTTGTGTCTCACATTGCAAATGCTCTGGCGAGTACTGAACCCCTCAGACAAGTACTGCACGCGCAGCTTTGTGCACGCTTAACATTGTACTTGGACCGTCCAAGGCTTTTTTTTATCTCTATTTGGCCTCCGCTCATTTCTCACACCTCTCCTCCATTCTCGCTCATTCTAATCGGGCGGGGAGAAGAATTATCCTCGGACTACTGAGAAAGTGCATGCAAAACATGCATTGTATTGGCTCCATAAGTGTGCAAAAATCTTACACGCCAAGTGCTGTCACTCCTTCCCTGCCTCACTCTGAGTGCTAAGGCAATGGCGACTTCTCCTCGTCTGTGGCCTTTAAATAAGAAAGCAAGCAAAGAGACACTTTTTCCGTCCCTTATCACTGCTTCCTCCGGCGTTTGTGCATTGGTGTCAACACCTCCAAGCGCTTGCACTTGGTCGCAGGCGTCTTCGCGGGCCACGACGTCACGGTCTCGCACTAAAATGGGCTGCTGAAGCTCTACTGTTGTAAGGGAGGGACAACAGTGCTTGTACTGGCTGTGCTTTTGCCACGCATTCTGCACCAGATGCATGATCACGCGTGATCACGTACCGCAAGAGGTTCTACCTCTTCCAGTAGATGTGCTTTGCTAGGTGGCCTGAGGAGATGCTGCTCCCCCCTCCCCCAGGATCTCACCCTATAACACATAGAGAAAGGAAGCTCAACCTCTGGATAGAATCCAACGTGACGGCCGTTGCAGCGCTGCACAAGCTTTGTCGTACGCATGTTGCACTTTTCTTTGGGTTTCACTCCCGGCCATGACCGACGCAGTTGTCGCGCCACAAAGGCTCCCTGGGGTCTGAAGCCCACAACCACGCGTCAGACACCAACTAGAAGTGCCCCCCCCTCCCCCCTTTTCTTTCTACCTGTGAATACCTGTGCGCGTCGTAGTCGGACTGGTGGACAAACAGCACGCCCGCACACGTGACATGGTCGGAACAAACGAAGAACATGGTGTTCTTCTCCACCGCGTTCACTGCTGCCACTCTCCCGAGAACGGATGATTGACCTACATAAGTTTTTGTCCGATATCTCAACGCGGCTGCCCGCAGCTTTTTTTTCTTTCGCCTCCCTCAGCTTCTGCTGCACTCAGGAATATTCTTCGGAAATCTGGCCTCTCCCCAGAGGATCACTGTTGACGGAAGGAAAGTCTCTCGGCCCTGTCATGGCTGCAGGGGGGGGGGAACTGAGGGAAAATGCGAAGAAAGTGATAAAGCAGAGGAAGAACTTTACCTGTTGCTGTCTTCTTCTCACTTGATTGTGTACGCTGAGCTGTCTGACCGAGAAGTAAACCGACGCCCAAATTGACGAATCCGCTGAAAAATGGGGAAACTGCGGCTGCCTCTTTCATGGGTGTGCAAAGCACCTGTCCTGGACTTTATGGGCTCGTTATGCGCCCAAAATTGAATCATTCGTCATTGTGGCGGCTCCATCAATGTCAGCGCTACTTGCAATTAAGGGCAATGGTGCTTGAAAGTAGGAAAAGCAGCTCTTTTCACCGCAATTCTCTTGGGGAAGGAGGAGATTGGCGAATAATTGGCCCTTGTTCTCTTGCCCTGAGGGCGCGGTTACACTTGGAATTCTTCCCGCCACCCACGTCGAGGACGTCACGTGTGGTCTGCACGACGTCGAAGCCAAGCGTTGCCCCCAGTGCAAACGCGCCCTCACCCTCGCGATCTTTTCCTTTGCTGTCGTCCGTGTGTGTAAGCCCAGTCTTGGCGATAACGACACCGGAGACTAAGGGAGTTCCGACAAAGGTGCCTTCATTGCTGTCCAAAGGCCACATCGACTGCATCAACGTCGCAGCCCAGAGGAGCTTTTCACCTCATGGGTCGCACCTCTGCGGGCGGACCAAACTTGAGGGGGGCCAGAGGATTACTATTGTGAAATTAATGATGTAAGAGCTTTGAAAAGCAACATAAAGAAGTCTTTTTTTTTGTTTTCCAAAGAGCGTGGTGTGACCCCATGGGGGTGGGATGCGGGCTTTGAAGGCTCCCTCAGGAGCTAGCAAGCGTTCATTCCCCCTCCCAGCTATGAAGATGTGATCAAGACCACAACAAACAAACACAGCTTCCACTTCTAACTAACTCAGCAGCCTTTTCTTTGGCGTGAGTCATCCCTTGGACTGCAAGCTAGTGTCAGAATGAGCTTTGAGCCTGCTGTGAAGTCGCCATAAAGAGCAAACTGCGTCCCTTCTTTAGCTGGTCCGCGGTCGAGGAGGAGAATAACATTGCCAATAAGGAGGTAATTAATTGACGTCCTTCTGAGCCACTTTTCTTCTCTCTCCTCCTTGGAAGTCATTCCAAGCAATTTGCAATAAACGCCAGACTCGAGGAAGAAGAAAATTGTCGCCTTCAATGAGGGGTGCATAATGTATGTTGGGACAGCACTTTGGGAATTGCTTCTTGCAATTTTACTGCGCATTTAACAGTTAAGCTTTTTTTAAGCGCGCACCCTTGTCAGGTCCCCCAAGTCTGCGCTGCACACGCAGTCTGGGACAGAGAGAACAAAGTCCCCAGTTTAGCACTGTCTCTTCTAACGCCCAATCCCGGCTATCTCCGGCCACCAGGCAAAAATGGAAAGTCCTGAAAAATATCCTTACATTCCTGTGTCCTCTATGGCCTTTTTGCTCCTGTTTTTCTTTCCTGCTGCGTTCTGTGTTTGTGACCGCTTTTTAAAGACCGTCTCAGCTTAGGTCTCTTCATCCTAATCCATAGATTATGGTTAATAACCTTATCTAAGACCGCGAAAGTAGCATTTTACACGATAGCTCTGTTATAAGCTGCTGCTGCTATGACGATCGCCGAGTCTTTTTTCTTCCTTTTTCTACTCTGCTCAAGGAATTTTCTGTGCCTTCGTGTGGCAGGAATTTATCAGGTGGCGCTAAAGTATCCAAACTATTTCTCCCAGTTGAAAGATAAGTTAGCTTTGCTCTCTTCTTCCTACTTCGTAGTAGTTAGCTGTCCCACCGTCAAAAAAACAGGGTGAATCAACACTCTAGGGGTCATCAGACTGCGTGGTGGGGGTTTCTGCTCGGGCCTGAAAGTGTGGAAAGTTTCCTTTGGAAGTGAAATAGCGAGTCAGGACTGCGCTGCACCACACGTCCATGGGGGCCGCCGCCGTCCAGAAAGGCAAAGCGGCCTAGGATGCCAGATTTGCCCTCGTCAAGCAACTTTTGACTCACCCTGTCTGCGCATTCACACACACACACACACACACACACACACACACAAATAGTAGTGCTACAGTAGCATAAAGACAGAACAGTACCGAGTGTGCGCGCGCTCACGCGCACGTGCTCCGGCCCGCTGTACCCGTACGGACTCCGCATGCACACGGGTGTGACGAAGAAAAAGTGAACGGGCGAGGGGAACAAGCGGCCGCGTAATTTTGACAGGGGGAAAAAGAAGAGAAAGAAGAAGTGTGAGACGAATTCTTCCGATCTCCTTCGTGTGTTGTACACGTACAACCTGTAATTCAGAATAGCTGTGGAATGGACCTTACGACACTTTTGTAATCAACTTTTGTATGCGCCTCGCGTGACTAAAGACGTTGACCTAGATGACCACTGACCACCATCACTAACACCAACACCGTCATCAACGTCTTCGTCGTCCTTGACTTGAGGAGGCCGTTGCTTTCTCGCTGCTGCTCGAGTCTCTCTTAATAAACCTTTCTCTGCTCATTAAGTACTTTCACTTTTCTGTCTTCGTGCATATTAAGAGGCTTTTCTCACGTGTCTTAAGTGGAAAGCACACATTTTTCCGCCGCCGCTGCCGCCGCCGCCGCCGTCGCCGCCGTCGCCGTCGACATCGCTGTCGCCGTCGCTGCAATTGCACTGAAAGGACGAGGTGAAGATGAACTTTCCTTGTTTCTTTGCACCGAAGGAAGAAGAAGAGAAGTCTACCGATTTATCGCTCCTTTCATCACGATCTTTGGAGAGGAAATTGCGCCTATTAAAACATCGTCTCTCTCTTGTCTGAACCTATTTACTTTTTGTTCTTGTTTCCTCTTCTTCTTCGTCTTCCTCCTCGTCATCCTCCTCGTCCGCCTCGTCCAAGGCGTCCTCCCTCAACAGCTTGTTGGCCATGAGCGTCTCGCGCCTCTTGCGCATCCTCAGCTCAGCTTCTGCCTCTTCTTCTTCAAGCTGCTCTCGCCTCTTCTTTCTCCTCGCTCTGCCACAGCAGATGATGTCGCCCAGCCACTTGACGACCTCATGCACCTTCCGAAACAGCACCCGCCTGAACCTCGTGCCGGCCACGCAGTACACCAAAAAGTTGACGGAGGAGTTCACCATGAGGAGCAGGTGAGACACAGAGATGGAGCAGAGAACCCAGGCTGGGGGATACCTTCCAACTCCAGCACGCTCGCACGCCAAGATGCTGTCGACCACGGAAAAGTCGTAGATGTTGAGAACGACGCGCAGGCTATTGCACGCGATGAACACAAGGACCACCCCGAACAAGATTGGTGCCAGCTTCATGTCTGCAGCTGCTGCTCCGGCGCTCCACGTGCTCGCCAGAGTGGAGATGACACCGTTGGTGGCGGGGGCGCTGGGAGCGGAGACCGCCGCGGCCGCGGCAGTGGTGCTGTTGGAGCGCAGGATGTGCGCGTCCTTGATGCGCAACGTCCGCTTAAGCACCGGCTCGAACGCTGAAACCGAGCGCTGGATGTGGCGGAATTGACCATTGACTATGCGGCCATTATTGGAATCGCCGCCGCCGCCGCCGCCGCCGCCGCCGCCGCCGCCGCCGCCGCCGCCACTGTTCCCGCCGCCGCTGTTCGCGCCACCACCGCCACCGCCTCCACCACCGCAACCGCCGGCCTTGGGGGAGATGGCGGGGGAGGAGGATCCGTTGGTCTGGAAAGACTTGGTTTTTTTCTTTGGCTCGTCTTTTGGCGAGGGTGGCGGACTTGCACCACTATGCAAAATATCGGCAATGGGCGGAACGCTGGGTGCGCTCTGCCCCAGGATGGCCATGGGCAAGGCCGAGCGGATTGCTAGGATGCGCAGCTGCTGTTTGCTGTGCCTGATGGAGAGGTAGATTTTTGTGTTGAGCAGCGCCAACACGACCAGCGGGACGACGCCGGTAGCCAGTAGACGCGTCCACATGGTGTAGTACGTGATGTAGTGCTCGTTGGTGCGCAAATCCGTCACCTTGACCTCTGGCACCGTGGCGTTTGAGTGCGGTCCGGCACGTACTTGCACAGTCTTGCTCTCAAGGAACTTTGGCACGTTGAGGGCAACCGCGAGCGCCACTACCGGGATTATGTATGCCTTGGCTGAGCAAGGCCCGCGCCCGGAGAGCCGCTGCATCGGTCTGCACAGCCCAAAATATCGTTCAACTGCAATGGCCACGGTCATGTAGATGCTACTGCACAACGCCATCTCACTGAACGGGTAGAGGAAGACGGGGAAAGCATAGTTGTACCAGTCCTGCTCCCACTGGAACGCCTTGTTGCTGTAGATGATGACTCCCGGCAGGATGAAGAGGCAGTCGATGATGGCGAGTGCCAGCAGTAGACGATTAAAGCTGTTGCGCATTTCCGGCGCCGCCAGCACCCAGATGGAGACGGCGTTGCCGATCAGCCCGAAGGCCGCCAGTGCCGTGGACAGCACGCCCTCTGTCCAGAACACGCACTCGCCGGCGACGTCTACCGTCCGATGCAGCTTGTCCGCCTTGTGCGAGTAGTGACCGCACGCTAGCTTGTGGCGAAAAATCTCGCCGAAGGGATTGGCGTCGAACGCCGAGGTCAGGTTGGCGCCTCCCAGGACGTCATCCCAGCCGACGGCGTCAGTGGGCGCATCCCCCGCTGCCACCGAGGAGGACAAGCCAGCTATGGGCGTGAGTCCTCCCAGCACCAGGTCCGCCGCCGTGGCATTGGGCGCCACGGGCACGTGCGCCAGTCCGGCCGAGGGCACGCCGGCAGCTCCCAGGAAGAAGCCGGACATGTCCGTCGACTCCCCGAGTCCCTCCATGGCGAATTAATCCACTACTGCAGCGCTTAAGAAGCCGGCGCTCGTATATCAGCGCATTTTCCAGAGATTGGGTTTGCTTGCACTTCTTCTTCTTCTTTGCTGCCTTGCTTGATGAATGGCTTTTCTGGGGGGGGGAGAAAGACTAAAAAAACGTTCTAGCTCTTCTGCCTCCTTGTCCAGGCCGACTGCGGAACTGACTTACTGAGTGTCATCACTTTCCAGATGAACTTCCTGCTCCACTTGAGTCTTTTTCATGCATTGCGTCTGCTTCGTTCATGCGATTTTCAGTGCTTTCGGTGCGTGGCCTAATTTCCCCCTGCAGCCGGGCAAATCTCCTGCTCTTCAGGCCCTCTCCTCTGCCTCCACTCGCTGCTCCCCGAGAGATGTCTTCGTCCCACGAGAGCAGCACACATGCATCATGCAAATGTGCGGCTTTTGTTTCACCGAGAGTAAGAATAACAAGAAGTTTTCTTTCTTGAGCTGTGTCAACTCTCTCCTCTGTACTGCGATCGACTGGCGCCCATTTGAGTTTTCTGGCCTCCCCTCACACGAACGCGCGCGCGCTTCCCCCCCCCCCCCCCCTTTTCCCCCACCTCCTCCGCGGGGCAGATCCTGAGCGGCGTTTCGCGCCGCAGTTCGCCGTTGAAGTCACTTTTTGGCGGGACGTCAGATTTTTGCGACGAAGAAGACTGCTAATGGAGACTGCGAAATGGATGCACGCACGCACGCACGCACGCACTTGCTTTGAAGTTGCTGCTGCAACAAATGCCACCACGTTTTCTCGACCTTTTCTTCTCGAGAAGCAATGTCTGTGTGTACTTTATACGGCCTCGACTGGCCGGCGGCGGCCGGCGCGGCGGGCAGGCTTCTCGGTCACCACGCCGCCATCGTGGAGAAGAGGGACAAGTGCAACCAGCCGGGGCGCACGGGGCCGGAGTGCGGCAAGTAATAGATCGGGTGCCGAGACAATGACGACTGTTACAAACTGCTTTTCCATGGATCTGATGCTTCTCGCAGCCTCTCTGGTATTCGCAATCGGGGAAAGTCGGCCTCGACTTTTTCTTCGACGGCAGGAGAACTTTCCCGACAGGACTTTTGCATAATAGAAGGTCCCAGCTAGAATTAATTCGGAAACAACTTACTGCAAAACTTGGAAAGGTCCTCAGAACAGGGGATTAATTCTTGGCCTCGTTGGAGAACGGCCTCGGAAGCTGCTGGTGTCTGATAGAGGCTGTAGCGTTGTTAAGGCCTCACAGATTCTTTCCTCCATTTCTTTTTCCGCAAGTTTCCTCCTGTAAAAAAAGGGGAGATGGAATGGGAGGGGTAGAATGTTATTGATGCCTGTATTCGTCCTTAAAAGCTCTTGTCCCAAGCAAATGGTCAGATCATCACTCTTTCTCCCTCCTTCAACCCCCCTTCAAGAAGGCCGGGAGTTATTTACCCCTTTCTCTACCTCCTATAATTTTTTTGCACCGACCCCCCGTAAGTAGAACTTCAAGATTGAGGAAAAATGCCTGCGTGGGGGGTCTGGCTACCCTGCCTATCTGTCTTGATTACATACCAATTTATTCTGGAGGGGTCTTTATCACTCTTCTTTGGTATTTTCACCCTCTTTTTCGCGTATTCCACTGAATTCTCCTTCCGAGTGAGGTGCAAAAGGCGCTCGGCCAGACAACTTGGACAGCGTCACCCGACTGCGGGGAGGCCCCTCCAGCTCCGCCAGTCTTCAGTGGGTCGTCCTGACTCTGGCGCACGTGTCTGGTCGAGTTTCCTCGACAGCGTTTGTTAGGGAGGAGGCAAGAAAAAGAAACATCCTCGTCGGTTTTGTTTTCACGATTGCTTTCAAAAAGGGAGTGGAGGGAAGAGCCTCGACGGCCTCGGCAGCCTCAACCTCATCTATCGAGCCGCAATTGCTTCCGCTTCTCTGCACGAGGGTGGAAGGGAGTGAGGAGAGAAAATGGATTAAGTCGGAGTCGAGGAATTCCTTTTCTCATGCAAAAAAGGAGGCGTCACTTTATGTTTTCCGTGAGAAGAATCCAATCCCGGGCGAGCTGATGCGCGATACCTGATCGTGGCCTGCCTCAGCTTGAAGACGAAGCTCGCTTGTTTTGTCGGCAACGTCTGGGCTCGGCCAGACAACGTGGCCGAAGCAGATCTCCAACACGAGGAAAGTTCTTGGCACACTCACACTGAGTCAGACAGCCTCTCAGACTTTGGCGTCTGGACGAGCACCACATTCAAGTCACTGCAGATAACTGATTCTTTTCATCCAGATAACTCTATTGGCTACTGATAGCGCGGAGTGGCCTGGCAGAGTTTTTTGCTCGTCCACGTCACTTTGGCGGTGTTTTGACTAAATCCTCTAAGGCTAAGACAGTCTAGAAAGCGAAAATTCGCGCGGAGAAGAAGCTTCTCTTCCATCAAAGACAAAAATAATGAGAGGGGGGGTGAGGAAGAAGGGCACAGAGAGGCAGCTGGCAGCGTTGAAGCTTTCGCTGTTGCTGTTTATTTACGTGTGCCTCTTTTCTGCTCTCTCTCATTCACTCACTTACTCTGATGGGGGAAAAACAAGTGAAAAGCCCGCTGCTGATGCTGCTATTACTTTTTTTTTTCGCCGATGACGACGGTCAGAGCTGCAGCTTGAGGGAGAGGAGACCATTCCACTTGTCCTAAAAAATATGTCTCTCAAATGAAGAAATATAGGCAAGATGGAGCGTTTCTTACTGTCCTTGAAGTTGTCACCCACCATGTCCGCTTTTATCGCCCGGCGTGCAGTTTTAGGGCCGGCGGGAACGATTTGATGGAGTTTAAGGGGACTCCAGGAAGGGTTTTTAGGTGATTTCGGAGGTGCTTGTGGGCGTCCAGTTTTTAGGCCAACTGCCACAGCTCTCCGTGCGTATGGAGAGCACGCAGTGACACAACAAAGGCTCGTCGTCCCTACTCCTTCGTCGTAATTGCCTGCTCAATGGAGCGACGTGAGGTTTATCCTTTTTACCCTCGCCTCCCCGGCCTCCCTCACCTTCCACGCTAGACTAGACATCTAGAGCATTGTCTGCATGCTGGCGGAGGCCGAATCTACATAATGGATCACGTGCAGTTGTCTAGATGCTGCGAGCGGGAGGGAACAAGTAACAACAACAACAACTGCAACATCGTCAGCAAGATTCTGCAACCCCTTTAACACTTGTCTTACCCTCCCTGAGCGGGGGGAAAAAAGCATCGATGGGGGAAAAAAATTCCCTCATGCGCAGTCTCCCCCCGTTCATACGTCAGCGATTCCCATGAGTGCTTTTGCCCTTATAAGCTTTTCTGCCGCGTGGCTCTCAAAAAAGACATTTCCTCTCCAAGACACCTGATTCAATGTAGTCCTCAGGTCCGCCCCGGTGAATTGACGCTGCGCATTTCTTTGACGTGCACACGGTGCAGTTTCTTCCCACACACGGCGTGGGAGACTCCTGGTTGCATGAATGCAACAACGACGACCACTAAGAGATAAGTCATGGCATGATCGGCCTTCCCCGCCCTTCGATGGGCCCCATGCTGACACAAAAAAGGCCCTGTTCTGCTAGGCCTTCTTCTTCTTCTTCTCCCTCAGAATTGAAATGCTTCGAAGTGGTTTTTGCCATTCTCTGAGTGACCATGATCGTTGTTGTTGTCCGGCCCAAGAAGTAAGTGCGCTCGTTTTTCACGGGCTTGAGTGCTCTCTCCAATAACCTGCAAAATGGCAACCTCGCCTTTTTTCCTAATTGCCCTGCTTCAACCACAAGGGGTTTTTTTGCTCTCCACTTGCTGATTTTTCGCTCTTCTCGTGCACTTTCCCGCCGGACATGATCGAGGAGATCCGCACGAAAGTCAGAAAGTCACTTAATGAAACGAGTCCTCTTTTTTCTGCTCTTATCGCAGCAAATCATTTCTCATGGGGGGGGGGGGGGTTGGCCTCATTTCGAGAACTTTCAATGAAGCAGCTTTGGCGGAAGTAAACACAACCCAAGCCAATTAATTAGTCAAACATACGCACAAGTGTTGAGACAGATACGCCCACAGGAGCGGGGGGGACTGAGAGAGTCAGCAATTTTTGCCTCTGCCTCTCCAGGGCTTGTGCATTTATGCAGACTCACAAGATTTCCCAGGAGTCGTTGCAATATCTGTATTTTCGCTCGAGAAAGAAGAAAACAAGGACATGCACACGATAAAGGCTGTTGGCGGCGACACGAGGAAAGACTCGTCTACACTGGAGATTTGTTGGGGCATTGACTGGCGTCGATATGAACATGTGGTAATGTGACGGTGGAAACACACCTTAAGACGCTCAACGGGATCCACGGGCAATTGGGTAGGCACTAAAAATCCTCCCCAAGACCAGGGAGGAACCCCCCCCCCCCAAAAAAAAAAAATAATCCCTTGTCTTGGTTCGTGAACACGACCCTGTTTTTTCCAATAATATAGATAACCTGAAGTCGTGTTCTGAAGGTCCCGCTAGAGTCTTTCCTTGCATTTCCTGATGCAGCCGGACAGCGACCGGATATTGGGCCCCCGAGTGGCTCCTCACCCCACCCGGTAAGCGGAAAGTTGAGGAAAGTTTGAAAAACAATCGCTTTCCTGTGGAATAAATGGCCTGGAAATGTAGTCTGCTATGCCGGCAATGCAAGAAGTATCCGCCTACCTCATTAATCGTTGCTCGGGCAGACAAGAAGAAAGCAATTTTTCTCAGCTTTTTTTTATTCCATCGAAGGCCAGAAATAATACTGGAAAGTGCCGCAACTTTTTGCGCCAGCGAACTCATTGGCACGAGTGAGTAGCGAAATTAATTGATGTTCTGCTGAAGAATTGGGACACCCATAAGCATAAGAAGTGGCAGAAAAAAGAGCAAATGTTTTTGGTACACTTCACTCAGTACTGTATGAGCCAAAAAAAAGCCCCACGACGAAGATATAAACGTAGCTGGCACCTTTTTTTACCTCCCCCCCCAGCCCAAGCTGAATTGTTTGCACACTCACACACACGCAATTAAGAGACTTAAGGAAGAGCTGTGCGATGTCCAAGCCAGACCAAAATCCGCGGGTGCAAACGCGCTCTCGACGCCAGTAATATATCAGTACTAAGGACCAGAGTGTCGTGCGTTCATCCTTGCACAACAAAGAGCTTAATGTGTCAATCCCGCTGGACACACACACATCTGGCACACCTTATGTACAGGTGTGTTATTTATGGAGCGCGCTAAGCTGACGGGAAGGATTTACCAAGGGGGGGCTTAAGTTTTGCCCTCCCTAAAAGAGTTTGAGCTACTTAAAGAGGCTTCTTCTTCTCCGGCCCCCAGAGATAAATGACTTTTTCTACCTGAGATTGAGCAACGACGCTCGCAGAAATGTGATACATCTGTCGTGCTTCCACCAACGTTTGGCGGCAGTCACAAAAATCGGTTCGGCGCCACCGCATTAATAAATCAGCCGGCTCAAAAAAGAAAGAAAGAAAAACACCGTTTAGTCGGACTTGTGCGTGTTTGAGCGCGCGCTGGGAGGGAGGGAGGGAGGGAGGGAGGGAGAGGGGGCGTGACGGGAGGGGGGGGCGGGTTAGGCCGCTTCTGAGTGCCTCCACTCCCCCCTCTTCCTCCAATGCGCGTTTGTCTGGGGCTGCTCGAGCAAATCCGGGAGAAATCAACGCGTCTGGAAACCATCGTTAGCTTCAGCCACCTCCACTGCAGCTCCCTCCTCTCAGCGCCCGCTCAAAACTGACGGAAAACCTACGCCTGCCACCTTTGGCGAGGAGAGAGATTAATTTTAGGCACTCTTGCATATGTGACTTTCCTCTGGCAAGGAATGGGTGCGCAGATGCCCTCCCCTCCAGACGGACACTGTGCAGACTCCCTCTCTGGCCAAAACGTTGCCCCCTCCCTCCCTCCGGGTCCAGAAGGACAGGGAAGGGTCGACCTGGCAGAAGGGACCCCAAGGTGTCTGTCGTTGGGACTGAACGACTTCTGCCTCTTCGCCAAGTCACATGCCAAGAGCTCTAATCATTAACAGATAGCTTTATCATCTTTTTACGACACTTGGTGGTGGCGGTGGGCAGGAGGCCTAATGAGATCGCTGGCTTAATAAGTGCTGTAATCACTCCCTCCGAAGTCCATCGACCACGAGAAGGTGGCCGCGCCCAAGGAGAGAGATGCATTCATGATTAATGGACACTGCAACGAGTCTTGGTTGGCTGGACAAGCTAATGGAAAAAGACGCAGCAATTTTTTTTCTCTTCACCAGGTGCAGTCAACTCTCTATATATACCTTATTGGGGAACGCAGTCGGGGGGGGGGATATCTTCTTTTCTGCTCCGAGCTACAATGGAAAAGTATGTTTTTGTTCTCCTGCTGGTGAAACCAGGCGAGGTCATGAGTGGAGCTGCCACCAAAGCTGTAATTTCATGGTAAACGCTGTTTCCACCTCGTTGTCGGAGATCAATGCGTCGGAGCTGCTGCCCATGCTGCAGCCATCGACTCGGTGCGACCCGTAGGTGTGCGCGTGCAGGGCATTTTTTTCTTTCTTTTCTTTTTTTACGCACGTCCGTCCACAATGAATAGAATCTCCCCTGCTCACACTCTCTCTTCGCTCTCTGGCGGGTGAGGAATGGTGCACACACGTGCTGCCATTTGCTCAAAGTCTGCCCAATTTTCGACTCAATTCGCCGACTTCTCCTTGGGCCATTCGAATTATTGCTCTGCTGCTCTCGTCCAACTCCCTAATGATTCTTTTAGCGTGAAATCCGCTCAAGGAATTTCGGCACGATTTTTTTTTCTTTCGTGAGTCAGTGATCAGGTAAACTTTTGTAGGGAGCCTCTGTGAAGAAACAGTATCTTTTGGTCGTACACATTGGGAAATATTGAGTCGTCAGAGGAAGAGGGATTTACCAATCAATGAAAGTTTCCTTCTTCCCGGGACGAAGAGATGAAGATGGACAGGTCACGACTCACAGTTTCAGGAACAATAGGCCAATTCCCACACACGAATTTTGGAAGATTTTTGCTCCCTCTGCAACGAGAAGACGGTGAAGAGAAAAAAGTCTGGCGTAGAGTTTAGAACGATTCCTCGATAAGATGCACAGTTTACGTGGAGTAGCAGCAATCGTGACTGATCTGGCGGAGCCCGAACACTTGTGTGCGTCAACAAAGATGGAAGAAGATCTTTGCAGCGATCGAACATGAATTGGGAGCCGCCTTAGAGGGGCAGTGAGAAGCGCCGCGCGCGGCGGCTGCCAGCCGGGGCAGCCGCCAGCCGCGGCGGCCGCCGTGACCTCTTCCCCCGGCCCAGACTGCAGGAAGATGAAATCGTATTACAGAGGCCCTCTTGACTGGGGCATCTCTTTTTCCGCTGTTTTCTTTTTTCCCCCCTCTCTCCTTCTTCTACTTCTTCTTCTTCCCCATTCCCTTGGCGTCCGTTTTTGTCACCCCTTTTTCCGCCCCATCATTCCCACCTACGTGAGGAAGCACGCGCGCTCCCCCTTCTTTCCTCTCCTCCCGGAGTCGACCGCCAGCGCCTCGAGCTCCGCGTGCTAAGAAGACTCCTTACGTGACTTTTTCTATAAGTTTTGCTGGCTGCTTCTTGAGCACATGTGCAGAGATGCGTTGTGGCTCACACATACGTAGTTGTGCTACCATATACGACCCACCTGCGTTTGGTCAATCAGCCCTGATAAATTGCCTGCTTCTGGAACACAGGCTTTTTACCTCCCCTCACACACGCGCACTCTCGCCTTGGATCACACGTGATAGAGTGCCCAAAGTGCCTCTAAAAATGGGCTGAGCGATGTCATCAGTGTGTCTTCGTACACACAATAAGCGCGTTGTGGCGGAGGCTCCTTTTTTTCCTGCCACAATGTTCCCTTCCTCCTTATTGGGCAGGAGAAAAATTCAGTTGACTTTTTCGGGCACTTAAGGAGCGCGCACGCCCATTTTTCAACTTCTGCCGAGTGTAATTTGGCGGAGGGCGAAGAATTCAATGAGCAGCACCGACGGCTGCAACGGCGGCGGCGGCGGCGGCAGCATTTCCAGAGGCGTCGTTTGTCTTCCTCACCGTTCTGCAGTCCGGGACCCAACCGAAGCCTTGGTCGGTCGGGAACCCGGGGGAAATGAATTTCTCAGACGTTCGGCCTGCAATCATTGCTTGCTCAAATATCTCTTCTTGCCTCCCGCCCGGAGTCCCTCAAAACCCGGAGGAGAAACTTTCAGCCAAATTATTGGCGATCAAGTTTCGCACCTGAGAGCCCCGGTGTGTGTGTGAGAGAGAAAGAAAGAAAGAGAGAGTTCGTGTGCGCGCGCGAGCGCGAGTGCAGTCAAACATGGCGAAATTTCGTGGTCGGGAATTGAAACCCCAAGCATTCTTGTGGGTCTTTGCAGGGGGCTAAAATCCCCCTTTTTGCATTCGACGTCGGGATAATCAGTACGTTGAAGAAGGGAGAGAAAGAGAGAGATTAGCATCTACCTACACTCGAGCATGCACATCTCTCTCTCTCTCTCTCTCTTCTTGCGACCTTTTCATCTTCTCTGGCCGGATATCTTCTCTCTCGGCTTAAGGCGCGTCCACACTTACGAAAAATCCGCCACAAGTGGGGAAAAGTCCCTCCCGCACGGTGAATCGGCGGCTGCTCAGTAGGTGTGCAGCATTCGCGGCTGCATCCTGCGGGTGCACTCACATTGGCACACTTTTTTTTGCATCTCCTGCAGAGAACGCGAGAAAAATGCTTGGGCTAATATCACGTCACCTTCTTCATAACGCTGGATTTGTTGCAGGCTTCTCGAGATGTGTGACTGACAGCAAAAAAGGCAAGAAGAGAGGAGGACCAAGTTAGTACTATGTCTTGTCACTACGGACCCCAGGACGGTGCTCCAATATGCTCTCAGTCAAATAACCTGCGGAAATCGGTTCAGTGTTGATCATGGAATAGTCATATTGATCCATAGGAGAACGGCTTCTAAGTTTCCCGCCGAAACAAGGGAAACCGCTTTGTCCCGCCTCCTGCATGATGCGGAGCAACCAGTTGGTCATGAGAGTCTTGATTTCCGGCGCGTCCGTTCTCGCTGTCAATCTCGTGGCGGACGAGAACCAACGTGGACGGACTGACGAACGGAGAACTCAGCATGGATCCTATGGACGTGTTGCAGTCCATCTTGGTCATGGACGTGTTGCAGTCCATCTTGGTCTGGATCGAAGGCGAAAGCCCCTTGACCTTGAAGAAGCCAGGTTGGCTTTGCTGGAAGCTTTTGGACGTTTATACTTTCGGAACTGTCCAATCCAGACGCCCCTCCACCCCAGGGTTGCGTAATTTTTTAAAGGTAGTAATTTTTGTAGTGACATTGATTCTTTCTGACCAACTCTCTTCAACCTGCTGCTTCCCCCCCCCCTCCCCAGCTTGTGGCGATGGCAACGGGCCACGAGTCCGCAGGTCAAGCCGGGTTGGCCCGGGCTCACTGCCCACTCCAACTGACCTGGACTTGCTCTTGCCACGGATAGCTACTGGCGATGAGCAGTTATCCTCGATAGGCTTAGCTGCACCCATTGGCTGGGCAATCTGTGACCTGTGCATTAAATACAACATTGGGCCTGGATTTCGGCCTCGAAATGCAACTTTGATGTCCTTTCTGTTGACCCAAAGGTGTGGTGACGTGCAAAAAAACCCTCAGCCAGATCCGAGAAGACCCATGAGCTCTGCAGGGACGCAATTGGTCTCGTATTTAAGAAAGATTTGTGGGCAGAAATGAGATGTGTTTGCCAGAGCGATGGAGAAACAGACAACTTCTCAAGTTCAAGCGCTCCCTCAGTGCCGGAGTCATTTTCAGCCGTCATTACTTTTACGCACTTGCGAACTTCTTTTGTGGAAATAAAACAAGTTGACCGCGCGCCAGCGTTGCCTCCGTCATAAATTGTCTCTGACCGATGGCGCGCGGGGGGGGGGGGGGGGGTGGGGGGGG
>JAAUXU010066856.1_pt1 | contig 41839 bp, 38 predicted proteins | sample 7278151 | NCBI WGS metagenome assembly JAAUXU01 (sample SAMN14350113, study PRJNA611818) | marine sediment metagenome | isolation source: surface marine sediment (1.8m) | place: French Polynesia: Moorea | collected 2018-08
GGGAGAATTTAGGCTTTTTTTCATTCGGCGAATGGGCAAAAGCCCCCCCCCCCCCCGAGCCCAAGTGCACTTTTTGCACGCTCAAGGCTGACAATCAATAATGTTTGCGAATACGCACGCAGATCAATTAACTCCAGGCCGAAGTTTTGGCGGATTTCGCGACGAAAAAAGGGTCACATTTTCTTTTTTTTCATTCTTCTTTTTTTGTTTTGCAATGAAGCATTGACAGAAATTTCGCGTGCGAAAAGAACATCAAATTCAACAGGTGGCCTTCGCGACAGAAATTAAGGGACGAGTTATCAGGAAGCAATTTTTGGCTCGTGACGCCTCTCCCAACAGCTAAATTTAGCTCAAACTCAAGTAGCCTCCTGTAATAAGCGGACCCAGAGTTCAACCCCTCAAGGATAGATCACTACTTGGCATCAGGTTCCCCCCCCTTTTTTTTAACCGGCGGCTCCGACAAAAAACTATTCAGGAAATGAAATGCCTCGAGAGGCTCGACCAGGAATAATAATGCACACGTGAGCAGCGACGAACGCAAGCTCGGGCTCAAACTGTGCGGAGACGACAAAAGGATGATGTTCCTCGACAACGCGCTCACGCGCACGGACGCACGCGCGGAATAGGGGGGGAGCACAAAAAACAGTACAAAGTCTTTAGCTTCAACTCCTGCTAAACATGTCAGGACCAGCAGGGCCCTGAGAGCCCAGCAAATTTGGCAGTCATGAGCTCAAATGGTTGTGGACAACCATTGGATGCTTGACTTCACTCGACTCGGCTGAAAAAATGGGATGTTTGAGGAAGAACAAAAAATCAAGTCGACTTCAGCGTCCACTGAGGCAGCCACACTGGCTGTGAGCCGGAAAAAAAGTCGTAAGTTGGAGTCAAAGTCAAGTAAGACACTTTGTACACAAACATTTCAGCCAATGTTTTGGCTTCAACTTGACGAGGGGCTGAAAGTGACTCCTATCCCCCCCCCCAAAAAAAACCCGCATGACACGCCAGGAATGCTTCCTCTGTTTCACCCGCAAGGACAGGACGCGACTAAGAGGTATCCCGCACATTCGAGTCTCCTAAAAAGCATCTCTCCCTTTCAATCACACAATAGTGACACGACCTAAACTCAGGTAAGTTAAGCTAATGTGAGCTAATGCAGCCTAACCCAGTGACAGCAGCACTAAAGCCCTGGTTGGGGTCCTGGCCGAGTCCAGTGTAGCTGTACTGCGTCAAGAAGGCCGGGATATGGCAGAGTTAAGGAGACTTAACCTGCAGGCTTTGGTGGGTCACCTCAGCAACAGAATGGATACACTTCTATACAACTGTGTAAATCATTAGTCAACATCATGTGAGGTCTCTTAAGCCAGCTGACGGACTCCAGACGTTATTACCTAAATGCACTTACCTGAATTTGGTCCTGCAGCGAGTACTTCTGCCTCTTGATCTCGTCGAGCTCCCTGAGGACCTTCTCCCTGGCCTGCGTCTCCTGCCTGCGCTCCTCCTGCAGAGACCCTAACTCCAGGTCGAACTTGCGCTGCTTCTTCTCCAGCAAGACGTTGCGAGAAGTCTGAATAAGAAGAGACTTGTAAAGGCTGCAAGCAGACACTTGACGCATGTATGACTTCACCTGTTCTTCGAGCATGAGCTTCGTGTCATTCATCTCCCCTTGAGCCTTCTGCGTCTTGCGCTTCCACTGCGCCACCAACTGGCGCTGCTCGTTCACCTCCTCGTACGCGTCGTTCAACTAAAAATATGAAGAGGTTGCGTGAATTTTGGTGTCATTTTTCGTAGTTAAAAAATCCGACTGCCGGAGAATGAGCATTTGCCTTAAATTTATGTAAATTAAGGTTGTCTCTGGAATTTATGTATTAATTCAACGTCCGTCAGTGTGTGTCAAACCTGACCCCAGGGACCTTGGGGGGGGGGGGTACTTTAGTGCCCACAATCAAAATTTCCCAATCTTGGGCAGAGGGAGGCGTCCAATGAAAAAAGTTTACAGCGTAAAATTGTTCGGTATCCCCAAAATGTCAGATCTGGCCTGAGGTCCTTTGAGGCAGTCAATTGAGATTAAACATTTTGTGTTTGTGGAACATGCTTAACCTCAGTTAGCGTCCTTGACTGGCTTTAAAAGACACGGACTGCGCAAAACACACGGGCTCATATTATATAGTTTAGGTTGATAAAAAAGCGAGCAGAGTCAGGTGCCATACCTAAGCTCGTACATGTTATGTTTAATCGAGGACAATCATTTCAAGTCAATGATAAGGGTCTCTTTTCGCGTTGTGGCAAGCAAGCATTCAATGTTCAGGGAATCGGACTGAAGGAGGACAAACATTGTTAGCGCTATTTGCAGTCCTATAATGCTCAGTTCAAATCATTCCTGTCTGACCTTCTTCTCCAGCTGCTTCTTGATCGCCCTGAGCTGCTCCATGTCGTCCTCGTGCTGCTGCGCCAACCTCTTCTTCAGGTACTCGATCTCTTTCAGGGCGCGCTCGTACTTCTGGCGGTAAAGGGAGGATGTCTCGACGTCGTCGTCAGACTCCTAAAGAAGAGACATCCTTAACGTAATGATAAATTGTAGGCGTCTCATCATGGCATAACGATACTTTATTACACGGAGGTTCAATGTTGTTATAAACAATACGTGACCTTAAGCAGCCAGGAAGGCCTGGTCTGACCTCGTCTAAAGAGCCATTGGTGAGGATGCTCACCAACTTTTATTTAAAGACCGCTGTGTTTGCCTCAACGTCACAACATGAGCAACCTCAAAAAACAGACAGGAGTGAATTGAAAGTGAATAAAATCAGTGACTCTTCTGAAACTTAGGTTTGATTCACTCATTCTTGAGGTTCGTGACAAGAACAAGGAAAAAATCGACTTTGACAAGTCCACACGCCTGAATCGACTAGTGAAATAGACTAGGTAAGCTGTGCAATAATGTCCGTGAGGCCAATTAAACTGATCTGGCGGACTTTTTCTGACTCATACGGTACTACAAAAACAGCTTACGGCAGCTCCGTTGATGTCCAAGTTCCTCGAGTAGAGCAGCTCCATCTCATAGCGCTCGTTGCTCTCCAGCAGCTGCTTGTTGCGCTCCTAAAAGGAAAGAAAAATAATTGCAGGAGACTTTCGTACATTTCCCATTCCTCTTAACTTACCAACAGCCCTGCCTTTTCCTTCTCCAGCTTGATCCTGTCCGCCTGCTCCGTCTCCAGCCTCTCTGCCGCCAGAGTGGCCGTCGAGTGCTCCTCGGACAAGTCAGCTGTCATCTCCGAGAGCTGGGAAAAACAATTACAGAGTTTAGCCAGTGACAAAGCATATGACAATAATTTTTTTAGTTTAGAGATGTAGCCACGTTGCCTCCCCTTGGATTGTCATACAATCCAGTGATAACTCAAATGTTGATAGTGGGGACCCTTTGGGGGCCAACAAGAAATAACTTCCATTTACCGTACTGCTTATGGCACTAAATAAAACGTGGAGGCAAACATAAAGCCTGCTCGCTGTATTTCTAGTCCTGGTAATCGAGCAAACAGCCCTTGGCGAGTGGATCGTGTGATGACGGTCGCACAATTCCTCATATAACTTGACCTTTGGGCAGGCAAAAGAAGACATTCTCGTCATGGAGATTTAGAGATTCATCACTGAGCACAAAAAAGCGAAAAAATTGTGAATTGAGTCCAAAGTGGCCACTTTGCATGCATTAGAACTAGATCTCAGGAAGGATCTGTTTGGGAGGTGGGGGGTTGTCATTGCTGGCTACCTCATCGGCGGAGACGTCATTCAAGGTATCGTCGTCATCATTGTCATTCTTGAGGCTGCTGACAACAATGTTGGGTAAATCCTTGATTTTCGTCCTCTCAAAAGCTCCGCCGCTCAAGATCCAGTTGCATTCCTCTTCCAAAGAAGAAAACTTGCGTCTCATGGCCTTCGAAGGCGTCTTCAGGGTCTCACTTTCCCTTATACTGTATCTTGAGATTTGCGCTTTGTCCATCCTATCAAAGTTGGTGCCTCTTGCGACGCTTTGCGACCGTCCAAAGCGGCTCAGGGGACGATCGAGGCTGTCCTTGGCCTCGTAGGAAGTCCTCGCGACACTTTGCGACCGTCCAAAGCGGCTCAGGGGACGATTGAGGCCGTCCCCGACGTTATAGGAGACTCTTCCTACACTTTGGGGACGATCGAGGCCGTCCCCGACGTTATAGGAGACTCTTCCAACACTCAAGGGACGATCGAGGCTGTCCCCGACGTTATAGGAGGCTCTTCCAACACTCAGGGGACGATCAAGGCCGTCCCCGGCATCGTAGGAGGTCCTTGCGACACTCAGGGGACGGTCAAGGCCTTCTTTGACTTCGTTGATAGACCTTGCGATGCTTTGGGACCGTCCATAGCGACTGGAGGGTCGGTCGAGGAAATCTTTGACTTCATACGTAGACCTTGCGATGCTTTGCGACCGACCAAAGCGACTGAGAGGCCTGGAAATCCCGTTAGAAGAGTCCACGCTCATGTCATCCAGCGTCCTGGATGTGTTTTTCATGAAGTCTCTTATGTTTCTCGAGAGATCACTGGAGTTGCTCATGTTGTACCTGCTCAGGAGCTCCTCGTTCCTGGCATGGATCCTGGCAACATTGCCACTCAGCGCAGAGGAGGACTTCTCAGGAATTCGGTGCAAGTATCTGGAGTCTTCACTGATTCCCTCAGGTACGGGACTAAACCTTTTGCTTCCTCTGTTCAGAGGTAAAAATTTGTTATCTTCCCAACCCTTTGAGTAGCATTTTTGTGTCTTCTCCAGGTTTCCCTCGGGTAGGGGACTGAATCTCTTGTATACCCTGTTGGCCGTCGAAAAAGTACGATTTTCAGGCCAAACTAACTTGCTTGAATCCTCACAATCTAGCTCAGGTAAGGGACTAAACCTCTTGTTTACTCTGTTTGTGGACGGCAAGGTACGGTTTTCCAGGCTAGCTGACTTGTTCCTCGGACTAGAATCCTCACTGATCTCCTTGGGCAAGCCGCTGAACCTCTGGTTCACCTTGTTCACAGACGAGGAGGTGCAATTTTCCATCCAATCTGACTTAGTCTCCGGACTTGAATCCTCACTGATCTCTTTGGGCAAGGGGCTCAGTCTCCTGTTGACCTTGTTGGCGGGCAGAGAGTTTGACGTGTCCCTGTCCGGAGAGCAGCTGAGCTTCTCTCCCGTCTGGAGCCTCTGGTGGTTTGGCAGAAAGCGACTCTTGAAGTGCGGATTCGGCCTGGCCGAAAGTGCTCCTGAAGGACTTATCAGAGATCTTGGAAGTAGCGGATTCGTCACTCCACAAAAGTCTTGATCACCTCCGCTCATCTTGGCAGTTACTATCACAGTTTCAGGAGGGACTCGTGAGGCTTTTCTCGCATTCTTGCATTTCTTTTTGGGGTCGGGAGAAACTCTTCTAACTTTCTAAACAGCGTCCTCCTGCTGCTTCCTCCTTTTCTGAGCACCTTGCCAATAATTTCTGGACTCTCAACACACAGGAGCTGAACAACTTTTTACTGTACAAATTGTGAGCTTTGCAAAAACACTTTGTAATTTGTCGCCGGATTTAGCAGGTGCGGAGTCGTCCGAGTCGAGTTGGCCATTGTGGAAAGTTCTGCCCAAGACTTGGACGCCCCCATTTCACAAAGGCAACCCTCATGTTAGGTCATAGATGTGACTTAAGACGTGCCATTTCGTCAGGCACACACGATTTTCTACTCTCTCTCTCTCTCTCTTTCATTCTCTCGCCTTGCTCTTCATCTGGATCATGCACATACGCGCGCACGCACGCGAGCACGCACACGTGCGTGAGCTTTCTCGAAAAGCGCAATTAAGACATAGAATCCACGTGTAAACGAACGAAACAGACAGAAATGGCGTTCAGACGCAGGCGTCGTGTGTGCCAGATAAAAAAGCGCGCGCGCACTGCGTGCCGCAACAACAACATCGCTGCTTTTACGCCGCTAGAGGGCGCCATATCCCTGCACGTACGGGTAGTGGCTCCATCTTTTGGGACTCACCCGCGCCTCAAGCCTCTCATTGTTCTGCTTGAAGTCGGCCCTCTCCTTCTCCACCTTGTCAAGCTTCGCCTTGAGGACCTCAAGTTCCTCCTAAAAGAAAAATCCACCGAAAAGATTAGCTGTCAAGTTGTTTATGGGATTAACACTGCTTTCCAACGCTTTGTTTGGGCGTCTCCTTCTCACCGTTTTGGCCTTGAGTTGGTCCTCCGTCCTGTGGACGTTGATGAGCGGGGCGATCCTGACCAGGAGCCTCCACCAGGTCCAGTCGCGGACACCAATGAACTTCCGGACATTCTTCTGAATGCAACGAATGGCCACGTCGTTGGTCTGCAAGAAGTGGATGACATTCAATTGTTGAAAGCCTCCTTCCTTATCTCTGCAACACTGGTCACAGCGCATTTTCCCCAGCAAATCTGCACTAAAGCTGTGCGAATTTGCAGACATTACCTTAAGTCCCTGGAACCTTTTTCTCGCCAAGTGACCTCTGCACATTGCCTGGAATTTGACCACTTGTTCACTCAGTCTGGAGTCGCGCTCGTCTTCCAGATGAGCAAGGACGCCTGAGCGAAGGAAGACCTGGGGAGGGGGGAAGAAGACATCACGTGAGCATCAGAGAACAAAAAAGTCCTAGTTCACAACTAAAAATCTGTTGTTGTATTTTTCAGGCCAAGGCCTTTTTCAGGCCTCCTTTCAACCACTGCAAGGAGGAAATTGGGTTGACATTTGGCAAATCATTCGCAAGAAAAGATGCGTACGAACGAGACAGGAAGTTTCTCGCTCGTAGCTTCTTTTGCAGTCGGGAAAGAGCACAATTTTTACTCTCTTGTTAGACTCTAACGTTCTGTGAGATGAAAGTTGGCAATGACGACATCTGTTTTCACCAATAATTGCAGAAAAAAGGGAAGAAAACTACTCTTTTTTCCGCAGAATGGCATCTTGGAAGGAAATTTGGTCTTGTGCAAGAGGTGGAAAGTTAACTTTTCCCCGGATCAAAGACTTGACGAATTAATCCGGGTCTGGAATCATCACATCAATTCCTACGAGGTCTGGCAAAAATGTTTCAGGTGGAGACGAAGCCAACGTCGTCACTCATTAAGGGTTGAGCAAGACAAAAGCTTGCAAAATCCACAAAAAAAGCATTTTTGTCCACCTCAACCAAGGCCTTTTAAGACACACACATGGGACTTTTTTCACGCGTGACATCTGTTGTTGCCTGCGAGAGAAATGGAACGAATTAAGCATTTCTCTCCTGATTTGCAGCATTTTTCTACGTCAGGCATCTCCCATACGGTGCAGGATCCAGATGCAGATGAGCAAATGCATAATGTGACGGCCATGAACTGTCAAAGTCATTCGTCTCCCTCTTGGGGCGGAGGATTCGGACGAATTCAGCCCAGAACCTGGATCAGTTAATCCGGCTTAAGCCAAGGCGGATCGTTTCTCCAAGGGGCGGTGGTCAAGTAGTACTGGAGGTGGGCCGATTAATGGGGGTAGGTCGATCATTTTCCGGAGACCGGGAGAACAAGACCCAATAGGATTTGAAAATTTTAAAAATTTGCCAAGGAATCTTTTCTTCCAGACACACCTGATGGGGATTAGTAGATTTAACAAAGACGACAATTTGAGAGAAAAAATGAAAGTGCATGAGTGACGTCAGTAGGAGGGGAGAAATTTAACATGTGGACACCAAATAGAAGTTGTTGATCCATCTGAGAACTTTTCAGTCAGTCAAGGTCGGTGGAGGTCACGCGAGGCCTGCGGCCCAACTCGGCCTCGCTGAGAGGTCGGGCCTGTCCGCAGGCCTCCCGCAGGCCTCTCGCAGGCCTCCGGGCCCTGCCCGCTCTTGTTCTTTCACAAGGGGTTAGAGGCCCTCCTCATCTCTCTCAGAGTCTCGAGGAAAAAATCATGGGAGATTGCACATACTTCATTGCTTCCGTAAACGCATTTTTACAGTTAGCTGACTTCTTTCTGCTCTGTTGACGACGTCGTTTTCTAACGTTTTGACTGACAGGAAGTCTCACAAATGCTGCTAAGGTGGAAGACTCAGAGGGCTCAAGTGGAAATTTTAGCCATAATAAAAATAAAAAAGTAAATAAGTCATATTTGCATACCAAAAATGCGGACCTGAGCTTTCAAGGGCAGCTGTTGTTGAAAAACAAAGGCAACCGACCAGACAAGGACTAAGATGTTATATTTTTTGCCAAAATTTTGGTAGTCACACTGTCAAAAAGTGACTTCCCCCCCCCCTGCAAATGCACATCCGCCCAAAACTCCTCCTCTCCGCAACAGGCCCAACTTGGCAGACCCTTTTGACCCCGTTCATTTGCTCATTTTTTTCTTTTCTAAGGCTCATACGTTTTTTTGTGGCTTCCGAAACGCGCGTTCGTGGGTTGTTCTTTTTGCTGTCGTCGCTGTTGTTGCTGCTCACGCATTTCTCTCTCTTTCCTGTTCGCACTGATTCATTTGGCAGCGCCCAAATCAAAGCGTGAATCCTCTGCCTACCTCTTTCTCCTCTGGCCAATTTGTTTGCAAAAATTGGCGCTCGTGCATCTCTTCTATGGCCGACTTCTGATCTGCTAACTTTTGGCTCCTGGCGAAATCTCGCAAATCTTGCAATTCCTGCCGCTGTCGCTCCAGAAGGGCCTGCGAAGACGATGGCGGAGGAGGTGCAGGAGCCGCAGCAGTAGTCGGACTGCCGAGGGCCTCCTGGGTGTTGGAATAGATGACGTTGGCTTCCTGGCGCAGGAAGATGTCGCGCTCGATGTCTCGGCTCAGAGAACACAGCTCGTCCAGACAGTCGAGACCAGAAGCGGACCTGTTCAAGGGGGGCTTGGCCTCCGTCGGTCCGGACGAATCCCAGGTCTTGGAAGAGCACTCAAGTTCTGGGGCAGAAGAGTTGTCAGTCTTGGAGTTCTTGTTCATGTCCTTGGCCTTCATGAGCACGTCTCGCCCCTGCTGCTTGTGCTCCATCAGCAGCTGTTCCTTCCTCGCCTTTCTCTTGGTCCTCGGAGATGGCATCGGAGGCTTCTTCTGAGACCTCTTGGGCACTTCGAACGAGCCTGCGTACGAGACCTCGGTGAAGACTCCATGATTGAGATCGTCCTCGGAAAGGTCCATGGATGCTGTGGACTTTTGCTCGTGCTTCCTCTCGTCCATGTTATGGACAACGTCCTGAGTGCTCAGACTAGGAGACATCTTCTTGGAGACTCTGGAGCCGCTGCACTGATTTCCTTCCTTGGTGGCCTTTTCAATTTTGTTGATGATGTCCTGAACGGACTGGCGGACGTTGTCGTCCTTGACAAGATCGGCAAAGGAGTTCCTGGGAGTTTCGACGTCGACGAGGACGTCCTTGGTGAAGCTGATCATGTCGGTCACGTACTGGTCGATCTCGGTGATGCTCAAGTCCTTCTCCGGACAAGGGTTGGACAGCCAAGAGCTCAGCAGCTTCTCGGCATTTAGTTGACTCAGCTGACTGAGATGGGCCTCATCCGCTCTTGAATCTTCTTTGCACACACGTTTTGAAGTTGCCTCCTTGATCTTGTCAATGCAGGTGCTGGACAGAGACTTTGAGCTCCGCCTGGGCGAGGACTTTGGCAAGCTGCAGCAGGAGGAGGATGACGAGGACGAGATCGAATCCTTGCGCCGGTTCTTCTTGGCCTCCTGGAGCTCCTTGGCCGAGATCGTCGCGTTCTTCCGATTCAGGAAGGTCCTCAAGGTTTTCTTTGGAGGCTTTTCAGGACTTTTTTCAGAAGCTGAGCTAGTAGAACTTCTCCTCTCCACAGCAGCTTGTCTAACGGGAGCTTTCTTGACACTTTCTTTGGCTGGAAAAGTCCTGGAAGAGTTCACAAACGACTTTGGTGAAGTCCTTGCTGAAGAGGGAGAAGGGCTTGACTTTGGAGGAGAGGATGACTTGACAGAAGTTCTTGGACGAGGAGTGACAGGACCTGAAATGGAACTGTCTCTGCTCAGGGACTTTGACTTTGAATCGTTGGCCCTCTGGAAAGCTTGAACGAAGGTGCTATTGTGGGACTTATTCGAAGTCCTGGGAGTCTTGTCTGTCAGGACCTTGATCACGGACGGGGACTGCACCTGCAGCGGCTGCACCCTAGACACAAATCTGGAGATCGGCGGCGCGCTATTCTGCTTGCTCAGCGACGACGTGTTGCTGGACGGTTTCTTGGACATCGGCGTCGTCCTCGTCCTCGAATGCTTCTTGGGCACAGGCGGAGGCAGCGTCGAGGTGTACGACAAGGGAGGGGGAGGACGCGGAGGGGCCTCACAACCTCGACGGTACCTGGGAGGGGCAGGACGTGGAGGAGTCTTGCTTTTGGCACAATTGTTCGAGTCCTTGGCAGAATTCAGCCTCTTGTATATGTGCTGAGTGGATTTCTTGTCCACCGGCGACTCCGAGCCCGGGTCAGAGTCCGACTGAGTGAAATAGCCCGGAGAATCTGCACGGCCGCCCGATTTCTTCTCCGGGTTCGAGGCCTCGTCAACCCCGAGAATCAGCACCATCTTATTCAACTACAAAAACATTCTGGATTCTCTCAGCAAATGAGTGACAAAGTTGTTAAGATCTGGCTCATTTTAGTCCAAACCCTTGCCAAAAATCTAATATCCCCCCTCCCCCCGCCCCGCGACAACACTCCGAGATAAGACTGGAATTTCAATCTCTGTAGAAAGCAACAGAGGGTTAGCAGATGTCATAAGTGACAGCAGGGGAAGGAGTATTAACACCCCACCCGTGCAAAAAAGGCGAAAATCACCCCTGGAAAGCTTGCCCAGCTTTCACCCTACCTGCCGTCAATCTCAAGGTGTCGACGTTACCTCAACACCCCTTTCATTTATTTTCTTTTTTTTTTTTCCTGTGGACTCTCACGACTTCGGTTTCCCCAATTTGCGTGATCACCATTAACTCTTTTCTCATAAAATCGTGCTGGACGACGAAGATGATGACACAACCCAAGTATTAACTTTTTTCTTGTTGTCTAATTCTTTTTCTGGGGATCAACAGCAGGTGAGTGAGGGCGAGGCAAAATATGCCGAGACCTGAGCAAATTTTTATCATTTAAACTTTGCTGAAAGAATTTTCACACATTTTCGATCCAGCTGCCACCTTTTCCCTCTTCCCTCGGCCTACTGTTATTCCCCCTCTTGATGCAGAAGGAAAAAATCGCAGGGAAAAATGCGGGAGAGAAACGCGCGCACGCGCGCGCGCACGCACGCAGATTCCTGCACTTCAGTTGCTCCATGGGAGAGAAAAGAAGAAAAAATAGGTCCAAGTCCGGTGTCGCCGTCGGTCCAAAAAAAATAAATCCACCCTGACATTTTTTTTTTCTGGGAAAGAAAATGCTCACTTCATTCGTTCGTTCGCGAGTTGATCAGATTGAATTTTCCTCGGTGAAAATTCAGCTTTTCAGGTCGCGGCGGAGCCACCAACAGCAGGAATAAGGTCAAGGTTTACGGCGAACAAAAGCAAAACACCTGCCAAAAATAAGTCTGCGCGAAGTTAATACGCTAGCAATGCTAACGAAGATGAGAGGATTCGCTTATTCCTTCCTCGTTTCGGCCCAGACGCCAGTGCGAAACTTGCCAGTTCCTCACCAGTCAGATGATTCTGGTTTTTCCCATTTTTTTGTTTTCTTTTCTTTTGTTTCTTCCGCAAAAAGTCAATTTTTTTTTCTGGAAAGTCACGTTGAGGACAGTCTTTGTTTCTGTCATTAATTACCTGTGTGTTCCCTATCCTGACTGCTGCTGCGTCCATGTCCAAGGCGTCCAAGAGCTCTTCCACGGCCGACCTCATCTCGCCGGGCGACTTCTGGCGCTTCTTCTTGCCGGCACCTTCGTCGCCCAGGACGCGGAATTTCCGCCAAAACTCCCCAAAGGTCAGGGACTCGGGGAAGCCGCTCTTGTGCAGGCGAACCGCGTCCAAGATCTGGGACCCGCGGAGCTGGAAAGAAGACCAAACATCATCAGTTCTTCTCGAGGACGTGAGCGACGTGGCCAATCCCTTGTCGAGGACGTACGAGATGACGGACATCAACAGCAATGCTGCGTGCGCCAAGGACTTCGCTGCTTTTGCCCCTTGAGATGGCACCGACAGTTAAATACGTGCACTTTGTCTCGTTCAGTAGACACAGCAACGTAGACAGCTAAAACAAGAGCGTTTCGTATACCTGGGATCTCAGCAGGGGTAGATTCATGGGAATTTGCTGCGGATTCGAAACTTTCTTCACTTGGCAAAGTCCAGCATTGTGCTGCGGGAGGAAGCAGTGGACGAAGTGGACCCGGGTCCTCCGGAGTTGCTCAAGCAAGGAATCGATCTGAAGACAAAAAAAGGACACTTCTGTCAAAGCAGGAAGTTTCTGTGAAAATCGGAAAGTCACCTATCGTTATAAACAGAATTTTCATGATGAAATAGCCTTTACTGTGGTTACAATAATCACTTGGTAAAAAAAAAAAAAAAGGCCCCTGAAATCCAAATTTGGACGTTTCTGGGGCTATTTCTTGCGTAGAGACACGGAAGTTACGATTTCAGCCACTCACGAAACCTCCAAAATCAACTGGGGCAACTGAGGTACACACGTAGTACACACCTGGAATTTCACTTGGACAGCGAGCGAATTTCTCTTGATTGCTCCTGCAGCCACGAACGTCCTGCGAATGGACGAGGCCCTGCGAAGGTTCTCGGACCCGACGATGGAGCCGGATGTGGACATCGGACCGCGGGAGGAGAAGAACAACTCTGACATTGATTTGCTAGGGGGACGGAAAGTCGGCTGTGAACTGATTCAGATCTCTTAGAACTTTTACTGAGGGAACAAATGCTCAAATCCTTTGCCCGACTGTGAAAGAATTTGGCCTTTGGCCTTTTTGGTTCACTGCACAAGCGGCCCCAAAGCAGAGCTTTTGTTTACTGAAGCTCTGTCCTTTATATATGTAAAAAAAAAAACCCCACTTTTTGGTATAATAACATTTGGCAGCATTGAAGGCCTGTGCGGGACTTGAAAGAACAAGAACGACAACAAAGTGTTTTCAATTTGCTCAGGCCTACTTGCTCGACTCCTGGAGGACGTGCGCAGCTGCTTTGACAGCAGGGTCTTCTCTGGACCCCTGGAGCCAACCGGAGGCGTTGTACAGCACAGGATTGGTGCCCTAGGAAGGATGTTGGATGAGCACAACTCGAGTAATAGGGGTATTTATAGGGTGGAGCAGAATCAGACAAAACTCTTAGCTAAGTTTTTAAGTCTGCGTCGCTGCTTGAGAACGCGACGCAAGTTCAACGCAGGCTAGATTCCACCACTTGTCCGCCTTGCGGATCTTGGTGCCGTCGAACCCGATTCTGCTCCTCCCTGCGAGGGTAACGGTGCTGACCTGGAAGTGTTGCAGTACGAACTGTCTCTCGGTTTGTCCCTTCTTGATGAGCTGGTCAGCGTTCCTCACTGCCTCGAACTGCATGAATATCCTCTCCACGAAGTTCTCGTCCGTCGATCCAGGGAACAGCGACTCCTCGTCCAGCAACCACAGCAGGCCTCGACTGGACAGGTCGGACTGTGACGCGCGCACGCCAGCCTGATGATTACATACAGTACAGACACGTGCAAATTTAAGACATGCACATCATCCAGATCTATAAGGAACGTGACTTTTCCAGCAAGTTTGTCCATGTTCCGACCACTCTAGGGCATCATCCAGACTGTCACAATTGTCTGGGATCCCTTCAGTAAATAAGATCTGTTTTAAACTCATTATTCAAGCTCTCCAGCTTTTCCCACTCACTGTTGGTGAGAGACTGATAGTTTTCAACACAAACCTGTGACCGCTTTTTCAATGGCGGCAAAATATCGGGTGACAATTTAAGCTAAAATCATCTTATTTTGGAAAAGAATATATGTACATTAGGGCGGTCCATTTTTTTTCCAGATTCAAAAAGTGGTAACAGGTCAAAACATCAATGTTTCATTACAAAAGTATTTTTCTCAAATGATTTTCCAACACCCCTAAAAAGACAACTGCCTAAATTCACACTTCCAAAAAATCTATATTATAAAAGTGTCTCCGATTGCGCTGACATTTTCAGTGCTAATAGAAGGCAGTGTCCGGCATTTGCACCTAAACTTTCACCTTCATAACCTATATATTTCCTGTCCATCTTGTGGCATTGTTCTTCCTCATGTTGACAGAGGTGAAGTCCTCAGCCTTGTGTTGCCTCGGGCAATCTAAGGTCTCGGACAGGCCAAAATCACCTCAGTCAAAACTCGACTTTGTTCATTGCCACAATACAGAGCAAGTAAATACATACGAGAACACACACCCGCACTATTATGTAATTAAATTCGTCAGTGATGCAACACTGACTTGAAGTCATCGTATGTCGAAACCTACTTTACTGGGCTACTCAGAAACTTTGCAATCCAATCCTCTCACCTGCTTGTCGATGAGGTTGACCAGAGGAGCCGGAGTGGCCAACTCGCTGATGTCGTCCATGTCGCAGTCGATTTCCTCGTTCAAGTAGCGTTCGTACAACCCAGACAGAGTCTTCTCGTGAAACAATAGCTGAAGGCGCTCCTGTAGTGTATTCGTCACAAAAATTGTTATTGGTACGTCAGTAACAGAGCTAAATGAAGCAAAGCAAAAAAACCAACAACATTATAATACGCTAAATACTAGTGATGGTCCAAAGAATTTGTCATCGCAGAAAATTGTTCTTGCCTGTGCATAATTGTGGCAGAGGTCTTGGAATGTTGCTCCCTGGAACCGGCCGCAAGTCGCCGGGTTCTGGAACCCGGGGGCGTCGACCACCAGAATGGAGTTGCAGGCGGAGGCAGACGGGAGAGAAATGCATCTACGAGAAGAAAAGATGAAGAAAGGTCGATCTGGGGAAGAGACATGATCACGACTCACCTGTTTATTAGGTGGACGACAGTGTTGAACGTCTCCTGGTAGAGTCCGATGACGAAGCCTTCCAAGGCCTCAACGCCATCGTTGGCGCCATTCGCGCCAGAGGCGCCACCAGCGCCAGAGCGAACCTTGCGGTTGCCGCCGTGAAAAACAGATCTAGTGGAAGCTTTCATTAGTCAAATAGCAAATTACCAACCGCACTAATCTTGTCCATCCCCTGTCAGTCAACCATTCCACGTTTGAATGGCACCATATCAAATACAATATTCAATTGCATACATTGGTCTTGATCTCCATCTCGGAGGAGGTGCTGACCGTCTACAAGCACACACGGGTACAACGGTCCATTTCTACCTGGTAAGTTCGTCCAGAGTAGTTCCCAGGCACTGCGCCGCTCTTTGTGCCGCCTGCGGCCGCAGGAACTGCGTCTTAGCCGGGCTGTTGACGCCGGGGCTACCAATGCCTTTGACGCCGGCGCACCCAAGGTGGAAGATGGCGCTGAGGGCCGCCCAGAGGCTGGCGGACTCGCCGGCATCAATACCTAGGGTGGCGGCGGCCGCGCAGACATTGTTCCACTGAGCCGCCGCACGGACGCGATCTTCAGTCCGCGTCAGAGGCGTCATGAACATGTTTGACTCCGCCGGGTTCTCGAGCGCCAGATACCTCCGGCTCTCCGGGTCAAGACCGGCCAAGAGAAAGTAGAACACGTTGAAGTTTGGCTCGGGCTCCGGCCGCCGAACCACCCTATAATAAGTCACCAGCATTTACTGACCAAGTGCATACAGGGTGTAAAAGAAAAGTTATGAATCAAACCTTGACTTCTCCAGAAGCATCGCTTGAATGGACGCTGACACGAGATGACCAGAGGTGTCGAAGTCCAAGGAGAAAATGCTGGAGAAGCGACTCGCATTAGAGTTCATGATCGTCCTGAAAATGTCAAGACAGTGGCGATTTTTTTCACAAATTTCGTTAATTATTCTGGTCCAACTTGGCGTTTCCGAAGGCGTCGAGCATGGTATTGACGGCGTCCAACTTCTCAAAGGTCAAGGCCGACTTGTCCTTATTGTTCATGCGTGCGAAGTAGCTCAGAACGTGGCGCGCGTTCGTGGTCTTGCCGCTGCCTGCAAAGAAAGCCAGAACCGACGCCTTCAAAATGCGGCTTCAAATGACTGGTCTCAAAATGACCCCCCAAAAACCTCGATTTAGTGCCCACGTTGTTCGGATAGAAAATGGGCACGAAACTGCGCGTCTTAACTGATGGGGGGGGTAATTAGCCCTAGTAATGATCCAAGTGTCCTTCATACTCTGAGTCAGGGTGTCTGCTGCACATGATCTTGGCGGCGCTAAAGTTATTAACATACGTAGCATTCTGATTTGCACTGCACTGGACCACAATGATGTCAATGACAGTTGCTGTCCAATTCTCCGCTCCCTTCGGCCAAACTTTCAGCTACAGCCCAGCTTTTTAGAACCCGACTCAACCAGGCTTGACCTGACCCGATGGCAGCTGGAAAAAAGGCCTATTTGCAACCAGGCAAAAAAAGTCACTGAGGCTCAAAGTAAAGCTCAATTTGCTTTTGCCCAAGATGAAAGTCAACAGGGAAGTTGTCACTCAACCTTATCACATCTGGCCACGTAAAGTTGAGAGCAAGGAAATCTTTTGGAAAAAGCCTGAGAAAGGAGAAATAAGGGGCAGCTATTATAATTTATATATATCAGGCTAGGTCAAAAAATGAAAATTTTGGAATTTCACTGAGGGCATCTTAGGTTTGTTACCTAATGCCAAATGGTAAAGATGTGGTCAAATGGCTTTCCAAAAAAAATGTTTTTGACCCCCCTTCCATGGCAATAACGTTTCTGCTGCATAAGTTCAGGAAAAAACTGTGCTCAGATTTTGACAGCCCTGTGACAAAGCTGTAAGCACTTTGTTTTTAGTTTCATTTGAAAATGCTTCATTTTGGCATCTAGAAAGTAACTAAGCAGGTCCACATCAAATTTGTCATGTTGACCTAACATCCTTCTAAAATACTTTGTGGTAGAATAGAAGGTCTTCAAGTAGATTCTTTCAACAAATCTAGGACGTCACAAGGGATTAAAAAATTGACCTAGTCTAATATGTAATTATAATGTGATATTTCTTTGCCTAGAAAGAACAGTCGGCATCATTAAAACTCGGTTTGACTCGTCAACAACTCCTTCAGGTCGCTGCTGTCAAAAATATCAATACACTTTTCTCCCTTCTCCCGCTAAAAAAATATTGTTGACATTCAGTTCACTTTGAATAACTTGCTCCAGACAAAAAAGTAAAGTGCCCCGCTTGGCAAAGAGCCTGGACCTTTACGTGATTCTTCTCGTACTTCGTGTTAAAGGTCATGGTGAAGAGAGTGCACTTGGCATAAAAGTGAAGGAGAGTCATGTTCCCTCATGGAATTTCCCTCCAACCTCTCAATGACGATCGGAAAGATGTTATGACAACTTTTGGCGCTCTTTGTATGTAATTAGCGGCTCAATTACGTTATGTTTTGTTTGGACATCAATTTCTTTGCACCCTGTAGGACAGCACTAAAGTGAAAGAAACAGGACACGAAATCCAGCCGCGCACTGCACATATCGTTTCGGTAAGCCAGCCTTAAACTGGGTATGCTCTTTAACTCAATGCCACTGTTCTTATTTGGATCATTTTAGGCATATTTCCTAAGTTTTCCTTTCCTACACACCTGATCTTCCCACAAGAACGATTGACTGGTCCTTCCTCGTCGTGACCACGGACCTGTGAGCGGCCGCGGCCACGGAGAATATGTGGGGAGGCATCTCGTCCACGCGACACTCAACAAACATTTGGGAAACCTGAGGGAGGGACGGAAAACTAATGAGTGACAGAGGTTTCATAGCGAGCTCTGGCGGTCTTGCCTTGTCCGTGTAGATGGCGTCGAGCGGGGACATCGGGTTGACCACGACCATTGTGGGGCCGGCGTACGTGTGTACCAAGCTGCTGCTGTATCGACGCCTAGAACAACAACAAAATATTTCCTTCAAAGGTCGATTATGCTATCACGACCAACAAATCATTGGTGTGTGGCCTTCAAGGCTGAATCTGACGTCTGCATGACCATTTTCGATCACGATCCACCTGTATTTTAGTCAACTTAAGACAAAGGTGGCCTCCTTCAGCCCCTAACGGAAATTTTGACCTCGACAATGCATTTGCAACCTTACGAGTGCTTCAAGGAAGAAACAACCCCACCCTTTTCTATAGAAAAAATTTTCCGGACATTATTTAACACTTTTTAAGTTTGACTTCTCCTGAATCAAATCTCTCGCTCTCCCAAAAGAAAAAAAGGACCTGATGGTGTGGATGGCAGAGGACTCGTTGAGGAATCTGAGGTTCGCCAGGTCCTCGACCTTATCGAGGTCGTCCGGGTTGGCCCTTTCCACGTCGTCCTCGTCCACGTGGAGGATCTCGTTGTCGAGCTGAACCGTGACTTTTCCCTCATTCTTGGCGATGATCTTAGCGTGCTCGAATCCCTTGGCGTGGACGAGCCAGACCCTCTCGGCCTCCAGGAAGGCTCGGTCGCTCGCAAGCTGCTCTTCAGACTTCGCCTAAAATGAAGTAAAAACCATGGAAATGAGAAAAAAGAGACCTTGGTATGTCGTCAAAAAATATTTATATAAAAGATTAACGTAGAAGGACATCATTCACATAACGTCATCATGGACGTCTCCGTACGTCTTACATCATGCTTTGCACAAGGTAGAGACCACTTTGGACTTTGTCCGTGTGTATTCAGCCTGATCCTGGTCGACGAAATGGAGGTAAGACGCCGTCAAGGCCAAGACCACACTAAGGTATGACCTGTTTTAGACATATTTTTGAACACGTTCGAGCTTTCTTTCCTTGTCAAGAGGCATAAGACCCATAAAGGGTGGGCAAAGAGAAAGGGAAGAAAAGGTGGTTTCGAATTTCTTTGACGTTGCGAGATCACATTACAACACTTCACAACAGGGGTTCCCAGCACGAGCAAATTTGCGCACGGGATCACTGATGTGAAGCACTGATGTCTTATTTGACAAGCAAATTTTGTCTCTGGTGCTCGCCTCAAGCACCCAGTACGCTGCTTTCCAAGTCTGAACGCAGGTGCCTCCAAGCAGGATGTCTGGACGAGTGTTGTTCTCAAGCTACCCTCGCTATGGAGGACTCTACCAGACAGTTCTGTGCGCTCTCCAGGCGCTGACGCTCGGGCCCTGGGCTGGATACAACTTTTGCCTTCACCTGGTAAGACTGAGGACACACAAAAAGTACCGTGAGAGTCTGACTGAGCTGTCTCGGTGGATGGAAAGACGCTCTCACTCAATTTGTCAGGTCCAACCAAGTTGAGAGTGGAACAGAGACCGATCCGCGGCAACGAGTTCGCTAAATCGGCCTTTACAGGGTGTTCAATATATAGGCGACTCATTGCTCCACTATACATGCGGGACATTTACATCAGTGGATAGAGAAATAGGTTATGCTCCACGGCAAGTACTGTCTAACGTAAGAAGCAAGAAGCAAGATCATGACCACAATCACTCCCCGACGACTCATGGTAAAACAGCAGTCACTCCTTTTGGGCACCTCTGTGAGGCCCATGTTGTATATACCCACCCGAGGACAGACAACCCATTGAGGATGGGTAGAGAAAGGTCTTACAGAAGCCTCAAAGAACAGAACAAGAGGTGTGACACAAAAAGAGAAGATGAAGGGGCAAAAAAGAAAAGAAACAAACGGATGGAGGAGACTTTTTGTCTGCTCTTTACCTTACTTCTCTCCTCCCACCATTGAGATGACAAAAAAAGTAAACATAGGCCCACAGGCCCTAACCTTAGTTCTAACTGTTCGTCAACAAGGGGGGAAAAAAGGGGGAAATTCTCATAGAAACAAAATCTCTGCAGGACCAGGGCCCCACCCTCGAACCCTGGTTCCACCTGCCGAACTGCCTGCTGTCCCTGCAGCTCCTAGTCATCTCCCTGTTGGTCATCGCTCTGGTGACTAGGGAGAAAACCAATCAGCTGCTGACTCACTCCTTGTGGCTGTTGGGATCAGCAACTCTGGTCCTCGGGCACTGGTTGACCTACATCCACTACGAGAAGAACAGGACGAGCCCGAGGTCCGCATCTGACGTCTTCAACTTGTACTTGGCAGTCACAATGAGTAAGCAGAGGTGTTTGTTGTGCCGTTGGCGAAACATCCGTCTCCTTTCTCTCTAGCCTTTCTGTTGTTGATGACGCCTCCAGCATTGGCTGTCATCAGTGGACACCTTCCAAAAGACTCTCGGCGGAGGAGCGAGACTAAGGGAGACCTTGGCCAGCGTGATCCCCCGGACGCAGAAGAGAAGAGGCCAGCATTGCCATGACCTCACAGCCTCAGATGTGATCAATGAATGAGTACTCACGAACTCAGCTTGACATTCCTACCTGGAGACTTTGTGAGCCCTGAACCCTTCTCATTTTATTTTCAAGTCTCTTTAATTCCGTCAATCCCTCCTCGTTGGAAATCATTTCCCACACGAATTCGTCGTTGGCCACCTTGTAGTCCAAGAGGTACCGGACGAAGCTTTTCTTGTGCCTTTCCTCCTTCTTCCTACTGAGAAACCCAGCTTGAGCCGAAAAAAATGGTGGAGATTTCCTCCCTCACTCACGCAGTGTTGTCGAAGGTGATGAAGATTGTCTCCGTGACCCAATTTCTTTTTTTTTTCCTCTCCATTGCAACCTTTGAAGGCCTAACTCGAGCTCAAAATATTGAAACACGGAGTGGGCCAATAATAACGCCAATCCTTATCTGTGGCCTTCAGCTGACAAAATCGAGAACTAAACAGTCTTTTTGTTGACTTTGCCCCCAAAACTCGTTTAGACTATTTCCTTTCCCACTCCAGCTTATTGAGTCTTGCTCGAGGTTGGATTGATTGAACAGGTATGAAGATTTCAAACAGTTACTTCTTTATCTACTTTGTCTGACCGAGACAGCAAAGACGAGGCTTTAAGATAAGATCTCCAAAGTCTCCGACCAGAATTCGGAAAGTGCAGAATATTTGTACCAAAATGTGGCAGGAAAGAGAAATAAAACTTGAAAACTTCTTCCCGCCGGAAGCTAACTGAGGCAACGTTGATTTGCCGTAACAGAACGTTGATATTTGTCTGGCAGAGTCAGACGTTGCTGCCGCCGCCGCCGCCGCAGTCGTCGTCACATTACGACACGATGTCAATCCGGATAGAGTTAGTAAAATTTCTGCTCACACCAAAATTTTCTGAAAGCCAGGCAAAAACAGAGCAAAAATCAACTCTTATTACGTCACCTTGATCAGATAAAGTCGGCACCTGTAACTTCCGGACTGTTGACTTAAGAAATGCTCTTTCTTCAAGATCTCTGCTGCATCACAGATGTCTCTGTGTGGGCAGGATGACTTTGTCTGAACCATTTCCTGTTCAACTTTGGCCACAGCTTCTTTAAACGTCAGCACATTTTCTCTCATTCACCTGTCCACTTGCAAGTGCATTAAGCAACATACTAAGATCCTAACGGTGCAGTACACCGACAGACGGACGAACAGACAGCCTCACTCTTGGCTCAAAAGAGTGAGTGACCTGAGGATCCATGCGGAATAGGTTGTGTCTGGCTGGTGGCGACTCTGCCAGGATGACTCATCCGGATACACCCGGACACTACATTTTCCTCCCCAAGTGAACATTTCCTGATGAAAAATCGCCGAAAAGAAGTCTTTTCTTGTACAAATCGACTTCTCCACGTTTAAAGTGCGTGGAAAAAGAGTAAAAATGCGTGACAATAAGGGACTTCTCCGTTGATCATTGCTTTAATGCGCACAGTTAACAAAAATTACCCGGGTACCTAATAGTAAGAAGTGATCAGGGCACCCGGATGCCCGGATGGCCTCGCCTGCGCTAAGTTGGTTGAGACCAGAACTTGTTACACCAGAGAGTTTGTGCATGACTTATGACATATTACACAATGCTACTACATTTGCCGAAATTCGACTGATCACGTATAATGACGTCACGTACAGACACACCTTAGTCCTAAATCTACCACTGCTCGTTGAACCAGGATAGAAAAGTTCGCTCAAAACGGTCTTGAGTTGGGGGGGGGGGAATCTTTTTCTTTCTTTCTTTGCTCTGGTTGGGGAAAGTGTGACTTTTGTGAGTCCCCCCTGAAAGGAAACTATGCGGAATGGTGATGACGAGAAGAGGGGTCATTTGTCAGACGAGAGAAGAGCTCGTGAGGCCCACACAGAGGGAGATTCAGTCCATGAATGGAGGAAAATGAAAATTTAGACCCCGGCAAAGCATCTTTGGCTGGCTCGACACCAAAGCTTCTCAGATTTACGTGCCAGAGAGTAAGATGAAAAAAAGAAGCCCAACCTTTTAAAAAGGCTTCTGCTTGAGCAGATTTGTATTCAACAGCCTAATTGAAACCTGAGCCTAATTACTGATAGAGGGAGGATCCCGAATTTTGCTCGCAGCTCACCCAAAAAAAGCCAAATAAAACGCTGAGGAAAAGTCTAGAATTTATTATACTTGGGCAGGGGTGAAGGAGACGCCCATTTTCTATCTTCTGCTCTTTGTCTTATGCATTGGAGAACTTTGAAGAACCCTTCTGGTTTGTGGTTGGCGGGGTCGAAACTCGTTCAGTCCCTCAAACACACACATGGGGGGGGGGGGGGGCAAAAACATGCACCCAGAATCAGCTAAGCTATTCCAAACAAACGTACACAAACACAGTACAGGGTGGGTGGGTGGATGGAGAAGAAAGTCAGCTGACAAAGAGTGACTCATTCTCAGGTGTCACCCAGTACAGACACAGAAGGAGGGTTTTCAATTCAAAAGATGCACCTGGAGGTGCTTGAAACACCTGAGAGGCTGAGTAAACAGACGTTGCAAGATGGCATGAATACGAATTGCGTCGAGAGGTCTGTTCTTCACCTGAGCTCAGTTAAGCGCTGTCGGTCACGTCGATTTTCGACACACCCTGTACGTATGCAGATACGCGCTCGTATTAAGCGTTGTTCCATTATAAACAACAAAGAAGGTTCCAAATTTGGGGCCAGTGACAAAGTGGAGCCTTCAATCTTTTTGTCCCTTCATTTCTTACTCAATCTTTGTCTCTCCGAGACCCACCCACATTGTAGAGACGCACACATTTTTTATCATTTCTCGAAACTTCCTTCCACAAGAAGGGGGGGAAGGGGTAACACCTCCCCCCTTCGCTTAACGAGCCCCCCCCCCCTCCCCTCCTGGGCAAAAAAGGTGATCTCAAAACCATCTCTGTAATCTGACTCTGTCAGACAAAACATTTTTCAGCGCGGGCCCAAGAATCGGTCAAATTTTGCCACCCTCTTCAAGGCCAAGAAACGCTTCCTCAAACTGCACAAGTAATGAGCTCCATGTGTAGGGAGAGTCCGAACCTGAGACGAGTCTAAGCCTAACCCTGAGCTTGAGCCTCAGGCAACGAAACAGGCAGAATAAGTGGCAAATGTCAATGGAATAAGGAAATAATTAGGAACCCATAATTAACGTTTCAAGAAGAAGAAGAAGAAGGACGAGGAGGAGAAGAAGGAGTCCTTAAAAGGCCTGAACCCATTTTTAAGAAGGACGCGAAAAAAACCCCTCATGTTGGCAGAGAAAATAAGGCAAAAGAAAACTCTTTGCTTTTCCACTTGTTGTTTTCTCGTGGAGGCCCGAAAAGGCTTTGACACTTCTCCAGTCGCGAAAACGCAGGAAAGTCATAAGCACGATTCGGTCCTCACTGTGATGAGCCCAGACACCCATAAAAAAGTCGCCTGAAATTGAGATAATTTGACGCAATCTCCTCTCCTTTTCCTCCTCGACGCATTTTATGCGTACGCATTGCGTAAAACAACCTCAGCGATGCCAGACTTGCTTATTCCGGGGAGACAGAGAGAAAGTACACGCATGCGCAGCAGAGACCTTGAGGCATCAGCGTTACCCATTTTTTTTCACTGTGCCTGAGTTTGCAGTAAATTCATTCCAAGATCAAAAGGGCCTTTGACCTCTTGACCTCTCTCAGCCGTGATATTTCCATTTCAGATATGAAAAGAGGGGTGAAAGTTGGGGAAGGGGGAGGGGAAACGAGAGAGAATTTGCATTTTTCGGGGGGGGAGGGGGGGAGGAGGAGGGGAAAGAAGAAGAATGGATGTGCGTGCATGTATGAGAAGGCATCGCCCATCTATCGTGTGAGGCCGAAAAAAAAAGGAAGTCAACCCACCCCTCACACTGTCTCAACCTTCTGGCTGAAGTCGGGCAACTGCGAGCGCGCCTGCTGAGACTGACATTTGGCGTAAATTGCCAGATTTTGATCGCAGAAGAAGAAAACACGCGATATCGCGAACACGATCGTGCAGTGCGAGCAGCGAAGAAGCCGCAGCCCGGCCGGTCCTGCACGGCTCACACGACCAACACTGTTTGGCGGGCGAGCGAGGCCTTTAAGAGGGGCCTCCCAATGTGTTATTTCAAGTCCTTTAGAACAGCGGAAAAAATAAATTCTCTTCCGCTTATCTCAGAATGAGTCAGCAGCGCGCGCGCGCGCGCGCGCCAGCGAGGACAAATTTGATATCTGTAGATGGCCCAAAGGGTTGAGCCGAGGGTCAGCTGACGTCCAACATTGGGCTTTTTCCCTCCCGACCACTGGACCTGCAATTATTTCTTCTCACTCACTCCTGCTTCTTCTTCCTCATTCACAGTCGGACTTGGGTGCAGCTGATCTTTTTTTTTTCTTTGAGACTCGACCAGACATATGTTTTCGTCTTCTTTCCACCAAGGGGCGGGGCGAACTGGGCGTGACACGACTGAGAAAGTGACAAACAGACGTCCACTCCCCCCTCTCCCTCCCCCCTTCCTCTGTCTCACATGCTAAAAAGCCCACGCTAATTTTTCACGTCCCCAAGAGTGCCCAAAAAACCGTGGGAGGGGTGAAAAAAAACCCTTGCAGGTGTTTTTACGTCAACTTTTCCACAAAATACTGGGAATGAACAAAGCAAGAAAGGCTCAGACCTGTAGCAAAAGCTTCTGTTGCTCCTTCATCACACACAAACAAGTCCCAAGAATCCTTTGTCCTCGAGGCCATTTTCCCATATGGCGCCGTTTTCTCCTGTTTTAGTCTCCTTCTCTGTTGAGAAATAATTGTGAAAGTGCACAAATATGTTAGACAAATGCCAATTTTTAAGTGAAAAGCTTTGTGTGAACGCTCCAAGTCCTATATTTCCTGCCCACAAATTTACTTCCAGGGGAGGGAGAGATAAATTCTCTTTTTTTTTTCTTTTTTGGGTCGGACGTTTCGCAATCCTCGCAATCAAAAGCTCCTCAAGAAAAATTGGAACATCTTTTTCGTCATCACCATCCAAGAGTGACTTCTTAGATGGAAAGAAAGAAATCATGATAGATACTTTATTAAATCAGACTGAAAGGCAACACTTGCGTGGCCCAGAAAACCGGGAAATGTTGTTCAAGGTCAGTCAGATTCCCTCCACTTCCCTACTCGAAAAGTGACCAAGCTAAGGACAGATTCAACCTTAGTCACTCACTTGAGCGTAAGGGGGGGGGGAGGAACTTTGGAGAAAAACAACCCTTTTTCTCCTCCCTCCCCCCCCCCCCCAAACTTCTTACAAATTTGGCAATGAAGTTTGCAGGCAAATCTTGGTCAGACTCTCAAGAGCTCCTGAGCAAAAGTTCGCCCTCAAAGCAATTTGCAGCAGCCTCGTTAACCCTTGTTGAGTCTTTTTTGTCGGCTGCAATTTCCTCTACGTTTGCTTTGGCATCTTTTTTTTTTGCACAGCTGTTGATTTCCTGTTATGGGCTTGTCTGACAAGGCCTCGAAGAAATAATAAAGAAACAACTTTAGAGCCCAAAAACTTGGGGCTGAAACCTCAATCTGTGCGCGCGCTTAGGCCCAACTTAGGCCTACTGGAGGCCTACCCTCCTCCCTCCTTTGCTTCCTGGTTGTACATAAGTGAAAAATGTTGGGAAGCCGCATTTTTCGCTTCGAACAGGTTTTTGCAGGCCGCGTACAAACGCACGGACCGGTCGACACACAGACAGACAGACTCGGGATCCCCTCCTTATTTGGACAACCCCATTTTGGACACACCTTCTTCTTCTTTCCCGAAATCATATGATGACAACTCCCACAAAGTGAATAAATGCGCAGCCACATGAACGATGGCGCCCGAGCGAGTGAGCAACCATCTGTTGCCTCACTTCGACAGCCCTCGGGCGGCGTAAATGGCAAGGGAACACACGTAATCCCTGTCATTTTGCCGGCGCAGGAGGGAAATTGCGCCAACACCTGGCGAGAGGGAAAATGCTAATGAGCTCAGGCCTCTTTAAGGCATCATTAGGAGCCCCGCAGGCAAATTGGTTCCGCTTAATAGAGAGAGAGAGAGAAAGATTTTGTTGTATTTTTAAGCCTCGTTAGTCCCCCACCTTCTTCCCAGACAGACAAAGACGGTTTTGACTCCTTTTCAAGTCACCAAAAGTAGCAAAAAAATCGCAATTAGGGCTGAGGCCTTCAGATGGGCCCCTTTTTATTACGTCACCCCATCTTTTTTTGGGGGGGGCCTCAAAAGTTGCTGAAAATAGAGAGGGGCTGAGAACGTCGATGGGCCCTTAAGTAATTAGGACAACGCCTCAGAAAAAAATCCTATGCGTGTTGCGTGCTTGTTGCGTGCGCACGCGCACGCACGCCCACGCCAAATTGGGCGAGGAAACACACGTGCAAACAATTCCTAAACAAAGGAATTTTCGTTTGGATTTGACTGTTCCATTCATCTATAAGAGCGCAAGAGTGAGTAAAAAATTGCGTGGACATTGAGTTACAAAGAAGAAAAAAGCGCAGAGGGTTTTGGGGGGGTAGATTTAGTTTTTTGGGGCAAAAATACTGCAAACCAGACCCCTGACGTTGACGAAGCCTTTTTTGGGTTAACTCTAACTGATCTCAAGAAGTTTTTTTCTTCTTTTCGAGGGAGACAATGCAGAAGTGTCTACAAATTCGCCCTAAAATTCCGACCATTGTGAAGGTGAGTGGGAGTCACTAGGGTTGCCAAACTGACACTTTTTTGAACTGAAAGGCAACGTTTTTGGCAAGCCAACCTAATTTACTAGATCGTGATCAATGGAGATTGTTTCATAAGCTTGAGTGTGTGTTCAGCCTACGACATTTCAATGACGTGGAATTTTGGGTGTTTGACTGGGGAAAAAAGGCAAAAATCCCCCCCCCCCAAAAAAAAAATCCACTTTGAAATGCGCCTTAAGACATGACCAGAATTAAGGCATGATGCAATTCAGACAAAAGTCGTGAAAACAACCGAATTCTTCTCAACAAGAGGATTTTTTCTTCTCTCCGTCGAACGATGTCACTTTCTCTACCTGGACTTCTTTTTTACACACTGACCCTATTTAAGAGACAAAAATCCTGGCCCAGAACTGAAGCTGCTGGAAAATGAAGCCTCTTCTTACAAAAGTACACGTGTAAGGCACATTTGGTCCATTAACCCAACTTGCATGAACGTGAGAGCATCAAAAAATCGTGACCGAGCCCTAAAAGATGTGGGCAGCTTGCGTAAGAACAGGCGGAGTTTTTTTTTCTCAGTATTTCACACTGCTGCGTAGGCAATTCTGCATATTATCAGGGGAATTCTCAGGGGAAAAGTCAAGGTATTTCTTCTTCGTACTTCTGAGAGACCCCCAGGTTTTGTTCGTGGTTTTGGGCAGATTTCTCGCAGCTGCCCAAAACTGGAGCATGCAAATAAGGAGATTTTGTGGGCTTGGGAGGGGGGGGGGAGGGAGAAGTGGAGAGCGGGGGCGCAATTGAGCTGGCCTACCTCAATCTTGGCGCTGATCAAATCATCGAGGTTCTTGTAGAGGCCCTGCCTGTTGGGCTTCCTGCCCAACGCAGCCTCGATATCCTCCTGCCATTGGAGTAAGGTCTTCACCATCAACTCGCGCTTCTTCTTTTTCCTCACTTGGTCCTTCTCTTTGGGCTTGTCAACGCTCAAGCTCGTGAGCTTCTTGGCGTCGTCAAACCTGCGGACGCTCGAGCCGAAAGCGAACTTTCCGGAATAGCAGCTGGCAGCTCTCTTAGTGGAGCTCAGGCAAGCGGTCAAGGGACGCCCGGCCGAGGAACCCCGAGGACCCGGAGTGGCCGGAGGAGACGTCAGAGAAGAGGAAGAATCGGATTCGGAAGACCTTCGCAGTTTCTTCCGTGACATCTTGGTCGCAGCAGGCGAAGAGACACGTTGTTTGGCGCTGCAGAATTGCTGCTTGTTGGACCTGGCAAAGTCGTCGTCGTCGCTGAGACCGCTAATGAGGTTGCGTCTGCGCTGCGGATGCGCCAGGTGCCCCAACAGGTGAGCCGAGTAGTGGTTCTCGTTGTCCGACGAGCTCAGCTCGTTGTTTTTGTACTTGGCGGCGGCCGACTTCGTCGCCGAGTGATAGAGCCGCCGCCAAGCCGGCGGCGAAGACGCCGATCGGGGCGTCTGGTTTGGCGGCTGCGGGGTAGCCGGTGGCGTGCAGCTGCTCTCGTCGCTGGAAGCCACCGCGGCCAGATCGTGCGAGCACGAGCGGCGTGCGGCCGAGTGCGGCTTCTCGCGGCTGTTCTTTCGCACTCCGTGTCCGTGCAGCTGGCCGCAACAGCCGCGGTGAAGCGTGCGGCGATCTGCGGCTGGGCTGGCCCCACCGCCGCGGAGAGACGTCTCAAAAGGACCAAGAACCACCGGCATCTCTCCTGTCTACCCTCCACGTACACATGTACGAACACATGGGGAGTGAGTCAAAAGTAGCACTCGACACCTGTACTGATGAAAATGTTGGAAGGATCCAGCTTAGGGAGGATCGTTATGAAATTGCTTCATCATGCCTTTGAAATTCTTGCCCCAACTTTCATATCAGATTTCTCTCAGGCCCCTCAACCTGTTTCAGACGAAGCTTTTAACTCTCGACTCGACCTCACTTTTGACTCACCACGTACTGATGATTGCAACTTTCCACAGACGATCACGCACACATTTCTCAAAGTAGAGGAAAATCTTTCCTACTCTGCTTTTGAAGGCCTCACAGGACCTCACCTTTCCTCCTCAAACTCGCCCGGACAACTGAAGAAGCACAAAAAAGTGTTTTTTTAACCAGAAAAAAAAAGAAAAAGAAAAAAGAAGGCAAGAAGGGGAGAGGCGGCTGCGCTTTTGGGGCGCCCTGTGCGCGCGCGAGCGCTCGCGCGCGCCCACCTGAGGCCTTCTCCAGCTGCTCTCTTTGAAATTGTGGCAAAAAACAACGTGCAGTTTATTGCCTTCATTCATGTGCAAAGTGAAATGTGAAAAATCGAAGAAGTCGTTGGCCAACAGCAGCAACGAGACGGGCCTAATGTCCTCCCGGCCCCACCGCGGACCCCGGCGGGGTGTTCTACGTCAAGGAAACGTCGGAATCGGGAGCAAGAATGCTGGAGTCACGCACAAAGACTTCCTCATTCTTTAATCTAATGGGTACATTTTACCCCCGGCCAAACTTTTCAACTTTCTCCCGACGTAACAAAAAAGGCGTCTGGGCAGCCGCCGGCGAGAGGTTGCGTGATTCGACGACAGAAACGTTCCTACTTCTAACATTTGTTCAAATGAAGAAAGATGTGAACAACGTATGAATTCTATTTATCCATTGCGACAAGAAAAACAACGATTTTTTACCTCCTCACCAAAACTGACATTGCAAAAGGGAAATTCACAATCCTGGAAGGGCTGCTACATTGCCCTGTAGTCTCTCCGAAACACCTTGAGGGCCTTCTCCACCATGATCCTCGACGAGCTGGACTGTGGCTCCACTTGCGAGTAGCCGAACCTCCCTCCGGAGAATCTCCGGGACTTGAACGGTGTCGGCAGCTTCAACTGGATCGACTTGGACCTCAGCCTCAGCTTCAAGCAGTAGCAGTAGAGAGTCGACATCTTCCTTCAGTCGCAGGAAAACGCTCAGGCTGTGCTGATCTCCAGAGTTGGACGACTAACTTAATGCTTGTTTCTGTCCTTGACCTCACTTGTTTTAGCACCCCCGAAATTCAGAAAATGGCCCCGAATCCTGCGAGTTTCTTCAAAATTTCTGCACTGTTTGATGTCTGCTGTAGGAGAGTCTCTCCTTGGCTGTCAACAGAGGCAGGTAAAAGAGGGTTGGGCCATGGATGGGGAGGGGAAAAGAGGAAAAAAGCAGCGTGAAGCTCAAACAGTTCACGCATATCAGCCGAGCTTGCTCAGCACTCCGCGTTCTTTACGGCTCACACACTTCCTGCGCGCCTGAGGCTGTTGCTGCTGTTGCTGCCGAAGAAAACGGTTGGAAGAAGAGAGGATGGGTGCGTTGTTTCATTCGTGACAGGAAGCGAGGGGGTAAACACGGCCTTACGGTCGACTACCCCCATAACGTTGGCAACCCCCCAACCCATCATCTAGAAGATAAGCCTCATTTCACCCTCGCATAGGGCACGAAACGGGCGTGTCTGGCTTTAAAGGTCCGATTATCACGTTAGGTTGACCTCGCCCTAAAAATGTTGAGAAGTTCTAGCTTAAGACCAAAACTTGGAGAAAATCACACATGCTGCAGTATAAGCCCAATATTAGCTATTTCACAAAAGACAGCCCCGAAAATGCAACTTTCGGCCACTAGATGCCTCTGCGGTGGACCCTCCCCCTCAAGGTGTGGAAGCTACATCTTCTCCGCTATCGTTGCACTTCCAGCAGACTCCTTTGTACGCTATGTACTGAACAGGACGTTCAAGGACACGCCTAGTAGAGCCAACAGAGTTGCCAATGCTGCAATAATGACGAGGTGAGTAAAGAAGTGCCAAATATCAGGCTTTAGGGATGGGCAGAGGGTTGCAGCTACAAAATATTTCCAGCTGCAATTCGTGTGTGTGTGTGTGTGCGTGAGAGCAAAAAAATGCATTTTCAGTCACTTTTCGCATTTCGTAGCTCGTCCTTTAAGCCGTTGGAGCAGGTTGGGACACGCCCTGAGGCGGGCGTCTAGTCCGAGGGGGATTTGCAGCGAATTTCGTGCGTCTAACGCGGTCTTTCGATGACCTGAACGCTTAGAATCCTTCAGGGCAGTGATAAATGACTAGAAAAGTGCATTCTCTTTTTTTTCCATCAGACGTGCATGATATTCCATCCATACAGGTTACAGTTCCGAAGCTTCTTTGTCTCCAAATAATTTTTGCCCTCTGCCAGACAATTGTGGCGCTTCTTCTCTCAATGTCTGGCTGAGCTGCTACTTTCACTCTGACCTAGGGCGTCGGTTGAACAACGCAACTTCCCTGTGCTTCCACTCTCACCTAGTGAGCCTGGCTGAAGTGCCTACCAGCGTAGGCCTTAAAGATTAGGCAGGAAAAAAGACTCTCTGCGCTTATAGCAGCTGAAACTTATTTACAATAACGACAAAAGAACATCCATGTATAAATAAAAGATTCGTGGTTTTTGAAATTCGTGCGCTCGCGCGCGCACGCACGCGGGCGCGCACACACACACACACACACACACGCACGCAGGATCCTCCTTGCTCAGCTACCTGGACGAACAATGCATTTAAGGCCCATCTACACTGGGCATTTTCAACGTTTGACGCAAGAAGGAGAGAAAAAGTTCCACCAATGGCACTTTTTCTAACATGGAGAGGAGGATTGGCGAAAATAAACAATGCGAATCGCTCCTTAAGTAGCCTTCTTGTCCTACGCAAGCTCGCAGGTCGCTTTTCAGTCGCCTGCGCGTGCTTGCCAGGATCACACCGCTCTTAATAAAAAAAAGTAGAGAGAGAGAGACAGACAGGGACAGAGAGAAAAAATGGGCGGCCGCGTTTGGGCAGTCGCGCTGCTGCCCCTTTTCTTCAGCTGCTTCCTGGGCGCTTGGGCAGAGCCCCGGGTTCGAACCCGACTCTCCGGGCGCGAGTTCACGTCCGACGCGCACTCAAAAGAGGTCATTTGCTATTGGGGAACCTGGTCGAATTATCGCCCAGAAGCCGGAAAGTTCACCCCAGAGGACATCGACCCTTCACTCTGCACCGTGCTCATCTACAGGTGAGATCCGCAAGCGAATTCGCACGCACGAAGGCAGATTTTTCACTGTCTGATGAACCTGGGCGCGTGGGCGCTCGCAGCACAGAAGTGTGTAGTGCAGCATTATTTCGAAGTCGATAAGGGATTTGTAAGGGAATTTCGCACGGCAAGAGCAAAGTAGCGTCAACTGTTTTCGCATTGATATGTGTACGCCAGTGCAGGCACCTGACTCCACTGCAACATGGTGTCCTTCCCAAGCAAAATCCCTTGAAATGAGCAAATTTGCACAGTTTGACTTCATTTTGGAAAATACATCAAATAACACACCCGCCCAAAGGTCGACTTCCCAAGCAAATTTGCACCTTCGAACAGAGAGGAAAGTAAAGGGAGCAATTAGACAAGAAATCCGCAGACTTTGACTGCATTACTTCATCTGAACTGGATCTTCGACAAAGAGAACAACTTGCAGGTGATTTCCCACTCAAATCAGCACCACATCAGCGTTTTGTTTTGTGAGCTCTGGGACTGATGCACTCGGTGCGGCCAGTACAACCTCTGCTGTGGCAAAGTTACTTTTGAATCACCCCGCACCAAGCACAATCTTTCCAGCTTCGCCGGTCTGGACTCTAACGGTTCCAGCATCAAGAGCTTGGACGCCTGGATGGACCTCGAGACCGACTATGGACTCGCCGGATTCAGAAAGGTAAATCTTTGACACAAATAAGTCCTATGAATTCTTAGGGCCCCTGTCAGAGTTACTTCTGTTGATCAACTCTAATAAACAAAGATAACTCTAGAACAGAAGGACAAAGGCAAAATTTAATATGGATAAATGTGAGTTTTTGAGGATCTCTCTTTCCAAAAAGGTAGTTCATAGTGCGGGCCTGACCTTGAAGGCCGTGAAAACTCTTCGAACAACACCAGGTAACAATTTTGGGACATTTGGACTGTAACTAATTGGCAATGCCTGTGACTTATGAGCCACACTGTTCATTGCGAAACAGCTTTGAGAGGCAGATAATTGAGGGAATGTAGGTAACTTTTGCCTGACCTATGTCAAGCTGAAGAATGACTTTTCTTCTTCTTAGGCCACAGACTTGAAATATTCTCGTCCCGGTCTGCGTGTTACCCTGGCCATCGGCGGCTGGAACGAGGGCAGCAAGAAGTACAGCGAAATGGCCAGGGACAAAGGCATGAGGAAGAAGTTCGTTGACAGCGTGGTCAGATTCCTGGAAAAGTACAACTTTGACGGACTCGACCTGGACTGGGAGTACCCAGGTAACGTCTTTGTGGCTCACACGTTGCTGTGCCGAAAAAAAGTTGCTTCTTGATTTTTTTCTTCTTCTTGATTCATTAAGCCCTGCGTGACTCATCAAGAAGTCACCTGAAAGCCACGTTGAAACGATGCTAGAATGACAAGGCCTAGGCCCAAGCCCAGGGCATTAAGGCCTGTGCTAAATCCATTATCTCTTGAGGGGCGATTTGATATCATGAATCAATTGTGCAGGAGAGAAGACACAAAAGTCTCTCCTTCCCAGGTAGCTTAATTAGTTTTTTGCTGGCCTCCACTAAGTCGGTGCAAGCCCAAAATGACAATGTCGCTCTACTTCTTGATTTAAAAAAAATGATCTCTCAAAAGTTCAAGGAATTTTGAAAAAAAAAAATCATGGAACGGCCATTTTTGCTTTCTTCCTACTCCACGTGACAAGTTATGACCAAGATACCGGGCATGAAAACAAGGCAGTCATGGGATGAAGAGCATGAAAAAAAGGGTTGCTAAGGGTGATCAGAGGCTACTATGAGGCATCCAATGGTGGCTATTGAGTCCTGATCAGGGACTCTTTTGGAATGCCCAATGGTGCCCATTCAGTCCTGATCAGAGGCCATTTTAAGGCACCCCAATGGAACCCATTGAATCCTGGTTGAGGAATTTCAGCCGGTCTTCTTAAGACTCGCGCTTAAATACGGGACAGGTGTAGAAATCACCCGTCAAAGTCTTCAGGGCCCCAGGCCCTTCAATACTTTGTGTTCTTGTTCCTGCAGCCAAGCGCGGCGGCGTCGCCGCAGACAAGCAGAACTTCGTGCTCCTGATCAAAGACTTGCGAGAGGCGTTCGACAGGAAGTCGGTGTCGCTCGAGCGGAAATGGTTGCTAACGGCAGCCATCGGGGCGGGGGCTGCCACCATCGACGCCGCGTACGACGTCGCAGCCATCTACAAACTCCTCGACTACGTGAACGTGATGTGCTACGACTACCACGGGAAATGGGATGGCCGGACGGGACACAATGCACCGCTCTATGGCGACCTCAAGGCCTCCGGGTACATCGAGTTCACCTGGAAGTACCTTCTCAAGAAGGGTGCGATCCCGGAGAAGACGAACCTCGGAATCCCGCTCTACGGCAGGGCCTTCATGCTTGTCAACCCGCACGATAACAGGTTAGCAAAAAATACCGCTAGATCTCTTCTGGCCAAAAAGTCGCACACGAAAAAAATGCAAATATCATTACCTGCGGACTCAGTTGACGCAGGTTTCGGATGGTCAACCGTCCTTGTCGTCGTATCTATACACGAAGCGCACTATTTACCATATAGTTCCAGTCTGACGCATCAGGAGACACAGTTAGACACTTCATCACTAAATAAAAAGGTTATAGAGCATCCCCAAGAAAGGAGAGATTTGACCCTGAAGACCAAATAAGCACATTGGATCCCACTTTCTTTTTGGAGAACTTTGCTACTATAGAGTACTGAAGGAGTACCTTCTTAGCTAAGAGGTACTTCAGCTGTTATGGCTCAGATTAGGCCCACCTGTACAGGCCCTGTATAGGCCACCTGTTAGGCCCACCAAAATAGCAGTTTAGAAATTATTCCACGGTCTCGGATGCCGCTGGCCGTTACAAAATCTTTATCTTACATCAGGATGGGAGCAAAGTCAAAGTCGACGGCCTTCCAAGGCCCCTACACGCGCGAGGACGGATACCTGGGCTACAACGAGATCTGCGAGCTCATTGGCAACAACAACAACATTGACAACAGCAACGCTGACGGCTGGGCTGTCAAGATTGACGAGTTCGCCAAGGCTCCGTTCATGTTCAGGGGACAAAAGTGGGTCAGCTACGATGACGAGGAGTCCGTCAAGACCAAGGCTAGGTACGACATTTTCTTTTTTCACTTCTGCAGTACGGTCCCAGTTTGCGTGATGAAAGGTAATGACGTTTGACACATAAATTTTGCTATTTTAACTCGTTCTGCACCCCAAAATTTTGATTTTTTTGCTCTTGAAAAGTCGAGCAAAAACTGCAAAATAAAATTGCTGGCCAAAAAAGGCATGAAAACTGCAAGAAAAAGGCCTTTCTTGTAGGTCAATGCCATCGCAGTGACATATCTTGACCCTTAATCCTGCTCAGCGCAATCAAGGTCCTTGACATGACATACTGATGTTGACCGAAGACAAATCGTTGTCATCCATGCTAATTTTGGCGGATAAAGATGTAACACAAGTATCTCTCCCCTTAGGTTTGCGTACGACCAAGGACTGGCAGGAGTCATGGTCTGGTCCATTGACACCGACGACTTCAGGGGGAACTGCAACGTCGAGGGGGACACGTAAAAATGCCGTTTAAAGCTCCTCATCTCGTGCTTCACCCCTTCTCTTTTTCCTCTTTCAACAGGTTCACCCTGCTGAGGAGCATCAACCACGCTCTCTACGAACGCGAGCAGGGATTCACGGGAACCGGGGTCAGGCCACGAGAGGCCTTCTGGCCTTTGCTGCTGGCCCTTCCCCTCGCGATCTCAAGGCTGTGAAAAAAAAGTTCAACGTGATATTTCTGGGAAGTGCCAAATGTATGAAAACAAACAAAAAAGGCAACATGAATTTGTTTAAATCTTGTTTGCGAGAATCTTTTGCCCGAAGCAACGTTCCCAAAGTCGCCATGTTACCAGCGTGGAGCAGACAAATAAATGCTGTTCGTGAGAGCCGCAAGGAATAAAGAGATCGACCGAGTTGTTCGCTTTTTGCGCGTCACACTGTACCAGCTTCGTCACACCCGGATGCCTCTGGCGGACCGCATTTATTCGAGGGAATCCGCGTTCTACCACGCTTCTCAGACGTATTTTACGTCATTTTCCGTCTGTACAAGTTGAGTTCTTCGCCCTCTTCCTGGCTTTTAAGTACGTGCACATCTTCTCCGTGCAGGCAGCTTGCAGGGGCAGCAGCTGCGGCAGCTCATGAACCAGCTGCCCTGAGAGCAAAATGCTTGGCTTTGATGCAGGTTGAAAGGGTTTAATCATGGAAGGATTTCACAGATGCCCCCTTCCCTTCCTCTCCGAAGCCCGATATTTATATCACGCGCAGGCTTATTCATAATTAGTGGGGAAATGAAGCTTCTTCTAGGGGAAAAGTGACCTTTGTAGAGACGTCGAGTGCGAGAGGAACATAGGAGGCATGTAAAGACCTTCCGTAATAGTCGCTCACAAAGGCCAATCTGCCTGAAGGCCCTTGAATCCTTTTTCAGGCACGCCTAAATGGCGTGACTTTTGAGAAGAGACGCGGAAATTCGACAAGAAGCCGTCATGATCTACAAAGACGGGTGTGTGTGAAGAAGGAGGTCTCTACCAGACAAAAAAAAACACCGCATCTGATGCAACAATTTGTCTGGTGAAGACAGTTGGTCAACGATATGACCAAGACAAAACATGTCAAACCTATCAAGTTTTGCATCATTTCTGCGTCTTAAGCAACAATTTTTGCCACAAAAATTGCCATCCGAGGCTAGAAAAGAGGGGTTGATTCGTACCTGACACAGTGTCAAGGCCGGATCTGAACTCTAAAGCATGCACAGCCCAATTAAGAAGCAGCTGAGGTTTTCCTTAATCTTTGGGGTTGAGGAGATCAAAACTCAGAGTTCTGGTTGTTCTCGTACGACTTCCGCGTCGTAAAATGTGGGAGACAAATTGCCCCCGTCACATATTTACATGGAGAACAGATCAAAAGAAAAATAAGTTGTCACAATGGCCTCATTTCAGTTTTTCCCCTCCCCTCAGCCACACCCCATTATTCGAACTTCATCGGCAGTTTTTCCCCCGATTTTTGGAATGTGTCCAATGTTTCAACAGGACTGAGACGAGCTGCAGAATGGGATGGGTGACAGACAAGACGGGCCCGTCTCACTAGCCCAAAAAGTCCCACCAGCCCAAAACAGTCGAAAGGGAATATTTTAAACTGAAGCTTCACTTCGTCGGATTGGAAGCCCAAAAGCAACAACATCGACGACGGTGCCAACTTGTCCAACAGTTTTGGAATATGGCCTAAAAATACTTTTACCGCAAAAGGCTTCTCCCAGCTTAGGCTCACCACCCCTACAGACATCCTCAGCCGGCTTCAGCAGCATTTGCAACTGTCCAGGTTAATAAGCCTACTTCCTTCATACCACTGGAGCAGGAATCAGTTGTAGGGCTGCTGAATCAATTTTAGGGAAGTTGGGACGGCGACCTCAAGACTATTGATGCTTGTTAAAGTGGTCAGGAAGACAAAAAGAAAATACGCGAAGCCACAAGAATGTTGAATGCAGTAAAATCATGAAAAACTGTAGAAAAGAGGATTTAAAAAGTGAGCTGTACCTTGTGAATTTTGAAGACTCCTCCGATTTCCACTTTTTTGCGCTCTCTGGTCTTGTGGCGGAGGCGGCGGGCAAAGTCCGTAAGTTCAGCCAGAGGCCGGACCTGTAGGTAGACACTGTTCAGAGGCATTCTACAAACCGAGTCTTGTTGCAGCTGCCCAACAATGAGCCTTAGTTGTGGGCATGACAGACATGGATAATAGCCTTGGAGGCCAGCAAGGCTGGACATGACACGATCATGAGAAATAACTTTGGAGACTTCATTGGACCTCTTTCTTACCTTGACCGTGATTTTCTCGCCCTCTGCTAAGGTCTTGACGATTTGGTCCACGTCTTCCTTGGTCTTGACATCATTGCCGTTGACCTCGAGCAGCTGGTCAAGAAGCAACGAAGAACTTTCTTGTACACACAAAACTCCTCCGACCTTCCGTAGGACTAATCCCGCGGAGGGACCGAATCCGGAGGTCTCAAATTCGACGGCTTCTGGTTCGTCCCGGTCGCAAAAGTCCTTACCCGTTGACCCAGGCGACCCGGGGACCTCGCCCCGATTCTTCCTTGGCTCCAAAATTTTGGTAGACGCGGAGACGTTTTCATATTCAACCTCTCTGTCTTGGAACTCTGCGAGACTTTTCTTGCTCGGGCTGCTGGTGGCACTCGAGTTGTTACTCTTCGTCTCATAGAGTAGGATCGCTTCGTTGGCCTGCGTGTTCTTGAGCAACAGGTCTGCGTCGTCCAGACCCTTCGGGGTCTTGAACTCCTTGCTGTTTTGACTCTTTAGAATGCCCCGGGACGGCGGTCGAGGGGGCGGAACCGGCGGGTTAGCCGTCGGGCGCCGAGGGGGTACCTTGGCAGACCGAGCTGCTGGCAGTGGAGGGTTTTCCTGGTAGAGGAAAAGATGTCAAAAGCCTCAGCCCTTAATCTAACACGGTGACGCTGTTCACAACCTCCTTTTAACATTGTGCAAATTTTTCATCGCTTCCTTTTGGGCTGGTCAGATCGTTGGGGACAATTCAGGCCTTCAACTTTCCTCGCCCTTAAGTGACTTTCGCATGTAATATTGAGTGAGTTTTCAGGAAATGGAAAGTTTGCTAATCTTTCGACCTAGCCGAAAGTTAGTGAAATACCCATGGGAAACTTTCACGTTTTCTTTCTAAACCTCTGTGTGCGGAAAACCCAGTCAGCATAAACCCGGCCTAAGGACGACTCTTTCTTACAGTGTCGTGGTCCCTGTAGTCGGCGGTGATGCCCAACTTTTCGTTGCTGAGGCTCTTGCGGACCTCTTGGAGTCTGTCCAGCTCTTCCGGACTCAGCTGCTGGTGGTGGGGATTGTGGCTGAGCAGTTGCTGGTTGAGCATTTGCAGCTGCTGTTGCTGCTTCCGCTCCCTCTTCTCCCTCTTGCGCTTCTCCTTCTCCTCGGCCGTCCGCTCCTTCTTCATGAAGTGGAACATCTTGGTCGAATCCTCAAACGACCTCGTACGCACCTGAAAGATTCGGCTAGGTGAAACAAGCTGGCATTTTTGCATGAAAAAAAGCAGTACACTGGGCCCTTGTGCACATCTGTGGGCCTACTTTCTGAGGACAGTGGCGACAGAGTTGCCAGGATGCTCCATCTTCAGCCTAAGCACAAGTCCACGAGCTCAAGTTTGCTCCACTGCTCTCATTCACCGTCTGCCTGCACAAGCACTGAAAAAGTGTGTTAGCTTCTTCACAATGCCTGCCTGAAGTGGCAGCCTTGTCGCTCATTCCTTCGAGCTTCGAAGCCGAGTTCACAACCGTCCGGGAGCACCGTCCGGGAGGCCTCCTGCGTCGATCTCGTCCCAACAATAGCTACTTAGTTGTCACATCATAGGACAAAAAGATGTGTCCCAACAATGGCAATGCTAAAAACAAATGAAAGAGGAACCAACTCGAAACAGTTGTTGCATTGTCAGACAAATCGCGAAAACAAGTCAAACTTTTTGCAATTTCAGGTCGAGAAAATTTACACCCAGCTCTTACCTACTGAGGACAGACTCCCGCCGGGTGTCAAAGCTGGCTTCGGGATCTGACAAACGTCGATCCGGGTTCGTCGGGTCCTCCGAATGGTGGACTTTGCGCGAGGCGGCGACTCCACCAAGTCCCTGGTGAATTTCGCCACAAATTCACTCGCCCTGGGCTTTTTCGTTCCTTTCCTCCTCTTCTTTCCACCTTCGTTTCACATATCTCGTTCAGAAAACACATTGATTGCCTAAGGGTTGCCACACGCCAACCGCGCAGGCTTGGTGCGCCGCAACTCCAGTGTACAATGGACACAAAAGATGCCTGATAAGTACCTGGCGTAACACAGACTTAACACAATTTAACGGCGAATGAACAAAATGTGATAAAGCGTGAAATCATCTTTGCGTATCTGGGCAACCCTGAAACCACATTTTGCTACTCTCCGGCTGCCGCCAGTGGCTCTCTCGCTCTTTGTCTCACTCTCTCCAGCGCGAGCGCACAAGCACGCACGCACGCACGAACACACACATGGGAGTGCCTGCGGGCGCGCCAAAAGGGGGGAGTTCTCACACGCCAGATGGCGCCAAAGACGGTCTTTTTCTTCAGCTCTCCGTATTCGAGGTTCTGAGAGCTTCATGTTTCTTTCGGGAAATCTTATACGTCAACGCTGATAATCTGTAATCTTAGGTAGAAGAAGTCTTGTGGCTGTGCTGCTTGCACAGTGACAACGCCGACTGTTGACGCGCGCACAGAGCATTACGTGCACTGCTGCGTCAAGTACAGACTGTACTGTACAGTTCACAGGAGAGGACAGGGCTAATCTGACTTAACAAGGTAGCGCGGACAACTCCCAACTCAACCGTCAAGAGTCCTCTGACGGTGTACCGGGTGACACCAGCAAGCAGGAATTGTTAAGCATCACTAGAGGGCGGGAAAAGGGCCATTTTGGGGCCAAATTTCGTCATGCACGGCGGCCAACAAATTCCGCTACATGTCCAACTTCGTCAAGGACATTGCGAGTCTTATAAGAGATGAGATTGCCCTCTCTAACGGCTAGACCTAATGATTTGGACGTCCACGCGCTGCGTAAAGCTAGTACAGTGACACCCCCATGCGTCACGACTATGCTATCTATCACTAAGAGGATTTGGATGCACGCAGGCAGCTAATGCATGCAACAACAGTATAGACAAAACACTCCTAAACTTCTGTCAACTGAATCCGCAACTTGTCGGACTCTCCAGTGCTTAATTGTTTGACATCACAGACGAGTAGTGACCAATTCAACCAGACTCATGTTCTTCCCTGGCAGATTCGTGGAATTGAGGTCCTCTTTGTCCAAATCTGACATCGTGACCAGGAAGAATTTTAAGCCACAGCAAACCTGATGGCTCAGGCCAACTTTGCCAAGCCCAGTCATGCGTGGTTCTGATGTCAACAGTGGATGGACTTTAAGTGGGAAGAAGTGACTTGATTTGGTTCGTCCGCTTTTGATGCATGTAAGCCTCTGGTGGGTGCATCTAGGGATGAAGATATGCGGCTTTCAATGTATTTGCTTCTCGGAGGATGCTTTTGTCACTTCTTGGCCCGCATTCCTCGTCATCGGCATGTATGTTACCGGCCTTCATCGGCTCGCAAATTTAGAAAAGCCCGCATAAGGCTAGTTGGACACATCCCTAGTTGCAGCGCGGCTGTGCAGCGCGGCCATAGCGACCTTCACAAGAAGATGAGCAGGTGCTAAATGTACTGCATGAGCAAGAACGAGGGCCAGAGGTACAGTGGGGGCCACAAGTGAGCGTACAGCGGCGGAAAAGACGGAAAAGTTGATTTTTTAGGGCCTTTTTTAGTTCTAAAATGTGACCTTTTCTTTTAAAGGGGGCCATCGCCCCCCTTTAATCCCCCCCCCGCTGGGGCCGCTGCCCCCCGGTCCCCCACTGTAGGCAAGCCCCCCAGACCCCCAGTTTTCACCCTGCAGTTTTGCTGGTTCAAATGTCAGCATACACCACTTGCATCACCATGCATCAAATCTTCTTTAATACTGCAGCTACACAAATTCTGTTGAAATTTTTGAAAAACTTGAAGCCTCAGCAGTTAAACTTATTTACTCCACTTTGGATGAAAATCAATGTATATGGCAGCGCTGGCAATTTTGTCCATACTCTTTGCTTATGTTCTGTACTGACAGGCATCATTTGTAACTCCCTTAATACTGCAGCTACACAAACTCTACTTGCA